>Ga0307372_10010894_pt1 | contig 12228 bp, 8 predicted proteins | sample OX1MG_FD_202533 | JGI IMG/M metagenome (GOLD analysis project Ga0307372, IMG submission 202533) | Soil microbial communities from Risofladan, Vaasa, Finland - OX-1 | ecosystem: Environmental > Terrestrial > Soil > Coastal area > Acid sulfate soil | place: Finland: Risofladan, Vaasa | collected...
TGCCTGGCGGCGCGGCGAGATCGCCGGCACGCCTTATATTCCCAGCGTCAAGGTCAATTACGGCGAACCGCTCGGACGGCCCTTGAAGGTCGCCGAGCTTGCGCGCCTTCTGACCGAAGCGCCCGATCATTTGCGGCTGCTGATGATGATCCTGATCGGCACCGCCTGCCGTCCCGAAGCCGCGCTGGAACTCACCGGCGCGCAGCTTGATTTCGACGACGGTCTCATCGATCTCAATCCGCACGGACGGCCCCAGACGAAAAAATTCAGGCCGGTGGTGAAGCTCCCCGACATTCTGGCGACCGTTCTTGCCAATGCGCCCGAAGGGCCGCTCATCACGTTTCACGGCAAGCCTGTCAGGAAGATCAACAAGGCGTGGCGCGCCATGCGCGAAGCGGCGGAACTCGACGCGACGGTCAATCCCTACTCGATCCGCCACACCGTCGCGCGCTGGATGCGCCAGCACGGCGTTCCTGCCTGGGAGGTCGCGGCCCAACTCGGCCACAAGTCGCGCGACTACCGGACGACGGAACTCTATGCCGCGTTCGACCCCGTCTATCTGAGCAACGCCGTGCGCGCCATCAATCTGCTGTTCGACGAGTTACGCGCCAGTTTCGCGCCAGTGGATGAGGTCTTCTTCAAACCTCACCACTCGCAACCTACGGATTTTATTATGAAATTTGGAGCGGGCGAAGGGATTCGAACCCTCGACCCCAACCTTGGCAAGGTCCCGAACCGTGTATCCGGCGCTATCCCACTCTATCCCTTGTTCCTATATACCCCTGTTTTCCGGTCATTTACTGATAGACTTAAATCCGCCGATATCCAAAAATGTCCCATCGCCCCACTCAAACTGCTTACAGAGTGCTTACATTAGATCGGCGCTGTGATAATGTAAGCAAATCCGGCGTGCATGGCGAGTGGATCATGAACAAGCTGACGATACAGGCCGTGAAAGCCCTTGAAGTGCCCAAGGCGGGGCAGACCTTCCTGTGGGACGGGGAACTGCGGGGGCTCGGCGTCCGGGCGATCCCCTCAGGGCTGAAGACGTTCGTGCTCCAATATCGCAATGCCGAGGGCCGTAGCCGCCGCATGGTCCTGGGCCGGTTCGGCGTTCTGACGGTCGAGCAAGCCCGGGATAAGGCGAAGATCAAACTCGGCGCCGTCGCGGAGGGTGATGATCCGGCAGAAGAAGTGGGGCGGAGTGAAACGATCACGATGGTCGAGGTCTGCGATTGGTATCTGGCGGAGGCCGAGGCCGGCCGCATTCTCGGAAGGCGAAACCGCCCGATCAAAGCCTCCACCCTGGCAATGGACCGTAGCCGTATCGAGACGCACATCAAGCCGCTTCTTGGCCGTCGACAGATCCGCGCCCTCAAGCTTGCCGACATCGAGGGAATGCAATCCGACATCGCGGCCGGCAGGACAGCGAAGCCGCGCGCCGCCGGCCGTGGCGGTGTCACCACGGGCGGCGGCGGTGTGGCGGCACGCACCGTGTCGACCTTGCAGAGTCTTCTCGCCCACGCCAAGCGGCTTGATGTGATCGCCTCCAACCCAGCAGATGGCGTGCGCAAACTTGCCGGAAAGAAGAAGGAGCGGCGTCTCAGTGTCGTCGAAATCAAGAAACTCGGGCAGACCATGCGTGTTGCCAAACAAAACGGCGAGCATCCAGTGGCGCTCGCCGCCGTGCACCTCATGCTCCTGAGCGGCTTCCGCATCTCGGAAGCCCAGGGCCTGCAGCGGGACTGGCTGCATGCGGACCAGGGCTATGTGCATTTTCCGGACACCAAAAGCGATGGACAGGTGCGTGCGATCGGACCAGCGGCAGCGCGACTCGCCGCCAGTCAGCCGGGCCGCAAGAACTCCCCGTATCTCTTTCCGGCCGACACCGGCGACGGCCACTACACGGCCGCCAAGGGCTGCCTTGCGCGCCTCTGCGCCCGCGCGAAGATCGAGAGTGTTACCCCTCACACGCTGCGTCATACCTTCGCCAGCGTCGCTGGAGACCTCGGCTTCTCCGAACTGACGATCGCCGCCCTCCTTGGCCACGCCGCCAGGGGAACGACGCAGGGCTATGTCCACATCGACGAAGCGCTGAAGCTCGCCGCGTCGCGGACCTGTGAGGAAATCGCCGGCCTGCTCGCCGGAGAGGAAGCCACTGCCGATAACCTCGCGGCCTGAAGCGAAGCGTTCAAGCCAAGTCGACCGCTGGACCGCTACAGGCCTTTTGACGACGCCGTCGCTGTCTCGCAGCGGCGAGACGCGATATGATGCTTCCGGGTTGACGCGAGTTCAACCAACCATCAGGTGAAAGAGTATCGCGACGTGGTCGACTTCAAGAAATTGCGGGAAGCCAAGGCTAAGCCGAAGCCGATCAATCCGCGCGAAATCTTCAACGCGCTACCCAAACCACCTGGCATCAACGACCTCTATGCCAGCCAGGCGGAGGTGCTCGACAATTGGTTCGCACGGCGCACTGACAAGGATGTCGTTGTCAAGCTGCACACGGGTGGTGGCAAGACGCTCGTGGCGCTCTTGATGGCCCAGTCGGTGATGAATGAAATAAGCGAACCGGTCCTCTATCTGGCGCCGACCAACCAGCTTGTCGGGCAAGTCCTGGCCAAGAGCCGCGAGTATGGCATTCCCGCCTTGCCATATACCAAGGGGCAACCGCTTCCCGGTGAATTCTACGACGGCAAGAGCGTCCTCGTCGGGGCCTATGAGACGCTCTTCAACGGTCGCAGCAAATTCGGTGTTCGCGGCGCAGGGCAACCTGCCGTGAAGGTCGGAGCGATCATCCTCGATGATGCCCACGTCGCCCTATCATCGGTAAGAGAGGCTTTCACCCTGACCATCTCGGTGGCCAACCACGGCGAGATTTATTCCGATCTCGCCGGCCGCTTCCGCGTCGCGTTCCGCGAGGTCGGACGCAGCGGCACGTTCGCCGACATCACGACGGGCAAGGACTATGGGGTCGTCGAGGTACCGAGTTGGGCCTGGCATCGAAAGTTGGCCGAGGTGCAGGATTACCTGTCCCAGCAGGTTGAAGATATAGATCCGTTCATTTGGCCGTTCCTGCGCGACAACTTGGCCTACTGCCATTGCCTCTTCAGCCGCGGCGCGGTGGCGATCACCCCCATCTTTCCGCCAGTCGACCTCGTTCCGACCTTCGACGATTGCCCGCGTCGAGTCTACATGTCGGCGACGATCGCCGACGACAGCGAGATCGTACGGACCTTCGGGGCTGCGCCCGATGCAGTCGCCAAGCCGATCACCTCGACCTCGCTCGCCGGCGTGGGCGAACGTATGATCCTGGTCCCTGAATTGATGAAACTCGGCGGCGCGGCGACTACGCCGATGGTCAAGAACATCGCGACCAAGTTGGCGGAACACAAACGCGGTGTCGCGATTCTTACACCCTCCGGGTCCGTCGCCAAGACGTGGACCGATGTGGCCGAATATCCCGAAACGACCAAGGCCGTCGCCGAGCGCGTCGGAGCAATGCAAGCCGGAGCGTCCTTCGGTCCGATCGTTCTCGCCAACCGATACGATGGGATCGATCTCGCCGGAGACGCCTGCCGGTTCCTCGTGATGGACAACCTTCCCCGGGGCACTTCAAATTACGACGTGTTCCGAATGAACGTGGTCGCCGATTCGGCCGTCGCGTCGCTGCTCGCGCAACGCATCGAGCAGGGTATTGGTCGTGGAACCCGCGGCGGCGGCGATCACTGCGTCGTCATGCTGATCGGCAGCAAGCTCGTCGGATGGATCGGCCGCAAGAACAACCTGGCGCATTTGACCGCCAGCACCCGCGTTCAGCTCAAGATGGGCCAGGAGGTGAGCGAGGCCGTCGCCAACGCCAACGAGGTCGGTCAGACCGTTATGAAATGTCTGAAGCGGGACCCGGATTGGGTTGCTTATCACGCCTCCGAACTGGCCGACGCGGCGCATGCGGCTCCGATCGACATGCTTGCGCTCCGTGTCGCGGCGTACGAACGGCGCGCCTTTAGGCAGCAGCGCCTCGGCCAATTCGAGCCTGCCATCCAAACACTGGAGAAACTCATCGGCGACAAGGATCTGGCCGACGATGCCGAACGACGGGCATGGCTTTCGGCCCTTGCCGCCCGAATCGCCTATCAGATGGAGGACGAGGAACGCGGCCAGAAGTTCCAAACGAACGCCTATTCGGTCAACAACAACCACTCGCCGCCGAAAATCCGGCCAGCCTATGTGCCGCGTCCGCTTCCCGGCAAGCAATCAGCCACGATCGTCGCGCGTCTGCTCGAATATGACCGGCGCGGGGCGATGATCGCCGACTTCGATGAAGCCGTGGCCGAACTGGTCCCGGAGGCTTCGGCAGGCCGCTACGAGGAAGCGCTCGCCAACCTTGGGTCCTTCCTTGGATTTGAAGCTGAGCGTCCGGAGAAGGTTCACGGCGTCGGTCCCGATGTGCTGTGGCGAACCGACGGAGTCTTCGATTTCGTCATCGAGGCGAAGAGCGAGAAGGATGAGGACAACCCGCTCTACAAGAAGGACCATGCTCAGCTTCTAGAAGCCGAGCATTGGTTCAAAGGTGCCTATCCTGGACGGGATGCCGTCCGCGTATCGGCATTGCCGGAAGCCGTGGCCGACGCCAAGGCGACACCGGCGGGCAGCTTTGCCCTCCTGCTCAATGAGATCACGAAACTCGTCGGCGCTCTGAGGGTTGTCCTGCTCGAGCTCGTTTCAAGCCCAGGTGGGGCCGATACCCTGCGCGAACGCTGTGAAACCGCACTCACCAAGGCCCATCTGAAGCCGGACGGGATCAAAGCTACGTTCCTTACGGCGTTCGGGAAAAAGGCTACAGGCGGCTGAGTCCCGCTACGCGCAACTTTCATTGCGCGTAGACCGAATTCTTGCGCGTAGGCTTGATTGTTGCGCGAACCCAGGCCATTCTTGCGCGTAGATTCTACGCGCAAGAATGAACCCATTTGGCGAAGCAAATCCCAAGCGATGTGTTGGCCGCCATTGAAGAGGCCGTCCGCCGTTACCCCGACGGCGCGTCGGCGCAAGAGGTCCTGCGCGCCCTTGCAGCCCCTATTCCTCTCCGAACCCTCCAGTACCGCCTGAAATCTCTCGTTGACCGAAAACGCCTGGCAATGGAAGGCGAAGGGCGCTGGGCGAGATACCGAATATCCCGCGCTGCCGCCGCAGTCCCACCAGCCGAGGTCGCTGAGAGGGCAGAGGCCCAAGAACCCGCAATTCCCCTGTCCGAAGCGGGGACATCGATTCGCGACTACGTCCGGCAGGCATCGGAAGCTCGCAAGCCGGTCGGCTACAACCGCAAATTCCTTGACCGCTATCGGCCGAATGCGTCCCTCTACTTGACCGAGCAGGACCGCGCGCATCTGGCGGCTGTCGGCCGCCCACAGATCGCCGAACAGCCTGCCGGCACCTACGCCAAACAAATCCTCAACCGACTGCTGATCGATCTGGCCTGGAATTCAAGCCGGCTCGAAGGTAACACCTACTCGCTCCTTGACACCAAGCGCCTCATCGAGCTGGGCGAAGAGGCCGAGGGCCGCGCGCATCTCGAAGCGCAGATGATCCTGAATCATAAAGATGCGATCGAGTTCCTGGTCGGCGCCGCCGACGAGATCGGCTTCAACCGCTATACCATCCTCAATCTCCACGCGCTCCTTGCCAACAACCTTCTTGCCGATCCCAAAGCGGCCGGCAGATTGCGCTATATCTCCGTCGGCATCGAACGCTCCGCCTTTCACCCGCTGGAGGTACCGCAGCTCATCGAAGAAAGCTTCGATCAGATCCTAGCGACCGCGACCGCGATCACCGATCCCTTCGAGCAAGCATTCTTCGTCATGGTGCAGCTGCCCTACCTGCAGCCCTTCGACGACGTGAACAAGCGCGTGTCGCGCCTCGCCGCGAACATCCCCCTCATCAAGGGCAACCTATCGCCGCTGTCATTCGCCGACGTGCCCCGGCAGACCTATACGGAAGCCGTGCTCGGCATTTACGAGCTAAACAAGGTCGACCTCCTCAAAGACGTCTTCATCTGGGCCTACGAGCGCTCGGCCGCCCGCTACGCCGCCGTTCGCCAGTCCCTCGGCGAACCTGATCCCTTCCGGCTTCGCTACCGTGAACAGTTTCGCGAGCTCATCGCCGAACTCATCCGGGCGCGCGTGGCTCGGAAAGACGCCGCAGCGCGAATAGCCGCTTGGTCAAGAAAAGAGATCGATCCCGACGACCGCCAGCGTTTCGCCGAGCTTGCCGAAACAGAGCTCACAAGCCTGCATGAAGGCAATTTCGCCCGCTATCGAATCCGACCCTCCGAATTCGCCGCCTGGCGGCAAGTCTGGGAGGCGAAATGACCGACACCGCGCCGCCGGCCAAACTGCCGGCCCCAACGATCTACGCCCTCACCATTGAGCGATTTCGCGGCATCACGTCTCTCAAGTGGAAGCCGTCGCGTGGCGTAAATGTCATTCTCGGCGGCGGCGACGTCGGCAAGACTACAATCCTCGAAGCCATCGCGCTCCTCCTCAGTCCGGTCAATCCGACGACGCTCTCCGATCCCGACTATCACGACCGACATATCGAAGCCGGCTTCTCCATCGAGGGTGTTCTGTCCCTACCGGTAGGGGCTGGAATGAGCAGCCAGATGAGACCCTCCTGGCCGTGGGAGTGGACCGGCGAAGAAGCGTTCGTTCCTACCCTCGAACATGATAGCAAACCCGTCGGCGAGCCGGTTTACCGTGTTCGTGTGCGCGGCACCGAAGACCTCGAGCTCGCCTATGAAATCGTCCAGCCCGACGGCTCAGCCGACAGCTTTCCCGTCGCGCTGCGGCGCGCGATCGGCCTAATCCGCCTGAGCGGAGATGATCGCAACGACCGCGATCTAAGGCTGGTCCAGGGCTCTGCACTGGATCGGCTACTCTCCGACAAAGGCCTGCGCTCCCGCATGGCGAGCGAGTTGGCGAAAAATGACGTCAAGAACGAGTTGACCACCGACGCGCAGACCGCGCTCAAGAACCTCGATACTGCGTTCAAGAGAGAAAGCCTGCCTGCCGGCCTCGACCTCGCGATCACCGGCGGACAAGGCGCGTCGATCGCGTCAATGATCGGCCTCACCGCGGATCGCCACGGCGTCCAATTGCCCGTTGCGAGCTGGGGGGCGGGAACCCGGCGATTGTCGGCGCTCGCGATCGCCGAGCACAATCAGGGCGACGCGCCGATCACGCTCGTTGACGAGGTCGAGCGCGGGCTCGAACCCTATCGGCAGCGAACCTTGATTGAGAAGCTCCAGACCGGTTCATCCCAGGTCTTTCTGACCACCCACAGCCCGGCCGCCATCTCGGCTGCGGCGAAATCCTCGATCTGGTACGTGGATCATGCCGGTCAAATCGGGCGGCTCGACGCGACCAAGATCGCGAAGCACCGCACGACCGATCCCGAAGCTTTCTTGTCGCGATTCGCCGTGGTGGTGGAGGGCGCGACCGAACTCGGATTTTCCACGGCCATCCTTGAGCGCACGTTCGGCTCCCCGCTCGAGCAACACGGCGTGCATGTGAGTGATGGCGGCGGACACGAGGCCACGCTCGGCATCCTGGAAGCCCTCGCGGCCGGTGGCCTGCGGTTCGGCGGCTTCGCCGACGACGAAGGTAAGCATCCCACGCGCTGGGCGAATTTGCACACGAAGCTCGGCGCCTTGCTCTTCCGATGGCCGTCGCGTTGCATCGAGGAGAACATCATCGCCGTCGTGTCCGACGACAAGCTGGAAGCGTTCATCGCCGATCCCGCTGGCGAAAAGACCGGCGTCCGCTTGCGCACCTTGGCCGATCGCCTGGGCACCACCGAGAAGGACTTTGCTTTGCTCAAGGCGAAGGCGGGCGCCGATTTCAAGGCCCGCATCGTCGAGGCCGCTCTCGGCACTGTACCCGCCGGCAAGGAAAGCGAGAAAAACGAGTACAAGGCCCATGCGGGCCGATGGTTCAAATCGGTCGACGGCGGGCGCGAACTCGCGGGCAAGCTCTTCAGCCTCGCGCTCTGGCCGGCGTTGAAACCGCAGCTCCTTCCGTTCTGCAACGCAGTTCGGACAGCCATCGGGCTCGGCGAGATCGCGGACCTGCATGGATGAGCGACGAGTCCGTCCGCGCGGCATTGAGGTCCGACGCACCGCTGGTGCTTGTCGAAGCGCCGGCCGGCTGCGGCAAGACCCACCAGGGCGCCGACTACGCCCGCGACGTCGCCGCTGATCGCTCCGACCGCCTCCTGATCCTGACGCACACACACGCGGCCTGCTCGGTTTTCGCCGAGCGCACCCACCGCAGCGGCAGTCGTGTCGAAATCAGAACGATCGACAGCCTCATCGCCTATGTCGCAACCGCTTATCATCGCGGGCTCGGCCTTCCGGCTGACGTGCCAACTTGGGCGAGGCGAACGCCCGAGGGTTATCGGCATGTGGCGCTTCGCGTTGCAGCCCTGCTCAAGCGGCATCCGATGATCGCGGCGGCTTTGGCCAAGCGCTTTCCCGTCGTTATCTGCGACGAACATCAGGACTGCACCGGCGATCAACATGCGCTCGGCATGGCCATGCTCGGTCAAGGTGCCAGATTGCGAGTTTTTGCCGATCCCGTTCAGCGCATCTACAAGGAAGCACCGCTGGCTGGCTCGAATCCGGCGCACGATTGGGCCGCTCTCACCAAACAGGCTCATGCGTTCGAAGAGCTCGACACACCGCATCGCTGGAAGAGCGGCTGCCCAGACCTTGGGCGCTGGACTCTCCTGGCCCGTGCCGCGCTCAAGAGCGGCGGAAAGATCGATCTGCGTAGCAAGCTTCCGGCTAGCGTCTCGATCGTGGTCGCCGAAAACCAAGCACGCCGGAACATGGAGTATCAGCTTGCTCCAATCGACCGGCGAGCCATAGACGCATTCACACGATCCCACGCCTCGCTGCTCGTGCTGACGCGCTACAACGAGACCGCGCGCTCGTTGCGCGCCTTCTTCAACCGTCGCCTCCCTTTATGGGAAGGCCATACGCGCTCGGCCCTAGAAAAGCTGGTTGACGCGACCGCCGCCGCAAACGCCGATTGTCCGAAGCTGGCCGCCGCCGTGGTCACGTTCATGAACGACATTGGCAAAGGCTTCAGTCCGTCCGCGTTCGGCGATCGATTCGAAAAGGAAGTCCGCGAAGGCTGCACGACGAGGAGCCGAGGCAAGCCCGCCACGATCGAAGAGCTTGGCCGCTTTCTGCTGGCCGAGCCCGATCACCGCGGCGTCGCCAAGCTTCTCGGCCGCCTGGCCGAGTTGAAACAGGGCGACGCGGATTTCTCCGACATCGAGATGGATCACGGCAGGGAGTTTTGGGAGGCGGTCAGGCTCGGCAACTTCGAGGATATCGATACAGGCTTTGCCGAGATAACCCACCGCCGCACCTATGGGCGGCCCAAACCGCCCGGTGCCGCCATCAGCACGATCCACAAAGCCAAAGGGCTCGAATGCGGCAACGTGTTGGCGATGCCATGCGACGCCACCACCTTTCCAGACCGGGAAGATGCCCGGTGCCTCCTTTATGTCGCCCTCAGTAGGGCGAAGGAGCGATTGATGCTCGTCGTCTCTCAAACGAATCCGAGCCCGCTCCTCCAGTTCTGACGTTCCATCGCCCATCAATACCGCAAGGCGGGTGAGTTTATTGACTCAGGGCGGCCCCCATAGAGGGCAAATAAGGAAATTGGCTGTTTATCATTCCTGCCGGCTCTTACGTTATCGTAAGAACCTCAACAACCTGCTCGCAAACAGTAATTCCTCGATCACCGGCGCAGGGTCCGTGTTTCCAACTTTCCTGTGCGATAGCGGGTTCTTGAATGTCCCGATCGCACCGCAGAACAAATCGGCCATTCGCTCGCGCTCTGACATCGGGAGCGCCATGTCGGTCAGTTTGCCCGTGTTCGGATTAAATGCCTCTCGCATGAGCTTCACACCGACGAGTGCCGCCGACAGATTCGCCGTCTCACGCACCACGATCTCAACCTGAACGAAGGCATCTCTCACCGAGGTGTCGTAGTTTCCGCTGGCGAAGTTGTCGTAGACCGATCCCCGAAGCTCGGCATGAAGCATCTCACCGCGCAGCATCTTGCCTCACGACGATCTCCTCGAACTTGACCGAACCCACAGCGTCCCGCCCCCTCTCGGTGAGGGTCATCATCCGGGGAGCCTGGCCGGGCGCCTGCATGATAAGCCCGCTCTGCAGCAACCGCTGCCAAGCCTCCATCAGCACGCTATCGATCGCGATCCGCTGTTCATAGGTCGCCTTCACGCCAACTGGATAGAGCCCGACGATCTCGTCCTCATACACGTACTTGGCGGCAATCGGGTCGGTGCTGTTTGCCCGACCCGCGATACACACCAGGAGGACACCATCAAGTTGCGAAGGCGAAAAAGCCAGCAACTCCTCCGCCGATGGAATACGGGCAACAAGCTCATCAAGCATCGCGGTCGCCCCGCTGCTCCCCTGGGGAGACCTCTACAAAAAAAGGCAGCCACACCTCATCGACATCCGGCGCGTCGCTGACCGTCACTATGTCCTTGGCGACCATCTCCGCGCCGAAATGCTTCAGCCAGACCGCGGCCACAAACGCCTTGGCGAATTCGATGAGGTTGGTCGACGCCGCCGACACCTCGCCCATCAGCTTACGTTGTGTCTGTTCTAGATCGAACCCGGCCGCCTTTTTGCCAATGCCGTGGACGAATATGAGGTCCGATAGAAAAAACAGCGAGTTGAAACCGTGCTGTGAGAAATACAGATTCCAATAATCGTCAAGTTCACCGTCGTTGAACGCCGCCTCGAACGCCGCTTCGGCTTCATCACTCTTGGGGTAGTGGAAGGCATAGTTGTTGCGGACAGCGTTGAGGAGGTTTGATCCGCCGAATTGACGTTTGAGCGCGTCAAAGGCTTGTTGGCCGACGGGATCAAGCCTACCAACGTAATCCTTCGCCAGAGCGTTTTGGATGAAGCGCGTGGTGACGAGCTCCCAGGCCTCGTTGAGCGCACCCACCATCAAGCGCAAAAGCATCTGCGTTTGCGCGCCCGTCGCATGTTGCTCGATTTCGGCATCGGGCGTCCGGTTCGTCGCAAAATTCAGGAGCTTTTGCAGCATAGACAACTGGTTTGCTGCGTAGCCCAAGAGCAGAAACAAAACGCGCTCGTCCTTCGGCATTTTGCGAAGGCCCTCTTTTGGCACCGGTATGCGGTAGACCTGGATCATGGTGGGGCGGACCTTACATCATCTAGAACCAAGCGTGTCGGATCTCATCTGCGCGTAGTGGGGGAAAGCCTTCCCCCTGATCGGCGCCGATGTCGCCGACACACCCCCTTCTGCGGGACACCCCGCAACGCCCCGAGAGTGAGAGTGCGGACGGGGTTTCCGTGACGGGTTGAGGGCTGGGAGAGAGGCTCCCGGCGACCGTCGTGGAGATCCGCGATGTCCAAACATGCCGCACGCGCCCGTTCCGGCCAGGACCGGACGGGCCTTTATCAGGAAATCACCGACAACATCATCGCCGAGTTGGAGGCCGGCCGCGCGCCATGGGTTCAGCCCTGGGGGACGGCGGCGGCCAAAGCGCCGCTCGCCATGCCCAAGAACGCCGCAACCCAACGGCGCTACACCGGGATTAACGTGCTCATTCTGTGGGGCGCCGTCATTGAGCACGGCTTTACGGGCCAGAGTTGGCTGACCTTTCGCCAGGCGCTCAGCCTCGATGGGCATGTGCGCAAGGGCGAGCGCGGCACGACCGTCGTTTACGCCGACCGCTTCACACCGGAGGACGAGCGCCGCCGGGCCGCAGAGACCGGCGACGAACCGCAGGCGATCCCGTTCCTCAAGCGCTTCACCGTTTTCAACGTGGCGCAATGCGAGGGCCTGCCCGAGGAGATCAAGGCGGTCGCGCCGCCGGTCGAAACCAGCCTCATCCTGCCGCAGGCCGAGGCGCTGATCCGGGCGACGGGCGTGGACTTCCGCATCGGTGGAGACAGGGCGTTCTACGATCCGATACATGATTTCGTGCAGGTCCCACCTCCGCAGGCCTATTTCGAACCCATCAACTGGCACCGAACCGCCCTGCACGAGGTTGCCCATAATGCCGCGATCCGGATTATGCCGCATAGCCTCCGCTGGAGACTTGCTAGCCCAGCATTGGCTATGCGGCTGTTCGGCATAATCAGAGCGCTTCCAG
>Ga0307372_10010895_pt1 | contig 12224 bp, 11 predicted proteins | sample OX1MG_FD_202533 | JGI IMG/M metagenome (GOLD analysis project Ga0307372, IMG submission 202533) | Soil microbial communities from Risofladan, Vaasa, Finland - OX-1 | ecosystem: Environmental > Terrestrial > Soil > Coastal area > Acid sulfate soil | place: Finland: Risofladan, Vaasa | collected...
CACGCGGCGCTGCCCGATCGCGTTCCCGCCATGGATTTCGGCTACTACGCGCCGACCTGGAACATGTCGAAGAAGAGCGCGGCGCCGGAGCGCTATCTCGCCACCGTGCTGGCGCTGCCGGGCGTGTGCGAGGTTGCCGCGCCGTCGCCCGGCGATCTCGCGCTGTTCCATTGGGGCCTGGCCTGGGCGCATGGCGCCGTCGTCATCGACTGGCCGGTCATCGTTCACGCCGACATGAATGCCGGCTTCGTCGCCCTCGTGCTGGCGAATGAGGGGCGCCTCGCGCGGCGCCAGCGGCGGTTCTTCAGTTTCTGGGGAAATCCATGACCTATCCCCAATTCCCGACGCTGTCGGCGGCGGCGTTTCCGAACAAGCGGCAGCCGCGCGTTTCGAGCCTGCGCCAGAAGGCGATCTCCGGGCGCGAGACGTTCCAGCCGCTGTGGGCGACGCCGCTCTACGACTACACCATCGACGTGACGGCGCTCGATGCGAGCGGCAATGCCCGCGGCGGCATCGCCGGCGGCGAGTATCAGACGCTGCTCGGCTTCTGGAACCAGACGATGACCGCGCCGGGCGGCGTCTTCGCCTATGTCGATCCCGCGGACAACGCGGTCGCCGCGCAGGCGCTCGGCACGGGCGACGGCGCCACGACCTCGTTCCAGCTCGTGCGCACGCTCGGCGGCTTCGACGATCCGGTGCTCGACCCGGTCTGCGGCCCGAACGTGCCGGCGACCGGCAGCGATGCCGGCGACTTCCAGGGCGGCACGACGGTCGGCACCGATGCCGGCGACTTCCAGGGCGCGACCACGATCGGCAGCGACGCGGGATATTTCTCGACGCTGCAGGTCTACGCCGCCGGGCTGCTCGCGCCGTGGACCTTCAGCGGCGGCTCGGGCGATGCGTCGGGCGGGATCGTCGTCATCGCGCCGGCGCCGGCCGACGGCGTCGCGCTCACCTGGACCGGCGCCTTCCGCTGGCTCTGCCGCTTCGCCGAGGACTCGCTCGCGCTCAGCGAGTTCATGTTCCAGCTCTACGAGATGAAGCAGCTTAAATTCTCGACGGTGAGGCTATGAGCGGCACGCAGAACAAGATCCGCGGCGACACCACGGCGAATCTCCTGGCCGATGGCGCGCTGGCGCAAAAGGAGATCGCCATGGACACGACGCGCAACGCGCTCGTGCTCGGCGACGGCGCGACCGCGGGCGGGCGTCCCTATCCCGGCATCGACGGGTCGAAGAACCTGGTGCTCGAGGCCGGGGAGACATTCACCGCCGACGCCACGCTCAATGCCGCGACCGACACGACGAACACGCTCGCCCACTACCAGGAAGGCGCGTGGACGCCGTTCCTCTATGGCGCCACCACGGCGGGCAGCCCGACCTACACGCTCCAGGTCGGCAGCTACGAGCGCGTCGGCCGGCGCGTCACCTGCCAGTTCTATCTCGCGCTGTCGGCCCTCGGCGGCATGGCCGGCACGATCAATATCGGCGGCCTGCCGTTCACGATCGCGAATGCGAGCGGCGACGGCGGCAGCGGCGGCTTCGGCCAGTTCGATCTGGTGACGCTCGACAGCGGCTACTCCTGGGCCGGCCTCATCGGCATCCCGAACAGCACCGATCTCCAGATCATGGAGATGGGCAGCAACAAGGCCTCGCAGGGCATCGCCGTCGCCAACTGGTCGGCGAGCGCGATCCTGCGCGGCAGCTTCTCGTATCATGTTTAAGAGGGCTTCGCACGACGGGCGCTGGCGCGCCCGGTGCTACGCGCCATGAACCTCTTTTCGCCGTCGCGCAAGGTCACGCAGGCGGCGCCGCAGCCGGCGGCGGCGCTCCGGGTGCAATCCTCGGTGCAGGGCATGGCGCGCGCGCTCGGCTGGGGCCTGGCGCGGATTGCCGGCAATCTGATCGGGTTCTGGAACTTCACCGCGACCGCCATCACCGAGAGTCCGCAGGGCGGCAAAGGCGGCGGCGGCGGCGGCGCCGTCACGACCGGCTATTCCTATACCTGCACCGTCGAGATCGGGCTGTGCGAGGGCACGATCCGCGGCATCCGCCAGGCGTGGTCGAACAAGACGCCGGAAGATCTCGTCACGCAAGGCTTCGCCGCGTTTTCAGGGAGCCCGACCCAGTTCCCGTGGGGATGGTCGCCGCCGAGCCTGTCCTGGGAGCAGGTGTTCGCCTATCTGCTCGGCGGCACGCCGCTGCCGGTGACGACCTCCGGGGGCGCGCCGACATTCGCGCAGGCCTATCGCGGCCTCGCCTATGTCGCGAACGCCAATTTCGGGCTCGGCACCGATCCGTCGCTGCCCAATCTCACCTTCGAGGTCGCGTTCGGCATCGGCGCCGCCGTCACCGAGACGGCGACCGTGCCGGCGAGCGGGCCCTACACCATCGCGGCGGCCTATTACGACGTCACCGCCAACGGTGCGTCCGAGGCGATCGCCGTCCCGTTCGCCGCGCCCTCGACCTATGTGTGCCAGAACCCGAAAGGCGTCCCGTTCACGCAGAGCGGGATCGTCGCGCTCGAATCGACCTATGCCTTCGGCTCGAGCTCGAGCGGCATCTATTACACCGACACCGATCCGCCGTCGTTCCTGACGCATGTCTCGGGGACACCGTCGGCGGGGGAATATTCGTTCTCGAACTATACCATCACCTTCGCCGCCGCCGATGCCGGCAAGGCGGTGACGGTGGTCGATCTCGCGGTCAGCCCCGGCGTGTTCTATGGCAGCATCGTGACGGGAGACCTCGTCGCCGGCTCGCGGAATGTCGGGTCGCTTTCGGGAATCACCGGCCTGCCGCCCGGCGCGGCCGTGTCCGGGAGCGGCGTTGCGCCCGGGACGGTGATCGCAGGCCTGTCGGGAGGAACCGGGACGGGCGCCGTCAGCGCCGGCTCGGCAACCGTCACGCTGTCGGGCGGAACGTTCGTGGCGGCGCCGGGCACAGGGATCATCGATTCGGACGCGCTGTTCCCGCCCGGCACATCCGTCTCATCCTATAGCGGGCCTTATTTCGCGACGCTTTCGGCGAGCGCCGCCGGCACGGGGTGGGAAACGCTCGTCTTCACGACGATGCCGACGGCCGCGTCCGATGCCGTCTATCCCGGCGCCGGGACCGTCGGATCGATCACGCTGAGCAGCGGCACGGGCGTGCTCGTCGGCGCGATCATGAGCATCGACGTGTGGAGTTATCCGGTGAACGACATCGCGACGGTCGCAACCGTCGCCGGTGACGTGATCTCGTTCCAGCTCACCGACGCCGCGCTCGGGGCGGGCTATCCGCCGCTCATCATCGGGCAGCCGATTTCGTTCGCCACCAGCAGCACCGGCCATCTCTCCGCCGGCAGCGACGTGATCAACGGCCTGACGTTCGCGCCAGCGACCGGCGCGTCGGTCACCGATCCGCTGGGCTACCTTCCCGCGGACGGGAGCGCGACGGTCTCGGGCGCGGCCCCATCGTCGCTCGTCCTTTCCGCTGACGCGACCGGCTCAAGCGCCGCCGATGTGATCACCTTCCTGTCCGAGCTGGTGCTGTCGCTGCCGGCGACGGCGACGGTCCCGGGAACGAGCCTCACCGTCACCGGCGCCGCGCTGCAGCAGGTGGCGGGGAGCGCGCCCACATCGTCCGGGCAGTTCACGCTCACGCCCCAGGGCCTCTATACGTTTTCGTCCGCCGATGCCGGCAAGACCGTGGTGATCGTCGACGTGCCCGACGCCAATCCGGCCGACGTGGTCGCGGATTTCCTGACCAATCCAACCTACGGCGTGCCGCTGTTCGCGCCGGCGCGGCTCGGCGATCTCTCGATCTTTCGCGCCTGGTGCCAGGCGTCCGGCCTGTTCGTGTCGCCGGTGCTGACGTCGCAGCAGCAGGCGACGCAACTGCTGCAGGACCTGATGACCGCGACCAACAGCGCGGCGGTGTGGTCGGGCGGCAAGCTTACGGTGGTGCCCTATGGCGATGCCGCGCTCACCGGCAACGGCGCCAGCTACACGCCGCCGGCGGCGCCGCTCTACAGCCTCGACGACGACGATTTCCTGGCCAACGAGGCGACCAATTCCGCCTCGGTATCGGCTTCGTCCTCGCCCGATCCGGTGACGGTGACGCGGCTCGATCCGGCCGACCAGGTCAACGACGTGCAGGTCGAATATCTCGACCGCGCCCAGGACTACAACCCGGTGATCGCCGAGGCGCAGGACGACGCGCTGATCAATCTCTACGGCCTGAAGCCGTCGGGGTCGAAGCAGCTCCACTGCCTGTGCGAGCGCAAGGCGGCGATGCTGTCGGCGCAGCTCCAGCTCGGGCGCCAGCAGATCCGCAACCTCTATTCCTTCACCGTCGGGCGCGAGTTCATCCTGCTCGACCCGATGGACATCGTCGCCATCACCGATGCCGGCATCGGCGCGCGCAACCAATGGGTGCGCATCCGCGAGATCACCGAGAACATGGACCGGTCGCTGTCGATCGTGGCCGAGGACTATCTCGCCGGCACCGGGGCCGCGCCGCGCTATGGCCACCAGGCCGGCGCGGGCTACCGGCCGAACTTCAACGCCGATCCGGGCGCCGCGCTGGCGCCGGTGTTCATGGACGTGCCGGCCGAGCTGGTGCAGGCGCTGGGCTGCGAGGGCTGGCTCGCGACCAATGGCGGGGCGCTGTGGGGCGGCTGCGAGGTGTGGCAGAGCTCGGACGACGCCAATTACAGCTATGCCGGGACGCTGCAGGGCGGCTCGGTCATGGGCACGCTCACGGCGAGCTTCGGCAGCGGCAGCGACCCCGACACGACCGATACCTGCGCGGTCGATCTGACCGAATCGCGCGGCGCGCTGCTGCCGGGCACGGCGGCCGACGCCGATGCCGGCAACACCGTCTGCTTCGTCTGCGACCCGGACGGCTCGAACGGCGAGTATTTCTCGTACGAGCAGGCGGTGCTGACGAGCCAGTACCATTACGATCTCGGCAAGCACGGCGCGAGCGCGGGCTATCTCCGCCGCGGCCTCTACGGCTCGGCGATCGCGGCGCACGCAGCGGGCTCGCTGTTCGTGCGGCTGAAGCCCAATGCCGTGTTCAAGCTGCCCTTCGCCAAGGGCCAGATCGGCAACACCATCCACGTGAAGCTGCTGTCGTTCAACATCTGGGGCGGCGGACGGCAGACGCTCGACCAGGCGACGAGCTATGCCCACACCATCGGCGGCAATGCGCCGGCGCTGTCGAGCGTCGGCGCGCTCGGGCTCTATACCGATCTCGACGTGGGCGCGGCGACCAATCTCGTTTCGGGCGCGGGGGCGCCCGGCGGCGTGAGCTCGGCCGGCACGGGAATGGGCGCCGGCATCGCCCTGACGATCGGGGGCGCCGTGCTCGTCTCGGCCTCCGGATCGTTCGGACCGGGCATGGGTTCGCCGGCCGCGACCAAGGTGACGCTCTCGATCACGCGCACGAACCTGTCCGGCACGACAACGATCTACGCGGGCACCGCCTTCTCGCTGCCGGCGAGCGACACGGTTCCCTTCAGCATCACGGTCGCCGACACGCCGGCCGCCGGCAGCAACGCCTATGAGGTCGTCGGCACCGCCGATCAGGGAATTGCGCCCTACAGCGCCACCTATCTCGCGGTGTCGGAACTGCGGCGGTGAGCCGCGTCCCGGTGCCGGCGGATTGCGGCGTCCAACCAAGCGAGGGCAAGCCATGAGCCATTTCTACGTGGTCTACGACCCCGCGACCGGCGCCATCCGGCGCGCGGGGTTCTGCACGCTCGCCGCATGCGTCGCGGTGCAGGCGCGGCAAGGCGAGGCGGTGATCGCGGCCGACCGCCTCTATCCGGCGGACGCGTTCGCGGTCGACCTTACGAAGACGCCGCCCGCGGTGGTGGCGAAGTGAATTTCCCGCGCAGCGCGGAGAACGACATGCCCGATCACACCGACCTGCTCCACGCCTGCGGCGAGTTCGCCGTCGGCTGCGTGCTCATCGCCTTCAACGGCGCGTGGTGGGCGGGGCTGCTCCATGACGTGAGCATCGCCCTGAGCTTCGTCTCGATGCTGTGCGGCGCGATCATCGGCGCGCACGGCGTCTATCGTTTGATCGCGCGCGATCCACGGCGCGGGCGGAAGTGAGGAGGGCCGCATGCGGGCTTTCCTCGAGCTGTTGCTGCGCATCCTGGAGGCGCTGCGGCGCGGGCCGGACGGGCCGCCGCCGAGCGGGCCGCCGGCATGAGCGACGATCCGCTGTTCGACACAGCTGTGGCGCTCGTGCTCGCGCACGAGGGCGGGCTGCACGACGACCCCCGCGATCCGGGCGGCCTCACTCATTGGGGCTTCGCGCTGCGCGAGAATCCGGATCTCACCGCCGCGGCGCTGCGCGCGATGACGCGCGCGGAGGCCGAGGCGCGCTATCGGACGCGCTGGTGGGATCGCTATCCCTGGCGCCGCCTGCCGCGTCCGGTGGCGCTCAAGCTCTTCGACCTTGCGGTGCCGATCGGCCCCGCAAACGCGATCCGCGCTCTGCAGCGTGCGTGCCGGGCGGCGGGGCGCGCCGTCGCCGAGGACGGGAAACTGGGCGACGCGACGATCGGCACCGCCGCTTCGCTGCCGCCCGATCTGTTGCTGGCGGCGCTCAAGAGCGAGCTCGCGGGCCATTTCCGCAGCATCGTCGCGACCGAGCCGCACAAGGCTCGCTTTCTCGCGGGCTGGCTCGCACGCGCCTACGGGTAGGAAACATCCGATGACGAAGGAGGAGGACGGTCATGAATTGGCTGGAAGCACGAATCAAGGAACCCTCGACTCATGCGGCGATCGCCGGCGTGGTCGCGGCGTTCATGCCGCTGATCCCGCCGCCGTGGGGCCTGGTGGCGGCCGCGATCTTTGGCGCGCTGGGCTTCGCCTTGCCGGGAGGCAAGCCATGAGCGCGCGCATCATGACGCGGGCCGCGCTGGTGGCGGCGCTGGCCCTGGCCGCCTGCTCGGCGCAGCAGATCAATACGGGCGAGGCCAATGCCAATGCCGCGGTTGCATCGGCGCAGCCGACGATTGCGATGGCGTGCTGGCTCGCCAAGGCGGCGGATGCCGGTTTCCAGGCCTATGCAGCGAGCGGAAAGACCGATCTCGCCGTGATCGCCGACGAGCAGAAGGCTATGGCGGGCGTCAACGCCCTTTGCGTCGCACCGCCCGCCAATGTCGCCCAGGCCGTGACCGGCGTGCTCGCGAGCTACAAGGCGATTGTCGCCGAGACGCCGCCGGCCTGATGCCTTGCTCAGCGCGTGAGCCAGGAGCGCGCACGCACGGTGAAGAAGGCGTAGGGGAATATCCAGAACAGCGCAAAGAACGCGAAATACGAATAGAGGACGCCGTAGAGAAAGTCGAACGAGCGTTCGCTACGCAGGAAATAGAGCATGTTGACGAGCGACACGATGCCCATCACCGTCAGCATGCGCACGATCATCCCCGGGTGCTCCACGGCCATCGTAACGAGCAGGACCAGGCTGGCGTAATAGACGGGATAGCGCAGATCGGTGATGGCGCGATCCCACAGCGCAATGAGCCGCGGCACCAGGGGGCGGCGCCAGACGATGCAGGCAAAGCGCAACTCCTCGCGCACGAAGCTGCGGTCCCAGCGGATGAACATCTTGCACAGCTTGGCATAGACCGCGGGCGCCACGGTGTGAACCACGGCATTGCGCTGATAGACGGTGTCGTAGCCGGCCTCGAGCAGGAAATTGGTGAGGGCGCGATCCTCGCCGAAGGTGCAGCGGGCGCCGAGAAAGCGCTGATTGCGCCAGCGCTCGAGCACGCTGCGCACCGCCGAAGCGCGCAGCGCCGTGAGTGCGCCGGGGCAGCAGAACACGTTGCCGAACACCGATTCGACCGACCGCAGCAGGTCGAAGGACAGAATGAATCGGACGTGCAGCATCCGCGGGATGAGGCCGGCGCGGCGGTTGAAGACCATGACCTTTCCCGCCACCGCGCCGACGCGCGGCGTGCGGAACGGCCCGACCAGCGCCAGGAGCGCGCCGCGCTCGATGACGCTGTCGGAATCGACCGTGACGAGGATCTCGCCGCGGGCACGCGCGAAGCCGAGCGCCAGCGCCTCGCGCTTGCCGCGATTGCGCTCGTGCCGGAGCGCGGTGACCAGTTCGGGATAACGCGCGGCCGCCTCGGAAATGTAACGCCAGGTGTCGTCGCGGCTGCCGTCGTCGATGACGACGATTTCCAGCCGGTCGTGCGGATAATCCGCCTCCACGACCGACGTGATCGACTTCAGCACCATGGCGCCTTCGTTATAGGCGGGGATGATGACGCTGAGTCGCGGCGCCGCGGCAAAGTCGATCGGGCGCACCGGGCGATAACCGATCCAGACGATCGTGCGAAAGACGAACAGCAATGTCCCCATCGCCGCCCACAGCACGCTCGGAACCACCACGATGCGCGCCTTGTGGTGGTCGTGCAGCAGCGACATGATCGGGCGAAGATAGAGGTGGACGTTGAGATAGACGACGGTGGCGAGGCTGGCGAAGATCACGCCGTAGATGAGCCAGGTCCAACCGTCGAACGGCGGTGCGTCTTCCCGTTCGGGTGGATGTACGACGAGCTCGGTCTCGGTCCGCAGTGCGGTCACGGCATCGGAAGGCACGCTGGCTCCCCCTTTTGAACGGATCAGGCGGATTGCTGGAAGCGGGTTCGCTTCGATGACAACCGGGACAACGTCCGAACCGGGGAAATCATCTCAACCCGCATCGTGTTCGCGTGCCCGTGGCGACGATTTCCGTCGCCGACGAAACCGCGTTCGCTGCAAGTGATCAAAGCCGCTGTCGTTTGCATCATAGGGAGCGTTAGGCGGCAGCATCCCCGCAACGGCGTGGGGACGCGCGCCGTTTTGCGGGCGATGCGCGCAATACAGCCATGCGCGACATTGTCGCACCAAAAATGTCACAAAACTGTCCGGCGAGCGCCGCCGCCGGCGACGCTGGCCGCCGGCGATTTTGTTTTTAGTGCAATTATTGCACTAGTCTATTGATTGATGCCGGCAGCGGTCTTGGGCGGGGATGATCGACCGCCGGCGGCGGGTTGAAGGCCGAAAACGGAAACGCCCCTCCCGGCAGGACCGGGAGGGGCGTCGCGCGCGCCGCCGGCGCGGGGGAGGTCACACCGAATAATACATCTGGAACTCGATCGGGTGCGGCGTGTGCTCGAAGGCATGGACCTCCTCGTAGCGGAGGTCGATATAGGCATCGATGAAGTCCTTGCTGAACACGTCGCCCTTGGTGAGGAAGGCATGGTCGGCGCGCAGGTTCTCGAGCGCCTCGCGCAAGGACCCGCACACCGTCGGCACATCCTTCAATTCCTCGGGCGGCAGGTCGTAGAGGTTCTTATCCATCGGCTCGCCCGGATGGATGCGGTTTTGGATGCCATCGATCCCGGCCATCAGCATCGCGGCAAAGCCGAGATAGGGGTTGCAGGCGGGATCGGGGAAGCGCACCTCGACGCGCTTGCCCTTGGGGCTCGACACGATCGGGATGCGGCACGAGGCCGAGCGGTTGCGCGCCGAATAGGCGAGCAGCACCGGCGCCTCGAAGCCCGGGATGAGGCGCTTGTAGCTGTTGGTGGTCGGATTGGTGAAGGCGTTGATCGCCTTGGCGTGGCGGATGATGCCGCCGATGTAGTGCAGCGCCGTGTCCGAGAGATCGGCATAGCCCGAGCCGGCGAAAAGCGGCTTGTCGCCCTTCCACACGGATTGGTGGGTATGCATGCCCGAGCCGTTATCGCCCTTGATCGGCTTGGGCATGAAGGTCGCGGTCTTGCCGTACTGATTGGCGACCTGGGCGACCACGTATTTATAGATCTGCATCTGATCGGCGGCGGTCACCAGCGTCTTGAACACGTTGCCGAGCTCGTGCTGGGAGGGCGCGACCTCGTGGTGGTGCTTTTCGACGTCGAGGCCCATCTCGGCCATGGTCGACAGCATCTCGGCGCGGAGATCGGCGGTGCTGTCCACCGGCGGCACCGGGAAATAGCCGCCCTTGATCGGCGGCCGGTGGCCGGTATTGCCGTCCGGGAACTTCTTGAACGAGGAATCGGGGCTTTCCTCGGCCTCGATCTCGTAGCCGGCGCTCTGCATGCCGACCTTGTAGCGCACGTCGTCGAACACGAAGAATTCCGCCTCGGGGCCGAAGAACGCCTTGTCGGCGATCCCGGTCGAGGCGAGATACTTCTCGGCCTTCTTGGCCATCGAGCGCGGGTCGCGGCCATAGGGCTGGCCCGAGACCGGCTCGTGGCAGTCGCAGAACAGGATGACCGCGGTCTGGGCAGCGAAGGGGTCGAGCACCGCCGTGGCGCAATCCGGCACCAACTGCATGTCGCTCTCGTTGATCGCCTTCCACCCGGCGATCGAGGAACCGTCGAACATGACGCCTTCCGCCAGCACGTCGGCGCTGATCGCCTTGACGTGATAGGTCAAATGCTGCCACTTGCCGCGCGGATCGGTGAAGCGGAAGTCGACAAACTTGGCGTCGTGCTCCTTGATCATATCCATGACTTTTTGTGGATCGGACATGGTCTCTTTCCTGTTGCTGTGCTGCTAGTGCGTGCGGACTTGATCAACTTCCGGTAGAATTTCAGTTAGATCGCATCCTTACCCCTCTCGCCCGTCCGGATGCGGATCGCCTCTTCGATGTCATAGATGAAGATCTTGCCGTCGCCGATCCGCCCGGTATGCGCGGCGTGCTGGATCGCTTCGACGGCGCGCTCGAGGAGGGAGTCGTCCATGACGACCTCGATCTTCACCTTGGGCAGAAAATCAACGACGTATTCGGCGCCGCGGTAGAGTTCGGTGTGGCCCTTCTGGCGACCGAATCCCTTGGCCTCGGTCACGGTGATGCCCTGGATGCCGACCTCGTGAAGGGCTTCCTTCACCTCGTCCAGCTTGAACGGCTTGATGATAGCCTCGACTTTCTTCATGGGATGCCTGTGCCTTTCGGCGGTGGTCGCTCGTCCGGCGCCCGCCGCCGGTGTTCCTGGCGTGGGTTAAGCATGACGCGTGCCAGATTTCCCGCGTCAGGGCTGGGCCGAAGCTAGCGCGAAAACCTGACCGGCGGAACCCGGTTCTCGACTATTTTTTGGGCAGATGCCTATTCGGCGGGCGGCAACCTGCCGTGGCGCTGGAGCCAGGCGCCGATGCGTCCGATCGCCTCCTCGAGCGCCGCGCGGCTCGCGGCATACGAGAATCGGAGATAGCCTTCGCCCCTGGCGCCGAAGCTGGTGCCGGCGATGGTGGCGACCCCGGCCTCGTCGAGGAGCCGGCGCTCGAGCGAGCCGGCGTCGTGTCCGGTGCCGGCAATGTTGGGAAAGGCATAGAACGCGCCGCCGGGCGTGGCGCAGCGGAAGCCGGGGAGCGCGTTGAGGGCGGCAACGACAGAGCGCCGGCGCGCGGCGAATTCCGCGACCATCGCCCGGACCGGCTCGCGCGGCCCTTGGAGCGCGGCGATGCCGGCGAACTGCGCCGCCGCATTGACGCAGGAATGGCAGTTGATCGCGAGCCGCTCGGCCAGCGGGAACAGCGCCTCGGGCCACACGCCATAGCCCAGGCGCCACCCGGTCATCGCGTAGGTCTTGCTCCAGCCGTCGAGCAGGATGAGCCGGTCTTCCAGTTCCGGATAGCGCAGCAGGCTCACATGCGCGGCGCCGTCATAGAGGATTTCGCCGTAGATCTCGTCGCTCAGCACCGCGACGCCGGGATGGCGCGCGAGCCCCGCGGCGAGGCGGTCGAGCTCGTCCCGGGGCACGACACCGCCGCTCGGGTTGCCTGGGGAATTGAGGATGATGAGCCGCGTCCGCGGCGTGATCTTGGCCAGCACCTCGGCGGCGTCGAACGAGAAGCCCTTGTCCTCGTACAGCGGCATCGGCACTGGCGCCGCGCCGGAAAAGCGGATCACGCTCTCATAGATCGGAAAGCCGGGATTGGGATAGAGAATCTCGGCGCCGGGCTCGCCGAACATCAGCACCGCGAAGAACATCGTCACCTTGCCGCCGGGCGCGACCAGCACGCGCGCCGGGGAGACGCTGACGCCATGGCGGCGGTGGAGGTCGGCCGCCACCGCCTCGCGCAGCGCCGGGATGCCGTTCGCCGGGGTGTAGCCGTGATGGCCGTCGGCGAGCGCTTTGCGCCCGGCCTCGACGATATGCGCGGGCGTGGCGAAATCGGGCTGGCCGATGCCGAGATTGATGATCGACCGTCCCGCGGCCTC
>Ga0307372_10010901_pt1 | contig 12222 bp, 9 predicted proteins | sample OX1MG_FD_202533 | JGI IMG/M metagenome (GOLD analysis project Ga0307372, IMG submission 202533) | Soil microbial communities from Risofladan, Vaasa, Finland - OX-1 | ecosystem: Environmental > Terrestrial > Soil > Coastal area > Acid sulfate soil | place: Finland: Risofladan, Vaasa | collected...
TGGATAGCTCATCCGGACCACGCCAATGTCAGTCTCCATCGTCTCGTTGCTAAAGATGGCCCGCTCGACCTGCGTCGAGGCCTGAAGGTGGCGATCGAAGTCTGCCGGGGGCTCCTCCATGTTGCCGAAAAGCAGCCGAACTTCGTCCACCGCGACCTGAAGGTGGAGAACGTCCTCATCGGCGGATCGGGTGTGGCGAAGGTGACCGACTTCGGCTTTTCGCTCGTCGAGGGCGGCGTCCGGATGGCGGCGCCAGAACGGCCGGGGATCAGCATGCCAACGCCCGAGCAGGTGGTGGGCACGCCAACGACGATGGCACCGGAGCAGTGGAAGCGCGGCACGGTAGACGCACGCGCCGACGTTTATGCGATGGGCTGCATTCTCTTCCGAATGCTCATGGGCCACGGCCCATTCAAAGGCAACGAGCGACAGGACTACCGCCGCGCGCATTGCGATGAGCCCGCTCCGAAACTCGACGACAACTTCCCCGCCGAGATCGTCGAGATCGTCGACCGCTGCCTCGCCAAGTCACCGGACGAGCGTTTTCAGACGATGGCCGAGCTGCTCGAAGCGCTCGAGTCGGTGTACTCGGCAAGCTTCGGCGAACGATTGCCCCCACCGCCGCCGTTCGACGAACTGACCGCCGACGACCGAATCAACCGCGGCAACACGTATTACCACCTTGGCCGTTGCGGCGACGCACTCCTGGATTTCGATGCCGTTCTCGAAACAGAACTCCTCCCGGCGGCGCTGTATGGGCGGGCGCTGTCGCACCAGGCGCGTGGCCGCCACGAGGAGGCGTTGGCGGCCTACGCAACGCTCCTTGAGCTCCAACCGCTGCACGCCGGCGCAGCCTATAATCGTGGCAACCTCTACCGGGACATGGGTGATGCGGAGCGGGCAATCGCCGAATATTCGCGCGCTATTGCGCTCGACGAGCACCTTGGCGAGGCCCACAACAACCGGGGCTTGCTAAAACTCGAAGCAGGCGACCGCGATGCGGCGCTGGCCGACTTCGCCCGAGCCGTGGGGGAAGGCAGTTCGCGCGAGGCGAGAGCAAACCGTGCGGCGATGCTGATGGAGGATGGACGCGCAGCCGAGGCGCTCGAGGATCTTGAGCAACTCGCGGCAGCGCCGGAGGCGACCGCAGCAGACCTCCTCAATCGTGCGCGCGGTCGCCGGCAGGCCGGACAACTTCGCGGCGCGCTCGATGACTACACAGCGGCGATGACGCTGGGCGGACAGGCTCTCGAAGAGATGCTCTACGAGCGCGCACAAATCTATCTTGGACTGGGCAGAGCGGCAGACGCGATTGAGGACCTTTCGACGGCGATCCGTCACGCGCCGGGCTTTCTCCAGGCCTATCGGGTGCGGGCCCAGGCGCGATACGACCTGCGCCAATTCGACCCCGCAGCTGCCGATTACGCCGCAATCATCGAACGCGCACCAGGGGACGGCGCAGCATACTATGGCCTGGGGCTCGTGCTCGGCGCGGGCGGCCGGTTCGAAGGAGCCATTGCTTGCATGACGGAAGCAGCGCGGCTCGGGCACACCGGGGCGGAAGCAGCGCTCCACGAGTTCCGGCGCAACGGCTGGCTGCCACCTCTACCAGCACCGTCTTTGGGAGGCGTCCGATGAGCGACAAACGCTCTATTTTCGACGTGGTGCACAAGTACTTCGGCGATTCTCAGTGGGTGACCACGCAGTTCACGGGCAAGCCAATCTTGCGCTTCAGCCATGTCGGCAAGAACGGCAGTTGGGTCTGCATTGCGCACGCCCGCGAATCGGAAGAACGCTTTGTCTTCTATTCGATTGGCATCACCGGCATGCCCGAAGGAAAGCGGCTGGCAATGGCGGAATTCATCACGCGTGCGAACTTCGGCCTCATCATCGGCAACTTCGAGATGGATATGAGCGACGGCGAGGTCCGCTTCAAGACGAGCATCGACGTCGATGGCGACCGCTTCACCTCCGCGCTCCTCAAGCAACTCGTCGACGTAAACCTTGAGATGATGGACAAGTACCTCCCCGGCATGCTCGCCGTCATCGACACGGACATATCGCCAGAGATGGCGATACGGGCTGTGGAAGGGCCGGCGACAGCACGCTTCGAGGGATAGGGACGCACAGCGGTCCCTGCGACTCTCCAGCGAGCAACTGTTCGAATCGGACGTGATGGCCGGTAACCTTGCGCCTCAGAAGCACATCTCACGCAAGGGCGGTTCCGCCTACCAATGGCCCAATCGGCGAGTGCAGGGCGTAGACTGCATCCAGACGCCGTATTGCCGCATGCGAAGCGGGCACCAGGTGCGGCCAGCCAGTCCCGCTCGAACCGGCCCAGCGCTGGCCGCGGCGGAGAGTCCTAGCGTGCTCGGATTTCGCGCTCAATCAAAGTTAACACACCGTCATTCGAGCAATGAGTATGAGAGAAGCATGGATCATCGAGGGAGTCCGTTCGCCGCGCGGCGGCGGCAAGCCTGGCATCGGCAAGCTGACGGGCATCCACCCGCAGCGCATCCTGGCGCAGGTGCTGAACGCCCTGCAGGAACGCGTCGGCTTCGACCCGGCGGATGTCGAAGACGTGATCATGGGGAACGGCTCCGGCGTTGGAGACCACGCCATGGATATCGCCCGCATGGCCACGTTGGACGCCGGCTGGCCGGTGACTGTGCCCGGTGTGACCCTCCACCGCTTTTGCGGCTCGGCCCAACAAGCGGTGACCTTCGGCGCGATGAGCGTCATGGCGGAGCAGCAGGATCTTGTCGTCGCCGGTGGCGTCGAATCGATGTCGCGCCCGGCACCCCTGAGCGCCGATGGCTTCACCGCCAATAACGCCCATCTCTACGCCCAGTACCCGCTCGTGCCGCAGGGTATTTCGGCCGACCTGATTGCGACGATCGAAGGCTTTTCCCGCTCCGATGTCGACCGGCTCGGCGTACAGAGCCAGCAGCGCGCAGCCGCCGCCATTGCCGACGGCCGCTTCAAGCGTAGCGTCGTACCGATCAAGAACGACGATGGCAGCCTTGCACTCGACCATGACGAATTCCCGCGGCCCGGCACGACGATGGAGAGCCTCGCAGCCCTCAATCCCTCCTTCGCCAAGATGGGCGTCATGAGCCCACCCAACGACACGCGCACTTTCGACGAAATCTGCAAGGATGTGTATCCGCAGATCAAGCGAGTCGAGCACGTCCACCACGCAGGCAATTCTTCGGGAGTTGTCGATGGTGCCAGCGCGTTGTTGCTGGCCTCACCGGACTATGCTCGCGCGCATGGCCTCAAGCCCCGCGGCCGAATCCGGATGACCGCGACCGCAGGTACAGAGCCTGTGATCATGCTGACCGCCCCGGCCCCCGCTGCGAAGCTCTGTCTGGAGAAGGCAGGCATGACGAAAGGGGACATCGACCTCTTCGAGATCAATGAAGCGTTCGCCTCGGTGGTGTTGAAGTTCCAGCGAGAATTCGGCCTCGATGACGAGCGACTCAATGTCAACGGCGGCGCCATCGCCCTCGGCCACCCCATCGGCGCCACCGGCGGCATGCTCATCGAGACGGCACTCGACGAGCTCGAACGCCGAAACCTCTCCACTGCGCTGATCGCCATGTGCACCGGCGGCGGCATGGGCACGGCAACCATCATCGAACGGATGTAGCGGCTGCGCGACGGGGCGTGGTTGAAAAAGACCCGCTGAGCGATAGCCCCGTCGGTGAACGGCTGCGTCCACATTGCCAGTCATCCGAGCCGGATGGTCGAGCCCTACTGGCTGAAGCTGCCGGCGTTCGAGCGCGTCCGCGCGGGATGCGGGGCGCGCGAGCGCCGTTCAGATGCCGGAACACCGAGCAGTCGCGGCGGCAAGGGCCCGATGCTCCGCTCGACGCTCGCTTTCGACGGAGGCGTACTATTACCGCGACCGGCTGGAGGTGAGCATGCGCGTCCTCGTCCTTGGCGGAAACCGATATATCGGCCGGCACCTTGTGGAAGCACTCGCGAGGAGAAGTCACGAGGTGACCGTGCTCAACAGTCACCCTTCTCCGCTGCCGGAGGGGGTCCGCCGCCTGCACGGCGACCGCCAGCAGCGCGGCGTCGTTGAAGAGGTCCTCGGGCCGCTGCGAGACGACTTCGACGCGGTCTTCGACAACACGTCGTACCAGACGCCGGATGTGATGCCGCTGGTGGAGTTGTTCCGCGGCCGCGTCCAGCACTTCGTCTTCACCAGTTCGACCGCCGTCTACCTCTGGTCCGACGTGCAGCCGGTGACTGAGGAGTCGCGGGTCTCGGATGACGACGCTGTCAATCCATCGCGGGCATACGGCGCGGGCAAAGTCCGCTGCGAGCGCCTCCTGCGCGCCGAATTCGAGCGTTCCGGTTTCCCGTCTACCAGCCTTCGGGTGGGGCATACTCTCGGCCCGCACAGCCCGCTGCCGCGCGAACACGCCTTCTTCGCGAGGCTGAAGGCCGGGCGTCCCATCCTCATCCCAGGCGACGGCATGCCGTTCGTCCACCTTGTGCACGTCGATGATGTCGCCTCGGCGATGTGCGCGGTCATCTCTACCAACGCATCGGCCGGGCAGACCTACAACGTCAACGGCGCGCAATTTTCCAGCATCAGCGCCTACATGCGGATGATGGCCGCCGCCACCGGTGTCGAAGCCAACCTCGTCTACGTGCCGCGGGAGACGGCGAAGGCACTCCGGCCGCCGATCCTCCATTGGGCCGAGTGGTATCGCGGAGGCACCGTTTTCTCGATCGAGAAAGCAAGGCGTGAGCTGAATTGGCAGCCATCCTTCGGGCTCGCGGCAGGACTGGCCGACTCCTACCGCTGGTTCGAAGAGGAAGGCCATAACTGGTACGCGGCCGACTTTTCACATGACGACGAATTGCTCCGGAGCCTGCACATGTCATAGCCGGCACGAGGTCGGTGGCCTTCGTGTCGGCAGAGGTGGGCGAGTTGCGGAATGGCGCACGCCGTCGCCGAAGCGGAGTTCCTGCCGAGACGGCAACGGTGGACCACCAGTGCCCACCGTTGCATCGCGGGCGCATTGGGTGCCGTGTGTCATCACTTGAGCAGCCCTACGCTACGCTACCCGCCGACGAAACAGGCGACGGACCACATTGCGGGCACCAGCAGCCGGTGTGGAAGCCGTGGTCTCGCTGTGCAATTGAGCCCGCAACTCCTTGATTGCGCTCTGGAGCGAAGCATCGGTCTCGCTGCTGAGGAAGCGTGTGTGAATCACCCTCTGCGACCACAGAGCACGGACTTCGCGCACCTCACACGCGAGGCGCAGGTCAACCTTCCCTTCGGTGATGACGAGCGTGAACGTCTGGAGGGTTGTGACGTCTTCGTTGGTCTGGACACCCGCGCCACCCATGGACAGGTCCGTCACCACCGCTGAAAGCGCGCGGCCATCCGGAGTGATTAACGTAGCGTCCAGCGAGACGGGATACCGCGGGTGTGCCCTCATGTTTCTCCTCTTGCGCCAGTCGTTCGCCGACACGAGACCTACTCTATAGTTCGGCCGTCGCGAATGGTTTGCCCTAAGGGAACTCCCCAATTCTCTCCTGTGTGCTAACGGCGCCCCCGTGGGCAGCTCTCGTCTGCATCATCCGCATCCACGCTCCGGCCCCTTCTTGCGCAAAGAGAGGTGGTCGCGCGGGCGGGGTGTAGACTGGGAGTCCTGGTATCTTTTGCTTCGCCTTGCCGTCCCCCTGGGCCTCTGACCGACAGACTCCCGCCGCGGCCCGCATCGCCCGGCTGGAGGCTCGTGTGAAATGTCCGCGTTGCGGCTCGAACTCCGTCCTCAGCGAACACCAAAGGGTCGCTTGTGCCGCCTGCGGCCACGTCCTCCGCGAGCCGGCCAGGGAGGCGTGGGACGCGGCCTGGTTTCCGCCGGGCTCCGGCCAACACCTCGGCCCGCCGGTTTCGGCGACCGAGCGGCTCGGCCTCGACCCGCCGCGCGCGACGAAGCCGCCGCCCAGAATGTGACCAGCGTCCCGAGGGATGACTGACCGCCTGCCACCGAGCAGAATGGCGCGATGGAGACAATCTCCAACGGCAGCTGTGACGCGCGCTTTTCAGCGGTGCGGGAGGAGTTCGAGCGCAATCTGTCCGAGCGCGGAGATATTGGCGCCGCGGTCGCAGTGACGATTGGGGGCGTACCGGTCGTCGACCTCTGGGGCGGATGGCGAGACCGCGGGCGGACCCGGCCATGGGAACGCGACACGATTGTGAACGTCTGGTCGCTGGGCAAGGCAGTGTCGGCCGTGTGCTTGCTGCGGCTCCAGGACCGCGGGCTGATCGAACTCGACGCTCCCGTCGCGAGGTACTGGCCGGACTTCGCACAGGCGGGGAAAGCCCACGTGCCCGTGCGATTGCTGCTCACGCACCAGGCAGGGCTGCCGGCTGTGCGAAGGCCGCTCGCGCCCGGGGCAAATCTGCTCAGCTGGGACACCATGACGTCGGCACTCGCCGAGCAGGAACCCTGGTGGGAGCCGGGAACGCGCTTTGGCTACCACGTCAATACGTTTGGGTTCCTCGCCGGCGAAGTGCTCCGTCGCGTCGATGGCCGGACGATCGGCCAGTTCATGCGCGACGAACTCGTGGATGGCCTCGGGATCGACTTCCAGGTTGGCCTGCCGCTTTTCGAGGACGGGCGGGTCGCGGAGTGGATCGCGCACCAGCCCGTGGCGGGCGAGGAACCACAACGACCCTGGCTCGATTCCAATACGAGCACGCTGAGCGGGATCGAACTCGCCCGCGTGCTTGCCTACCGTAACCCGCCGGCACTACCCGATGGAGGAGTGAATTCGCGCGTGTGGCGGGCCGCCGAGTTTCCCTCGACCAATCCGCACAGCAACGCCCGCGCACTCGCCCGGCTGTTCGGGGGGCTCGCCTCCGGCGGAACTGTTGCGGGGAAGACGATCCTTTCGGCAGAGACGATTGAGAGTGCGAACCGCATCGAAGCGGACGGGGAGGATGCCATTCTCGGCCGACCGAACCGCTTCGGCCTCGGCTTCCAATTGACCATTCCTGGCGTACGGCCACTGGGGCCGGGGCGCCGTTCGTTCGGGCACTACGGCAACGGCGCGGTGCTGGGTTTCGCCGACCCGGACGCTGGACTGGGATTTGGCTTCGTCTGCAACCGGGCCGGCCGATCCTGGCGTGACCCCCGCAATATCGCGCTCGTGGACGCGGTCTACGCATGCATCGAGAAGTAGCCGGCAGGGGACCCGCTGCCAACGGTCGTAGCATGAATTGTGTTCACGCCGTGCGTCCGCCAGAATATCGCCGTGTCTGCGGTCGAGATCGACGAGTACATTGCGCACCTGGACGAGCCCAAGCGGACGACGCTGGGCCAGCTGCGCGAAACCATCCTGCGTGTGATTCCGGAATCAGAACAGTGCATTTCGTACCGAATGCCGGCATTCCGGATGCACGGGAAGGTGGTGGCTGGCTTCGCCGCATTCAAGAACCACCTCAGCTATCTGCCCCACAGCGGCTCGGTTTTCCCGGAGCTCCGGGACGATCTTGCTGGCTATCAGACCTCCAGCGGCGCCCTTCGCTTCCCGGTTGACATACCGCTTCCGGAAGAGCTGGTTAGAAAACTCATCGAAACGCGGCTTCGTCACATCGGCGAGCACTTGCCTCCGTCGCGATGACGCCCGCTCCGCCGACGTCATACTCCGACGCATCATAGCGTCGCCGCCTTTGCGATGGCGGGGGCATGGAATCGCTATCATGCGTACACATCCCGCCGCGTGAGTACTTCCATGCAGATTTTTGGCGACTCAGTCCGCTTCGGCATCCATTCGGGCCAACAGAACACCAGCTTTGACCAATACCTCCAGCTTTGGAAGCGAGCCGAAGAGCTTGGCTTCGACTGGGCTTCCGTCTTCGACCACTTCATGCCCATCCAGACCGACCCGACGGGGCCATGCTTCGACGGCCTGACGCTCCTCTCCGCCATGGCGGCCCATACCAGCCGCATCCGCTGCGGGATCCTTGTCGTCGGCAACAGTTACCGCAACCCTGCGCTGCTCGCCAAGATTGCGACGACACTCGACCACGTCTCCGGCGGCCGCCTCGAATTGGGCGTGGGCGGCGGCTGGTACGAACTCGAACACGACCAGTACAACATTCCGTTCCCCACCATCGGCCGCCGCATCCGCATGCTCTCCGAGAGCACCAGGATCTTGAAGCGACTGTGGACCGAGCGCGTTGTCGACTTTCACGGTCGTTATTACACCCTGAACCACGCGATGAGCGAGCCGAAGCCCCTCCAGTCGCCGCATATCCCGCTCTGGGTTGGCGGCGCCGGCGAGAAGCTTACGCTTCGCGTGGTGGCTGAATCCGCCGACGGCTGGAATACATTCTTTGGCCCGCTTGACTACTACCAGCACAAGCTCGACGCGCTCGGAGAGCATTGCCGCGATACCGGGCGAAACCCGGCGGACATCCGCAAGTCGCTTAGCGTGCAGGCCGTCGTGGGCGAGACCGACGCTGAAGTAGAGGAACGGCTCGCGAAAATGGCAGCCGCAGGGAGCATGGACCGAAGCACGTTCCGGCAGCGGGGAATCGTGGGGACGCCCGAGCAATGCGCGGAGCAGCTTCGCCCTTACCTCAAGCTGGGAGTCCGGGACTTCATCATCGGCGCTCGTGTCCCCGCCGACATGCGCTCCCTCGAATTGGTTGCAACCAGGGTCGCCCCGATCGTGAGAGCGGACGCGAAATCGCTCGTCGCCACGCAATAGTCACCATAGGAAGTGAGCTCGCTTCTCAGCTCCACGAGAGCGGGCCGGGTATTACTCAGCGTGAACCGGGACCCAGGCCGCAGGATTGACTCGGGCGCCAGTGGGCAGCATCTCTGGATCCTGCGATACTCCGCCTGCGTTCAAGGAGGCAGGTTGATGGAATTCACGTTTACCGAGGAACAGGAAGCGTTTCGCGAGCAGGTGCGTGCGTTCATCAAGGGGAACTGGACGCCGCCACCACCCACAGCACGACCGGGCGACGACGGCACGAATGAGGCCGAACGCGCATACGAACAGCGGCTGGCTTCCAACGGTTGGCTGACGATGGCCTGGCCCAAAGAGTACGGCGGGCTGGCGGCGAGCCACATGGAGCAGCTCATCTTTCGCGAGGAAAGCAGCTACGCCGGTGCCCCCGGCGGCGGCGGCCAGGGGATCAGCATGGTTGGCCCCTGCCTGATGGTGCACGGCAGCGACGCACAGAAGCGCGAGCATCTCCCCAAGATTGCCAGCGGTCAGGTATTGTGGGGGCAGGGCTTCAGCGAGCCGGGTTCTGGTTCAGACCTCGCCTCGCTCCAGACGCGCGCCGTTCGAGACGGCGATGACTTCGTCATCAATGGTCAGAAAATCTGGACGTCGGGCGCGCACCACGCTGACTGGTTCCACGTGCTCACGCGGACGAACCCGGACGCGCCGAAACACCGCGGAATCTCGTACTTTCTCGTCAACGCGAAGAGCCCGGGCATAACCGTGCGGCCGCTCATCAACATGCTTGGCGACCACGAGTTCAACGAGGTCTTCTTCGAGGACGTCCGCGTCCCGGCGGAGAATATGATGGGCGAAGAGAACCGTGGGTGGTACGTTGCAACGACTTTGCTCGACTTCGAACGGTCCGGCGTGAACTGGTCCGCATCGGGACGTCGGCAGGTCGAGGAACTTGCGGTGCACGCGAAATCGACGCCCGGCGCGAAGGGGCGGCTGATCGATGATCCAGCGTTGCGAAACGGGCTCGCCAATCTGCGGATCGAAGTTGAAGTGAGTCGGCTGCTGAGCTACCAGGTGGTCTGGATGCAGAGCCGCGGAAAGATCCCCAACTATGAGGCCTCCATGTCGAAGGCTTTCGGCAGCGAACTCGGACAGCGGATCGCAAACTTCGGCATGAAGCTGATTGGACTCAGTTCCCAACGGATCGACCCGAACGACCCGGGTGCACCACTCCGGGGGGCCTTTGGCCGCGCGTACATGCGCTCCGTGCCCGGGACCATTGCCGCAGGCACAAGCGAGGTTCAACGAAACATCATTGCCACCCGCGGCCTCGGCCTCCCCCGAGGGTAGACCACATGCAAGGCCCTGTGGAGGAGTCAGTCGTCGGCCAGCGAACGCGCGTCAGCCTTTGCTGCCCAGGGCGATCCACTCACTCCACAACGCCGAGCTGAGCGTGACGGCAGGGCGGCGCAGACACCCGGACGCGCCGGTCAGGGATGGTCGCAGCGGGCCTCGGAGAACGCCCCGGTTGCGAGCTCTTCGAAGTGATCGAGCGCTTCGTCCGCCGGGTCGGCGATGCCGCGATGTCTGCCCTGTTCGCCAAGATGTGCCCGCACCCAGAGGCGAGCGACGAGTGCTTTGCGGGTGCCGCCGTGGTCACTGTCCCACCTCGCCTGTTCAAGCAGAAGGCTGCCGGCGAAGACGTCGATCATGAACTGGGCAAGCGGGAAGAGCCGCGCCTCGGCGGCGCGCCGTGGGAGTCCTTTCCACTTGCCGATAGTCTCTTCCAGGTCGTCGATCCGCTCGGCCACGATCGTCGAGGTGCTGTTGCCCTCGCCGGCATTGGCCACTGCTTCGCGCAGCCTGGCAATCAACGGAATGTCTGCTTGCTCCCGTTCGATAGAGCGCCGGACATCGAGACAGAGGATGTTGTCTGCGCCTTCCCAGATGGTGTTCACCTGTGCGTCGCGGAGGATACGCGCAACCGGCCACGTCTCACAGTAGCCGTTCCCGCCGTGCACCTCGATGGCGTCGCTGGCGGCGGTCACGCCCAACCGGGCCGCTTTGAGCTTCACGAGGGCGGGGGCGATACGGAGGCGCCGATGACTGGATGTGCGCAGGCGGTTCGACAGAGATGCATCGAAGACGAGCGCCTGGGTGGCTTCGACTTCGACAATCAGCTCCGCGAGCTTCCTGCACATGAGCGGGTGCTGGATGATGGGCTGCCCGAACGCCTCCCGCGCGCCGGCGTAGCAAAGCGACTCGACGAGCGAGCGCCGGGCACAGCCGAGCCCCATCATTGCGACGCCGAGCCGGGAGCTGTTGGTGAGGGCCATCATGCGGGCGAGGCCTGCGCCATCGCCAACCCCGCCCGCCGACTTACCGGAGAGGATGAACGCCTCGGCATCGCGGAATTCGATTTCGCACGAGGCGACAGCCCGCGTGCCGAGCTTGTCCTTGAGTTGCCGGATGTGGACCCCGTTGCCTGTCCCGTCGCGCCGTTGGAGGAGGACGAGGAAGGAGTTCACGCCTTTGACGTCATCGGAAGCGCCCTCGGGCTTCGCCAGCACGACGAACACCTTGCCATTCGCATTTGAGGCGAACCATTTGACGCCGTTCAGGAGATAGGCGTCGCCATGGGGCGTTGCGGTGGTTTCCAACTGGCCGAGGTCGGAGCCGCCGGTGCGTTCAGTCAGCATCTGCGCGGTCTCGCCATCGAGCTCCCCCGCCTCGATGCGGGGCATGAGGTCGTCGCGGATATCGGGTGGCGCGTATTTGCCGACGAGGTCCGCGACCATGTCCAGCCCCGTCCCGAGGGCGCAGGCCATGCCGACCTCCGCCTGATCGAGCATGTAGCTGTAGGCCATGCCGGGGAACGTCGACCTGACACCGGCGCGCGCCATCGCGGCATCCAGCCTGCGTCGCGCCGCGATCAACTCACGCTTGCTTTGCTCGGCCGATTCGGGGAGGACGACTTCACTCACGTCGTGGCCCCAGCGGTCGTACTTCACGAGGTATGGCGGGTTGCGGTCGGTCAGGTCGGCTCGGGCGGACACAGGGCCGCCCATCAGGGCCCCGATCTCATCGAGCACGGGGGCCATCGCGGCCTGCTCGTCGGATTCGAGGTAGAAGCCCGCGAGGAACTGCAGCGTTGGGTCCGACGAGTACCAGTTCAGACCGGTGGCGCCGCCGAAATGGGGGCTATCGTAGCGCCGGGCTTTGGCAGCGGTGTGAAAGTCCCGCGTCACGGAATCCGTATCAACAGTGGTCATCGCTACTGTCCTGTTCTCGCGGCGAGGCGCCGCCCTTAGTCAGGCGCGAGCCGATTCGCCGGGAGCCGATCGTAACACTTCTGGGTAGGCCCATCCGACGAGGCCGCCTTCGCCGGCGTCCTTGCTGCTCAAGGCTCTTTTCTCGCCTGGGGCAAGTGCGGGCGTGGGCTCCACGGGCAGGAACGCTCCCCCCACTCCGGTGCCCGCAACTAGGCCCCTA
>Ga0307372_10010903_pt1 | contig 12219 bp, 9 predicted proteins | sample OX1MG_FD_202533 | JGI IMG/M metagenome (GOLD analysis project Ga0307372, IMG submission 202533) | Soil microbial communities from Risofladan, Vaasa, Finland - OX-1 | ecosystem: Environmental > Terrestrial > Soil > Coastal area > Acid sulfate soil | place: Finland: Risofladan, Vaasa | collected...
GGTGGAAGTTTGCAACTATATTGATGATACAGGTATTCAGGTGGTCGATGTCGTGACCGCTTTTTTGTACCTGGAGGCGCCGTACTACGTCGGTGGCGAGGATTTTTCGGAGATCTGGGCGAAGGCCCCGTCCGATCGTCCGTTCGATTATTACTGCTGGGATATTTATGCCGCCGTTCAGTCCTATTTGAAGCCGGACCCGGCCGCTCCGCTCGACGCCGCAGAGCAGTCGCGCGCGACGATGCTGCAGGAGCGCAAGGCCGAGATCACTCATGCCATCGAGGCGGGCGACACCGCCATCGCCCATTTTGCCAAGGCCCTGTCGTCCCGCATTGTCCGGGCGCACCTTCGTACAGCGGCGCGCCTGAACGTCTTTTACAACCTTTTGAACTGGGAATCAGACATTCTGCGCGCCGGTTTCTGGGACCATACGTTTCAGCGTCTCAAAGAGGCCGGCGCGATCCAGTTTGAAGAGAGCGGTCTGAATAAGGGCTGCTGGGTTGTGCCGATGGGTGGAACCGAAGAGACGCCGGAGGGCGCCAGAAGCCGCGATAAGATCCTGGTTCGCAGTAACGGCGCCATTACCTACACCGCAAAAGACATTGCCTACCAGCTCTGGAAGTTTGGGAAACTGGACACGGACTTTCGCTACGAACTGTGGGATACGCAGGCGAATGGCGAACCGCTCTGGACCACGGCGTGGGATGGCGAACCGCGTGAGGGATTCGGACGTGCGGCGCGCGTCATCAATGTGATCGACGTACGTCAGAGTGAGCCGCAGACGGTCGTCTATAAATGCCTGGACAGCCTGGGCTTCAAAGAGGAAGCCAGGAATTCCACCCATCTATCGTACGAGGTGGTGACGCTCTCGGCGCAGGCCGCCGCCGAACTCGGGGTGGATGTGGAGGAGGGACAGGACGTATCCATGTCCGGCCGCAAGGGCCTCGGTGTGAAGGCGGACGACTTGATTGACCGCATGGCCGGCGTCATCCGATCTCGCAGCGCCGAAGCGACTCTCGACGCGGAGGCGCTTGCGGCCGCCGCCATCCGGTACTATATGCTGCGGTTTTCGACCAACACCCGGATCCGGTTCGATTTCGAAGTCGCCAGCCAGACCAATGGCGACACGGGCGTCTACCTGGTGTATAGTTTCGCCCGCGCCTGCAGTATCCTGGCTAAGGCGGGTGAAGGCAGCGGGCGCCCGGACGAGTTTGTCGTGCCGAGATCGCTTTCGTCGGAGGAGAAGGATCTGCTCCGGGAGATGGGTCGCCTGCCGCAAGCGATTCAGAGCGCCGCCGAGAGCCTCACCACGACACCGCTCACGACCTACGCGTTCTCGCTCGCCTCCGCGTTCGCCGGCTTCTACGATCACACGCCGCCCATACTCCGCGAGCCGGATCCCGACATCCGGCAGTTTCGATTATCCCTGGTCGGAGCGTTCCGCGAGGTCATGAAGAAAACGCTGAGCATTCTTGGCATCCCCGCGCTCGAACGGATATAAACTCCCACCGGTCTCGCTCTAAAAACGAACACGAAGGGCACGAAGGTCCCGCGGAGGGCGCGAAGGGAACGCCCGCCGCCACAACGCCCCAGGCCCGTGGCCTATGGACACAACCCGTGCCATCCGGCATGCGGCAGCGCCTCAGTGCTTGGGCGACGCGGCGCCCCGGCTCACTCGCCTCCTCCTGAGCGTGCTGCCGGTCTGAGCGGCTCGTTGGCCTGGACCTGGTCGCGTACCGGGGCCACACGGGCCGACCTTTGGGCCGTCCACCGTTATCGGGGGTCCGGGGGCGCAGGCGAGGGAAGGGCTGGGATCCACGCCGGCGAGAAGCGCCCGTCGCATGTTGCCGAGAACCGGCACGCCGCCGAACCGGCCGTTGAGGTATTCTTTGGTAATCGGCGCGTCTGATCGCGGACGCTGCTCAAAGTCGTAAAGTGAGAATAACTCCGTCATCCCGCGATCATTCTTCTCAGTCAGCCAGATCTGGTCGCGGCGGAGTAGGCCGGGATCCTGGAGATTGGTGTCGTGAGTGGTTACGATCAACTGGCAGCCAGCGCGGTTTACCACGGGATCCTGAACGAGTTCTACCAACTCCCGCAGCAGCAAGGGATGAAGGCTGCAATCAATTTCATCGATAATAAGAGCGCGTCCTTCGCGAAGCGCCTGCAGAAGGGGACCAGCGATTGCGAATAACCGCTGAGTCCCGTTGGACTCCTCGCTCAGCGAGAATTCGACAGGCGGCGCGTTGTCCGGCGCATGGTGATACATTGTCGGGATAGGAATCTTGCCCGAACCCGGTATCGATATCGACCCCCTTAATTGCCGCATCATTTGATCGACCAGGCTGTCGCCGGCCGGTACGAAGGTTTCCTGATCCACCTCATCGATCTGCAGTCGGGTAATCCCAACATCCGCGGCTTTAATCAATTCGCCGACCGATCGGCAGGCAAACTCATCTTCACTTAGCCATCCGGCTGTCTCATGGGTGAGCGTCTCTACTTGTGACGAGAGATCGAAGGTCCCGAGGCGCCCGCGAATCCACTGGTAGAGCGGCCGAAGCGCATCCACACCGATGCGGGCGGCCGTAGATAACAGCAGGCAGTTCTTCGGGCGTGTTTCCGTGCGGAGAGATCTCTGGCGCCCCCGCAGACTCGATCCGAAATACCAGTCGCCCTTCTCGTCCCCGTCGCGGCGGAGCCACTCAGTCTCCGGGCCATTTGGCTTTGTGACGAAGAGCCATTCGGCGGTAATCTCCGCCCGTGTCGCCGCGAATCCATAACGCCACAGCTTACCTTCAAGGTATGCGACTATCTCAAACTTGCTGGGTTGTTCTGCGAAGCAGGGATCAAGCCGGAACGGCGCAATGCCGGGGAGCTCATCTCCTTCGCTCAGATTGGTCGCGGACGCGAAAACTGTCGTGGCGAAGACATCAATGGCTCTGTATAGATTGCTCTTTCCGCTGGCGTTGGCGCCATATAGGACCGCGAGCTTCAAAAGCCTCAGGGGATTTCGCCCCGCGACAGCGGCCAAAGAGGTCACGTTGTCGGGGAGAATCGCATCTCTCGTAGCCTCCATAATCAGCCGCTGCTCAGAGCCAAACGACCGGAAATTGCTCACCGCGAATTCAACCAGCATCGAACCATCCATTCCCCGGCATTTTAGCGCTATTTAACCACATGTTTCCATTATAGGTCACTTTTCTGCGGAAATGGTTCCAAAATAGGCTGCATTATGCGAAGTTTTGATGCCGTTCGCCACTTCGCTCGCGAAGAGCGCGCAACGTCTCACGCACTCGGCCGCTAACACCTAACTCCCAAAACCTAAGACCGCAAGACCTAATACCTTTTGTGGTATACTGATCCCGGATGGTACAGCGGCCTGGTTGTAACTGGCTGTCCCGTGGTGACGAGGACGGGTGTTGATGAGCGTTTTACCGAGCAAGACGACCAGGTCCACATCGCGACCCGCGGACGCTGCGGCTGGCCGGGCCGGGCCGCCTCCCCTCGAGCAGGGCGACCGACTCTCGCGTGCGGAGTTCGAGCGCCGGTACGAAGAACACCCGGAGATCAAGAAAGCAGAGCTTGTCGAAGGGAGAGTATACCTGTCTTCCCCCGTGCGCTACCCGGACCATGGCCGCCCGCACGCTGATGTCGTAACGTGGCTCGGGGTATATCGCGCCGCAACGCCTGGTGTTGACGGAGCGGACAATGCTACCGTGCTTCTCGACGACGAGAACGAGTATCAGCCAGATAGCTTCCTTCGCCTGGAGCCAGCGCACGGCGGCAGGTCACGCCTGACTTCCGATCACTACATCGAGGGCCCCCCGGAACTGGTGGTCGAGATCGCAGCGAGCAGCGCATCCTACGACCTGCACGAAAAGCTGCGCGCATACCAGCGCAGTGGTGTTCAGGAGTACCTGGTGGCGCAGATGTACGAGGAGCGCGTCGATTGGTTCGTGCTTCGCGAGGGCGTCTACCAGCCCCTGGCCCCGGACGAACAGGGCGTTTTCCAAAGCGAAGAGTTCCCCGGACTCTGGCTGCAGCCTTCGGCGCTGTGGACTGCGGATATTACCGCGCTGCTGGCCGTGCTGCAAGAGGGTATCGCTTCCCCGGAGCACGCCGGATTCGTGGAGCGGCTATCGTAACTCTCGGCCCGGTTAAAACGTCCAAAATGCAGGACCTGCGGCGAGCATCGCGCCATGTAGTGAACTTCGTCTCGTTTTCGGCGTCAACCGCCGGACAATCTATCTCACGTTTTCGGCGAGAACCGCCGGATAAGAGGATTCCAACTTATGAGTATCCGTTTCAAGTCATGGCCCGTTTGGTTGGCCGTCATCGCGGTCTGTATCGCCACGGCCGCTCCCCGGGCGCGCGCCGCAGCGATGAAGCACCTTCTCGTTGTCACGTATACAACCGGGTTCCGGCATGCCGACTCTATTCCGGTTGCGGAGAAAGTCATCGCCATGCTTGGTGAAGAGAGCGGTGAGTTCGACGTGGACTACGCCCGCACCGCCGACGACGTGAAGACCAAGATGACCGCCGACGCGCTCAACAAGTACGATGGGGTTGTCTTTTGCCAGACGACCGGTGATCTCGGCTTGCCGGACCGGCAGGCGTTCCTCGATTATATCAAGGCCGGGCATGGCTTCATCGGCACGCACAGCGCCACCGATACCTATCACGACTGGCCGGCGTATATCGATATGATTGGCGCCGAGTTCATGACCCATGGCAAACAGGTCGAAGTGGATGTTCACAACGAAGATCCGAACCACCCGGCGGCGAAGTTTCTCCCCTCCACATTCAAGGTATTCGATGAGATCTACGAATTCAAGCCAGGCTCGTTTTCCCGGGCGAAGAGCCACGTCATCCTCGCGATGACGAAACATCCGCAGACCGGTCAACCGGGCGACTACTGGACCTCGTGGTGCCGCTGCTACGGTAACGGGAAGGTTTTCTACACCGCCCTCGGCCATCGGCCGGACATCTGGAAATCGCCGTGGTACCAGCAGCATCTTCTGGGCGGTATCGAGTGGGCGCTCGGTCTTCAGCCGGGCAGCTGCACCCCCAGCGCAGAGTTGACCCAGAAATAAAAGCGAGGTTGGGGACATGAACTTATGAATCGGCTGGGGGCTATGCCCCTATTTATATTGCTCGCGGCGTTCTGCGCTCCGTGCGCGGCTCGGCCGCGCCCCAGCCCTCGCTTTACCGTCCATTTCATTTGCTTCACCGCGGTTTCACGGCCGGGAACGGTTGTCGGACCGTGGTCGCCCCGCTGGCTCCAGACACTCCAAACCGGAGACGTCGAGCCCCGGCTTTCCCTTGGGGTCGACGCCGACGCTTTCATTTCGAAGCTCCGAACTCTCGACCCCGATTACACCTTTGAGCGACAGCTTGCCGGAAGTGTGGTGACCGGCGACAAAGGTCATTGCGCCTTCACGGTGAGTGACCCCGGTCCTCTGCGGTTTGCCCTCACCTGCGAAATGGTGTTAAAGCCCAGCAAATGGGCTCCGCTCACCCAGGTTGATATCCCCTCCGAGAGCGGCGTCGTAACCTGGAAAGCCCCGGCCAACCCCGTCTCGTGGCATGGGAATGAAATACAGTGGCTTGGACGCACGTTTACAGCGGCGGCGACCGTCAACGACACCCATGGCATCGATCCCAAATCTCGGATCAAGCGGTATTATATTTGCGCCTTCAGCATCGTCAGGGGGCAGGATATCGGAACTGAATCTCCACCAGGTCGCGGCCGCTCCGATAGCGTCCATCCTGGCGCCTTCCGCCACTGAAACGGGGTCTGATTGCCGCCGCGCTTGTTATCTACGGATGGAATCGCGATGCCGGGGTGTTGAGACGCAAAAAACCCGCCTGGCGTGAGCCAGGCGGGTCAGATATTGGCTACCGCGCTTCCCGATGGTCGGTATGCTTGCGGCAGGTTGGACAGAATTTCTTCAATTCGAGCCGTTCCTTATGCTTTGACTTATTCTTTGTCGTATCATAATTCCGGTTCTTACAGTCGTTACAGGCCAGGCGAATATGTTCTCGCGGCATGGCTTAAGCCTCAATTCCGGTGACAACGCCAGCGCCGACGGTATGACCGCCTTCACGAATGGCGAACCGCAGTCCCTCTTCCATTGCAATCGCATGGATCAATTCGATGCTCAGTGACACGTTGTCCCCCGGCATCGACATCTCCACCCCTTCCGGCAGCGTCGCCACTCCCGTTACGTCTGTCGTCCGAAAGTAGAACTGCGGCCGGTATCCGTTGAAGAATGGCGTGTGCCGCCCTCCTTCTTCTTTCGACAGCACGTATATCTCGGCCTTGAACTTCGAGTGCGGCTTCGCCGAACCGGGCTTGGCGATGACCATCCCTCGCTCGATGTCTTTGCGGTCTACCCCTCGCAGCAGTATCCCCGCATTGTCTCCCGCCTGCGCATAGTCCAGCGTCTTATGGAACGCTTCCAGCGACGTCGCCACCGTCGTCCGCGACTGCTCCCGGATCCCCACTATCTCCACCGGGTCTCCCGGCTTGATCTGTCCGCGCTCCACCCGGCCCGTCGCCACCGTTCCGCGCCCGGTGATCGTGAATACGTCTTCCACCGGCATTAGGAATGGCTTGTCAACGTCTCGCTCCGGCGTCGGAATGAAGCTGTCCACCGCTTCCATCAGCTTCATGATCGCTGGTTCGCCGTATTCTGTCTTGTCGCCTTCCAGGGCTTTGGTCGCAGAGCCGATGATCACTGGAAGGTCGTCTCCTGGAAACTCATAGTCAGAGAGCAGCGACCGCACTTCCAGTTCTACCAGCTCCAGCAGCTCCGGGTCGTCCACCATGTCGGCCTTGTTCATAAAGACCACGATATAGGGCACACCCACCTGCCGCGCCAGGAGGATATGTTCCCTGGTCTGGGGCATGGGTCCATCGGCAGCCGAGACCACTAAGATAGCGCCATCCATCTGGGCGGCGCCGGTGATCATATTCTTAATGTAGTCGGCGTGACCCGGACAGTCCACGTGCGCGTAATGACGCTTATCGGTCTCATACTCCACGTGGTAGGTTGAGATGGTGATACCGCGAGCCTTCTCTTCGGGGGCTGCGTCGATCTCGGCGTAGGCCTTGAACTTCGCCTTGCCCTGCTCCGAAAGAACCTTGGTGATGGCAGAGGTCAACGAAGTCTTACCATGGTCCACGTGGCCAATGGTCCCGATGTTGACGTGCGGCTTATTCCTCTCGAACTTCTGCTTTCCCATGCCTCGTTATCTCCTCTTAATCCGCCGGGGATAATGCGCCGGCGCACGGCCGCGCGCATCCCGGTACTCACACACTGCAGCCGCCCTCGAAACGCCGATGACACCGCATGCCATTCGCCGCCCTCCGACCAATCGGGATCTGGCCTGGCAGCGAATCCAACAATGTCGGGCGAACCTCGGGCCGCTCACTCGAACGGACGCCTGCCCTCTATCACAACAAATCCCGCCGGGCTTCAACTTCGAGCCCGGCGGGATCGGTAACCAATTTACTTATGCTGCCTTCTCACGGCCCCGCGCCAGAACTTCTTCGGCGACACTTCGCGGGACCTCCTGGTAATGGGAGGGCTCCATCGTATATGTCGCACGGCCCTGGGTCATCGACCGTAGACCCGTGGAGTAACCAAACATCTCCGCGAGCGGGACATTCGCTTTAATAACCCGACCACCGCCTGTAACCGGCTCCATCGACTCGATGTGACCTCGTTTGGAGTTCAAATTGCCGATGATGTCGCCCATGTACTCCTCGGGAGTTACCACCTCAACCCCCATCACCGGCTCCTTGATGATCGGATGCGCCTTCCGAGCCGCCTCTTTGAACGCCATCGAGCCGGCGATTTTAAAGGAAATCTCCGAAGAATCGACATCATGGTACGATCCATCGACCACGCTCACCCGGATATCCACAACAGGGTAACCGGCCAGGATACCGCTGTCCATTGCCTCTTTAACACCGGCTTCAATCGGCGAGATATACTCTCGCGGAATGACACCGCCAACAATCTTATTCACAAACTCAAAGCCGGCGCCGGCGTCCAATGGCTCAATCTCCAGCACACAATCGCCGTATTGACCATGGCCGCCCGTCTGCCGCTTGTAAAGTCCGCGGGCTGAAGCCGCCGACTTCACCGTCTCCTTATAAGCCACCTGCGGCCGACCGACATTGCCTTCCACCTTGAATTCACGCTTCAGGCGGTCCACCATGATCTCGAGATGCAGTTCTCCCATTCCCGCGATAATGGTCTGCCCGGTCTCCAGGTTTGTAAACGTACGGAACGTGGGGTCCTCAGAGCAGAGCTTCTGAAGGCCAAGGGCGAGCTTGTCCTGATCCGCCTTCGTCTTCGGCTCAATCGCCTCCGAGATCACCGGCTCAGCAAACGAGATCGCCTCCAGCACCACGGGATTGGCGTCATCACTGAGAGTGTCACCGGTCGTGGTGTCCTGTAGACCCACGGCAGCAGCGATATCCCCCGCAAAGACTTCGTCGACGTCCTCGCGGTGATTGGCGTGCATCCGAAGAATGCGCCCGATCCTCTCCTTCTTATTCTTCGTGGTGTTCTGAACATACGATCCCTTGCTGAGCCGGCCCGAATAGACCCGGAAGAAGCTCAGCTTACCCACGTAGGGATCCGACATGATCTTGAACGCCAGCGCCGAGAACGGCTCGCCGTCCTCCGGCTTTCGCACCACGGGCTCTCCGGTACGCGGCGCGGCGCCGATCACCTCGCCGACATCCAGCGGCGAGGGCAGAAAATCAACCACGGCGTCCATCAAAGCCTGGACACCTTTGTTACGGAACGAGGAGCCGCAAATACAAGGAATAATGCGGGACGCGAGGGTACCCTCCCGAAGCCCGCGCATAATCTCGTCTTCCGTGAGCTGTTCACCGGACAGGTACTTCTCGGCGAGCGCGTCATCCTGCTCCGCCACAGACTCGACGAGTTGTTCCCGGTACTGTTTTGCCTGTTCGAGAAGATCCGCGGGGATTTCGGCTACTTCAATGCTCTTACCCTGGTCATCCCCGTACAGGATCGCCTTCATGCGGATCAGGTCAACAACGCCTCTAAACTCATCTTCGGCGCCGATGGGAAGCTGAATTGGGACCGCGTTGGCGACCAGCCGGTCCTGTATCTTCTCAACCACGCGCACGAAATCAGCGCCCATCCGGTCCATCTTATTGACGTAAACAATTCGGGGGACCTTGTATTTGTTCGCCTGCCGCCAGACAGTCTCGGACTGCGGCTGCACGCCGCCCACCGCGCAGAACACCGCCACCAGGCCGTCCAGCACCCGGAGGCTGCGCTCCACCTCCACCGTGAAATCGACGTGACCGGGCGTATCGATCACATTGATTCGATAATCGCGCCAGAAGCAAGTTGTTGCGGCCGAGGTAATGGTGATTCCCCGCTCCTGCTCCTGCTCCATCCAGTCCATGGTGGCGGCGCCTTCATGCACCTCACCGATTTTATGGATGCGTCCCGTGTAGAAAAGCATCCGTTCGGTGGTGGTGGTTTTGCCCGCGTCGATGTGAGCTGCAATTCCAATATTTCGAGTTTTGTCCAGCGTAAATTGTCGTGCCATGCTTCCTTACCTCCCGCCCTTGCCAGAAACCGTGCCACTCAGCCATTGTTGGCGCAGGGGGATGCCGGGCGTCAAAACGCCGCGGCGCCCGCGTGGACGCCGCGGCTCAAAACTTTTCAAAAAATCCTGAACAAATATGTGGCGGCTATCACCAGCGATAGTGAGCGAACGCCTTATTGGCCTCCGCCATCCGGTGAGTATCCTCTTTCCGCTTCACCGCCTGCCCGGTATTGTTGGCGGCGTCCATAATCTCACCTGCCAATTTCTCCTGCATCGTGCGACCGCCGCGCCGCCGCGCGTAACTGATGAGCCAGCGGAACGCCAGCGCCTGCTTTCGATCAGCGCGCACCTCCACCGGCACCTGGTAGGTCGAACCACCCACCCGGCGCGGCTTCACCTCAATCGCCGGCTGCACGTTGCGAAGCGCCTGCTCAAATACTTCCAGAGCGTTCCGCTCCATGCGCTTCTCGACAAGGTTAAGCGCGCCATAGAAGATTCGCTCCGCGACGCTCTTCTTACCATCCATCAGGAGCTTGTTCATAAACTTTGCTGCGGTCTCACTATGATAGACCGGATCCGGCAGCACCCGTCGCTTCGGCGGCGGCCCTTTTCTGGGCATATTCTGGATTCTCCCTCACTTTTCGGCGGCCTGTCATCCCCGGCCACCCCCATCGTTAATTCCAAACCTGTCAACACCGAATCTGCAAGCCGCGAACCCCGCCAGCCAAGTTAACGGGTCGGTCGAAACGCCCGATCTTGCGCCGCAAGAGGCGGCACGAATGCGATCGACTATTTCGGGCGCTTGGCGCCGTACTTGGAACGGCTCTTCTTTCGATCTCGGGTTCCGGCCGTATCCAGAGTGCCCCGAACAATATGGTAGCGCACCCCCGGTAAGTCTTTCACCCGGCCGCCCCGCACCAGCACCACCGAGTGCTCTTGAAGGTTATGTCCGATACCCGGAATGTACGCGGTAACTTCTTCGCCATTGGTAAGCCGGACACGGGCGACCTTCCGGAGCGCGGAGTTCGGCTTCTTGGGCGTCTGCGTCCGCACCAGAAGGCAAACGCCTCGCCGCTGCGGGCAGCCTTTCAGCGCCGGCGAGCGAGTCTTGCGAACTGGCTTGACCCGTCCCTTCCGCAGCAGCTGGTTAATGGTCGGCATGCTTCCTCCTCCAGGACCACTTAAGTCCCGGAAACACAAAAAAACCCGCCATACGTGAAACGCAAGGCAGGTCCAAAATCTGAATGGACAAGAAGGTCAGCCGGTGAGAATAAAGAGAACCTCCCGAAAACCCGCACCCCTGCGTTGTGGGCCGCGCCATCGCCTCGATCGCCCCAACTCACGGTTGGGCACGCCGAGACATCCCATGCGACACTGCCTATTGAGTATACACCACGTTTAGGCGCCTGTCAATTGCACTTTCAAGGCTGCACGCCTTTGCTAACTCTTTTCTTTCCGCTCCTGCAGGCTCGCCCGGTGATACACGTTCATTGATTATAAACACGAAACGATAAGAGCCGGCTAAGACTCCTCCTTTGGCGCGAGCGCAGGATGTTTAGCCGTGCCATAAGATTGCTTATCCAGTCCAGCAGCCACGGTATCCGGCTCTCAAGCTTGCTTACGCCAACGTTCGATCAGATCGTGCGCAGCCACCGCCCATTCCGGAAACTCGAATTGAAACCCGCACGCAGCCAGCCTTCCGGGAACGACGCGGCGGCTCTTCAAGATGAGCTCCGTTTCGGTGCGGAGAAAGACTGCTCCGATTTTCAGCATCCATGCCGCTGCGGGCAGCCCGACTTTCGTTCCCCACGCTTCGCGCAAGTCCGACATGAATTCTTTGTTGGGCAGCGGATTGGGCGAGGCGGCATTCACGATTCCTTCGATGTCTGCATGGTCGATAAAATACTCCAACGCGCGCAGAAAATCTTGCTCGTGTACCCACGAAACGAATTGCCTGCCTGAACCTGCGGTCCCGCCCAGGCCGCGTCGCACCAGCCCCAGGAGGGTATCGAAAATACCACCTCGATCCGGGCTCATGATCATCGCACTGCGGAGAGCGATCTTCCGTGTCGCGGGAGCCGGCGAGGAGAAGAACGCCTCTTCCCAGGATTTTGCGACCTCGATGCTGAAACGCCAGGCATCGGGCGCGTCTGGTTCACCGCCGCCCAGCTCGCCGGTCGCTTCGTCCATGGCTCGTTCGAACGTATGACGATAAATCGTGGCGGTGCTGGCGTTCATCCAGATCTCTGGCGGGCGTGCGGCTTGCGCGATGGCCTGGCCGACGAGTTTCGTCGTGTGGACGCGCGACTCTTTGATCTCGCGGCGATTGGTCGCGTTATAGCGGCAGTTCACGTTTCTCCCGGCCAGGTTAATGACGATATCGACGCCGTCGATTTCGGCGGCCCAGTCGCCAACCGTCGCTCCGTCCCATTGAACGGTTTTCCACGGCGCGCGAATCGGGCTTCGCGCGAGCGCCACAACCTCGTGGCCCGCCGCATGAAAATGTCGTGCGACGACCGTTCCCACCTGACCGGAACCGCCCGGCAGCACGATGCGCAGCGGTACGTCACTCATTGACACGCGGCGCGGCTCACGCGGCCGCCTCTGGCATCT
>Ga0307372_10010905_pt1 | contig 12218 bp, 9 predicted proteins | sample OX1MG_FD_202533 | JGI IMG/M metagenome (GOLD analysis project Ga0307372, IMG submission 202533) | Soil microbial communities from Risofladan, Vaasa, Finland - OX-1 | ecosystem: Environmental > Terrestrial > Soil > Coastal area > Acid sulfate soil | place: Finland: Risofladan, Vaasa | collected...
CGTTGCGCTACAATCTTCCGCCGAGGCGAGCGGAGGGCAGACGCGACCTTCGCAACGCGGCGGGCGTGCAGAACCCCAATCCCTTTCGGCGCACGAAACTTGTGGCCCGTTGCGTCCGCCACCTATTGAGGATTACAGATTATGGCGACATCGATAATTGGTGCGGCGCTGTCCTCAGCGCCGGAAGACGCCGGTGGTGACACCGGCGCTACAGTGGCGCCTGTCACTATAATTTGTAAACCTCAATAGGTGGCAAAGCGATTTCCTATAGACTGAATTGACAGGCCTGAACACTGGCTGTTACGATTAAGTTCGTTCACCTGCAATCTGCTTGGGCGGAGCGGGCGAACTGTGAGACGTCTTTTTTCGACTCCAGCCTGACCCTGGGTGCGGTGGACCGCTTTCCTCCGTGTTGCGCCAAGTGACCGCTTCAAAACTATCGTCCCCGTCGTCTAGCCCGGCCTAGGACACCGCCCTTTCACGGCGGTAACACGGGTTCAAATCCCGTCGGGGACGCCAACATTCTAAAGAGGTTACTGACATCGGCCCCTTCGCCTGAGGGTTCGAAAGGGTTCGATAAGAGAAAACAGCCGATTCAGACCACCTTTTTTGCAGCCTGCCCCGGCAGAATCATCCTGACTACCCTGCTTTGCGCCTCGCGCTTCGCCTTGGTCATCGCCTGCGTGTAAACGTCGGTCGTTACCTTCATGCTGGCGTGGCGCAGAAGCTCCTGCACAACCTTGGTATTCTCTCCATTGGCGTTCAGGAGGGTTCCAAACGTGTGCCGAAAGGTGTGATACGAGACGTGTTTGCTGACTCCGGCACGCTTCACTGCGGGTCTGCCGTAATAGCGCCACAACGTGCCCGGCCAGTATGGCTGTCTGCCTTTCTTGTGGGGTGAGGCAAACAGCCAGTCGCTGGAAGCCGTGTATACTGAACGCTGCCTCCAACCTGATAATGATTCGGCGAGTTGTGCATCCAAGGGAACATCCTTTCGGGAAGCCTCCGTCTTGGGTATACCCTCCACCATGGCAACGACTGATCTGCGAACATGTAACACGAGATCCTCGAAGTCCACATCCTCCCACCGAAGCCCGATGAGCTCGCCCCGTCGCAGCCCCGTAAAGGCATCCAGTTCGATCATCCCACGAAGTGGGTCTGACATCTCTTCGAGAATAGCTGTAATCTCCTCCGGCGTAAGTACATCCGGAGTCTTTTGCCGCTTTGCACTTTGCCGTACACTGGTGATCGGATTCCTCGCGGCCCACTCCCAACGGATTGCATGAGAGTAGAGCGCACTCATGATGTTCCTGATCTTGGCCTTGCTTCCCTTTGCGAGTTGGAGCGTCTTCAGCCAGCTTTCCACGTCTACAGCTTTGACTTCCGTCAGGCGGTATGAGCACCACCGGGGAAGGATCCACTTTCTGAGATACCCGTCGTACGTCACCTGCGTGGCGTACGACTTGCGCTCGTCTTCCGTCGCAGTTGGTGCCGGCTTGCCCCTGGTGACAACGTCCGGCAATTCGTGCTGGCGGTAGTGATTCACAAGCGTTTCCACGCTGATGTCTTTGACGAGTTGTTGAGGGGTTTGACGGTTGATTTCCAGACGGAGCGCGTCCACGGTGGCCTGGGCGGTTGACTCGTTCGGAAGGTCCTCCAACGTTCCGATGACGATGTTCTTTCGGCGGATGGCGTCGCAATATTCCGGCACACCGATGGTAGTAGGCTTGAGGGCTGCCACCCAGAGCAACTCTTCAATGCCGTCGTTGATCTGGCGCTTGTCGGCGGCGGTGGGCGCGCCATGTTCCACGAGGAGCGGATAGAACGCTCACGCGATAACCCGTCGTACAGCGGCAACGAAGTCAAAGAATTCTTGTTTTTTGACCTGACGGCCAACGCGTGTTTTAAGCGATCGGAAAAACGTGCGTCGAACACCAATGCTCAGTTCCATCTGGACGCCTGCGCCTTGCGTGCCCCGATTGCAGATGTTCCCCAGGTCGCAGCCCGGAAGTCGGGGGTTGTCGAGCTTCACGCAAAACCCCTGCCCTTCAAGTGATTCTCTTAGGCGCTGAATTGTGGCCTTGTCACGGCCGCCAAGAATGACGAAGTTCTGCTTGCTGCCTTCTCCGTGGATCGTAATCACTTGGTCCGACTTCCTCACCAGGGCGAGGCAACGCGGCTCATCAAAGTTCGTGCTTGTGATATGAAGCTTGCTGTTTTGCGTCGTTCTGATGCCCTCGAAGGCATAGAAACAGAGATTCGCACCAGCAATAGCATCTGCTATTTCTGACGTGCCAGGCTCAATTCCGCCCCCGTGAGGTGCGACAACAACGGTCGTAGAAGCACATCGCCGACGCCGCACTCCGAAGTCCTTGCCACGCTTCTCGCTCCTGGCGAGCGCGCGGAAGTTTGCGTAGGTGTCCTTCATTCGCTGCATACTAATAGTGGTCTTGACCAGCACCGTTTTATGTACCAATCAAAACGTGAGTTCCAGTTTTCTTACTTTTGCGATTCTTCGCGGTCCGTCAATCCTGGGGAATCAATGTGAAATGAATCCGCTTGGCTGAGGGTGATGGACAATCTTGGACAGTCGCGCCGAAATCTATGACTTGTATTTCTCCCTCTATTCGATGAGGAGATAGTGAAGTGATCTTTTCCTGCAGGTCCACTGGACACCATGTCTCTGAAATTGCGCTTCCCCAATTCAGAAGCATTCTAAAGTGACACGGTCCAACCCATACGTCGCCGCGACGTTTTGTATCGCAAATGAATTTTGTTTCTCTAATATAACTCCCGTTGCCCGCGTGGGACCCCTCCAAATAAAGATAATCTCCATCTGCACGCACAGTTACGGGGCTTTCGTCCAAAACATCAATCCAATCCCGGGGAATCTCGGGAGGCTTTTCTGGCTGCTGAACTTGCGGCTTTGGGACTTCAGTTGATACTTCTTCCTTAGGATTGAAAGCTGTAATCTCATTGGAAGCTAAAAGGGGCCTGATGTAATCGACGATTATTGCGAAGTTGATATTCTCGCCGCGAATTAAATGATATGACGTCACGCCGACAACTTCGCCTTTAAGATTTAACAGAGCACCACCGCTACTTCCCGGGGAGATTGCAGCGGTTGTTTGGATAACTTTTACCTTTCCATCTTTGATGGTTCGCATGGCACTGACGATTCCATTGGAAACCGTCCCCTCTAAAGCCAATGGGCTACCGATTGCAATTACTTGTTCACCTACTCGAACACGGGCGGAATATCCAAGTGGGAGAATCGGAAAATCTTTGCCTGAAGCCTTAAGCACAGCGAGGTCATTTTCTTCATCGAGTCCGAGAATCCCTTCTACGGGATAGAAAGCCCCGTTCGAAGACTTGATGAGAGCGGAGGAAGCATTTTCGATGACGTGATAGTTGGTAACTACTTTTCCATCGTGGGTTACAATGAAGCCGCTGCCTTGGCCCAACTCTTGGCCTGACTTGTCGAGTGCAACCACAAGCACAACTGCAGGGAGTGCTCGGCTTGTAATCTCAGGTATTTGATCATCTTACTTGTCAGCGCGTATTGGGTGGGATGGGGTCTTCCTCTGCCCAGGCATTGCAGAGGAAATTGCTAATAGAAACCCGAGGACGAAAACGAAAGCTCTTTGCATGGTTCAGACTAACCTGTCTTCTTCCATTTCAAAGCTGGCATTTGCGCATTGCCAGACGAATTAAGTCTGAAAAACTCCCTCGCTAATCGTCCGGCTTTCGTCTTGCCATCTTCAATATCGGATGCTGACTCGCCGCCGCCGATCCATTCTTTCGTTTTGACGTTGAACAAACGTGCGACAGGCCCTAGTCCGCTTTCCATACAAAACAATCGAAGGTGATGTTCGCCGATTACGGCATCGGCGCAAACGCCCTCACCCTGCCTTGGGAACAAGGACATGCTTGCGATGATACGTCAGTTTCTCGCCTCCAAGCAACAGAGATGGACCCCATAAAATCTAATTCTTCAGCTGGCGCAATCGGCACCTCCATTCCGCATTCTAAATCGAAAGCGATCTCAACGAAGAGGAAATCGCGACAAGCTCGCGTGTCAGCAAATAAGATGCCTTTGTTCTCGCGATAAATTTCAAACTGTACCACTGCCATCATGGCAATCACTACGTACTCATCATGCGCAGCATAAGGTAACTGCCCTGAAAATCAACCCATCGTGGTAACCGTGCCGGGGAATACCCTGTTCTATCTGGTCCTTGAGAAGGGGAGTGCAGCGACGTCACGACAAGCCAGGGGGAACTCTGCTTCATCATCGGCGACTGCGACTGGGGTCCCGAGTCTTGAGAAGACCGAGAAAAGCTACGTCGGGCTACTCACCTAGGCTGCGGCCATGATTTGTTGGCATCAACCAAATAGTTATTACGGATAAGTCCCAACTGCCGGCTTACTCCGACGGTTGGGTCATACGTGCCGCGTGCGGGGCCACCGCTTGATCAGGCACGTTGTAGTAAGGGTCGAAGCTCTCGAATGTCCTTTACGTTCTCAAGCCCGAACACGTGCTCTATGAGGTCCGTGCAGGCCGTTTGACCGAGGACGGGCGTCATCAGATCCCGGGCCTTTGCAACCACCTCGGCGCGGGTCATCGGGTTTCCGGGGGTGCCGCGCACGTTATCTACACGCTGAGTCAGATGCGTTCCGTCGGTGAGCGTAACCTCGACGATCGCCACGCGGAGGGGCATGAGGCGCTGAAGTTGCTCGTCAGGGATGAGCGTCACCTTGGCACGCTCGCGAAGGATCGCTGGATTCTTCATAAGCGCCGCATCGTTCGCCGTACGGAACGTAACAGTCTTGTACAGCAGCATCACGGCGATTATATGTTGCAAGCAGATATCTGGGATGGCGCGATTGTTCACGATGGATGCCAATAGCGTCGATTCTCGAACTATCACCTGCTTCACCTGATCTGTCTCGAAGGGATGCCGTTTTCGCAGGATTTCCAGCGCATCAAGAGGCGCCTGGATCGGTGATCCCACAGGCCATTTCTTGATTTGCGTCTGCGCCACCTCGTAGCGCTCACCGAGCTTGTCGACCAGCCCCGCCGGATCAGCTTGCGGCGCGTAGGCCATAAAGAAATTGTCCGGCCCTGAAAAAATATCGTCGATGCCGGTCCAACCCGCTTGAACCAGCAAGGCAGCAGTAACCCCGCTGCGCGCCGGCATGCCACCGAACACAAAAGCTTTCTCCATATGCTGAGTGTCGCGCTGCCACGCGGCGATTCCCGATGATTGCTGGGCGGTATAGTCGAGCAGCCAGCGCATCTGTTGGGCAGTCAGGCTCGCCGCGCAACCGGCGGCCGCTGCGGAACCGAAAACTCCGGCGACGCTGTGTGTGCTCTTATGACCGCGGGTCATGAAGTCTGCGGCGCCAAGTGTAATGGTGACGCGCGGTCCGATGTCGTAGCCGAGCGTCACAGCGCGCAGGAAGCGCGTCCCGTCCACGGCAAACCGCTCTCCCGCCGCCAGCGTGGCAGGGACGATCGAGCAGCCTGGATGCGAGTGCGCCGGGGCAAGCGAGTCGTCAGTCTCGTCAGAATGGGCCAGCATCCCGTTGGCAAGCGCCGCCTCAATCGGACCGCAGAGAACATCCGACGCAACCACCGTCGCGACCTTCTCACCGCCATATGCCCGGACGAACTGGATCGCTTTGCGTCCGGGAAGCAGCTCCGAGCCCGAAACCATGGCAGCTAATGTGTCCAGAATGTGTTGCTTCGTCTTCTCCACCACCTCGCCGGGCAAGGCGAGGCCGCGGGCCTGGCTCATGTACGTGCTGAGCTTGGCCATGACCGGGCTTATGGATTGCCCGCCCGCGGCCATGGCCGGCTTGGCGGGCCGCCCGGCCATCGCCCTTCCGGACGGAAGCGCCGCAGCCGCGATGGTCAGGCCGGCGCGTTGGAGTAGGCCGCGCCGGGTCAGGGCTGAACCGCTATCCCCTGCCGGCGCGTTTGCATTTCGATCTCGTCCCATATTTGTTTTTCCGTCGCCCTTCTCTTTGTGACCGCCATCGAAAACCGCTCTCCGGCTACAACAGGGCCGTGAAGGGGATTCGTTCTCACCGGTGAGATCAGAACTGGCTTTCCTCCGTCGAGCCGATGAGAGCAGCTGTGGACAACTCATCGCCGACGATGGTGCGCGCCACGTCATCGAAATATCCGGTCCCCACGAAACTCTGATGCTTCCAACCTTTGTAGCCCTCATTAACCGCGTCTAACTGTGCCTGCTGAAGGCGAGCGAAAGCAGTCATTCCGGTTTCTCGATAACGTCGCGCTACCTGAAATAAGCTGAGGTACATAGCATGAAATCCGAGAAATGAGGAGTTCTGAAACTTGTATCCCATCTTCGCGAGTTCCGGCTGGAACCGAGCTATGGTTTCATCATCGAGCATCTTCTTCCAGTTGAAGGACGATGAACAGTTGTAATAGAAAAGCTTATCGGGGAACTTCGCGTGAATTGAGTCGGCGAACGCTCTAGCTTCCTCAAGGCTGGGCTCGAACGTTTCATACCAAAGCAGGTCGGCGTACGGGGCATAAGCAAGGCCTCGAGTGATCGCAGCATCGAGTCCGGCTCGAGTCCGGAAGAATCCCTCGACGGTTCTCTCTGCCGCCAAAAACGGCCGATCTCTTGGATCGACGTCGCTGGTAATCAGCGTTGCATTATTGGCTTCGGTTCGGGCAATGATAAGAGTGGGGACGCCCATTATATCAGCGGCGAGTCGAGCCGCGATCAGCTTTTGAATGAACTCCGATGTTGGCACCAGTACCTTGCCTCCCAAGTGTCCACATTTCTTCGCAGACGGTAGTTGATCTTCGAAACTCACAGCGGCGGCTCCGGCCTCAATCATCTCCTTGGTGAGCTCGAAAGTATTCAAGACGCCGCCAAACCCTGCCTCGCCATCCGCCTTAATGGGGACGAACCAGTTGACGTCGTTTCGACCTTCGGCATGAGAAATTTGATCGGCCCTTCTAAGAGCATTGTTAATTCTTCGAACCGCGTTAGGGGCGCTGCTCACCGGATACAAGCCTTCGTCTGGATAGATCTCGCCAGCATCGTTAACGTCTGCGGCTACCGCGAATCCGCTCACATTGATGGCTTTAAGCCCGGCCTGCACCTGCTGTATGGCCTGATTGCCAGTGACAGCCGCCGTGGTCTGGATGTAAGGCTCGGTATGCAATAAATGCCAGAGTCGTTCGGCTCCCATCCTCGCGAGAGTATATTCGATTTGGACGGAGCCACGAAGCCTGATGACATCCCCCGCCGAATAGGTACGTTTAATGCCTCTCCAGCGTTCATCCGAAGCCCAGTTGTTTGCAATTTCGGCGATAGAAGTATCCTCAGACATGGTTTCCTCTCCCGGCTATTAACTCCCGTCGCCATTTCGAGTTCTCCCGAACGTCAATGGCAAGAATAGGCTCGAGCTGATTCACCGGCGCATCCGCTGCTTTGCGGTCGCCGTGACAGACAACACCTACTTCAGAAAGCAGGACTTAGCCCTGTACCTAGCAACCGAGATGTTTTTCATTACCAAATCACCTTCAGCGCGAACTGGATCTCCCTGGCAGCCGTAGACGTTTGGTCGATCAACCCGGCACCGGAAACCGGATTTCCGCTCTGGTCGAACAGTGTTTGATTGTCGATGGGTGAGGCAAAGTTTGAGCGGTTGAACACATTAAAGAACTCCGCCCTAAACTGCAGGTTGAAGTTCTCCGAGATACGCTTGATGTAGTTGTTCTTGTATAGAGAAAAGTCAAAGTTCGCGAGTCCAGGGCCGGTCAACGAGTTGCGCCCCGTGTTGCCAAGCAGCGTGCTGGGATTGGGGAAAGCAAAACACTGAAGTTTGATATAGTTGTTGACATTTCCGGGATTGATTGCGGATTGGCAGCCTGACCCGATAAGTCGATTGGGGAAATCCCAGGGATCAGCGCTGTTTAGACCAAGCGGGTCACCGCCTAGAATAGGAGTAAATGGGAGCCCGGTGCTCGCCTGGAAGATCCCTCCCAGCTGCCAACCGGCGAGAATCCACGAAGCAGCAGTTGGCAATGAATGTGACGTAGGCAGATTCCAGATGTAATTGATCACCAAATTTTGTCCGACGTTGTAGTCTGATACGGCACGCCTCAATCTGCGGTCGAAAAAGAACTGGCTGGAGATTGAGTTCCCAAATGGGTCGCCGACCATAGAGGCCGAACCCTCGTCAATGCTCTTGCTCCACGTGTAGGAACCCTGAACTTGAAAACCGTGGCTCATCCTTTTTGTGATTTGCAATTCAAGCCCATCGTAGAAGGAGTTTGATGCCCAAGTAAGAGCATCCATTCGGCCGGTGGTGGTATTAAGCGAAGTCCCCGTGCCCGGGTTCGTGCATAACCCTGCGACGATAGACCCTCCACACGGCCACTCATAGCCTTGCGGGGTAAGCGTTGGAACGACGATGTTCATGTCATCCACTCGAAACGGCTGGTGCACTCCACGTGAGCCCACATAAGCTACCATCGCCGTCATGTTGTGCAAAACTTCGTGCTGCAAGTTAAAGTTCCACTGCATCACGTAATTGCGCTTGGGATTGGACTCAACATAGGGCGTGCGTAGATGCGGCGAGAGCCCGAGCAAATTAAAAGCTCCGGTCGGAAATGCCCCCGGCGCCAGCGGGGCTGCCTTACCTTGCAGCAAGAACGGAGCCGCCGAAATTTCTGGTATGAAGTATTCGTAAGGCAGCGGCAACACGTCGAATAACCCGAAGCCGCCTCGCACCGAAGTCTTGCCACTGTGGAACGGATCCCAAGCAAACCCTATTCGTGGCTCAAAGTTGCGAAGTGTCGGGTTCGAGAAAAACGGACTACCCAGGTGAGGTTTCGGGTCCGTTGGGTTGCGAAGTGTAGTCAGCTTGCCCTGAACCTCAGTCGGCACCGTGGACATCTCGTATCGGATCCCTGTGTTAACTGTCAGATTAGGACGCCAACGGAAGTCGTCCTGAACGTAAGTTCCGAAGATAGTCTGCCGAAAACCGCGGGGAGTGACCGCGGAGGGTAAGGCGGCAGTAAAATTCGTAGGCTGGTTAGTCAAAAATTGCTGCAGCGACCCGAACGTGTACTGCCCGCCGGGGCTTACCAGTCCCAACGCATTAAAGTCTATCCGTTCGACGCCACCACCGAATTTGAGCATGTGCCTTCCTTTGGCGAGAAAGGCGTCATCGTAACCCTGGAACGAATTCCAATAGTAATCATAATGAGAGGCAGCGTTCAGGCCTCCGAAGAAAAACGTCAATCCAGCCACACCGATCTGAGGTGCGTTCTGGCCAGGCACAGCCCCGAGCGACGTATTTACAGCGAGCGGATTTGGCGCGCTAATTCCGTAATCGTTCAAAGCCACGTTCCGGTTATAACCGACCCGGAAATTATTTACTAATTCGGGGCTGAAGGTATGGGTCTCTTCGATGGTAACCAACTGCCGGAACGTATTGTTTCCGTCGATCACAGCGTTCAACTTATCGGGCAGGGTAAGCACTGCCTTGTCGTATTGGTAGCTGCCGGATATGTTATCACTGTCCGAAAAGTGATGATCGATTCGTCCGGTGGCGAAATTCTCTGTTGTGGCTTGTTGGGACGCGATCGAAAAAATTCCCGTACTGCCGAAGATTGGTCCGTTTGGCAAGGGCCACAAAGGCAGGAACGGTTTGACCAAAGGGTTCACCGTCACCGTAGTAGTCGTGCCGTCCGGATTGTGAAGGATTCCGTTCCGCGCGTCTTGCGAAGGCACAATATCCGTCGCGGTGACACCCAACGATTGACGAACGCCCTCATAGTCGCCGAAGAAGAAGGTTCGATCCTTGCGGATTGGGCCTCCCGCCGTCACGCCGAACTGATTGCGGCGGAACGCTGGCTTTGGCGTGTTCGTGAAGTTATCGAAGAAGTTAGCCGCGTCAAACGCATCATTGCGAATGAACTCGTAGGCGCTCCCATGGAATCGGTTCGTGCCTGACCGCGTAATGGCGTTAACGACTCCACCCGAGGTCCGCCCGTATTCCGCCGAATAGTTGCTGCTGAGGACAGAGAATTCCTGAATGGCATCCACGCCCAGGGTTCCGCCAAGCACACTCCCCGGTCCGCTGTTTGCGTAGTCATTCACGCTGATGCCGTCGACGCGGTAATTATTCTGTTGCGGCCTGGCACCCGAGATCGTCAATTCTGTTCCGTAGCCGCGATTCCCCCTGTTATACCCTGACGTGACGGCCTGCTGTAAGGACCCGAGCGAATCGATCCCTGGGTCCAGCGTCGCCAAGAGGGTCCAATCGCGGCCGTTCAGAGGTAGTTCGCGAACGGTGGTGGAGTTCACAACGGCACTGATCGCGGAGGAAGCCAGTTGGACCGTCGGTGCCGCACCAGTCACCTGAACCAGGTTCGTCACTTTGCCCACCTGCAGGGTTACGTTAAGGACCTCGTTGCCGCCGACCGTCAACACGATGCCGCTTCGAACCTCAGTGCTGAATCCCGGCGCGGCAATCGTAACGCTGTAGGGGCCGGGTAATAGATTCGGCGCGGTATACAAGCCGGCGTTGTTCGACCTTACATCTCGGGTCACCCCGGTTGCGGTGTTTTTGATCGAGACCTTCGCATGGGGAATCACCGCACCGCTGGGGTCCGTCACTGTACCCGTGACTGTTGCTCCCGTCACTTGCGCGCGGGCCGAAGTAGTAGTGATGAAAAAGCTCAGTAGAAGCACCCCAAGTAATGAAAGACTGAAGCAGACATCCTTCGACTTTACGGAATCAGACATCGTTGCACCCTCCTTGCATCAGGATGCCTTCAGGGTGGAGAACCCAGTTCGCCCCATGCGGAGAGGAGACTTAGCGCGAATGACAGCATGCGGTCCGCAGGACATCCCTTCGCTTACAATCTGAAGGCATCAGCGTCGGATGCATTTTAGCACGCGTGCCCTCGCGGCGTCTTGCAAATTCTTAACTATTTTGAACCGGATTAACATGAAGAATCATTTCCTTTGAATGAAAGGTAGCTCCGGGTGCGCCCTGGTGGACCTGAGTCCATCGAGCTTCTGATTGGGCGCCTTGCTCCCCGGCGGCGAGGAGCCTGAGGAACGAATCCTGGTCGTGAAGACCGCATAGATGGGGAGGTGGAACCAACACCCACCGCGAGGCGAGACTTGGCCGAGACAAGCCAAAAGATTCCTGCTAAGGTTGAAGCCCAGGGGCTTCGTTCAGCCAGCGAGTATGCGCGAGCCGGGCGCCGCTGGACTTGGTGACCGGGTTTCTCAAGGGGAAACGCGCCATCGCGGTTGCCCGGCTGCGTGGCAAGGAGCGAAACTTTGCGGGCGAACCTTTCTGGCCCCGTGGTTATGCAGTGTCCGCGGCAGTTGGGCCGCAGCCAGGATGGTAAGTACGCAAGCAGGACCGACGCAGATCAAGTCCACTCATGCTTATCCGGTTGTTTCAGCAAGCCCCAATAGATTGGGGTCGGTCTTGGCTTGGCGGCCTGGAAAGGTCCGCCAGCCCCGCATCTCCTTATAGGTCATGGACTTGTGCCCGGTGTCGAGACCAAGCAGGGTTTGGAACGCAGCCATAGGTTGCTTGCGCCGATTATGGCGAAAGACGAATTCGTCAAGATAAGCCTGGAGCTGGTTGCGGCCCACGCCGTGATGGGTTCCGAGCAGCCATTGCTTCAGGTTGCCAATTGCGCGGTCTGCCAAAGGCACCACGGACTTCGCACCTTTGTGCAGGTCGGTTCGCGAGGGTTGACTGCGGGGCACATGCCGAAACCCAGCTTCCTCCAATCCGGTGAAACTCTTGAGGCCGTCCGTGTATACGACGGAGTCAGATGCCACGTTCTGTCTCAGGAACGTGATGAGAGTTCCGCTCCTGAGATCCGGGATGACCGCCATCCGAGCGCGCCCGGTCGCGCGGCCGCGTTTCTCCACCGCCACCACGACAAGAGCGGCCTTCCGACCCCTCAGTTGTCGGCTTCCCCGCAAACCAGCTTGAGTACCCCCAATCCAGGTGTCGTCCACTTCCACTTCTCAGTCGACCGTTGCTTGCCGCAATTTGTGGAGCTGACCTGCCCCCCAAAAACTGGACCAGTAGCAATGTGAGTCTTCCGGGGTATAACAAGCCCAGGAGGACGAGCGATGAAATCAAACCGGTTCACGGAGGAACAGATCATTGGGATTCTGAAGCAA
>Ga0307372_10010906_pt1 | contig 12217 bp, 8 predicted proteins | sample OX1MG_FD_202533 | JGI IMG/M metagenome (GOLD analysis project Ga0307372, IMG submission 202533) | Soil microbial communities from Risofladan, Vaasa, Finland - OX-1 | ecosystem: Environmental > Terrestrial > Soil > Coastal area > Acid sulfate soil | place: Finland: Risofladan, Vaasa | collected...
GGGGTCGGAGCCCGGAGGCAGGGCGGCGACGGTGACATCGATCTCGAAGCGCTGCTGCCACTCGTAGAAGCGGCCGGCGGCGGACTGGCCGGCACCGTCGGCATCGAAGGCCAGCACCACCTTGCTGGCGAAGTTGCGCAACAGCTTCACGTGCTCCTCGGCGAGCGCGGTCCCGCAGGTGGCGACGGCGCGCTCCACGCCGGCCTCGAACAGCCCGATGACATCGGTGTACCCCTCGCACACCACCACCTCGCCGGACTTGATGATGTCCTGCTTGGCCCAGTTGAGCGCGTACAGGGTCTTCCGCTTGGAGTAGATCGAGGTCTCCGTGGAGTTCTTGTACTTGGCGGGGTCCAGGCTGCCGGGCAGGACCCTGCCCCCGAGGGCCACCGGATGGCCGGAAGGATCGCAGATCGGGAACAGGATCCGGGCTCGAAAGGCGTCCTGCAGCCGATTGCGGCGATTGACGAACCCCAGTCCGGCCCCGACCGCGATCTGTTCGCTCAGGCCCAGCCCGGTGCAGAGGGCGTCCCATCCGTCGGGCGCCCAACCCAGGCGGAACTGCCGCACCACGTCACCGTCGTAGCCCCGGCTCCGCAGGTAGTCACGGGCCTGGCCGGCGTCGGCACCGACGAGCAGCCGTTGGTGATACCACTCGGTGGCCCGCTCCATGGCGTCGAGGAAGACCTTGCGCCGCTGGGTGTCCCGTCCTGCATTGGCGTCCTCGTTGATGGTGATGCCGGCCTTGTCGGCCAGCCGCCGCACGGCGTCGACGAAATCGAGATGCTCGATGGCCCGGACGAAGCTGATGGCGTCCCCTTTGGCCTGGCAGCCGAAGCAGTAGTAGAAGCCCTCGTCCGCATTCACGCTGAAGGACGGGGTCTTCTCGGCGTGGAACGGGCACAGGCCGAGCCATCGCTGTCCTGCTCGCTTCAGCGCCGCGTGCTCCCCGATCAGCGCGACGATGTCGGTGGCCGTCCGTACCCGGGCCACGTCCTCATCGGGGATGCCCATAAGGGATGACGGTACCGCGTCGTCACCCGCCGTCGTCCGGGGGGGCCGGGCCGGCTACCGCTTGGCTTTGGCTTTGGCCTTCGGAGCTGCCTCGGATGTGGCCCTCGGGGCGACCGAGGTGTGGCCGGCCAGCACCGCCTGGGCCGCAGCCAGCCTGGCGATCGGCACCCGGAACGGCGAACAGCTGACGTAGTCGAGGCCGGCCCGGGCGAAGGTGGCGATGGACTCGGGATCTCCCCCGTGTTCGCCGCAGACGCCGATCTTGAGGGACGGCCGGGTGGTCCGGCCCCGCTCGACACCGAGCCGGACCAGCTCTCCAACGCCGTCGGCATCGACCACCTCGAACGGGTTCCTGGTCAGAAGCCCTTCCTCGAGGTACGCGGACATCATCCGCCCCTCGACATCGTCGCGGCTGAAGCCGAAGGTCATCTGGGTGAGATCGTTGGTTCCGAACGAGAAGAAGTCGGCCTCCTCGGCGATCTCGCCGGCCCGGAGGGCGGCACGGGGTGTCTCGATCATCGTGCCGATGAGGACCTCCAGCGTTCCGGCCTTCGCCCCTCCCGGTCGGGACGGGGATCCCGACCGACTGGCATCCATGGCCGTGGCGATGGCCGTCTCGACCCACGAGCGGGCCAGGGCCAGCTCCTCGCGGGAGACGGTGAGCGGGATCATGATCTCGACGATCGGGTGGCCGCCCACCGAGACCCGATCGAGGGCCGCCTCCATGAGGGCCCGCACCTGCATGGCGTAGAGCCCGGGCTTGATCACCCCCAGGCGGACACCCCGGGTGCCGAGCATGGGGTTGTACTCATGCCAGGTCTTGGCCGCCTCGTAGAGCCGACCCTCCTCTTCCGTCAGCCCGACGGTCGCCTCCTTGATGGCGAGCTCCTGGGTGTCGGGCAGGAACTCGTGGAGCGGCGGGTCCAGCAGTCTGATGGTGACAGGTAGCTCGTCCATGGCCTCGAGGATCTCCACGAAGTCGGACCGCTGGGCCACCCGGAGGGCCTCGAGGGCCGACTCCTCCTCGGCCACCGTCGACGCCAGGATCATCCGCCGGACGATGGGCAGGCGGTCCTCGGCCAGGAACATGTGCTCGGTGCGGCACAGCCCGATGCCCTCGGCCCCGTGCTGGCGGGCATTGGCGGCGTCCGGCCCGTTGTCGGCATTGGCACGGACCCCGAGGTGTCCGGCCCTGACCGCATCGGCCCACCCGAGGAGGGTCTCGAACTCCGGTGGGGTCTCCCCCTGCGACACCGCCACCTGGCCGAGCACCACCGTCCCGTCCGTGCCGTCGACGGAGATCCAGTCGCCTTCGTTGACCACGATGTCGCCCACGGCGAACGAGGAGCCCGAGATCCGCAGGGCCTCTGCTCCCACCACGGCCGGCTTCCCCCAACCCCGGGCCACCACGGCGGCATGGCTCACCAGCCCGCCCCGGGCGGTGAGGATCCCCTCGGCAGCCAACATCCCGTGCACGTCCTCGGGAGAGGTCTCGCTGCGGACCAACACCACCTTCTCGCCCCGGAGGGCGGCGGCCTGGGCATCGTCGGCAGTGAGGTACACCCGACCCACTGCCGCCCCCGGCGATGCGCCGAGCCCGCGGGTCAGCACGGTGTGCCCGGATCCGGAGAACTGGGGGTGGAGCACCTGCTCGAGATGTTCACCGGTGATCCGCTCGACGGCCTCCTCCCTGGTCAGCGCGATGGTCTTCTCCCCCACCATGTCGACCGCCATCCGCAACGCCGCCCGTCCGGTGCGCTTGCCCACCCGGGTCTGGAGCATCCAGAGCTTCCCCTGCTCGATGGTGAACTCGGTGTCGCACATGTCGCGATAGTGGGCCTCGAGCCGAGCGAAGATGGTGAGCAGTTCGCGGTGGATCGACGGGAACTCATCCTTCAGGGCGGACAGCGGCTCGGTGTTGCGGATCCCGGCCACCACGTCCTCGCCCTGCGCATTCACCAGAAAGTCGCCGTACTCGCCCGTGGCCCCGGTGGCCGGATCTCGGGTGAAGCCCACCCCGGTCCCCGAGGTGTCGTCGCGGTTGCCGAACACCATGGCTTGCACATTGACGGCGGTTCCGAGGTCGTGGGCGATCCGCTCGCGTACGCGGTAGGCCACCGCTCGAGGCCCGTTCCACGATGCGAAGACGGCCTCGATGGCTCCCCGCAGCTGCTCGTCCGGGTCCTGCGGGAAGGGTTTGCCGGTATGGCGCTCCACGATCTGCTGGTAGGCGTCGACCAGATAGCGGAGGAGCTCGACGGGCACGCCGGCATCCGACGTGGTGCCGGCCAGCTCCTTGGCGGCGTCGAGCAACGAGTCGAACTCGTCGGCGGGGATGCCGAGCACGATCCGGCCGTACATGGCAACGAACCGCCGGTAGGAGTCGAAGGCGAACCGCTCGTCATTGGTCTGCTTGGCCAGTCCCTCCACCGAGTGATCGTTGAGACCCAGATTGAGCACGGTGTCCATCATCCCCGGCATGGAGAACTTGGCTCCCGATCGCACCGACACCAACAAGGGATCGCTCGGGTCGCCGATGCGCTTGCCCATCTTCTTCTCGAGCCGCTTCCGGGCCTTCGCCACCTCGTCGGTGAGCCCGGTGGGCCAGCCGCCCTCCATGTAGTCACGGCAGGCGGTGGCGGCGATGGTGAACCCCGGTGGCACCGGCAGCTCGAGCACCGACGTCATCTCGGCCAGATTGGCCCCCTTCCCGCCGAGGAGGTCCTTCATCTCCATCGGAGGCTTCCGGTGGGCATGGTCGAAGTCGAAGACAAAGGGCATCGGAGCAGGGTCTCCCGGGTGGATTCGGAGTGGGATGCTGGTCAGCACGTGGTGCCGGCGCAGGCTTCCCAGCCTATCCGGCGCCCGTCAGGGCCACGAGCGACCCCGGGATGGGACTGCGGCTGCGCCGGCGCGGGCGCGGCAGTGCGGCGGTCGGGCTCAGACGCGGTGCATCCGGTGACCCAGGTCGGCCACCAGCTCGCCGATCGGAACCCGCACCTGCTCGGTGGTGTCGCGATCGCGAATGGTCACCGCCTGGTCCTCCAAGGAGTCGAAGTCGACGGTCACACACCAGGGCGTGCCCACCTCGTCCTGGCGTCGGTAACGCTTGCCGATGGACTGGGTCACGTCGTAGTCGCACATGAAGTGGGGCTGGAGGGACGTCAGCACCTGGCGCGCCAACGGCTCGAGCGTCTCCTTCTTCGAGAGTGGCAGCACGGCGACTTGGTAAGGGGCCAGGGTCGGGTCGAGTCGGAGCACGGTCCGCGACTCACCGTCGATCTCGTCCTCGTGGTAGGCCGACATGAGGAAGGCCATCATCGTCCGGGAGGCGCCGGCAGCCGGCTCGATCACATGGGGCACATACCGCTCCCCCGAGGCCTGGTCGAAGTACTCGAGCCGCTCGCCGGAGGCGGTGGCGTGGGCCACCAGGTCGAAGTCAGTGCGGTTGGCGATGCCCTCGAGCTCATCCCATCCCCAGGGGAACAGGAACTCGACGTCGGCGGTGGCCGCCGAGTAGTGGGCCAGCTCGTCGCCATGGTGATGGCGGAGTCTCAGCTCGGACTCGGGAATGCCCAGGTCGATATACCAGCGATACCGTTGCTCCAGCCAGTACTCGAACCAGGTTTGCGCGTCCGCGGGTGGGACGAAGTACTCCATCTCCATCTGTTCGAACTCGCGGGTGCGGAAGATGAAGTTCTGCGGGGTGATCTCGTTCCGGAACGACTTGCCCACCTGAGCGATGCCGAAGGGGGGCTTCTTCCGGGTGGTCTGGAGCACGTTGGCGAAGTTGATGAACATGCCCTGGGCCGTTTCGGGTCGGAGGTAGGCCACCGCACCCTCGTTCTCGATCGGCCCGGCGTGGGTCTTGAACATCAGATTGAACGCCCGAGCCTCGGTGAACTCGGTCGACCCGCAGTTCGGGCACACGCCGTCGATCTTGTCCTCACGCCACCGTTGATGGCAGTTGCGACAGTCCACCAGGGGATCGGTGAAGTTGGACAGGTGGCCGGAGGCCTCCCATACCGCCGGCGGCGAGAGGATGGCGGCGTCGAGCCCCACCACGTCGTCACGTCGCTGCACCATCGCCTCCCACCACGCGTTCTTCACGTTGCGCAGCAGGTTGACCCCCAGCGGTCCGTAGTCGTAGGTCGAGCGGAAGCCTCCGTAGATCTCAGCCGACTGGAAGATGAAGCCGCGCCGCTTGCACAGTCCCACCACCTTCTCCAGGAGGTCGGAGGGTGCGTCGGGAGCAGCTTCCGGGTCAGGCATAGGGAGGAATCGTACCGGTTGGCACCCTATGGTCGGTCCCGGTCGACGCCTCGGTCATCAGCCGGGTGGTCACGGCATTGGCCATCAGCCTCCCCCGTACCGTGAGGACGGCCCGGCCATCGCTCCGTTCGACCAACCCCGCACCATCGAGGTCGTACGGGAGGGTGTCACTCGGCACACCGGCCGGGGTCCGCAGCGCGAGTGCCAGTCGTTCGAACCGCCGCTGCCGGTCGGTGAGGACCTCCTCGCCGGCCATGGCCGAGCGCCCTTCGGCGATCATCGCCACATAGCGGTCGGGAGTGCGGACATTCCACCATCGCCGCCCGGCCCGGTGCGAGTGGGCGCCCGACCCGATCCCGCGGTAGTCGCCCTGCTCCCAGTAGAGCTGGTTGTGCCGGCATTCGTGGCCGGGCCGCGCCCAGTTGGAGATCTCCTCCCATCGGTACCCGGCGCGGTGGAGGATCCGATCGGCCCGCTCGTACCGTCCGGCCTGGACATCGTCGTCGGGGTGTCGGCCGGGGTCGGCGGACAGTGGAGTGCCCGGCTCGACGGTGAGCGAGTACGCACTGACGTGTGGCGGGGGCGCCGCCACGCCGATCACCTCGTTGAGGCTCCGGTCCCAGTCGGCCTCGCCCTCACCGAAGCCTCCGATGATCAAGTCCATGTTCCATGAGTCGAACCCGCCCTCGGACACCGCCGAGGCCGCCTCGAAGGCCTGGGTGGCACCGTGGCGGCGGCCCAGACCGGCCAGCACGTGCGGAACGGTCGACTGCACGCCCAGTGAGATTCGGGTCACCCCACCGCGGCGATACGTGGCAAGTCGTCCGGGTTCGATGTCCTCGGGATTGCACTCCACGGTGACCTCGGCGTCGGCGGTCCGAGGGATGGCGTCGAGGATCGACACCAGTTGGTCGGCCGGCAGTCGCGACGGGGTGCCGCCGCCGAAGAAGATCGAAGTGGCGGTGGGGATCCCCTCTTCCGAGCGCGCCCGGTCGACTTCGGCGACGCACGCGCCGGCATAGGACTCCATCAGGTGGTCGCGGTCGGTATAGGTGGCGAATGCGCAGTAGTCACAGCGGAAGCGGCAGAACGGGACATGGATGTAGACCCCGAAGGCCGGGGGGATCACGGTGACCCGGGCCCGGATCCCCGCCTCACGACACCTGGCTCGACCGCACCGAGCGCAGACCACGGTCGAGGTGGGCTTCCATGGCCTCGGTGGCCAAGGCGCGGATCTCGTCGGTGACCGGCGATCGCGGCTCGGCCAGGACACCGGCCAGGCCTCCCCCCAGGGTCCGTCGCAGCAGCGACAGGCCGTCGGCCGACAGCGGCCGGCCCCGGCGACACGACCGGCACAGGACACCCCCTTCGGTCATGTCGAAGGCCACCAGCAGGGCCGAGTCCTCCTCCCCACAGGACACGCACCCGTCGAGCACGGGAGCCGACCCCTCCAGAGCCAGCACCTTGAGGAAGAAGGCCGGCGCCACCAACGGGGAGTTCCGTTCCGAGAGCGCGGTGATGCCACCGACCAGCATCTCGTAGAGGCGAGGGTTGCCGTGCCGCTCCTGTCCGATCTGGTCGACGACCTCGAGCATCGACATGGCGGCGGCCATCCGGTCGAGGTCCTCGCGCACCACCCGGTTGGTACCGATCACCTCGACCTGGTTGATGGTGTCCAGATCGCCGCGGCCCTGCCAACCGAGCAGCGCCACGTGGCTGAGGGGCTCCAGTCGCGAACCGAACTTGGACGTGGTGCGCCGGACCCCCTTCGCCACCGCACGCACCTTGCCGTGTTGCTCGGTCATCAGCGTGACGATCCGATCCGCCTCGCCGAGCCTGATGGTCCGCAGCACCACGCCCCGATCGCGAAAGAGGGTCATCCGGATCCGTGGGGCTCCTCGGCGGTCGGGCTCCCCACCGGTCGGCTCTGACCCGACGGCACCGGTCCGTTCGGGCCGCTGGAGGAGAGCGGCGCCTGTCCCCGCCCGACGGGCCGACCCGGCGACCGTCCGTGATCCCGACCACCTCCGATCAGATTGTTGGCACCGATCAGCCCCACCAGCACCGGTGGAATCACCACCAGCGGTAGCACCGCCGTGAACCCCGCCACCGCCATCGTGACGATGCCGGCATAGACCACCACGCCCAGCACCACGCCGGTGACGATCCATACCCCGCCGTTGTCGTCGGTGTGTCGTTCGGACGCCCCGTCCCGACCATCCCCTCGCCGTGGACGGCTCACTGCACTCCTCCGTAACGGCGTTGGCGCTGCTGGAAGTCACGGACCGCCTCGAACAGGTGAGAACGACGGAAGTCGGGCCACAGGACGTCGTCGAAGACCAACTCGCTGTAGGCCAACTGCCACAGCAGGAAGTTGGAGATGCGGTGCTCGCCCGAGGTCCGGATGACCAGGTCGGGATCGGGTTGATCGGGGTAGTACAGCCGTGCCCGGATGGATTTCTCGGTGACCTTGTCCGACGACACCCCGTCAGCGACCAACCGGCTGACCGCATCCACGATCTCGGCCCGCCCGCCGTAGTTGAAGGCCATGGTGAGGGTGCACCGGCGGTTTCTCGACGTGAGCTCGATCGACTCGTCCATCCGCCGCAGCACCCGCTTGGGAACACGCCAGTCCCGCCGTCCGGCGAACCGGATCCGGACGCCCTTGTCGTGGAGCTCGTCACGGCGACGGAGGAGGAGGCTTTCGTTGAACCCCATCAGGTAGCGCACTTCGTCGGCAGGACGACGCCAGTTCTCGGTCGAGAAGGCGTACATGGTGATCCACGGGATGCCGAGGTCGAGGGCTCCCTCCACCGCGTCGAGCAGCGCCGCCTCGCCCGCGGCATGGCCGTCGGTTCGGGGCAGCCCCCGACGGGCCGCCCATCGGCCGTTCCCGTCCATCACGCAGGCCACGTGGGCAGGGATGGGACCACCGGCCAGGTCGGACGCTGACACGGTGGGCATGTGGCCGCCCCCGGGCTCGTCCGCACCATCCTTTACCGGTTGCACCCTGCGAACCTATCCTCTCCCCACCATGACCCGTGCCTGTCGGCCCACCATCGGACCCGGCAGTGACAAGCCCGAGGATCCGACCGTCGAGTCCGTGGGCGACGGGCGCTAGACCCTCCCCATGTCCCCACTGCACGCCTTGGCCATCGTGGCGGCCGGACTGGCGGCCGGAACGGTCAACGTCATCGTGGGATCGGGTTCGCTCATCACCTTTCCGACCTTGCTGGCCCTGGGCTACCCGCCGGTGCTGGCCAACGTGTCCAATACCGTGGGCCTGGTCCCCGGAAGCGTGAGCGGGGCGATCGCCTACCGGCGGGAGCTGGGAGGCCAGCGCAATCGGATCCTCCGGCTCGGCATGGCGTCCCTGCTCGGCGGACTGACGGGAGCGATCCTGCTCCTCTCCCTCCCCAATGGGGTGTTCAAGGCGGCCGTACCGGCCCTCATCGCGGTGGCCTCGCTGCTCATGGCGGCCCAGCCCTGGATGAGCGCCAGGCTCGAGGCCCAGGGTCGGCGCCTCCATGGCGGCGCGGGCCTGCTGGCCGGCGTCTTCCTGACCGGTATCTACGGCGGCTACTTCGGTGCCGCCCAGGGGGTCATCCTGATCGCCCTGCTGGCCATCTTCATCGACGACGACCTCCACCGCCTCAATGGCGCGAAGAACGTGCTCGCCTGCATCGTGAACGGCGTGGCCGGGCTGTTCTTCATCGCCACCACGCACATCGCGTGGTCGGTGGTCGGTCTCATCGCCCTGGGCTCGATCATCGGAGGGCAGATCGGCGGCACGTATGGCCGAAGGCTGCCCGCCTCCATCCTCCGATGGGTCATCGTGACCGTCGGCCTCGGTGTGGCGGTGGGACTGGCCGTCGAGTGGCACTGACCGGCGAAACCGCGCCAAGGGCACCGATAGGGTCGGTCCATGAGTGACGAAGTGACGGCGACGCTGGCCAAGGTGACCTCGTCACTGCCGGGCGGCGGCGAGACGCGTGAGGGTCAACGGGAGATGGCCGTCGCCGTGGGCCGATCGATCGTCGACCGCCGCCATCTGGTGGCGCAGGCCGGCACCGGCACCGGCAAGTCGCTCGCCTATCTGATCCCCGCCGTGCTCTCCGATCAGCGAATCGTTGTGGCCACGGCCACCAAGGCGCTGCAGGACCAGTTGGCCCACCAGGACCTGCCCAAGGTGGCCGAGGCCCTCGACCGGGACTTCTCCTTTGCGGTGCTGAAGGGGAGGAGCAACTACCTCTGCCGTCAGCGGGTCGCCGAAATCGGCGGTCGGGGCGAGCAGCTCTCCCTGCAGCCCGATGCCGGCGACACACCGGACGCCGACGACGCCCCGCCCCCCGCGACCGACAACGGCACCGGCGACGCCGTCGAACTGGGTCGCCTCGGCGAGCAGGTGAAGCGCCTGGTCCGTTGGGCGGAGGACACCGCCACCGGCGATCGGGCCGAGCTCGACTTCGAGCCCCACTTCCGCGCCTGGGCCATGGTCTCGACGACGGCACGTGAGTGCTCCGGTGCCTTCCGGTGCCCGTCCGGCCGCGAGTGCTTCGCCGAGGAGGCGCGCGGGCGGGCGGCCGATGCCGACGTGGTGGTGGTCAACTCCCACCTCTACGGCGCCCATCTGGCCAGTGGAGGTGCGGTCCTCCCACCCCATCAGGTGGTCATCTTCGACGAGGCTCACGAAGTCGAAGAGGTGATGACCGACAGCTTGGGGGTGGAGATCGGTCCCGGTCGGTTTCGGGCACTGGCCGCCTCGGCCCGGCCGGTCACCGACGCCGAGTCGTCGGGGACGGTCGAGGCGGTCGCCGACCTCGGCGAGATCCTCAACCGGGTCCTGCGACCGCTGGCGGGTGAACGCATCCTGCGCCACACCATCGATCCGGATGGTCGGGGCACCCGGGTGTCGGGCGGCCGGGAGGAGGCCGATGCCGCGACAACGGAGTCCGAGCCACTCGGGTTCGACCTGGGACTGGGAGACATCACCGATGGGTCACGGGACCGGCCCGCTCCGGCTGGGGCTTCGGGGGATCCCGACCTCAATCAGGTCCTGGCCCTGGCCACCGGTCGGGTGAGCCGTCTGATCGATGACCTGCGCCGGTCCGAACGGGAAGCCGGTGACGACGAGCCCGGCGCGTTGGGGTCACGCCGGGACCGCGTCCTGCTGGCCGCCGGCCACCTGGCCGCCGATCTGGCCCGGTTGGCCGTCCTCACCGATGATGAAGTGGCCTGGGTGGACGGGGGAGCACGCGCGCCGAGCCTCCGGGTGTCCCCCATCGACGTGGGACCGCTGCTGGCTGAGCTGTGGACCGAGGTGACCGGCGTGCTCACGTCGGCGACCGTTCCGATCGGTCTCGCCGATCGGCTCGGCCTTCCGGCCGGGACCACCGATGAGCTCGACGTGGGCAGCCCGTTCGACTATCGGGAGCACGCCATGCTGTACGTGGCCCAATCGCTCCCCGACCGGAGGAGACCGGAGTCGGAGCCCGCGCTCCACGATGAGCTCGAGGCCCTCATCAACGCCGCCGGCGGGCGCACCCTGGCCCTGTTCACCAGCTGGCGGGCCATGCACGCCGCCGTCGAGGTGCTGCGTGATCGGCTGGGATTCCCCATCCTGGCCCAGTCCGATCTGCCCAAGCCGGCCTTGATCGAGGCCTTTCGCGACAGCGAGGCCACCTGCCTCTTCGCCACCCTCGGCTTCTGGCAGGGAGTGGACGTCCCCGGGGGCACGCTCACGTTGGTGACGATCGACCGGATCCCCTTCCCCCGACCGGACGAGCCCGTCCTCGAGGCCCGGCGTGAGCGAGCCGGTTCCGGAGCGTTCAGTACGGTCGACCTCCCCCGGGCCGGAACCCTGTTGGCCCAGGGGGCCGGCCGGCTCATCCGCTCGGCGAACGACAGGGGCGTGGTGGCGGTACTCGACAGCCGACTGGCCACCGCCCGGTACCGGGGTGCGCTGCTGGCCCGGGTGCCACCGATGAAGCGGTCGGTGAACCGGGCCGAGGTCGAGGCGTTCCTCCAACGCATCGTGGCCGAGTCATGAGATGGCGACACGTCGCCGGTCAGCGACGAGCCGGTGCAGCTGCCGGTCACCGCGAGGATCGGGACGCGGTCGTGGCGGCGGCGCCCGAGGAGCCGGTCGGACCGCCGGCGTCGGACTCGGCGCTGGCCGGAAGCGCTGACGGCGGTTGGTCCGACCGGCAGTAGCGCTCCAGGAGATGGTCGGTCAGGATTTCCGACCCCCGGCGTCGTCCTTCCCCGAAGAGCAGCGGGTGGTCCATGCCGGCCACCACGGCCAGCGTGAACCGCCCGGACTTCCGCAGCCGGCGCTCGCCCACGAAGCGCCAGTAGACACTTTCGCGGAGGTCACGAACGTCGTCTTCTCCGACGATGAGCAGGACGTCGATCCCCTCCCGTACGGCGACCGCGGGCACCGACATCGGTGACTGCCACACAGCGAACTGCCGGTAGGTCCGCCACAGCCACCACGCCATGCGGCCATGGTCCACCGCCAGTTTGACCAGGGGAACCGGCAGCGGGCGAAACGCCCGCCGGCGGGGATCGAACTGATCCGACGACTTGTTCATGCTGACCGACGAGAGGGCGGGGTTGAACACATAGGCACCCCGGGCCCCGAGAGCGAGGGCGCTCTCGAAGGCGCCGTACCCGCCGGAGCACAGGCCGACGAACACCACGTTCGACGGGTCGTCCGGCGACATCGTGGACGCCACCGTGGGGATGTCGTCCAGCCACTGGGGAGCGAACGAGATGCCTTCGCCCTGGCCCGGATGCACCGGGCTGTCACCGACGCCGCTCACGTCGATGCGGATCGATCGCAGGCCATGCCGGGCCCACTGCCGGGCCAGGTCCACCCACAGACGGCCGGGGCCGATGTGATGCTCGGTTGCCACATTGAGGAAGATCA
>Ga0307372_10010915_pt1 | contig 12213 bp, 13 predicted proteins | sample OX1MG_FD_202533 | JGI IMG/M metagenome (GOLD analysis project Ga0307372, IMG submission 202533) | Soil microbial communities from Risofladan, Vaasa, Finland - OX-1 | ecosystem: Environmental > Terrestrial > Soil > Coastal area > Acid sulfate soil | place: Finland: Risofladan, Vaasa | collected...
CGGCGAGGACGCTGCCCACATCCTTGGTGGTTTGATCGTCTCAACGCTGGGGCTTGCCGCCTTCACGCGCGCGGACGCCGCGTCCACCAGCCGCCGACCGTTCTTCCTCTATGTCGACGAGTTCCAGAGCTTCACCACGCTCGCCTTCGTGAACATGCTTTCGGAGCTCCGCAAGTTCGGGGTCGGGCTCACGCTCGCCCACCAGTTCACGCGCCAACTGGAGCCCGAGATCCTGCATGCGGTGCTCGGCAACGTCGGCACATTGATCTCTTTTCGGGTAGGAGCGGAGGACGCGGGAATGCTTGCCACGGAGTTTCAACCGGTCTTCGATCGCGAGGACCTTGTGAATCTTCCCAATCGCGACTTCTATCTGAAGCTCATGATTGATGGCACTCCGAGCCGGCCGTTCAGCGCTCGTACCATCACTCCTGGTGAAGGTTGAAGAGACCGACACCGCCTCACGAGAATCCGCATGGTATGCTGTGGGCATATTGTTCAGGCGAGATGCAGATGCAGACTCTCAGGACGCCAACGACCCCGGACCACTGGCCGAGGTCGGCATGAACCCAGCTGAGCGCATGCCACTTGAGCGAATCGCTCTGGCTTTGGTGGAGACGTGTGTGCGTAACACGCAGCTTGAGAACCTCCACGCCGGCGTCGTCCCCCATTCTGTTATCGGTGACTACAGCGATGTGAAAGTCGTCACGCCCGCTGGCGACATCCCCTGGACTAGCGTGTCGCGGATATCCGACCCCGAGATGAAGGCGCTCATGATCGAAATCGTCGATCGTGTCTTCACCTTCCTCCAATACCCGGAGCAACTGGGCGCGCTAGGCGCCGCGGCTCGTTGGGATCGGCCGAAGCTTGACCCGGCTCTCATGCGCACCGTGCGCCGCCGCCGCGGGGATCGGCGCCAGACGTTCGGTACCGAGGAATAGTTTGCGCCCCATTGGCGGAATGCCAGGGCGTGCGGACTGAGCGGGGCTATTCCGTCAGCTTAGCAGTCGCCCGACGAGGCTTGCGTGCCTTCGCCGGCCCTGCCGCGGCTTCTGGTGGCGTTGCCGGTGTTGCGGCGACCTTCGACTTTCGCGACGCAACCGGTTCCACGGGCAGCTCTGGCGGCTTGGCGCGGGCCTCTTCCTCTTCGAGGTGATCGGCCGGTTTGGCGGCTATTCCACCACGACCAAGTCCCATGCTCAAAGCCAGGGCACTGCGCCGGGCCGCGTAGTCGGGCGAAACCATCGGGTAGGACTCCGGTAGATTCCACTTTGTGCGGTAGGCTTGCGGCGACAGAGCGTGGCTGCTCAAAAGGTGACGCTTGAGCGTCTTTTGCTTCGCTCCACACTCAAGGCAGATCAAATGATCTTGCTGGAGCGACCTTCTTACAGAGACCGCCGGCGCCTTGGCCACCGATACAGGCTCTGACGGCCCGCCAAGGGCAGCCCTGACGCTCGGAACAGGAACGGTCCGGCTGGTACCGCCGGATCTCGTCCACCCAGGCACCCCTCCCGTCTTGGCCGCACCGATGGTCCATCCCGATCTTCTGAGTGATGCGGGAAGGGCAGGCGGCTGCATTACGGACGACCCGCCCGACGCGGCGACGTTCACCGCGCATATTGTGCTTGGAAATAGCCCCGCGGACGCGGGGCGCGTCGTGCGCATGAGCCCAGTTGTCCAGCCCGTTCGAGACAACGCCGGCGGCTGGACATTCCCGCCAGGGCTCCAAGAGGACCTTTTCAAGGCCCTCGCGCAGCTTGAGATGGACGCGGTCGAGGCAACCGACGTCGCCCATATTCAACAGCTAGGTCAGGCTTGGCTCGCTGACCAAGCCGCGAACCAGCCCATCCGCATGCGAGACGACCTTTCGTCAGCCCTCGGCCACACCACGTTCTCGGCCGCGAAAGCTCATTGGCTGGCGCTGTAGATCGGCCCACTTGGAAACCAGGCGTTGCCGCACGGTGCACCGTATCCTGGTCTACCTCGAACCCGCAGTTGGCTAGCTCACGAGGCGTCAATTCCCATTGGCTGCGGCATTCGCGATCTTACAAAGGTAATCGTCGACGTGCGGCGCGATTTTGCCGATTCCGATATTGAAGGTGATTGAAACTTTGGTCTGTCCGCCGTTCTCGTCAGAAAGTACGATCCCCATCGGCGCAGTTCCGTTGTTCGACCCGCGAATGTCGGTCGATGCGGAGATCACACCAACGTCTTCGTTCGCCTGGAGAATTCGCCAGCTTTCTTCAACCGGGAACGCGTAGACCCTCTTGTACACGACGTCCTTTGAGACCGGCACTACCGCGTGCGTCTTGAATGTATGCCCCGCCAAGAAGCTGCCCGTCTCCGTGAAATTGGCCTTGCACTCGTCATCTGCGCTCGCGGGCGCGGCAAAGCCGACCACTACCATCGTTGCAACTGCGAGTACCGCCCACTTTTGCATTGTTCCCCCTCCGGTTTCCACCCCTTGATCCAGCGGCGCGGGTCAGACCATCGGCGTCTAAATAGGCTATGGCAACGGCGGGGGGATGTCCCGCTCGATGTTGAAAATCGAGGGCGGGGGTTGCGTGGGTTGATGGTTACGCGGCCCTTGATGTCTCCTCAAGGCCGAAGTGCTTGTCGTGATGGCGTTGCAGGGCGGCGCGCAGGGTGGGCAGTTGGTCGCGAGCTTTCAATCGCCTGAAGCCCTTGGCGGCCTCCATCATGCCGGCGGCGGTCCACCGCAGGGCCATGCTCGCGTCGCGCCAGCGTTTGACGTTGTGGCTGACGCGCCGGACGGTCCCGTTCATGTTCTCGATGATGTTGGTGCAGGCCAGGGAACGGCGCAGCTCGATGGGCAGGCCCAGGCGGCTGACGGTGAGTATCTCGTCCAGCCCTTCGAGGATGCTCCCGACCACGCCCGGCGCCTCTCGCTCGAGCGTCCTGGCCAGGTTCTTGATCAGGCGCTCGGCCTTGTCGGCGTCGTCCAGTTCCCAGGCCTGGCGCAGCGCCGCCCTGACCTGGACATGCAGACGCTTTGGCAGACGCTCGGTGATGTTTCGCCCTTTGTGCACCTGACAGCGCTGGATCGGCGCATGGCTCCCGAAGGTCCGCCGGATCGCCTTGGTCAGCGCCTTGGCGCCATCGACAATGAACAGGCGGCAGACAGCCGGGTCGAGGCCGCGGCCGATCAGATTGTCCAGCAGCGCCTGGACCGTGGCGGCGTTCTCGGTGGCGCCCTCGATCACCCCCAGCGGGTGCTTGGCGCCGTCGCCGTCGACGCCCACGGCGGCCAGCAGGACCAGGTCTTCGCCGATGTGCAGCCCGTCGATCTGGATCGCCAGCAAGTCGAGCTTGGACAGGTCAGACGCCATCCACGCGGCCATGCGCTCGGCCGACAACTCCACGAACCGCCGCGACACCGCCGACTTCGAACGGCCGTCGCCCGGCGGCGCCGGCACGTCGCCTTCGGGAAGGCGAACCGCGCGGCCGAACTTGCGCGTCGAGACGTTGATCAGCATCAGGTTCAGCGCCCACCGGCCCAGCCAGTCCTCGCTCTCGGCCGCCTCCCATGTCGGCAGCGGAACCTCGCCGCCGCCGCGCGAGCGCACTCGAGGGCGCTCCACATCGACCCGGCCGCCGTGGAATTCGATCTTGCCCCGGGTCCGTCCCCAGCGATGGCCGGCCCGCGCCGGCGAACGACCATGGCGGGGGCCGCAAAGAGCCGACGCGTCCGCCTCCAGCATCTGCGTCAGCGTCGCCAAGCCCGCCTTCAGGCAGAACCGTTCGAAGCTCTCCTCGACCTCTTGAAAAGCCTCTCGCATCATGGCCGTCGCACCGGCCGCCGGCCTTGTGGTAGTCCTCTTCATGGCGTTGCCTTTCTTCGTGGAATCAGCACCCCGAGCCTACCGGCTCAAGGCGGGCAACGCCGACCCTCCTATTTCAACATTCCTCGGGACATCCCCGTTTGCAGCAACCGCTACCCTATCGGCTATTGGTGATTGCGGGCGGCGTCTACGTCATTGTGCGCCACCGCGCCAACATTCAGCGGTTACGGACCGGGACAGAGCCGCGCCTGGGGCGAAGCAGCCGCAAATCGAAGGTAGAATCGCGATCTCAGTGAAAGCCGGGCGTCTTTCGCCGTCCTGGGGCCCCTCGACCGCCAGAGCGGCCTCGGTCAGCCGCTCGACGCGGCGGTGAAGACCGCCAGTTGCGCAGCGAAAGCCCGTTGGAAGGCGGGACGCGCTTCGCCGCGGGCGACATAGGCCGCAAGGTTCGGAAACTCGTCCAGTATTCCCGACCCCTTCGACCTGAACAGCACCGCCGCCATCAGAAGATCGCCGGCGCCGAAGGCGCCGTCGAGCCATTGCGCATCGCCGAGGCGGCTGGAGAGCTCACCCAACGGCTTGCGGGCGCAATCCTCGACCATGCGAAGGCGCTGCTCGTACCAGGGCTTGTCGCGCTCCTCGCGCATGGCGATCTCGCGACCGACGAGCGGCGGCTCCACCGTATTGAGGGCGCAGAACATCCACGCGATCGCCCGCGCCCGGGCGTTCGCATCGTCCGGCAGCAGGCCCGCATGGCGTTCGGCGATGTGGAAGACGATGGCCCCGGACTCGAACAGCACGAGATCGCCCTCCTGGTAGGTCGGAATCTGCCCGAACGGATGCAGCGCCCGGTGCGCCGCCTCCTTCATCTCCCCGAACGACACGAGACGAACGTCGTAGGGCCGGCCCACTTCTTCGAGCGCCCAGCGGACGCGCATGTCGCGCGCCAGGCCCCTGCCGCGATCGGGCGACTGGCTGAAGGCGGTGATGGTGGGAGTCATCGGGAGATTCCACGCGACTGAAGGATGCCGTCCGGCGGGACATGGGTAGCGCCGACGATCGTCTGCATTGGCGCTCACTCCGGTTGTTCGTGCTCCGAGGACGAACCGACGGGCGAGCCTTCCGACACGCTCTCGGTTATTTCGCGCGGCGCGGCGGCGGTCCCCCGCGACCCTTCGGGGATGGTCTCCCCCGGCGGGCGAAGCGAGCAGAGCCTCACCCCCCACCGATCCTGGGGATGATGTAGACCTCGCTCCTGGGGCCGATGACGGCGGACCAGGCGTCCTGGTGGATCTCGCCGTCGATGGCGATGGCCATGCGCCGGTCGACGTGGTCGCCGAGGCCGGGGAAGCGGGCCTCGAGTTCGTGGATCAGGGCGCGCACCGAGGTGGCGGCCACCTCGAGTTCGCCGAGGCCGCCGGTGAAGCTCTGGCAATCGCCGCCGGCGAAGGTGAGATGGGCCACGACGCCATGGCCTAGCCGGCCCTGGCGTCCACCGCGGCGCGGATCTTCGGGGGCGAGAGCGGCAGGTGGCGCATGCGCACGCCGATGGCGGCGCTGACGGCGTTGGCGACGGCGGCCAGCGGCGGCACGATCGGCACCTCGCCGACGCCCTTGGCGCCATAGGGATGGCGCGGGTTGGGGACCTCGACGATCACCGTGTCGATCATCGGCAGGTCGGAGGCCACCGGCATGCGGTAGTCGAGGAAGCCCGGGTTCTCCATGACCCCGTCGGCGTCGAAGACGTATTCCTCGTTGAGCGCCCAGCCGATGCCCTGGGCCGCGCCGCCCTGCATCTGGCCCTCGACATAGGCCGGATGGATCGCCCGGCCGACGTCCTGGGCGACGACATAGCGCAGGATGGTCACCTGGCCGGTCTCGGGATCCACCTCGACGTCGCACAGGTGCGCGCCGAAGCCCGGTCCCGCGCCCTGGGCGTTCAGCGACACCTCGGCCGAGATCGGACCGCCGGTGCGCGCCGACTGGCCGGCGAGCCTGGCCAGGGTCAGGGGCGCGACCTCCTTGGCGGGGTCGAGGCAGACGGCCGCGCCGGACTTCCAGCCGACCTTGTCGGCATCGACGCTCCAGAGCACCGCGGCGCGGCGCTTCAGCTCGTCGATCACCTTCTCGGCGGCGCGGATTACCGCGAGGCCGGTGGCGAAGGTGGTGCGGCTGCCGCCGGTCAGCATGGAGTAGCCGATCGATGCGGTGTCGGCGACGATGGGCCGGACCTGCTCGACCGGCACGCCCAGGGTCTCGGCCGCCATGATCGCCATCGAGGCGCGCGAGCCGCCGATGTCGGGATTGCCGGTGACCACGGTGGCCGAGCCGTCCTCGCCGATGTGGATCGCCGCGGTGGATTCACCGCCGACGTTGAACCAGAAGCCCACCGCGACGCCGCGGCCCTGGTTGGGGCCGAGCGGCGCCTGCATGTGCGGATGGGCCTTGAGCGCCGCCAGCGTCTCCAGATAGCCGATGTTCTGGAAGGTCGGGCCATAGGCGGCCTTGACGCCGTTGCGGGCGCCGTTCTGCTGGCGCAGCGCGATCGGGTCCATGCCCAGCCTGGCGGCCAGCTCGTCGATGGCGCTCTCGACGCCGAAGGCCGAGATCGGCGCGCCGGGGGCGCGGTAGGCGGCGACCTTGGGGCTGTTGGTGACCACGTCCCAGCCGACGATGCGGAAGTTGGGGGCGTCGTAGCAGGCGAGCGCCGTCATGCAGCCGGCCCCGACGGGCGAGCCGGGGAAGGCGCCGGCCTGGTACTTCAGCTCCACGTCCATGGCGGTGATGGTCCCGTCGCGGCGGGCGCCGAGCCTGACCTCGACGACGGCGCCGGAGGTGGGGCCGGTGGCGCGGAACACCTCCTCGCGGCTCATCACCATCTTCACCGGGGCGCCGGAGGCGCGCGACAGCGCCAGGGCCAGCGGCTCCAGATAGACGGTGGTCTTGCCGCCGAAGCCGCCGCCGATCTCGGCCGGCGTCACCCGCACGTCGGAGATCTCCAGGCCCAGCACCTTGGCGCAGTAGGTGCGCACCATGAAGGCGCCCTGGCTGGAGCACCACACCTGGCACTGGCCGTCCGGCGACATCGAGGCGACGCAGGCGTGCGGCTCGATATAGCCCTGGTGGGTGGCCTTGGTGGTGTAGCGGCCCTCGACGCGCACCTCGGCCTCGGCGAGCGCCGCATCGACGTCGCCGCGGGCGAAGAGGTGGCGCCGGGCGATGTTGGAGGGGCTCGCCGGCCGCGCCTCCAGACCTTCGGTGAAGATGTGGGCGTGCAGCAGCGGCGCATCGGGCGCCATCGCCGCCTCGACGTCGATGACGTGGGGCAGCGGCTCGTAGGTCACCTCGATCAGCTCCAGCGCCGCCTCGGCGATGGCGGGCGAGACCGCGGCGACGGCGGCCACGGCATGGCCGTGGTAGAGGGCCTTGTCGCGGGCCATGACGTTCATGGCCAGGTCGCGCAGGTTCGAGGCCGCTTCGCCGCCCTCGTGCATCTCCGAGGCGAGATCGGGGAAGTCGTCGCGGGTGACGACGGCCTTGACGCCGGCCAGGGCGCGCGCGGCGCGGGTGTCGATGGAAAGGATGCGGGCGTGGGCGTGCGGGCTGCGCTTGACGCGGCCGGTGAGCATGCCCGGCATGACGAAGTCGGCGCCGAAGGCGGCGCGGCCGGTCACCTTGTCGAAGCCGTCGGGCCGGATCGGCCGGGTGCCGACCACCTTGAGGGCGGGTTCTTCCGTCTGCGGACGATCGAGGACTTCACTCATTGCCATCTGCTCCTGATCGCGAGGTTCGTGGTTTTGGACTGCTGCGGGGCGTTCCCCCCAGCGCCGTCACCCCGGACGGTCTGTAAGGCCGAGCCGGGGCCGGCGGCGGCGCATCCCAGATGTATTCCAGCTCGGCCGCGGCCCATCCGGCCCCGGCTCGCGCTTCGCTTGGCCGGGGTGACGGGATCGTGGGGGAGCGGGACGAACGCGCCGATCATGAGGCTCTGCGTTCCTGTCTCAGTTCGGCGGCCGCGTCGAGCACGGCGCGGATGACCTTGTCGTAGCCGGTGCAGCGGCAGAGGTTGCCGGCCAGCCAGTAGCGCGTCTCGCTCTCGGTGGGATCGGGATTGGCGTCGAGCAGCGCCTTGGCGGCGACCAGCAGGCCAGGGGTGCAGAAGCCGCACTGCAGCGCCGCGTGTTCCAGGAACTTCTGCTGCAGGGGGTGCAGGATGTTGCCCTGGGCCATGCCCTCGATGGTCTCGATGCGCCGGCCCTCGGCCTCGGGCGCCAGCATCAGGCAGGCGCAGACCAGACGCCCGTCGACGATGACGCTGCAGGCGCCGCAGTCGCCCGAGCCGCAGCCCTCCTTGGAACCGGTGAGGCCCAGTTCGTCGCGCAGCGCGTCCAGCAGCGTGGTCCCCGGATCGGTGAGGAACTCGGCCGGATCGCCGTTGACGGTGGTGGTGACGTGCGTCTTGCTCATGAGGGGCTGCTGGCTCGGCTGAAGGCGATGTTGGCGGCCCTGCGGGCGAGCACGCCGGCGATGCGGGTGCGGTAGGCTGCGGTGCCGCGCTTGTCGTCGATGGGGGTGCAGGCGCGCTGCGCCGCCTGCTCGAGCCGCGCCAGGGCGGCCTCGTCGAGGCTCGACCCGACCAGCGCCTCGCCGGCCTCGGCGACCAGCAGCACGGTGGGGGCGACGGCGCCCAGGGCGACGTGCGCCGCGGCGATCCGGCCGGCGCCGTCGAGGGCGAGGCTGACGCCTGCGCCGACCACGGCGATGTCCATCTCGGTGCGCGGGATCAGCCTCAGGTAGGCGTCGCCGGCGCGCGCCGGCCGCGGCGGCAGGCGGAACTCCAGCACGAACTCGTCCGGCGCCAGCGAGGTGCGGCCCGGCCCGGTCTGGATCGCCTCCACCGCGACCTCGCGCCGGCCGCCCGGCCCGGCGACGACGCAGAGCGCGCGCGCGGCGACCAGGGCCGGCACGCTGTCGGCCGCGGGCGAGGCGTTGCAGAGATTGCCGCCCAGCGAGGCGCGTCCCTGGATCTGGGTCGAGCCGATCAGGTTGGCGGCCTCCACCACGCCCGGCCACGCGCGGGCGAGGGCCGTATCCTCGCCGACCACGGCGCCGGGCGTCGCCGCGCCGATGACGAAGCCGCCGTCGGCGGCGCGGCGCACGCCGATGGCGCCGGGGATCCGCTTCAGATCGACGATCAGCGCCGGCCTGGCGCGGCCGGCGCGCATCTGCACGATGAGGTCGGTGCCGCCGCCGAGCACCTTGGCGCCCGGCGCTCCGGCCAGGGCGCGCACGGCGTCGTCGACGCTCGAAGGCGCCACGTAGTCAAGCTCGCTCAAACCGTCTCCGTTCGCTTGCATGGCGCGCCAGGGCGCGCCGCCAGAGCCCAATTCACGCCTTCTCCAGGACGTGGATGGCGCAAGCCGACCCCATCCCGACCACGTGAGTCAAGCCGATCTTCGCGCCTTCGACCTGGCGCTTGCCGGCCTCGCCGCGCAGGTGGGTGGTGATCTCGTAGATGTTGGCGATGCCGGTGGCGCCGAGGGGATGGCCCTTGGAGAGCAGGCCGCCGGAGACGTTGACCGGGATGCGCCCGCCCAGCGCCGTCTCGCCCTCGTCGATCATCCGCCCGGCCTCGCCGTCGGCGCAGAGGCCGAGGTTCTCGTAGTGCACCAGCTCGGCGGTGGCGAAGCAGTCGTGCAGCTCCACCAGGTCGACGTCCTCGGGGCCGAGGCCGGCGCTCTCGTAGGCGGCCTTGGCGGCCATGCGGGTGACGGCGTTGAAGTCGGGCATGACGAGGTTGCGCGGCGTATAGGGGTCGCTGGTCATGGCCGAGGCGCGCACCCGCACCGCCCGGCCCATCAGGCCAAGGCGCCTGGCCGCGCTCTCGGAGGCGAGCACCGCGGCGGCCGAGCCATCGACGTTCACCGAGCACATCAGCTTGGTGTTGGGATAGGAGATCATCTCCGCGCCCATCACCTCCTGCAGCGGCGTCTCCACCTGGTACATGGCCTTGGGGTTCAAGGTGGAATGGTGGTGGTTCTTCACCGACACCTTGGCGAACTGCTCGAAGGTGGTGCCGTAGTTGCGGGTGTGCTCCATGCCGACGTGGGCGAACACCGAGGGCATGGTGCCCGAGCCCAGCAGGCCCTCGGTGGAGATGCCATTGCCGCCGCCGGCGCCGCCCAGGAGGCCCTTGCCCATCTGCTCGACGCCGACCGCCAGCACCACGTCGTAGACGCCGGCCTTGATGGCCATGTAGCCCTCGCGGAACGCCGTCGCGCCGGTGGCGCAGGCGTTGGCGCAGTTGACCACCGGGATGCCGGTCTGACCGATCTCGCGCAGCACCCGCTGGCCGACCATGGCGCCGGCCTCGCCGAGATTGCCGCAATAGAGGGCCTGCATGTCGTCGATGCCGAGCCCGGCGTCGTCCAGGGCCATCAGCGCGGCCTGGGCGCCCAGCTCCGGCACGGAGCGATCGGCGAAGCGTCCGAACCGGATCATGTCGGTTCCGACGACGTAGACTTCGGTCATGACGAGCCTCCTTCAGGCCGCGGGCGTAAAGAAATAGGCGAGGTAGGAATGTCCGTCCTTATCCTTCCTGCCGGCGTCGCGGTAGACGACCTTGACGGGCATGTCGAACTTCAGCGCCTCGGGACTGGGGACGATGTCCACCAGATTGCCCTTCACCGAGCCGCCGCCGTCGAGATCGACGATGGCGGAGATGAACGGCACCGCGACGCCGGGGAAGTTGCGGTGCACGACGGTGAAGTTGTAGAGCTTGCCGGTGTCGGCGAGACGATAGGGCTTCAGCGAGCCGCGGGCGCGGCAGGCGGCGCAGGCGGGGTGGTCGGCCAGGAAGACCTCGGCGCACTTGGCGCACCTGAAGCCCTCCAGATACGGCGAGCCTTCCTCGGGGATCTTCAGGAATGGCGCGGCGGGCAGGGGCCTGGCGCTCTGGCTCTGGGCGCTCTGGGTCTCGGCGTTCCGGGTCTCGGTCATGGGCGCTCTCGTCTGGGACGGACTATGCTGGCTTATCGCCGGTAACCTATACCTCGGGCCGGGATTGACAACGGCCGGCTTTGTCCGGCCCGTTGCGGCGAGCCGAACCCGCGAACCAAGAGAGCCCATATGGCCAGCGCCGTCCAGTCCGCCTTCCCGTCCGCCGCCGGGGCCGCCCCCGAGGAGCCCGAAGTCCTCTACGCCCTCGCCGGGCAGGTGGCGACCATCATGCTCAACCGGCCCGAGCGGATGAACACCATTTCCGGGCCGATGCTGGGCCTGCTCTCGCAACTGCTGCTGAAGGCCGATGCCGACCCCGAGGTCCGGGTGGTGATCCTGACCGGAACCGGTCGCGCTTTCTGCGCGGGGCTCGACCTCTCCGAGGCGACGCGGCCGCGCGGCGGCGCCATCACCGCCGGCGCCGGCGCCGCGGCCGACCTCGACCTGCGCAATGCGCCGCCGATCGTGCTCTTCAACATGACCAAGCCGGTGATCTGCGCCCTCAACGGCTCGGCCGCCGGCTACGGCATGGATACCGCCCTCGTCTGCGACGTGCGCCTCATGGCCGAGGACGCCAAGATGGCGGCGGCCTTCACCCGGCGCGGCGTGGTGCCCGAAAGCGGCGGCACCTGGCTGCTGCCGCGGCTGCTGGGCTGGTCCAAGGCCGCCGAGCTGATCTTCACCGGCCGCACCCTTGGCGCCCGCGAATGCGTCGAGCTGGGCCTGGCCTCGCGCGCCGTGCCCAAGGACGAGCTGATGGCCGCGGCGCAGGCGCTGGCGCGCGAGATCGCCGCCAACGCGCCGCTGGCGGTGCAGGCGTCCAAGCGGATGATGCGCATGGGGCTGAGCGAGACCTTCGGCGATCACGTCCACCACGTCTTCCTGCAGCTGCTGCCGCTGCTGCGCAGCCAGGACGCCGCCGAGGGGATGAAGGCCTTCATGGAAAAGCGGCCGCCGACCTTCACCGGGCGGTAGCGAGCCGATGCGCAACGGCAAAGCCACGGCGTCACCCGGGCGGAGCTTCGGCGAAGCCGGAGCGCAGACCCGGGGCCGGAGGCGCCGCTGCCGAGCTGGAGGTCGTATCGGCGTCGACCCGTCCGGCCCCGGCTCTCCGCGCTGCGCGCTCCGGCCGGGGTGACGGCGCAGGATGTGGCTCGGGCGGCTAATCCAGATCCTGGCCGTTCATGCCGGCGTTCTTGCGGGCCTTGGCCATGAGCTCGGCGACGATGGGGCCTATCTCGCCCGGGTCCTGGACCGGCCTGGCGGACGGGCCGCGGTGCCAGCCCTCGGCGATGGCGAGCACGCCGCCAGAGGCCTCGAACATCCGCCCCGTCACCGCGGCCGAGTGCTCGCTGGCCAGCCAGACCGCGATGGGGGCCACCCACTTCGGGTCTCCTGAGCGGCGGCGCTCCTC
>Ga0307372_10010918_pt1 | contig 12212 bp, 10 predicted proteins | sample OX1MG_FD_202533 | JGI IMG/M metagenome (GOLD analysis project Ga0307372, IMG submission 202533) | Soil microbial communities from Risofladan, Vaasa, Finland - OX-1 | ecosystem: Environmental > Terrestrial > Soil > Coastal area > Acid sulfate soil | place: Finland: Risofladan, Vaasa | collected...
TCGTCGTGCCGTCGCGCTGCCTTGAAACGGGGCCGCTCGTCGTGCTCGAAGCCTTCGCCGCCGGAACGCCGGTGCTGGGCGCGCGCCTCGGCGGGATTGCCGAACTGGTGTCCGACAACGTTGATGGCGTGCTTGTTGCGCCCGACGATCCGCCCGCCTGGGCGCAGCGGGTAACGGCGCTCGCCGCCGATCCGCCGCGGGTCGCCCGCCTGCGCGCCGGGGTCCGCCCGCCGCGCACGATGGACGAGGTGGCGCGCGAGATGGCTGCGCTCTATCGAGGGATGCTCGCCGACGATGGTCGCTGAAGCGAGCCGGCGTGGCGGGCGGGGAGCGCGGGTGTTGTTCATCCAAGCGACCGAGCCGGCCGGTTATCCGCCGCTCATTCATGCTGCGACGCTGATGGCTGAGGCGGGCTGGGACGTGACGTTCCTCGCTGCGCCGATCGCCGGCAACCGCCTGGAACTGACCCCGCATCCGCGCATCGCGGTGCGGTCGATCCCGGCGCGGCCGTCGCATGTGATGGGGAAGCCGGCCTACGCTCGCTATGTCGCGGCTGCGGCGCGGCTCGGGCTGGCGATGCGGCCCCGAGTCGTCTACGCCTCCGATCCGTTGGGGGCGGGGCCGGGCCGCCTCGCCGCGCGCCTCGCGGGGGCTCGTCTGGTTTATCATGAGCACGACAGCCCGGCGCCGGGCGCGCTACACCCCTGGCTGGCGCGGCAACGCGGGGCCGCGGCGCGGCAGGCGGCCCTCGTCATTTTCCCGAATGCCGCCCGCGCCTCGATCGCGCAAGCCGAGCTTGGCTTTTCAGGCGACCGCCTGCGCATCGTGTGGAACCTGCCGTGTCGCGCCGAACTGCCGCCGCTCGCCGGCGCCGCCAACGGCCCCCTCGTGCTCTATTATCACGGCGGCGTCTCGCCGGCGCGGTTGCCGGAGGCCGTTGTCGAGGCGGTACGTCGGCTCGGCGGGCGGCTTCGGCTGCGGATTGTCGGGAACGAAAGCGCTGGTGCGCGGGGCTATATAGCCCGGCTGCTCGACCGCGGCCTCCTGCCGAATGGCAAGCAAGTGGTCACCTACGCCGGGCAGATCCACCGCACTGACCTGTTGGCGGCGGCGGCGCGAGCCGATATCGGCCTCGCGCTGATGCCGCGGAATTCGGCAGATATCAACATGCGCCACATGACCGGCGCCTCCAACAAGGCCTTCGATTACATGGCCGCCAGATTGGCGCTACTCGTCTCCGACCTGCCCGATTGGCGCGACATGTTCGTGGCGCCCGGCTACGCGCGCGCAGGCGATCCCGCCGACCCGGATTCGATGGCCGCCGCGCTCGGCTGGTTCCTCGACCATGCGGGGGAGCGCCGCGCCATGGCCGCCCGCGCCCGCGCCCGGATCGAGGCCGACTGGAACTATGACGCGGCATTCGCGCCGATCGTTTCGGTCTTATCGCATGGGTGAGCAAATGGTCCGCTTTTCGACCTCGTCGTACTGATCTGGTCCGGGATGGTGTTATCCCCTCCCCGCATAGCGCCGCCAGCACAACGGGCCGACGTTTATGGCCGCGATTTTTCTGCGGGACTGAATGGGAAATATCTGCGCGTCTATGACTTGGTTCCCTCTAACGACCGGGTACTTGAACTCGGTTGCTCGACCGGCTATTTTACCGAACATCTTTTAAAAAAGGGGGCAACGGTCGTCGCCGTAGATCACAAGGCATCCGCGATAGCCACATGCCGAGAACGACGAATTCAAGCATTTCAGCTGGACCTATCTTCATCATCCGACGTTGAGGCTTTCTTGGCAGAACGCGCTCCGTTTGATAGCGTGGTCGCGATGGATCTTCTTGAGCACCTGCCCCAGCCTGAGCAATTGCTTAGGTGCATTCATAAATACATGCATCCCCGCGGTAGACTAATCGTGACAGGCCCGAATGTAGCCTATTGGCATGTCCGCTGGAAGCTACTCCGAGGATGTTGGAACTACGCCGAAGCAGGCATCATGGATGAAACCCATTTGCGCTGGTTTACTCGGGTAACGTGGCGGCAGCTGCTGGAACAGAACGGCTTCCAGATCGAGATCGATGGCGTCGCAGAGTCGCTTTTTCCAAAGGAGCATCAGCTCGGGGCACTGTTGCGCTGCGGGGATGTGATCAGGAAGATTCGGGCCTTCGGCGAAATGCTGTTCCCGAATTTAGTCGCTACGGTGTTTCTATTCTGTTGTAAAAAATCTCCTGAACGGCCAGAGGCATCGTAGATGAATCCCTGGTGTACGGTTTTAGTCCCTTTATTCAATGGGGGAAAATACTTAAGACAGTGTATCTCAGCGTTGTCAATCTCACTGAATTCTGGCTGCACCTGCCTAGTCATCGATGATGCCAGCACCGATGGTACGTATGAAACTATGTTGGCAAGTGGGCTGCCCCGTATGAGATTGATCCGTAACGATCGCAACCTCGGGCTCTATGCGTGCATCAATAAGGGTTTGGACACCGTCGATACCGACTATGTAAGTCTTATTTTTCAAGACGATGTCGTTGAAGCTGGGTACTTCTGGCAGATGAGGAGGCTCATCTCCACTCATTCCGCCGCAAGCTTCTTTTGGGCTGCGATTACGGTAATCGATGACGCTGGTGACGTGCTGTCTGAGGGCTTGAATACCGGTAGAGTAGAGGTCATTTCCCCGGGCGTTGAACCTTGGCGCAGCGCGGTGAGACGCGGCACGTTTTGGACGATTAGCGGCTCGGTCTCAAAGACAGAGCGGTTGCGCCATTATGGATTTCGTTCGGATTTACCGCATTGTGCGGACTACGACTTCCTACTACGGGCAATACGCGAGGAAACGTTTTTATATCTTGAGAAATCGTTGACGAAAATTCGCGCCCACGATGGTCAGGCAAGTGCGCACAACCTGGCCAAGTCGTTAGATTTATTAGAAAGAGCGATGATTTATAGTGAACAGAAAAGGAAGTTCCCAGGAGATTTTGATTTATCACTTCGGTTATTCACCTGCCGTAAGGAGATGTTACAGGCTTCCCGGAGAGCGCTTGGACAGGTTATCCGGGGGGATTTTCGTCAAGCGTTCTCGACAGCGATGCTTGCGCCGGAGATAATCCGCGCTACGCTGCTTTGACGAACCCGAGTTTTCTGCCACCTGATTTCTGATGGATAAATCCGGAACAATCCTCGTTTGTTTTATCAATACCCATCCGATTCAATATTTCGCGCCGCTCTATGCCGAGCTGAACCGTGCGGATTGCCTGACCGTATCGGCTCTCTACCTCTCTGACTACTCGGTTCGCGGGGCGGCCGATCGAGGGTTCGGGCGGGTCGTCAAGTGGGATGTCGATCTGCTGGCGGGTTATGAGGCGCGGTTTGTTGGCGGCGCCGAGCGGCGCGGCGAGGCTGAGGGGTTCTGGTCGATGATTGCGCCGCAGCTGTGGCGCGAGGTGCGGCGTGGCGGGTTTGATGCTGTCGTCGTGCATGGTCACACGCCGGCGGCCATCCTGGTGGGGGTCGCCGCTGCCAAAGCGTCGGGGATTCGCGTGTTCATGCGGGCCGAGACCCATTTGGCCTTACCGCGCTCGACGATTAGGGCCGCGTTGCGCACACCGATAATGGGCGCGTTGTATCGTGGATTGGATGGCGTGCTTGCGATAGGTTCGGCCAACGCGGCGTTCTATCGCGCGATGGGGGTTCCGGAACAGCGCATCTTTTTGATGCCCTATGCTGTCGACAACGCCCGCTTTGCCGCCGCATCCCGACTGACCGGGGACGCAAGGCAGGAGTTGCGCGCGACTTTCGGCGTCTTTGACGACCGCCCGGTCATCCTTTTTGCCGCGAAGTTTCAGGCGCGCAAGCGCCCCGGCGACCTGCTGCGCGCGGCCGCCATCCTGGCTCGCGAGGGGATCGCGTTCCACCTCGTCATGGCCGGCTCCGGCGAGATGGGGGCGGAATTGCACGCCCTGGCGGCGCAGCTGGGCAGCGAACACGTCCATTTCGCCGGCTTCATCAATCAGAGCGCGCTGCCGGGAGTTTACGCCGCGTGCGACGTATTCGTCCTGCCTTCCGAGGAGGAGCCGTGGGGCTTGGCGGTCAACGAAGCGATGTGCGCCGGCCTCCCCATCGTGGCATCGGCCGGTATCGGGTGCGTGCCGGATCTCGTCCATCAGGATCGCAACGGGCGAGTTTTTGCGGCCGGCGATGTCAATGGTCTGGCGGGCGCGCTGCGCCCCTTGCTGGTAGACGCCGGCCTGCGCCGGCGAATGGGCGAGGCCAGCCGCGCCATCATCGCGCGCTGGAGCTACGCCGAATGTCAGGCAGGGCTATGCGCCGCGCTCGCCAGCGTCGGTCTCGGGCCGGCAACGGCTGAGAAATCGCGACCCCTCGCGGCGCTGAATTGAGGGCAAACGCCCCTCGGACCGACGCTGGGCTCGCGATCGTCGGAGGCTTTGATGGCACCCATCTCGGCGGAAGCCTCCGGCGTGCGGCGAGGCATCTGGGAATTGATACGATCAATTTCGACATACGCGATGCGCACCGCGGAAGCCGCATTCTGCGCACCGCCCTCTGGCACCTTGCCGGGCGGCGCCCGCCGCGCCTCAAACAGTTCGCGACGGAGGTTGTCAGCGCGTGCGGCGCAGCGCGGCCCGGCATTCTGATTGCGACCGGTGCGGCGCCGCTGACCGCTGCGGCGCTGGGCGCGTTGCGCGCGATGGGGGTCGTCTGCGTCAACTATTCGACCGACGATCCGTGGAACCCCGTCATGCGCGCATCCTGGCATTTGCGGGCGTTGCCGGAATACGCTCTGGTTTGCACGACGCGACGCTCGAACATCGAGGATTTCAGGCGCTTGGGCTGTGCCGAGGTGCGGTATCTGCCGTTCGGCTATGACGAGTGGCTGTTTCGGCCACCGGAGCATCCCACGGCCGCGCCGCCGCATGATGTCCTGTTTGTCGGCGGCGCCGACCGCGACCGGGTGGCGTTCATGACCGAGTTCATGCGGTCGGGCCCGCCGGTTGCGCTCGTCGGCGGTTACTGGGAGCGATTTGCGGCGACGCGGCCGCATGCGCTGGGGCAGCGGTCGCCGGAACAGCTTTGTGCGCTGACCGCCGCGGCCAAAGTCAACCTCTGCCTGGTGCGCCGGGCCAACCGCGACGGCCATGTGATGCGCAGCTTCGAGATCGCCGCGCTCGCCGGCTGCATGCTCGCCGAGGACACCGCCGAACATCGCGAGATCTTCGGCGCCGACGGCGAATGCGTCGCGTATTTCCGCACGCCGGCTGAGGCGGCACACCACGCGCACCGGCTGCTTGCCGATGCGGAGGAGCGCGGGCGCCTCGCCTGTGCCGTCCGTGCGCGGGCTGTCCAGGGCGCGCACACCTACCGGGATCGGCTGACGATGCTGCTGCGCGCAGCAGCCTGCCCGCTTCGCGGCACGCGAGCGGCGTGAATACCTCCGCGTCTGCCGCGCTTGCGCTCGTCCGCGGCCGAAGTGCGCCGGAGATGCGGCGATTGCGAATCGCGATCGCGACAGCCGGGCGATTTCACGTCCTCGATCTCGCGCGCGAACTGCACGCGCTGGGTCATCGGGTGAAATTCTATTCCTATGTGCCGCGAGCACGGGCGGAGCGTTTCGGCTTGCCGGCGGACTGCCATGTTTCGCTCTTGCCGTTCGTTTTGCCTGCCATCGCATGGCAGCAGCTGATGCCGCGCTTCTTGCCTTCGGTGCGCGCGCGCCTCCTCTATGCATTGCTCAATCGCGCCGTCATGATGCGGCTGCAGCCCTGCGACGTCTTCATCTGCATGTCGGGCATTTATCTGGAGGCCGCTCGCTTCGCCAAGCAGCGTTATGGTGCAACCATTTGGCTCGATCGGGGGAGCCAGCACATCCTGGCGCAGGATGAAATCCTTGCCTCACTGCCCGGCGCCGAGCGTCCGAGCCCGCTTGCGATCCGGCGGGAACTTGCCGGTTATGCGCTGGCGGATCGGGTGGTCATTCCTTCGGGACATGTGGAAGAGAGTTTTCGCCGCGACCGGGCCGCCCATGGCAAGCTTTTCCGGAACCCCTATGGCGTCGATCTCGCGATGTTTCCACTTCGCTTAGAGGGGAGGCTGGTAAGCGATCCGATTTCGCTTCTTTTCGTTGGGATTTGGTGTCTTCGCAAAGGCTGCGATCTTCTGGGTGAGGCGGTAAGGCGGGTCCACGGTGTACGCCTCACCCATGTTGGTGCGATCGGCGATTTACATCTTCCAAGTAACGACGACCGCTTCGTTCACATCGACCCGGTGCCGCAGGCTCAACTAGCGCGATTTTATGCTGCCGCGGATGTCTTCATTCTAGCCTCGCGCGAAGACGGGTTTGGGGTCGTCCTGTCGCAGGCCCTGGCGAGCGGAGTGCCGGTGATCTGCACCGACCGGACCGGTGGGGCGGACCTCGCCTACACTGCCGCGCTGGCGCAGCGCATTACTGTTGTGCCGGCGGGCGACGTCGACGCGCTCGCATGCGCCATCGCGGCGTGGCGGGATCGACTGCGGGCCGGCGCTGCGCCGCCGCCGCTTTGCGAGAGCGACCGCGAAATGCTGAGCTGGCGCGGCTATGGTCGCCGGCACAGCGATGAGCTTCTGCGAGCCGTCGCCACCACACCCGCCCAATGATCGACCTACTCCTTATCTGGTTCGGTCTCCTGGTCGCCTTGCTTGTCCTGGCAATCGGGCCGCCGGGCCGAGGCGGGGCGCTGACGCTGGCATATTTCCTGGGGCTGTCGCTGATTCACGTGCCGGGCGTCCTTCCGTATCTGAGCGAGGCGTGGGGTTCAGCAGGCGTCGAGGATACAAGGCTCGGATTCCAGATGACGGTCGTCGGAATGGCAGCCTTTGTCGCCGGCGCGGCCGCGGCTGGCGCTCGTCGTCGTCGGCGCGTGGGCCGCGGCTCGCGCTCACCGAGCGGGGCAGACGGTTTCGAGCGTCTGGGGTGGCGCGCACTGGCGATTGGCGGCGGCGCCTATCTCGTATTGCTTCCCCTGTCAGGCCTGCTGCCGTCATCGACGCCGATTGCATCGGCGCTGGCGACATTGCTGATCCTGGGCTTCTGGCTCATTCTGTACGCGGGAGCCCTGGCAGGCGATCAGCGCCGAAAATTGCTCACCCTCGCGCTGCTGCCGCTGCTGCCGCTGACAACGCTGGTCAGTGGCGGTTTTCTCGGATACGGCGTTTACTGGGTGCTCAGCACCCTGACGTTCTTCTATGTTGTCACGCGTCAGCGGCTATGGATTTATCTGGCCGCACCGCCCGTCGTGTTTCTCGGCCTGTCGCTGTTCGTCACCTATATGGGACAGCGCAGCGCGATTCGGGAAGTCGTTTGGCATGAAAATTCGGGCATTCTCGACCGACTCGAGCGGGTTTCGCGAATCGTCACCGATTTCGAGCTGCTTGACCTGTCCTCGCCTGCCCATCTCGCGGCGATTGATGGTCGGCTCAATCAGAACAGCTTGGTTGGTGTGGCAATTGCCAGGCATGAGGCCGGTATCTATGATTTTGCCTATGGCGGTACGGTACCGTACTGGGTTTTGATCCCGCGCGCGATCTGGCCCGATAAGCCGGCCGTGGGCGGCGGCGGGTCGCTCGTGGGCACCTATACCGGAATAACATTCGCCTCGGGAACGAGCGTCGGCGCCGGCCAAGTGCTCGAGTTTTACGTGAATCTCGGGATGACGGGCGTCTTGATCGGCTTCTTCGGCCTGGGTTTCCTGCTGATGCGGCTTGATCACGGTGTCATGCGGGCACTCGCCGACGGAGATGTTCGCGGCTTGTTGCTGCGAGCGATGCCGGGACTTACCTTATTACAGCCAGGCGGCAATCTATTGGAGATCATTGTTGCTTTCGTCGGAGCGATAGCGGGCGCACAGGCGCTCCTGTATCTCGGAGTCTTTGGCAATCGCCTATCGACACAGAGCGCAGCGCCGATCGGAGCGCGGTAACGCCACACAGGATCGGACGGCTCGAGGGACAGCTGCGACAGCCGTGAAAACAGCAGCGGTGGTCGGCGAGCAAGGCCGCCATGCGACCGCCGGTCGCCTTCAGGTCATGCACGTCATCGCCGGGCTTGATCCGGCGCATGGCGGCCCCTCCTACAGTGTGCCGCGGCTATGCGAAGCGCTCGCCGCTGCGGGGATGGAGACGAGACTGTTCTCGGTGGCCGGAGCGGATGGCGGTCAGCGCAATATCTCCAACGACGGCTACGGCGATCACCGCTTCGCTTGGGATTATGCGCGGGTGCCGATCCTGCGCGGGCTGCGCCTCTCGTCGGAGCTGTCGCGCGCCCTGCATCGCGCCGCCCGTGCGGCGGAGGTGATCCACAATCATGGGCTTTGGCTGATGCCGAACGTGGCGGCCGGATGGGCCGCGGCGCGCGCGCAAGCGCCGCTCGTGGTCTCGCCGCGCGGCATGCTGGCCCCGGCCGCGCTGACGTTCTCGCGCCGCAAAAAGCGCGCGTTCTGGCGGCTGCTCCAGGGTCCGGCGGTCCGCCGGGCGGCGTGTCTCCATGCGACGAGCGAGCAGGAATACGAAGAGATCCGCGCCTTCGGTCTAAGCAATCCGGTTGCGATCATCCCCAACGGGATCGACTTGCCCGGGCTTATTGCGGCGCAAACCGCGCAGCCCCCGGCTGACCGGGTCATGCTTTCGCTCGGACGCATCCACCCGAAAAAGGGGCTCGACCGCCTGATCCGCGCCTGGGCGAAAATCGAGGCCGAACACCCCGGCTGGCGGCTCCGGATCGTCGGCCCCGGCGAAGCCGGGCACGACGACGAGCTGCGGGCCCTGGCGGCCTCGCTCGGTTTGGCCGGCGTGGCGATCGAGGGAGCGGTTTACGGCGAGGCAAAATCTTCCGCGTATCGCACTGCCGATGTCTTTGTTCTGCCGACATTGAACGAAAATTTCGGGCTGACCGTTGCGGAGGCGCTCGCGGCGGGAACGCCGGTAATCTCCACCACGGGCGCGCCGTGGAGCGGGCTGGCGGCGCAGGGCTGCGGCTGGTGGATCGACCACGGCGTCGAACCTCTCGCCGCGACCCTCACGGAAGCGATGGCAATGCCGCGCGAGGCGCTGCAGGCGATGGGCGCCAAGGGTCGCGCATGGATGGTACGGGATTTTTCGTGGGACCGGGTCGCCCGCGACACCGTCGCCGTCTATCGCTGGCTGAGCGGCGAGGTGGAGGCGCCACCCACTGTGCGGATCGAGTGAGGGTCCGGGAATGACGGCGCTGGGTTCGAGAGCCGGAGCGGCTGACCGCCCCGCACCCCTGTCCAGCCAAATCACGCCAATGATCCTGACCTATAACGAAGCGCCCAATATCCGCAGAACCGTCGAGAAGCTGCTGTGGGCGCCGAGGATCGTGGTGATCGACAGCGGCAGCACCGACGAAACCGTCGCCATCCTTCGGAACTATCCGCAGGTCGACGTGATCCAGCATCCGTTTGAAGATTTTGCCAGCCAATGCAATTACGGACTGACGCAGGTGGGAAGCCCTTGGGTACTTTCACTCGATGCCGATTATGAGCTCAGCGATGAACTGGTGAGTGAATTGCATTCCCTCGTACCGCCCGAGGGGGTAGCGGGCTATCGCGCGCGTTTTGTCTATCGGATCTATGGGCGCCCGTTGCGCGGGTCGATTTATCCGCCGCGCACGGTTCTCTACAAGAATGGCCACGCGTCCTATCGGCAGGAGGGCCATGGGCATCGAGTGAGCATCGATGGCGACATTCTGCCGCTCGCTGGCGTTATTTACCACGACGACCGCAAGCCGTTGGCGCGCTGGTTTATCTCGCAGCAGCGTTACGCGCGGGAGGAGGCAGCATATCTGCTCGACCCTCGCAGCGGCCCGTTGTGCCGAACCGACAAGATCCGCCGGATGGGCTGGCCAGCCCCGATTGGGGTTTTTTTTTATACGTTGCTCGCTAAGCGATGCCTGTTTGATGGCTGGCCGGGCTGGTATTACGTGCTGCAGCGGGTTGTGTCCGAGGCGATGATTGCGCTGGAAGTCGCTGATTTTCGCTTTCGCTCCGGCCGGTCGATCGACGTCGATCCGGCTGCGGATGGAGGATGATTATCCTCGGCCTCAACGTGTTCCACGGCGACGCGTCAGCGGCGCTCGGCCGAATCGCGTGGCTTGAGCGAGGTGCTGGTTTATGCTGACAAGAAGAAGATTGAAGAACGCCGCCAAACGCGTTTTGTTCTCTATCCATCGTGCAGGATTGCGCGCCGGTGTGATTATTTTACCGAACCATTATTACGTCGGAATCTCGGACGTGAATGTGTTGCGTCGTACAACGGACATTTGGGCCCGGCGCTCGAAGCTCGTAGGGGTAGAGTCGGATTTGGATGGTCAAGCGTCGCGCATTCGCGCTGTGTGCTCTCCGTTCGAAGCGGAATATCGTAGCAACCCATTTTACACGGACGCTGTCGCGCGCGGTAGTGGCCCGGGCTTCGGCTATATCGAGGCGCAAACCCTGCATGGCGTCCTCAGGCACTTCAAGCCACGGCAGATTATCGAGGTAGGCTCTGGCGTCTCCACTCGATGCAGTCTGGCCGCAACTGCTATCAATGAGCGGGAAGGAGCGCCGCGATGCGACATCACCTGCATCGAACCTTATCCCAGCTCCTGGCTGGAAAATGGTGAAATCCGGCTGATACGCGACGAAGTTCAACGTATCGACTTTAAGATATTTGAATCCTTGGAGCCGGGATCACTGCTGTTCGTCGACTCGTCGCACTCCGTGAAGGTCGGCGGCGATGTCAATTATCTCATCCTGGAGGTGCTTCCGAGATTGCGTGCCGGCGTCATCGTTCATTTCCACGATATCTATCTTCCCTATGACTACGCTCGCGATGTACTGACCGCCCTTGAACAACCTCAGGAAACCGCACTCCTGCATGCCTTCCTGATCGGTAACAGGAACGTGGAGATTCTGTTCTCGCTAAGCCAGCTGCATTACGATCGCCGCGAATACCTAAAAAATGTCTTTCCTGAATATAGGGCGCAGCAGGATTCAAACGGATTGCGGGATCACTCAGATGGCACCCATGCGCCCATCGGTGAGCATTTTCCGTCATCGACCTATTTACGGATCATGCACCAGTTCGACGACAGTCATCATAACGACCCATCATGCTGATCCTCGGTCTCAACGCGTTCCATGGCGATGCGTCGGCGGCGCTGGTGCGGGATGGCGCGCTGGTGGCGGCGGCCGAGGAGGAGCGGTTTCGCCGGGTCAAGCATTGGGCCGGGTTTCCGGCGCAATCGATCGCCTATTGCCTGCGCGAAGCGGGGCTGCGCCTCGGCGACCTCGACCATGTCGCGGTCAACCAGGACAGCCGAGCCCAGCGCCTGCGTCGAATAGGCTTTGTGGTCGCCCATCCGCCCAACATCGGCCTGGTGCTCGAGCGGCTGCGCAACCGCCGCAAGCGGCAGCAGATCCCCGAACTCCTCGCCGCGGCATTTACGGCCGACCGCTTTCGCGGCGCCTTCCACAATATCGAACACCATCTGGCGCATCTGTCCTCGGCGTTTCATGTGTCGCCGTTCGACGCGGCGGCCGTCGTTTCGGTGGATGGCTTCGGCGACTTTGCCAGCGCGGCGTGGGGCGTCGGCCGGGGGACCGATATCACCATCGATGGTCGGGTGCATTTCCCGCACTCGCTCGGCATTTTCTATCAGGCGCTGACCCAGTATCTCGGATTCCCCTATTACGGCGACGAATACAAGGTGATGGGCTTGGCGCCCTACGGGTCTCCCGCGCATATGCCGGCGATGCGCGAGATCGTCAAGCTGACGGGAGAGGGCGCCTTCGCGCTCGATCTCGCCTACTTCCGCCATCACCGGGAGCGCATCGCGTTTTCGTGGGAAGCCGGCGCGCCAGAGTTCGGCGATCTGTTTTCGCCGGCATTGGAGGCGCTGCTGGGGCCGCGACGTCGGGCCGACGATCCGCTCGACGACCGGTACCGCGACATCGCCCGCTCGGTGCAGGCGATGTATGAGGAGGCGTTCTTTCATCTGATCGGCCCGCTGCAACAGCGCTACGGCGTGAGCGACATTGCGCTGGCCGGCGGCTGCGCGATGAATTCGGTCGCCAACGGCAAGATCCGGCGGATGACGTCGTTCCGGCATGTCTATGTGCAGTCGGCGGCGGGCGACGCCGGCGGCGCGATCGGCGCCGCCTT
>Ga0307372_10010919_pt1 | contig 12212 bp, 11 predicted proteins | sample OX1MG_FD_202533 | JGI IMG/M metagenome (GOLD analysis project Ga0307372, IMG submission 202533) | Soil microbial communities from Risofladan, Vaasa, Finland - OX-1 | ecosystem: Environmental > Terrestrial > Soil > Coastal area > Acid sulfate soil | place: Finland: Risofladan, Vaasa | collected...
AATGTCCCGTCGCGATTAAATCGATCATCGCGGGGATCCAGATCACCAAGTCGCCCACCACGGGCACCAGGGAAAAAAACGCGATCGCCACGCCCCAAAAAATTGGCGCCGTAATGCCCACAACTGCGAACCCGATCCCGCCCGCGAGTCCGTGCACAACTGCCGCCGCCAGTGCTGAAGTAATACTAGCGAAAATCAAGTCTCTCGATTTCCCCAGCATTTCTTCGCGCGAAGCTCGGTCGAACGGCAGCAACTGCCTCAGCCGCGCCATCATTTCGTCGCCGTCGCGAAATAGATAGAACATTCCCAAAATCGTGACGATCAGATCGAACGCGAAAATCGCGACGTTGCGCAGGATCACGCCAATCTGCGATGCCAGATACGCTGCCGCAGCCTCAATCGCGCTGTGCAGCAATTGCGACAAACTCTCCGGTGTCATCCCCGGCACATGCGCTCCCAGCCATACCCACCAGCGGTCCACCCATGTGAAACCCCCATGGTTGACGCCTCGCTGCACGGACTCTGCCGCTTGCAGGCCCTGACGAATGAACGCCACGCCGATGCCCATCGCGGGCACGATCAGCAGGAACGTCACGAGAATCGTGCATGCCGCCGCCGCCCACGTTTTCCCCAACTCCCGCTCGACTCGCTTATCCAGTGGATGGAAAACAACCACCAGCACTGCCGCCCAGCACAGCGGCACCAGGAACGGCTCGAACACGAGAAACACAAAATAGGCGATCAGCGCGATGAAACCGTAGAACAGCACTGCGCCCAACCGCTTCTGCGCTATCGTTTTTTCCCGCAATTTCATTCCACTCCGGCGTTACCTGACGTCCGAGCACACTTCAGGTGCGACAATCCAGCAGCATCCATAATTTCCTTTTGCCTCTTTGTCAACCTCGCCTTGAGACTCTGTTCTGCGCGGAGGCCTAGCGCGAAGGCAACGGAAAAATTCGACGAACGGGGCAATGACGCAAATTTGGGCATCGGGCCCGGCACGGCATTATTCAAGTTCAGGTCGGCGGTGTTACAATGCCTTTAGCTTGGAGGCTCTGTCATTGCCCGCACCGACTTGCACACACGCGCGTACCTTGCTCATCGCCAAGGATGAACACGAGGAGTATCTCGAATGCCTCGATTGCGGTGAAATCTTCGAGCTCGCCGAACGCCAGCCTGCTCCCGGCTTCAACGAATCCCTCTCCGACGCCTAGCTCTGCAACCCATTGCGGTGACTGTCGGTTTTTACGCTGGCCCGCGAACCGAAATCAGGTAAATCGCCATTGCCAGTCCGACTGCCGCCATAATCAGCGCCACCGAAATCGCGAGCGTTGATGGCCGCTTCACCCCAGTTTCCCCGCGGTCGAGCGCCTGCACCAGGTGCAGGTGACGCCACAGGCTTGCGACATCCACGACAACTCCCAGCCCGATTAGCGCCGTCCCAAACCACAGCGAGAGTCCCGTCGAATGCGTGGCCGTGCCCGGCTCGCGTGCTTGCAGCAATTCCAGGAAAAGTCCGAAGCGCGCGACCACGAACCCGAATCCCATCAGCGCGAGCCCGGTTCGAATCCACGCCAGAAAAGTTCTCTCCGCCGCCAAGTAATCGCCCGTGCCCGGTTTTGTCGCGTCCGCCATTTCGCCGCCAGTCTCGCTGCTCGTTCGCAGCAACTTTATACTTCAAATCTATATCACCAAAGATAATTTCCATCTCCACGACGCATCGCTTCCCTCAGCCCGGTGCCGGATGGATACGACACTCCGAGGCCGCCGACGCGCGCGCCGTTTTTCCCGCTTGACACTCCCATGCTAACCATTTTACCTTGCCATAGTCTAACTATGCATCGAACCCCTATGCGAGGAGCGTCCCATGGTTCGCGATGAAATTCCGCCCGGCACTCTTCACCTGTTAATTCTGAAAACGCTTGCGCGCCGCGGCGAATTGCACGGCTACGAAATTGCCCGCACCATTCAGCAAAATTCGGAAGATGTGCTGCAAGTCGAGGAAGGCTCGCTCTACCCCGCGCTCCAACGCATGCTCGTCAAAGGCTGGCTGAACGCGCACTGGGGCGCAACGCCGGAAAATCGCCGCGCCCGCTATTATCGCCTGACCGCCGCGGGACGCAAACAACTGGAAATCGAGCTGTCGCAATTCCGGCGCGTCGTCGGCGCTATCACCCGCGTCATTCAGACCGCGTGAGAAAGGTAGTGGCGAGTGACAGGTGACGAGTGACTAGAAAAAGCAAAAGAACGGTCGTAAGTGAAAAGTAATAGGGGAGGAGGAAGCATGAAATTGCTCAGTGAATTGGCGCGGCGGCTGCGAATGCTTTTTGCACGGGACAAATTCCATCGCGATCTCGACGAAGAAATGCGCCTCCATCTCGAACTGCGCGAACGCGAATTGCGCGAAGCCGGCCTTTCACCGGAAGCCGCTCACACTGCCGCGCGAAAGAATTTCGGCAACGCGCTTGCGCTACGTGAAGCCAGCCATGATTCCTGGGGCTGGGTCTGGCTCGAACATTTCGCGCAGGATTTGCGGTTCGCGTTGCGCATGTTGCGCAAATCCCCCGGCTTCACCGCAGTCGCCGTCCTCACTCTTGCTCTCGGCATCGGCGCCAATACCGCCATTTTCAGTCTGGTCGATTGTCTTGTCGTCCGGCCTTTGCCCATAGACCATCCGGCGCAAATGGCTTTCCTGATTTCCTCGTGGAACGGCAGCGGTTCCAACACAGCGTTTTCGTACCCGGACTTTCAGGAGATTCGCAAGCAGACCGCCAATATTTTTTCGGATCTATCCGCATTCCGGATGTTTCAAATGGATGGCTTGACTGTGGACGGCAGGAGCGAGCCTATGTGGTCGAGCTACGTCACCGGTAACTTCTTCGGCCAGATGGGCATCAAGCCGATGCTGGGACGCTTCATTCTTCCGTCGGAAGGCAGCGCCCCCGGGGCCGATCCTGTTCTCGTCCTCAGCTATTCCTATTGGAAGTCGCGTTTCAACGCCGACCCAAATATTATCGGGCAAAGAGCATCTATTAACGGCCATCCCATAACGATTGTCGGCGTCGCGCCCGCAGGCTTCCATGGGCCTACTTCATTGATGGACATGCAGGGCTATATGCCTCTTGGAATGGCGGTGACCCTCAACGATGCTCCGCCGAACCTTTTTACTACTCGTGAAGATACGAACCTTGCGCTGATTGCACGCCTAAGGCCGGACGTGAGCCTGCAGAAAGCGCAACCAGCACTGAACGTTGTTGCGCAGCGATTGTCACAGCAACATCACGGACGCATGACCCTCAGCGCCTTGCATCTTGGACCCGCCGGCCTCGCGGTCAATCCCACGAATCCGGGAGCATTGTCTCTGGTGAGCACGATTTTTCTGATTCTCCCAGCCTCGGTGCTTGTCCTTGCCTGCATGAACCTCGCTAATCTTTTTCTCGTTCGCGCGGCGACGCGCCAGCGTGAAATGGCCATGCGTGCGGCCTTGGGCGCGACGCGCAGCCGTCTGATTCGGCAGTTGCTCACGGAGAGTCTTCTACTGGCTGCGCTCGGCTGCGCCGCTGGAATTATTTTGGGTGTCGCGGCAAGCAGCACGTTCAGTTCCATTCCTCTGCATACGTCGCTTCCCATCATCCTAGATTTTCATTTCGACTGGCGCGTTTTCGCATACGCCCTGGTCGCGGCAGTCCTAACCGGCGTGCTGGTTGGAATCGTCCCTGCGCTCCGTGCCGCGCGCAGCGACGTGAACGAGATTCTTCACGAAGGCGGGCGCACTTCCACCAGCGGCCGGCAGCGCCTTCGTAGTGCGCTCGTTATGGCGCAAGTGGGCGGCGCGCTCATGCTGCTGATTGTCGCCGGCCTTTTTGTGCGCAGTCTGGAAAAAATGCAGCACACGGATCTCGGCTTCGATCCGAACCACGTTCTCAATCTTTCAATCGATCCTCATGAATCCGGATATGGCGAAACGCAGGCGCGCGAATTTCAAAAGACTCTGCTCGACCGCGCGCGCTCTCTCCCTGGCATCGAGTCGGCCAGCCTCGCCGCTTCGGTCCCCATGGGCTACAACGATTCTGGCGCGAGCCTCGAAATCGATGGTTATCAGCCGCCCAAGGGACAGAAAAATCCGGCGGCGGGATATAACGCTGTGTCATCGGAATATTTTGAAACGATGCGTATTCCTCTGCTTCGTGGCCGTGACATTCGTGACTCAGACAATCAGAATTCGCAACATGTGGCCATCATCAATCAAGCCATGGCCGACCGCTACTGGCGCGGAGGAGATCCCATGGGCCGGCATTTCAGCACGGTCGATGATCCGAAGCATCCCATGGAAGTGATTGGCATCGCAAAAAACAGCTACGAGAACGACATCTTCGAGCAAAACGAGCCATTCTTCTTTGTGCCGTTGGCTCAGAACTACAATTCCTACGCGACGCTGCAAGTTCGCACGGCAGCCGCTCCGGAGGCGATGGCCCGTGAGGTCACCGGCCTGATTCACTCGCTGGAGCCTGCCATGCCCGTTTTTGACGTGCAGACCATGACGACCGCGCTCGACACGTTGAACGGCTTCCTCCTTTACAAGTTCGCTGCGGCCCTGGCCGCTTCTCTTGGAATCCTCGGCTTAATTCTTGCCGTCGTCGGTGTCTACGGCGTCATTTCCTATGCGGCTGCGCAGCGCACGCATGAGATCGGCATTCGTTTGGCGCTCGGCGCGCAGCCCATGCAAATTCTGAAAATGATTTTCCGTCAGGGATTCGTCATAGTGGGAGCAGGAGTGCTCGCCGGGATTCTCGGCGCAGCCGCGATGGCCAGACTCGTTGGCAATTTGCTATTCGGCGTGCCGCCCGGCGATCTGCTGACCTATGTAAGCACCACCGCGCTGCTGGCTGTGGTCGCGCTGCTGGCCTGTTACATTCCGGCGCGGCGGGCGATGCGCGTCGATCCCATGGTGGCATTGCGTTACGAATGACGCTACGTAGCGGACCCCGAGTTTTCGGAAATGCAAGGCGCGAGCCGAAGTGCACAGGCTGAGAGAGCCTGGGTGAGAACCGCAAAATCGATACTTCAGCGGCTAAAGCCGCGCTGAAATTGCAGGGCTTATGTCGTGGCTAAAGCCACGACCCACAAAGATTCTTGGGATGCCACACAGACTCTGAGAGCCTGTGCCACAAAACTCGGCGATTACTTGATGCCGAGTTTGTCGATGACGCGGATTACGTCTTGGTGCGGGACGTCGTATAGCGCGTGCTCGTCTTCCTGCTCGAGGCGCTCGCGCAAATACTCCGCGGCGATGAAGCTGGCTTCGCGGTCGGTCAAATTGCGTTTCGCGCGGCCGCTGAATTCGATGAACACGGGGTGCGCAAGTCCGAGTATGACGCCTTTACCGTCGACATAAAATTTGCAGTCGATGGTGTCCGCGTGGCGCGTCGCAATCGCGTTCCAGCAATGCGAGAAGCGGCAGCGGTAAACCATGTCGGTCATCTTCGACGCGACTTCAAAGGGCCGCACAAAATCGCTCATGGCGCCTTGATTGGGGATGCGCGTTACCGCTGCTGTGGTCATCGTTTGTGTTTCCCCGTTAAATTGGGATGCTAATGCTGCTATTTGTGCACGGCGACGGCGGCGTGCGCTTCCGAATAGCTGCGAATGGCGGCGCCGACACCTGCGCCGGACGGAAGACGGAAGCCCTGATCGAGCAAGCACTTTTCAAGGGCCGCGAGAAAAACGAGCACATTATTTTTCTGGCAACCGTAGCCCATCAATCCCACGCGCCACAGTTTGCCCTTAATCGGGCCAAAGCCGCCGCCGATTTCGATATTGAACTCGTCAAGCAATTGACCGCGCACTTTTGCGTCGTCAATTCCCTGCGGGACTTTTATGCCTGTCACTGTGACTTGGCGATCCTTTGGATTCTCAACGAACATCTGGAGGCCCATAGCTTCGAGGCCAACGACGAGGGCGTCGCGATTTTCTTTGTGCCGTTCCCAGCGGGCTGGCAAACCCTCTTCCAGGACAATGCGCAGCGCTTCGCGCAACGCGAAGACCAGAGAAATGGGCGCGGTGTGATGATAGGTGCGCTCCTTGCCCCAGTAATTCATCGTCGTGGTCAAATCGAAATACCAGCTCTGCACGGGAGTCTTGCGCGCGCGCAGTACGTCTTCTGTTCTGGCGTTCACAGTGATGGGAGACATTCCCGGCGGCGCGCTCAACGCTTTCTGCGAACCGCTGAAGCAAATATCGATCTTCGTTTTGTCAACATCGAGGGGCATGCCCGCAAGCGTCGAAACCGTGTCAACAACGAGCAACGCTCCGAGTTCGTCGGCGACCTTGCGCATGTTGTCGAGATTCGTCACCACGGACGTGGAGCTTTCACCGTGGGTGACGCCGAGAATTTTGATTTTTTTGCCTTTACCTGCGCGGCGCACATCGTCGGGATCGCAGGGCTTTCCATAAGGCGCTTCGACGCGAATAATTTTCGCCGGGGTGCGCTCGGCAATAATGGCCATGCGCTCGCTGAAGACGCCGTTCACACAGATGATGGCGTCGTCGCCCGCCTCGAGGGGATTCAAAACCGCTGCTTCAATCCCGCCTGAGCCTGAGGCGGAGATGGGAAAAGTGAGGCGGTTCTGCGTTTGAAAAACTTGGCGGAGAAGAATCTGGACGTCGCCCATCATTTCGAGGAACCACGGGTCGAGGTGGCCGACGATGGGCGTGGACATGGCGCGATAAACGCGCGGGTCGATACAGGAGGGACCCGGGGTGAGCATCAATCGTGTCGGGGGAAGCAGTTCACCAATCGGCGAGTTCATTGTTCGTCCTTAGTATTGATGTTGCGGGGCGCGCCTGAAAGACGTTGCTGGTGCGTTGGGCGAGCGGTCGCAAGGGGATAGTTTGTCGAATTTAGAGTGCCGAGGTCAACAGCCAAAATGGCAGGACGATAAAATGCAAATCTGTCGCGATCAGGAATCACTCTGACCGCTTGTTTTGTGTGAGTTACGAATTTCTGACTGTGGTGTGGTGTAGCGATTAGAAATTGGGGGCGTATTTTCGAGTACTCTGTGGATTTACTTAAGGAAAAAGCGAGGGTCAGGCGGCGGGAGAGGCTGCCAGGGGCAGAACCTCGGCGGTCCGTCATTTTTGGCCGTCTTTGTCGCGCTTCGCCGTGTTCTGGATTGCGTTCATATTTACCCTGTGGATAACATTATACTATCGGCGTCAAATCGAGATGTCTGTAAGTACGGCGTCGGTCTACACGGCTAGGCCAGTTATTCTGGCGTTGACTGGGCTGCGCGATACCGAGAGAAACTTTTGCGCAGGAGTCCTATTGCCGAAAAGGGGCGAGGCGGTTAAGGTGTAGTCAGCGAGAGGCGGGCCTACGCAGGCAGAACTGCCAACAGCAGGATGCCGGCCGCAAGCAAGACAGGCTACGCAGGCAGGATTAGGGGCGGAAAAATGGTTGATCGGCCACCGAACTCATCATCCGACAATCCGCAGCAAGATGAATCCGGCCTGAAACGCCGGATGGCCCATCGTTTTCCGTTCGTCGCGCTGGCGGAATTGGTGGAAATCAAGACGGGCGACCGCATGGCCGCGCAAACAACGCAACTCAGTTCTGCGGGTTGTTACACAGGCGCGCTAAATCCCTTCGCCGAAGACACCGCGATTCGCGTGCGCCTTAGCAAGGATGGGAAGGTGTTCGAATCGGCGGGGCGGGTACTGCACGTGCATGCCGAATTCGGGATGGGCATCGTTTTTGAGGATGTCGCGCCCGACCAACAGCGCGTCCTCGATGCGTGGGTCGCCAGCTACAGCAATAAATAAATTGGCGGAACTTTCGTGGCACTCCAATCGCACACGGCGCTTGCCGAGATTCGCGACTCCCTGCTCGAAACCTACGCGAGCAACGATGCAATGAACCAGCTCCTCCTCTCAAATCTGGACCCTCGCGCGTGGCGCGCCCAGCCGCCGGGTCAAAAAGGTGATGGCCGGACAATCGCGGCCATCTTCGCGCATCTGCACAACAGCCGTCTTGTGTGGCTGAAGAATTCTGCGCCGCATCTGAAGTGTCCGCCACCACTCGATCCTGACCGCTGCACCATGAAGCAGGCTGCTGCCGCGCACAGGAGAAGCTCCGCGCAGTGCGTGCGCATGTTGTCGGATGCTCTCTCCGCCGCTCCGAATCGCCGCGTCTCAAAGTTTTCTCGCGGCAGTTGGACGCAAACGTGGCCCGCCGGAGGGACCATGTTCGCTTACATGTTCTCGCACGAGGCGCATCATCGCGGCCAGATTTTGATGCTGGCTCACCAGCTCGGCTACCGCATCCTCGACAAAACTCCCGGCGTTTGGCACTGGGAGAAGCTCTGGAAACAAGCCGGCCTTACCACGCGCCCGCGCTGAGTGAAACGCGCCCTCCTGGCGCTTCGTAGCACCGACTTGCCTGCGGCAGGCATCTCGCCGACGCTTGAAATGGCACGCGCCTCGTTTGATGCTATTTTAGTGCCGGAACATCCGTTCGCAGGCTTGTGCATCTGAAACTTACACACGTCCTGACTAATGCGCGCGGCCGCGAAAAGCGAGGAGAAAAAACAAATGCCCCAGCCCCCATTCAGTTCTGCCACGCCGGCATTCAGCGGCGCAATCACGCCACCGGGAATTCCTTCGGTTGGCAACGCGCCGCCACCTTTTTCGCCGGATACCAAGTCCGCAACGAATGAGATTTTTTTCGGGCCGAATGGGCTGCGCGCTGGTTGGCGGTTGCTGATTTTCGCGGCGATCATCGCCGTATTTCTCACAGTTCTCCACTATGGAGGAAAACTTCTCTCTCACGCACAGCCGCCGCAGCGCGGATTTTCCATGACGAGCGTAATCGCCGGCGAAGCTATCGTTTTTTTGCTGTTCTTATTCGCCAGCTGGATTATGGCGAAAATCGAAGGCCGCACGATTGGCGATTATGGACTGCCCGGACGCAAGGCGTTCCAAAAAGAATTTTGGCAAGGAGCGATTATCGGCTTCGTGGCGATGACCATTCTGCTGGGGAGTTTGCGAGCCTTGGGCGTTTTTTATTTTGGAACGTTCGCGTTGCACGGAGGCGAGCTGGCGAAATACGCGGCGCTTTGGGGCGTTGCATTTTTGCTGGTCGGATTCACCGAGGAATTTTCGGCGCGCGGCTATGTATTGTTCACGTTGACGACAGGCGTTGGCTTTTGGCCCGCGGCCCTTCTGCTGTCGATTGGGTTTGGCGCGCTGCACCTGGGAAACGGCGGCGAGGACTGGCTGGGCGCGCTGGGGGCAGGCTCCGCGGGATTTCTCTTCTGCCTGATTCTGCGACGCACGGGTGATTTGTGGATGGCGATTGGTTTCCACGCGGCGTGGGATTGGGCCGAAACGTTTTTCTACGGTGTGCCGGATAGCGGGCAAGTCGCGCCTGGACACATGCTGAATCCCAGTTTCCACGGGCCGAAATTATTGACCGGCGGTTCGGTGGGACCGGAAGGCAGTGTTGTCTGCTTTGTGGTCCTTATTCTGTGCTGGATTTTCTTCCACTTCTGGCTGCCGAACGCGAAATATCCGAACCCCGCGGCTCTGGGCAGGCATCCTCACGGTTCATGACGCGGACTTCGCGCTGCCTTGGGGCCCCTGCTTCGAAATCTAGTGCGCGGCGGGGAGATAAATGCGCGAGGGAGCCATCAGCTCGATGCCGGACATTTCCGTGCTGACTTTCAACTCATGAAAACTGGCCTTTTGCGGAAGGGCTGCACGGAACGTGAGCAGATATTGCTGGTCGAGCATTTTCGTCAGCTCCTCCAAAAATGGTCGAAACGCAACCGGTGTTTGAAATCCGAGGAAAAACGAGTCGCCGCCGGTGTCGAGCGTCAATTTGCCGAGGCAGCCCTGGCCATTCATGATGAGGAACTGATTGCGAGCGAAGATTCCCGCGCCGCTGGCAAAAAGGCTGTAGACAGTGATGTTGTTGCGCTGCGCGGCAGAGATGGCCTGGTCGAGCGGGGAATTTAGGCCGGGGTATGTCGCGTCGACGCCATAAGAGAGGTCGATGCCATCGCTGATGAGCAGGACCTCGCGACGGGCCGCGCCCTGCGGCCATTTCTTGATGAGCTCACCCAAAGCAAAATAGATACCGTTCGCTGCTTGATAGCGACCGAGGGGCAGGCGAACCGCTTTCTCGGCAGCAGCGCGATCTAAGGTGAAATCTTGCTGCATCCTGGCCGTGCCGTTGGCAGCGTAGGCGACTGCGACGCGTGAATTTTCCGGCAGCGAACGAATGAAATCCTTGATGTCCTGTAATTGGGTGCCGAGCCGCGTGCTCAGGCTGTCGTCGACGAGAATCACGAAGTCGAGCGGGGCTTTCGGGCCGTTCGCAGGAACCAAGTCGACAACGGGACGCGGCTGGTTATCCTGATGCACGGAGACGTCGACCTTTTCAAGGGTCGGCGGGACTTTCCCCGAGTGGCCGGTGGCCGTGACGGTGACGCGAACAACGTCCGCTGAGGAAGTTTGGGGCTGTGTGTCTTGGGCGAAAAGCGGCGCGGCGAAAGACAGAGTTGTCAAAACGAAGAGCGAAACGCACGCGAGCGTGAACTGTTTTCTCATTTGAGCTCCGAAGCAAGACAAGCTTGCCACTTCAAGTGGTTAGATGGTTTCTGATGAAAATTAGGTGCACGGCGGATGCGGCGTCGCGGGAAGTGTATAATCACGCGCACGATGCCGCCTGAGAATGCCAATCCGCCAAGGAATTTTGGGCTGGAGCGCGAGCTGGAAATTTATCAGCTTGGCCTGGCCGGAAAAAAACTGTCGATTCCCATCACGCTCTCCTTGCTTGAGGAGAAGGCAAAAGAGGTTCTTGATCCGCGCGCCTACGACTATGTGGCAGAAGGAGCGGGCGGCCAGAACACGATGCGCGCGAATATCGAGGCGTTTTACCGTTGGCGCATTGTGCCGCGAATGCTGCGGGATGTTTCCGCCCGGGATTTGAGTGTCGAATTGCTGGGAGCGAAGCTGCCAGCGCCGGTGCTGCTTGGGCCGGTGGGCGTGCAGGGAATCATTCATCGCAACGCAGAAGTGGCAACAGGACGCGCGGCAGCGGAACTGGGACTGCCGTTCGTGCTGAGCACGGTTTCTTCGCGCCCGATGGAAGAAGTGGCGCAGGCGATGGGCGCGGGGTTGCGATGGTTCCAGCTTTACTGGGGGAAAAATCCGGAACTGACGGCGAGCATGCTCGAACGGGCCGAGCACGCGGGTTACACGGCGCTGGTGGTGACGCTCGACACATCGATGCTCGGCTGGCGGGAGCGTGACCTAGAACGCGGATACTTGCCATTCCTTTTGTGCGAAGGACTGGCGAATTATTTCACCGATCCGGTGTTTCGCGCAGCGCTGCGCCAGCCGCCGGAAAAAGATCCCGCCGAAGCAGTGCGTTTGTGGGCCAGCATTTTCACCAACAATACGTTGACATGGGAAGACCTGACATTTCTCCGCAAGCAGACGGAGGTGCCGATCATTCTTAAAGGGATTTTGCATCGCGACGACGCCGCACGTGCACTCGATTGCGGAGTGGATGGCGTGATCGTGTCGAACCACGGCGGTCGGCAAGTGGACGGTGCGATTGCGGCGCTGGATGCGTTGCCGGGAGTGGTGAGCGCGGTGAGTGGAAGAATTCCTGTGCTGTTCGACAGCGGGATACGGCGCGGCGCGGACATTATGAAAGCGCTGGCACTGGGGGCGCGGGCGGTCTTGATTGCGCGGCTCTACATTTGGGGACTCGCGGCGGCGGGAGAAGCGGGCGTGCGCGACGCGCTGCTGAATCTGCTCGCCGATTTTGATTTATCGATGGCGTTGAGCGGATTTACCGCGCCGAGCGAATTGACGGTGTCTTCCTTAGCGTCCGCGGACGATTCGCCTGTGGTTCAGCGATCAGGCCAGCCGTAGAGCTTCAAAGCGTTGCCGAGCAGAACCATGCGCGCAATTTCGAGGGCGAATGATCATTGATCGCGCGAATCGCTCGAATTTTAGCAAGCAGCGCGGAGCCGGGCCGTTGTGCGGCGGCAAGCGGCGCAATGAATATGCAGTAGAACGAAGAATTTCTTCGGCACCTTCAAGACACCATCTCCATTCCGCAGTATCAGTCGAATTCGCGGACGGCCGCGGGTTGTTCGGCGCCAACGCGGCCCGCGACAATGTCTGCGCGAAAATAATTC
>Ga0307372_10010921_pt1 | contig 12210 bp, 9 predicted proteins | sample OX1MG_FD_202533 | JGI IMG/M metagenome (GOLD analysis project Ga0307372, IMG submission 202533) | Soil microbial communities from Risofladan, Vaasa, Finland - OX-1 | ecosystem: Environmental > Terrestrial > Soil > Coastal area > Acid sulfate soil | place: Finland: Risofladan, Vaasa | collected...
GGGTGACGACGGGTCGACCGGTGCCGGTGCCCGGGTGGCGGCCGCGGGCGCGGCGGTGGCGGGCCCCGTCACCAGGGTGTGCAGGGCGCGCCGGTCGATCTTTTCCATGGCCGTGCGGGGGAGGTCGTCGGTGAGGACGATCGCCTCGGGGAGCTTGTAGGCGGCCAGCCGGGGGCGGGCGTGCTCGCGCAGTGACTCGAGCGTCGGCATGTCGGCGGCGCGCCGGGGGACGACGACGGCGACGCCGATCTCCCCCATGACTTCGTCGGGCCGTGCGACGACGGCGACGTGGGCGACACCCGGGTGGTCGGCGAGCACGTTCTCGACCTCGAGGGGGAAGACGTTGTAGCCGCCGCGCACGTACATCTCCTTGGCGCGCCCCTCCAGGTGCAGGCGTCCCCGGTCGTCGACGAAGCCCAGGTCGCCGGTACGCACGGCGCCGTCGGCGGTGAAGACGGCGGCCGTCGCCTCGGGGTCGTGCCAGTAGCCGCTCATCACCGCCGGCGAGCGCAGGCAGACGTGGCCGACCTCACCGGCGGCCGACAGCTCGTCGTCGTCGGCCCGGATGGTGAGCTCGACGCCCTGCCGCGCCCGGCCCACGGTCTCCTCGGCATCCTCGGGGGGATCGTCGTGCGCCGTGCCGACGCCCACGCCGGCCTCGGTGCAGGTGTAGCGCACCACCACGGGCACCCCGAAGCGCAGCCGCGCCTCGCGGACGAGCGCGGCGGTGGCGGGCCCTCCCCCCATGGCGATGGTGCGGACGCTGCTCGTGTCGGTGGCCTCGAAGCGCTCGTGGCGGAGCATGAGGGCCACCTGCGTGGGGATGCCCCCGAGCGCGGTGATGCCGTGCCGCTCGACCATGTCGAGGGCCGTGCCGGCCGACCACTTGTCCATCAGGAACGTCGTCCCGCCGCCGCGCAGCGCCTGCGGCAGCTTGGTCATGTAGCCGAGGTGGGCGAACGACGTCGACGACAGGCCGCGCCCGCCGCCCCCCCAGCGCCCCCCGCCGTCGATGTCGCCGATCGCCCGCAGCTGGCGCGCCGCGAACACCGCACCCTTCGGGTCGCCGGTGGTCCCCGACGTGAACACCACCGCCACCGGGTGGTCGGGGTCGAGCGGCGCGGGGTCGGCGCCGCCGGGGTCGGCCCCGCTCCGCAGCTCGGGGAGCACCGCGTCGGGGGCGACGTCGGCGCCGACGGCCACCGCGACCAGGTCGCCGACCCCGGTCACGGCGGCCACGTCGGTATCGCCGGCGAGCGGCGCCGAGGCGACGACGAGCCGCGGGCGCGCCACCGCCAGGCAGCGGCGCCGTTCGGGGGGCGACAGCCGGTCGTTCACCCCGGCGGTGACGGCCCCGATCTTGGCGGCCGCCGCGTAGGCCACCGCGTACGCGGGACCCGACGGCAGGAGGAGCGCGACCACGTCGCCGGCGCCCACGCCCCGGGCCCGCAGGCCGGCGGCGGCCTCGTCGGACAAGCGGTCGAGGTCGCGGTAGGAGAGGGCGGCGCCCTCGGGCGTGACGTACAGCGGCGTGTCGCCGTAGCGCGAGGCCGCCTCGCGGACGACGTCGCCGAGCATCCCGGCCCCCGCTCAGTCGCCGAGCCCGTAGAGCTCGGCGGCGTTGCCGCCCAGGACCATCGACTGCACCTCGGGCGCCAGGGGCGCCATCGTCCGGCGCAGTGCGTCGACCGCGCCCGGGAAGGTGGCGTCGTGGTGCGGGTAGTCCGACCCCCATACGATGCGCCGCTCCCCGATGGCCGGGGCGAGCGCGGGCAGGGTGCGCTCGTCGACCTCGTAGCTGACCCAGCACTGGCGGGCGAAGTACTCGCTCGGCGCCATGCGCAGGTCGGGGCAGAAGCCGCCGAAGCTCCCGGCCTGCTCGTCCAGGCGGTCCAGCCAGAACGGCACCCAGCCGCCGCCGGACTCCAGGAACACCACCCGCAGGGCGGGGTGACGCTCGAGCACCCCGAACGTCACCAGCTGCGCGTAGGCCAGCATGGCCTCGAAGGCGTGGGACACGGCGTGCAGGACCAGCGGGTTGAAGGGGCGGTCGGACCCCAGGGTGGGGACGATCACCGAGCTGCCCTCGTGGACCGCCACGGCGGTCCCGGTCTCCTCGGCGGCTTCCCACACCGGCTCGTAGGCAGGGTCGGAGAGCGAGCGCCCGCAGCACGGGTTGGGCCGGACGAAGGCGGCCACGGCGCCGAGCTCGTGGCGTGCCCGGCGCAGCTCGGCCGCGGCCGCGGCGGGATCCTGCATGGGGAGCATGGCCGCGCCGAACAGCCGGTGGGGGTCGGCCGCGCAGTACGAGGCCAGCCAGTCGTTGTAGGCGCGGGCGATCCACAGCGCCGCCCGGGCGTCGTCGAGCGCCCAGAAGTACAGCCCGACGGAGGGGAACAGCACGGCCCGGTCGATGCCCTCGGTGTCCATGTCGGCGAGGCGCGCCACGGGGTCCGCGCCCCCCGGCCACGCCTCCTCCAACGAGCGGAAGGACGCCGGCTCCGAGAAGCGGGCCCCCGGGGTGGCCAGGGTGCCGAGCGGCACGGCCAGGATCTCCTTGTCCCCGACGACCACGTGCTCGTAACCCTGCGCGTCACGTTCGATGCGCGGCCGGTGCGGCTCGGGCACCGCGGCCCAGGCGGAGCGCGGCTCCACCACGTGCCCGTCGGCGTCGACGACGCTCACCGCGGCCCTCCGGTCGCCCGCCAGTCGTCGGCGGCCGGCATCGGGTGGCGGAACAGCTCGGCGGCGTTGCCCGCGGCCATGCGGCGCAGCTCCTCGTCGGGCAGGTGGCCCATGGTCCTCTCGAGTACCGCCTGCGTGTCGGGCCACGTGGAGTCGGCGTGCGGGTAGTCGCTCTCGAGCATGATGTGGTCGACGCCGATGCGGTGGCGCAGCTCGATGACCGACGGGTCGTCGATGGTGCAGAACCAGAAGTTGCGCCGCAGCACCTCGCTCGGGCGCAGGTCCGACGGCCACGACGTGCTCTCGGTGCCCGACGCCGAGTGCTCGAGCACGTAGTCGGCCCGGTCGAGCAGCATCGGCACCCACCCGATCCCGCCTTCCGACATGGCGATCGACAGCCCGGGGAAGCGCAGCGGCACGCCGGACCACAGCCACTCCGCCGCGGCCAGCAGCGCGTTCACCGGGAAGAGGGTCGGGAAGAGCTCGAAGGGCGGGTCGGGCGACGGCAGGGGCGCCCATGCCGAAGCCCCGGTGTGGAGGCACACCACGGTGGCCGTCTCCTCGCACGCCGCGAAGAACGGGTCCCAGGCCCCCGAGAAGATGGACGGCACCCCCAGCCGCGCCGGGAACTCGGGGAAGCTCACGGCCTTGAAGCCGCGCTCGGCGTTGCGGCGCACCTCCTCGGCTGCCACGGCCACGTCGACGAGCCACGGCAGTTGCAGCGGGATGATCCGTTCCGGAAAGGTGCCGGCCCACACCTCGGCGTGCCAGTCGTTCCACGCCCGCAGGCAGGCCAGGCCCAGCTCGGGGTCGTCGGACCGGGAGAACACCGATCCGCAGAAGCCCGCCACCAGCGACGGGAAGCACAGCGAGGCCCACACGCCGTTGATGTCCATGTCGGCGATGCGCGCGTGGATGTCGAAGCAGCCGGGGCGCATCTCGTCGAAGCGCGACGGGTCCATGCTCCAGGTGTCGCGCCGGCGCCCGGCGACGGCGTTCAGGCCCACGTTGGGGTAGGTGCGGTCCTCGTACAGCCAGTGCTGGACCCCGTCGTCGCGCTCGACGACGCGCGGGGCGCGCGCCGCCAGGCGCGCCGGCACCCGGCCCTCGAACAGGTCGGGCGGTTCGATGAGGTGGTCGTCGACCGAGATGACCGGCACGCGGATCGGGCGCGGGTCGGGGTCGGGGAGCAGCACGCCGGTCACGGGCGCAGCGCCGCCGAGCAGAACGCCCACAGGTCCTCGGCCACGGCGGTCGGCGGGTCGTCGATCTGGTGGCAGATGAGGGCGTGCAGGTGCGACACCACGAGGTGGAAGAGGGTGCGGGCGTCGCGCCGGGCGTCGCCCGCCCGGACCCGGCCACGGGCCTGGGCGTCGGCCACGGCACCCTCGAAGACGTCGACGAAGGGCTCCAGCACGGCGCGCAGCTGGTCCGGGTGCGACTCGGCCAGCCGCAGGTGCTCGCGCACCAGCGCCGCCGCGTAGGGGAGGCGGCCGTCGACGGTGATGAAGCGGAACAGCCCGACGACGGCCAGGCGCAGGCGCTCCACCGGGTCGGGCTCCCCGCCCACCATCGCCGCCAGGGCGGCGGCCCCCCGCCGGGCGTCGTCCTCGAAGAGGGCGACGAGCAGCTCGTCCTTGCCGGGGAAGCAGCGGTAGAAGCCCTTGAGCGACGTCCCGGCGCCGGCGACGACCTGGTTGACGGTGAACGTCGGGCCCTCGGCGTCCCACACGAGCTCGCGGGCCGCCTCCACCAGACGGGTGGCCACATCGTCGGCGACCGCCACGCCACGCGCCCGGGACACCATCGGCACCGGAAACTATCATCCCGGAGAACGGCATTCTCCGGACGCGGGAGGGGACGGGTGGGCGAGGCGATCGGGCTCGTGATCGACGGCGGCGTGGTGCCCGGCGAGGCCGGCACGTACCCGGTGACCAACCCGGTGCGCCCGGCCGAGGTCGTCCTCGATGCCCCGGCCGCTTCGCCGGCGCAGCTCGACGCGGCCGTGGCCGCGGCGCGCCGGGCGCAGGCGGCCTGGGCGGCGCTCGACCCGGCGGAGCGGTCCGAGCTCGTCCACAAGGCGGCCGCGGCGGCGGGCGCGGCGGTGGAGGCGCACGGCCTGGCGAGCCTGCTCACCCGGGAGCACGGCAAGGTGCTGTGGGAGGCGCAGTTCGACTCGGGCACCATCGGCGGGATGGCGGGGGCCTTCGCCCCGCTCGTCGCCGAGGCACTGGCGCCGCGTTCGATGGGCGGCGGCGGTCGGCGCACGCGCGTGGTCCACGAGCCCTACGGGGTGGTGGCGGCGGTCCTGCCCTTCAACTGGCCGGTGTCCGTGCTCGGCAACAAGGTGCTCCCCGCCCTCCTGGCCGGGAACACCGTCGTGGTCAAGGCCCCGCCCACCTGCCCCGGCGCCGTGCTCGCCGTCACCGCGGCACTGGCCGACGCGCTCCCGCCCGGTGTGGTGAACGCCGTGAACGGCCCCGCCCCCGAGCTCGGGGAGCTGCTCGTGTCGCACCCGGGCGTGGACATGGTGTCGTTCACCGGCGGCGTGCCCACCGGTCGCGCCGTCATGGCGGCCGCCTCCGGCGCGGTGCGGCCCGTGGTGCTGGAGCTCGGCGGCAACGACCCCGCCATCGTGGCGCCCGACGTCGACGTCGACGACGCCCTGGCCGACCGGATCGCCGGCGCCACCTTCATCACCTCGGGCCAGGTGTGCATGGCCATCAAGCGCCTGTACGTCCCCGAGGACAAGGTGCGGGCCATGGTCGACGCGCTGGTGGCCCGCGTGGGCGCCGAGGTGGTGGGCGACGGGCTCGCCCCCGAGGTGACCATGGGGCCCGTGCACCGCCCCGCGGCGCGCCACCGGGTCGAGGCCATGCTGGAGGAGGCCGCCGGGCGCGGCGCCACCGTGCACCGCCCGGCGCGCGTGCGTGACGAGGACGCCGGGGCCGGCGGCTACCTGGTGTCGCCCGCCATCGTCGAGGGCGTCCCCGACGACGCCCAGATCGTGTGCGAGGAGCAGTTCGCCCCCGCGCTGCCGGTGCTCGGCTACCGCCACATCGACGAGGCGATGCGACGCGCCAACGACTCGCCCTACGGCCTGTGCGCGTCCATCTGGACCGCGGACGGCGACCTGGCCGCCGAGGCGGCCCGGCGCTTCGAGGCCGGCACCGTGTTCGTGAACAACCACGGCACCGCCGCCATGGACCACCGGGCACCGTTCGGGGGGTGGAAGCAGTCGGGCTACGGCGTCGAGCTGGGGCCCGAGGGGATGCTCGCCTTCACCCGCCCCAAGACCGTCCTGGAGTTCCCGGCGTCGTGACGGGCCCGGCGAGTCGTACCCCGGGGAGCTGCGCGTGCTCGACCTGCTGATCCGCGGCGGGACGGTGGTGGACGGCACGGGGGCCCCGGCGCGGCGCGCCGATGTCGCCGTGCGCGACGGCCGCATCGTGTCGGTGGGCCCCACCGACGAGCCGGCGGCACGGGTCGTCGACGCCGACGGGCTCATGGTCGTGCCGGGGTTCGTGGACCTGCACACGCACTACGACGCCCAGCTGTCGTGGGACCCGGCCGCGAGCCCCTCCCCACTGCACGGCGTGACCACCGTGATCGGCGGCAATTGCGGGTTCTCGTTGGCGCCGTCGGGCCCGGAGCACGCCGAGTACCTGGCCCGCATGATGGCGCGGGTCGAGGGCATGCCCATCACCGCGCTGCACCACCTCGACTGGTCGTGGGCGTCGTTCGGGGAGTGGCTCGGCCGGCTCGACGGCGCCGTGGCGGTCAACGCCGGCTTCCTGGTGGGCCACTCCACGCTGCGGCGCACCGTCATGGGTGACGCCGCCGTCGGCGGTGCGGCCGGCCCCGGCGACGTCGACGCCATGCGCCGGGCGCTGCACGCCGCGCTGGAGCAGGGCGCCCTCGGGCTGTCGACGTCGCGGGCGCAGACCCACAACGACGGCGACGGCATGCCGGTCCCCTCGCGCGCGGCGGGGCGCGCCGAGCTCGAGGCGTTGTGCGCCGTTGTCTCCGAGCATCCCGGGACCACGCTCGAGCTCATCGTGCCCGGGTGTCTCGACGGGTTCAGCGAGGACGAGGTCGAGCTCATGGCGACGCTGTCGCTGCTCGCGGATCGCCCGGCCAACTGGAACGTCCTGGGGGTGTCGGCCCTCAACCCCGGCGGTGTCGAGCACCAGCTCGAGGCGTCCACCGCCGCGGCCGAGCGCGGCGCCACCGTGGTGGCGCTGACGCTGCCACACACCATGAAGATCCGGCTGTCGTTCGAGCACGGGGCCATCATCGATGCCCTGCCCGGGTGGCGCGAGATGTTCGCCCTGCCGGTCCACGAGCGCATGGCGGTGCTGCGCGACCCCGCGGCGCGGGCCCGCCTCGACGCGGGGGCGAAGTCGAAGGAGGCCGGGATCATCGGCGCGCTGGCGCGCTGGGAGAACCTCGTGATCGACGAGACGTTCGACCCCGCCAACGCCGCCTACGAGGGACGTTCCGTGGGCGACGTCGCCGCCGAGACGGGCACGGACCCCTTCGACGCGCTGCTCGACGTCGTGATCGCCGACGGGCTGCGCACCGGGTTGCGCCCGCCCATCGGCGAGTCCGAGGCGGACTGGGAGCTGCGGGCCCGGGTGTGGCAGGACCCGCGCACCGTGGTGGGGGGGTCCGACGCCGGCGCCCACCTCGACGTCATGTGCGGGGCCATCTATTCCACCTCGATGCTCGGCGACGGCGTGCGGGCCCGGCAGCTGCTGTCGTGGGAGGAGGCCGTGCGCCAGCTCACCGACGTCCCCGCCCGGCTCTACGGCCTGCGCGACCGCGGGCGGGTGGCGGCGGGCTGGTGGGCGGACCTGGTGCTGTTCGACCCCGACCGGATCGGCCACGGGCCCGAGCGCACCCGCGCCGACCTCCCCGGCGGCGCCGGCCGTCTGTACGCCGAGGGCATCGGCATCGAGCACGTGCTGGTGAACGGCGAGGAGATCGTGCGGGCGGGCTCGTTCACCGGCGCGTTGCCCGGTGCGGTGCTGCGGTCGGGCACCGACACCGACACCGTCACGGCCGGGGCCGGCCGGCCATGAGCGGCCGCACCGTGCGCGCCGCGGTGGTCCACGAGGTGGGCGCCCCCTTCGTGGTCGAGGAGATCGAGCTCGCGCCCGTCGGGCGGCGTGACGTGCGGGTCAGGATGGCGGCGAGCGGCGTGTGCCACTCCGACCTGTCGGTCCAGGACGGGTCGATCCCCTTCATGTTCCCGACCGTGCTCGGCCACGAGGGCGCCGGGGTGGTGGTGGAGGTCGGCGACGACGTCACCCGGGTCGCACCCGGCGACCACGTCGTGCTCACGTGGATGCCCGCCTGCCGACGCTGCTTCTGGTGCCTGTCGGGGCAGGTGATGCTGTGCGAGGTGGGCCTGGCCGAATCGTTGGCCGGCCCCTACGCCACGGTGCGGGGCGCGCCGCTCGTGCGGGGCCTCGGCACGGCCACCTTCGGGGAGGAGACCCTCGTCCCCGAGGGCGAGGTGGTGCGCATCGACCCCGCCGTCCCGTTGGAGCTCGCCGCCCTGGTGGGATGCGCCCTCGCCACCGGGGTGGGGGCCGTGTGGCACACGGCCCGGGTGACCCCGGGCTCCACCGTGGTCGTCGTCGGGTGCGGCGGTGTGGGCCTGTCGGTGATCCAGGGGGCGCGCCTGGCGGGGGCCTCCGCCATCGTCGCCGTCGACCGGTTGGCGTCCAAGCTGCCCACGGCCGCGGCCATGGGGGCCACGGCGCTCGTCGACTCGTCGGCCGAGGACGCCGCCGCCGCCGTGCGGGCCCTCACCGGCGGACGGGGCGCGGACTTCGGCTTCGAGGTGGTGGGCCGGGCCGACACCATCAAGACGGTGTTCGCGGCGGTGCGCCGGGGCGGTACGGCGGTGCTCGTCGGGGCCGGCTCCCCCGCGGAGCAGGTGTCGTTCTCGGCCTTCGAGCTGTTCGTCGACGCCAAGACGGTCGTCGGCTGCGTGTACGGGTCGACCGACGCCGACCGGGACTTCCCCGTCCTGGTCGACCTGGTCCGGCGGGGCGCCATCGACGCCGCCGGCATGGTGACGCGCCGCATCGGGCTCGACGACATCAACGACGCCTTCCGGGCGATGGAGGCGGGCGAGGTGGCGCGCAGCGTCATCGTCTACGGCGCCGGCCCGGGCAACGGCGACAGCGGGCGCGGGGCCGGCGGCGCCGGTGCCGGGAAGGAGCGATGATGGCGGTCGACCTGCACGTCGTGGACGCCGACGCCCATGCGGTGGAGCCGCTCGAGTTCTTCGCCGAGCTCATGGCGCGCTTCCCCGACCACGTCGGCCTGCGCACCGACACCAGGCTGGGCGTGCTCGTCGAAGGGCGGCCCTATCCGCAGTACGAAGGCCCCGGTGCCGGCTGCCCGCCCCAGCACGGTCTGACCACGGCTCCGGGCGTCGAGCCCGGCACGGTCGAAGGGGTGCTCGCCAACGCCGACACCGACGGCATCGACGAGATGGTCCTGTTCCCGAGCTTCGGCCTGTGCGTCCCCACCCTCGAGGACCCGGTGCTCGGGGCCGGGATGGCCCGGATGTACAACACCTGGGCGGCCGGGTTCTGCGCCCAGAGCGGGGGGCGCCTCCACGGTGTGGCCGTGGTCCCCATCGAGCACGGCGTCGAGGCCGTCACCGTGATGGAGGAGGCCAAGGATCTCGGGCTCGTGGGCACGATCGTGCCCCCGGCGTTGAAGGACCGGAACCTCGACCACCCCGACCTCGACCCGTTCTACGCGGCCGCCGCCGCCATGGACATGCCGCTCGGCGTGCACGGCGCCCCGGGGATCCACCTCCCCAAGATCGGCGTCGACCGCTTCGACAATTACATCCAGGTCCACTGCATCAGCTTCCCCTTCGACCAGATGACCGCCATGACCGCCCTCGTGAGCGGCGGCGTCTTCGAGCGGCACCCCACGCTCCGGGTGGCCTTCCTGGAGGCGGGCGCGGGGTGGCTGCCGTGGTTCGTGGAGCGCCTCGGCGAGCACTACGAGTCGCGCGGCGACTGGATACCGGACGGCTGGCGCCGGCCGCCGGCGGAGTACGTGGCCGCGGGCAACGTCGTCGTCACCTGCGAGCCCGACGAGGACGCCCTGCCGTGCGTGGTGGAGCTGCTCGGCGACCGCTGTGTCATGTTCGCCAGCGACTACCCGCACTGGGACGGGGCGTGGCCCCGGGCGACCACCGAGCTGCGCGCCCACGCCGAGGGCCGCCTGGCCCCGGCCGCGCTGGCCCGGGTGGCGGCCGAGAACGCCCGTGACTTCTACAACCTGCCCCGATGACCGCGACCGCGACCACGACACAGAAGGGATCCGGCCCCGTGTTCGTCGACGCCGACGGCCACGTGCTGGAGCACCCGACGGGATTCCGTGCCTTCGCCCCCAAGGGCTTCGAGGACAGGGTGTGGCACATCGAGGTGGACGACGCCGGCCGGGAGTGGGCCGTCATGGACGGCACCCGCAGCCTCGCCAACTTCATGTCGCTGGCGGGCACGGCCGGCATGTCCGCCGAGGACCGCGACCGGGCCCAGCGCGGCGAGCTGCGCTACACCGAGGTGCGCCCGGCCGCCTGGGACGCGCCGGCGCGGCTGGTCGACATGGACACCGACGGCATCGACCAGGCGGTGCTGTACCCCACGCTGCTGCTCGGCATCCAGGGCCACCCCGACGTGGAGTTCGCGGCGGTGATGTGCCGGGCGTACAACGACTGGCTGTCGGACCACACCCGGTCGGGCGGCGGCCGCCTGTTCGGCGTGGCGGTCCTGCCCCAACAGGACGTCGAGCTGGCCGCGGCCGAGATCCGCCGGGTCGCGGCGCTGCCGGGGATCGTGGGCGTGTTCCTGCGGCCCAACCCCACGGTCGACTGGCGGCCCTTCTCCGACGCCGCCTACGAGCCGCTGTGGGCGGCGGCGTCGGACACCGGCCTGCCCGTGGGCCTCCACCCGTTCCTGGCGGCCGACCTGCCCGGCGCCTGCCAGGGGTTGCGCATCAACCGCCTGCGCACGTCGGCCAACCCGCTACCCGATCACACCGGGACGGTGGCGATCGACAACATCTTCTTCACCCAGGCCATCGCCAACCCCTTCGACATGATGAGCTCGATGGCTTTTCTCCTCGCCGGCGGGGTGTGCGAGCGCTTCCCCGACCTGCGCCTGGTCTTTCTGGAGGCCGGGGGCGGGTGGCTCGTGCCGTGGCTCGAGCGGCTCGACCACCACTACGAGATCTTCGGGTGGGACGTCCCCCAGCTGCGGGCCGAACCGTCGGAGTACTTCCGCCGGCAGTGCTGGATCAGCTTCGACCCCGACGAGTCCACGCTGGCCTTCACGGCGCGTTCGCCGCTGTGCGGGGCCGACCGCATCGTCTGGGCGTCGGACTACCCGCATCCCGACGCCGTGTTCCCCGGCGTCACCCGCGAGCTGCGCGAGGCGGTGGCCTCCCTGTCCTCCGAGGAGCAGCGGTTGATCACCGGCGCCAACGCGGCCGCCCTCTACCGACTCTGACCCGATCTGCTCTGCTCCGATCTGCTGTGCTCTGCTTTGCTGCCCGTTGCTCCGACCGGGTCGTTGCCCGCTAGTCTCGGGCGCGTGCCCGACTGGCGCCGCAGGGTCCCGCTGATGATCGCCGCGGGGCGGATCGCGTTCGGGGTGGGCCTCATGGCCTCGCCCGTCGCGGGGGCCCGCCCCTACCTCGGGGCCGAGGCCTCCCGGCCCAGCGTGCGCTTCATGAGCCGCATCTTCGGCGGGCGCGACCTGGCGCTCGGGATCGTGCTGCTGCAGGCACTGCGTGACGAGCGCCCCGAGGCGGTGCGCCGAGCCCTGTGGCTGGGGGCGGGCTGCGACGCCTGGGATGCTGCCGCCGCCCTCAGGGGGCGCGAGCTCCCGGTCTGGGGACGGCTCATGGTGGGCGCCACCGGGCTCACCTTCGCGGGGCTGGGCGCGATGGCGGCGTCCGCCCCGGAGACCCCGCCCCCACCGGGCGCGGTCGGCGCTCCGACCGCGTAGGCGCCGGCCGTGGCAGGCGAGGGGGCCACCGACGACGAGCTGCGCGGGCGCGTGGGCGCGCTCGTGAGAGACGTCGTCGGGTTCCCGCAGCCCGACGTGACGTTCAAGGACATCACGCCGGTGCTGGCCGACCCGGCTGCCTTCACCGAGGCCGTGGCCTGGCTCGGGCGGCCCTTCACGGGAGGCGCCGACATCGTGGCCGCCATCGAGGCCCGGGGCTTCATCCTCGGCGCACCCGTGGCGTACTCGCTCGGCACCGGCATGGTCCCGGTGCGCAAGGTCGGCAAGCTGCCGGCCGCCACCATGGCCGAGGCCTACATGCTCGAGTACGGCGAGGCCACCCTGGAGATGCACATCGACGCCGTGGCGCCCGGCGACCGCGTCCTCATCGTCGACGACGTCATCGCCACGGGGGGCACGGTCCTGGCCACCGTCGAGATCCTGCGGCGCGCGGGGGCGACGGTCGTGGGTGTCGCCG
>Ga0307372_10010922_pt1 | contig 12210 bp, 10 predicted proteins | sample OX1MG_FD_202533 | JGI IMG/M metagenome (GOLD analysis project Ga0307372, IMG submission 202533) | Soil microbial communities from Risofladan, Vaasa, Finland - OX-1 | ecosystem: Environmental > Terrestrial > Soil > Coastal area > Acid sulfate soil | place: Finland: Risofladan, Vaasa | collected...
AGAGCGCTAGAGCGCCCCACAATGCGTCGCCGTCTCGCGGGGCTGCTCGCCTTCCGACTTCTTCAGTGGTCTCGCGACCAAGCAGAAGCCGATGGGCTTGCTCAATTGCGGTCGATCGGGGCGACGATGCTTTCTGCGAACTCGTCGGGACGCGAAAGAAACGGGTGATGCCCTGCGCCAAACTCGACGAGTCGCGTGTCCGCTTTGACGCGTTGACGCTGCACGTCGGGTGGGGTGGCGAGATCCTCGGTGCAGACGAAGTAGGTGGTGGGCTTCTGCTGCCAGGCGATTTGGCGGGGTGCCTGAGTGAACGGCGTGAGGGATTGACGCGTGAGACGGCTGACCGCTTGCTCGGTCGTGCTCTCGTCGCAGTCCTGGAGGAAGAACTCCCGGATCATGTCGGGATCGACACCGACGGTGCCGTCCTCGCCCGGCTGCAGCCACGGCGCTGGCTCTGAGCCGATGAGATCGGCCTGGGACTGTCCGGCGTCGGGCATCACCGAGGTCACGTACAGCAGTTGGGTGACGCGGTCATCAGCACCGGCCTCGGTGATGATCATCCCGCCGTAGGAGTGGCCACAGAGGACGACGGGGCCGTCGACCTCAGCGATCGCCTCGTGGCACGCCTGGACGTCGTCGTAGAGGTCCCCGAGCGTGTCGCCGATCTCGCCGCAGCTCGGCAGCGCCACCGCGACGGTTGGGACGCCGAGTTTGGCGAGCGGCTGCGTCATCCGGCTCCACCACCAATCGGCGTCGCGGACGCATGCGCCATGAACGAACACCAGAGTTGTCATCGCGGGGCCGGGACCGTTCTCGGACGCTGGGGGAAACCGCCGCTCGTCGGGTGAGCGTGCAAGAAGTCAGGAGACAGAGCCGTCTCGCCGGCGGGGGCGCCGCGCGATAGATCCTGTCGAAAGGCACGTCGCTTGACGTCTTCTGGCACGGTATCCACCGTGAGTCCTCCTGGGTCAGCCGCCGATTCCTGTAACGACGTTACAGCACCTGGTCGACCTCGTGACGAGCGGCGTCGACACCGCCGCCTCCCTGCTCGTGCGCCGCCTCGACCCGATCACCGTCCAAGCCATCCTCGGCCACACCAGCATCAAAACCACGGAGCGCTACATGCACCCAAGACGCGCCGCCGAACTCGCCGACGACGTCACCCCCGCGCTGAACCCGGTCTCGGCAACACCCGATCGCGACGAAATCCACGGCGACCGCGACCTGCGCGCGGCCATCCTCGACCTTCCCCCGAACCGACGCCAAAGACTCCTCACCGCCGCCACCAACCCGTAAGCCAGCCAGCTAACGGCGTCAGCTCGCCGGACCCTCCCCGCGTCATTGCGCCAGCGGCTGACGCGTTAGCCTCGATGCGAGGGGGCGGTTTCACCTCGTCGCGGCGGTCGCGCGTGTCGCGTGGAGTCGCGTGGAGTCGGCGAAGACCATCCGCGATGCACCGATCGCCGCGAGCGCGCGAGCAGACCTTCACGCGAGCGGGCCGGGCGACGCCCGACCGGGCAGCGCTATGGTCGCGAGCCTATCGTTGATCAGCCGAGCGCCGCCCGTCGGCGTAGGCCATAACCTCACGCGACTGGAGGAGAGCGAGTAGGTCTGCGGAATTGTTGCTGGGACGTGCCGCTGTCGCTGCCGTGCGTCTCATCCGCCAAAGAGAGGCTGTGTGGTACTTGCGCCCGACGAGTTGCTCGTGCTGCTTCCGCCTGTGCCAGTGCCGCCGCCGAGTCCGCCGAAGCCTGAGCTCACTCCGGGAGCGGTCGCGGAAACCGAGCTGGCGGCCACCGTGTTCTTGGTCGTGGCGCCTTGGACGACGACTGTGTCGCCGGGGCGAAGCCCACCTGCCGGCGCGCTGGCGTTGCGTGTGACGGTTGTCGATTTCGTGATCGTCACCTTCATGAGCGAGCCGGCCGAGGTGCGTACGTACAGGGTGTCTCCATCCACGACGGAGACGGTTCCTGTCGCCGCCGCCGTAGACCCGGGAAAGCCGGCAAAGGGAGCCCCGGAGGATCCGGTCGCGCCAGCGGATGCCGTGCCTGGCCTAAAACGGGCAGCTAAGCTCGCGAGCGAGTTTGTGGCGCCACTCGAGTGGTTCTTTTCGAGTTCGGCACCACCCCAGAATCCGGCCGCGATCAGCACCACCGCGACAAGCGCGGCGGCCGGCATTCCGAGTCGGATTACGTGTGTTGAGCGGGTTACCCACTCCTCATCCGTGTCGCCGCTCTCTGAAACGGCGGGGGGCGGCGACGCAGGCCCGCCGAGGCTGGCGCTTGTGTGCTCGGCCGTGGGGTCTTCCGACCAGCTGTCTCCGTCGTCATGCGTCCGCGCGCTCGAGCTGTGTGGGGTTTGGGAGTGTTCGCTCAACGTTTCTCCTGCTACTCGTAGCGAAGCGCGTCGATCGGGCGCAGGGACGCGGCGCGGTTGGCAGGATAAAGGCCAAAGAAGACACCGACGCAGATTGCGATCCCGAAGGCGAGCGGGATCGAGTATCCGGCGAGGACTGGCGTGACGCCTTCGATCTTGAAACGGGTGCCGATAAGTCCGAACAAGACACCGCCGCCGCCTCCGATGAGTGAGAGGAGCACCGCTTCGGCGAGGAATTGTGCGAGAATCGCCGACTTGGGCGCGCCGACGGCCTTGCGGATTCCGATCTCGCGCGTGCGTTCGGTGACGTTTACCAGCATGATATTCATAACGCCGATTCCGCCGACGAGCAGTGAGATCGCGGCGACTGCGCCGAGCAGTGTCGTAAACGTGCTCGACGTCGATTGCGCGGTGGTGAGCAGCGTTCCCTCGTTGATTACCGAGAACGGCAGGTTAGCAACGGTGGTGTCGGTTTCTGCGGCGAGGATGTTCTCCACCTCGGTGGCGGCACTGTTGAGCGACGCTGTCGATTTTGCCTGCACGAGTAGTTCGGTGAACGGGGCGTATCCGGTGAGTTCGTCCTGTACCGCCGTGTAGGGAGCGATCACGACGCTATCTTGGTTCGTGCTCCCCCCGGATGATCCCTTTGCTGCGAGCACGCCGATGATTTCGAAGCTGGCGGAGCCGAGTCGGATCGTCTGGCCGAGCGCGTTCTGGCCGGTCGAGAAGAGGTTGCTGGCCACGGTCTGTCCGATCAGCGCGACGCGCTTGCGGCTCGTGACGTCTGCCTGCGTGATCGTACTGCCGGCCGAGACGGTGTAATCCTGGGCGGCGAGATAGTCGGGGGTCGTTCCGGTCACCGAGGTGGAGTAGCTTGCCGAGCCGTAGGTCGCTGTTTCGCTCGTTGTCACGACCGGCGACACGGACGCGACGTCCGGCGCCTGGCTGTGCTGCTCGATGGCCTGGACCGACTGCGTCGTGAGGTTCGCGGTCCGAACCTGGGTCCCGCCGGTGGAGGGACCGCGGCCGAAGCGACCGGTACTGAGCACCGTGATGGTGTTGGTGCCGAGCGCGTTGATCCGACTCGCGACCGCCGCCGAGGACCCGGTTCCGACGGCCAGCAGGATGATCACCGCCGAAACGCCGATCATCAAGCCGAGCACCGTCAGTCCCGAGCGCAGCAGGTTGGCGTTGATTCCGTGCCAGGCGCTTCGCAACGTGTCGAGGCCGGTCACGCAGAGACTCCTTGAGAGAATATGTGCTCCTCTGCGGTGACGGCACTCGGCTGTGGGGGTGGGGCGTCTACCGCGACTTCGCGGCGGTCGTCGATGATGAGCCCGTCGCGCAGCCGCACGACGCGCTTCGCGTAGGCGGCGATGTCGTACTCGTGTGTAATCAGGATCACGGTGCGGCCGAGCCGGTTGAGCTCGCTGAACATCTCCATCACCTCGCGGCTGGTCGCCGTGTCAAGGTTCCCGGTGGGCTCGTCGGCGAGCACCAGCGGCGGGTTGGTCACGATCGCCCGGGCAAGCGCGACCCGCTGTTGCTGGCCCCCTGAGAGCTCGTTAGGAAGATGCCGACCGCGGTCTGCGAGGCCGACAAGCTCGAGGGCGGCCTCGGCGCGCCTGCGCCGCTCCCCCGCGCTGACGTTCATGTACAGCATCGGCAACTCGACGTTCCACCGCGCAGTCGCTCGAGGAATCAGGTTAAACGACTGGAACACGAACCCGATCTTCCGGTTGCGAACATGCGACAGCGCCGCCTCGTCGAGTGTACGTACGTCGACCCCATCAAGATAGAACTGCCCCTTCGATGGTACGTCCAGACAGCCGAGAATGTTCATCATCGTCGACTTGCCCGAGCCTGAGGCGCCCATGATTGCGACGAAATCGCCAGGCTCGACCGTCAGCGACACTCCGCGCAACGCGACGACCTCCACGTCCCCCATCCGGTAGGACTTCACGACCCGTCGCAGGAGGATGACCGGACGAGCGGCACCAGCGGGGACGGCCGCGTGGCTCATCAGCCTCCCAGTCCTCCCCCGCCCAAGCCGCCGCCGGGGAACCCGCCGCCGGGGAACCCAGACGCCCCGCCAGGACCCGCTGACGACGATGACCCAGCACCGGTTGATGTGACCGACGCCGTGGGCTCGACGACGACATCGCCAGCCTTCAGCCCGCTGACGATCTGGGTGTCGGAGTTGCCGACCAAGCCTGTCACGACGCGCGTGACGGTCGTCTTGCCGTTCTGCAGCACCTCGACCGTGGAGCTCGTGCCGCCGGTTGTGACCGCCGCGCTCGGCACGTATAGCGCGTTGGTCGCGGTCTGGTCGACGACGCTCACGTCAGCGGTCATGCCTTCCTTGACCGTCGAGGGCGGGTTGATCAGCACGATCGTCTCGTAGTAGGTGACGACGTTGCTGACGGTGGTCGAGGTCAGCGAGACCGCGGATACCCGGCCAGCCACCTCAGTGTTCGTGAGCGCCGGGAAGGTGATGGTCGCCGGCTGGCCGACCGCGATCTTCGTGGCGTCGGCCTCCGCGAAGCCCGCAACGATCTCGAGTTGACCGAGCGATTTGATCGTGAACAGTGCGCCCGAAGATGAGCTCGATGAACTCGAGCTCGCTGCGCTAGGCGTTGACGACCCGCCGCCGCTTGTGGACGAGCTGCTGGTGCTGGCGTCGGCTGCGGTGATCGACGAGCCGCTACCGCTCGCTGTCGCGCCGACCGTCGCAGTCGATGCCGTCACCGTCCCCGCGATCGGCGCTCGCAGCGTCGTCTCGCCGAGCGCCTGCTGATCGGATGCGACCGTCGCCTCGTTTGCGGCGACCGTCGCCTGATCCTGCGCGATCGTGGCTGTCGACGGCGTTTCGCTCGCCGCGATCGTGGCCTCGGTCTCTGCCAGACTCGCTTGCGCTGTCGCGACAGTCGCCTCTTGGCGCTGCACGGTCTGCTCGGCTGTGGTGACGACCTGTTCGTCAGCCGATCGGGAACTGGCCGCGGTCGGCGCAACCTGGCCGAGGCCGATACTCGTCCCGAACCCGTTCCTCGCGACCACGCGGAACAGATACCTTGTGTTCGGTCGCAGGCCGGTGACGGTCGCCGAAACCGCTGCAGCCGTCGTTCCCGACCCCGCATCGACGACCCGCGTCTTTGCGCCGTACTTGGACGTCATGCCGTACTCGAACCAGTACTTGGTATCGGTACCGGCGGGGTTGACCGAACCGGAGAGCGTGACGCTCGATGTCAACGCACCGGACGCCGAGCCCGTCACGACCATCGGCTTGCTCGCCGCGGTCGTCGTGAATGGCTGCTGGACTCCGGTGCTCGTGCCGGACGAGTTTGTCGCGACGAGCCGGAACTCGTAGGTAGTGTTGGGCTTCAGCCCGTGCAGCGTCGAGGTCCGCGACACCGACCCGGACCCGGACCCGTCATTGAAGGTCGCTGTTCGCGATGAAAGGTTCGTGGCCGACGTGCCGTACTCGAAGTAGTCGGTGGTAACGAGGGCTCCCGGATTGACGGTCCCGCCCAGCGTCGCCGTGGTCGAGCCGATCGATGACGCCTGGCCGGTCGTGGCGACAGGCGTCGCAGCAGTCGCCGCGAACAGGGCCAGGGACCCGTCGTTCGTTCCCGCCGAGTTGGTCGCGACCAAGGCGAAGTAGTAGCTTTGACCAGGGGCCAGACCACTCACTGGCACGCTTACCGGCACCGGGCCGGAGCCCGACCCAGCATCAGCGGAGGCGGTCGTCGAGCTGAGATTCGTCGGCGAGGTTCCGTACTCGAAGTAATACGTCGTGTCCAGGCCACCGGGGTTCACTGTCCCGTTCAACGCCGCGGTTGACGTGCTGACCGCAGACGCCGAACCGGTGGCCACGGTTGGGCCTGGGACTGGCGTCGAGGTCGCGCCCGTGCTGCCCGTGGAAGCGCCGAGCGTCGCATTCGCCGCCGACGCGACCTCGGCAGATGACGTGACCGCCGCTCCGCTCGGCGGAGACGAGCCCGTCCCGCCAGACCCAGCGCCGCCGGTCGAGCCCGTGCCTGACGAGCCAGTGCCCCCGGCCGAGCCTGTCCCGCCGGACCCGGCGCCCCCGGCCGACCCCGAGCCTGCGGATCCAGTGCCAGCGGACCCGGTACTGGTGGCCCCAGCCGAGGTGCTGGCGGAGCCCGTGGTGGAGCTGCCAGAGGAGGTTGCGCTCGAGGGCGGAAAGCCGAGCTTTGCGTCGCTTGCAAGCTGGGCTTTCGCCGTCGCGAGAGCAGTCTTGTCAGCGCTCAGTTGCTGCTCGTCAGTCGCCAATGTCTGCCTGGCCTGCAGAAGACTGACCGTGTTCGCGTAGCGCTGCGCCGCGGTCAGTCCACTCTCCGCGCTCGCAAGCTGGCTCTTCGCTGTCGCGAGATTCGCTTCCGCCGACGTCAGCGTGTTGCGGGCGGTGGTCGGATCGATCTTCCCGAGCGCCTGCCCGGCCTTCACGTGTTCGCCGATCGAGGCGTAGACCGCCGTGATCGTTCCGCTCGTCGCGAAGTTCGCCGACGCCGAGGTCGCTTCCGTGACGTTGCCGGTCGCGCTCACGCTCGACTGCACGATCCCTCGTTTTGCGGTGGCGGTCAGTCGCGCCGACGCAGCGCTGGACGAGCTCGCGGTGAAGCCATACACGGCGTTGAGCGCGTAGAACACAACCGCGGCGGCAACGAGCATGCCCGCCACGTACAGCGCCCGCTTACGACGTCGAGGTAGGAGTCCGTTCTCTCGGGCGCTGGTGCGCTGGGCGCCCTCAGCAGGCCGATCTTCCCGACGCCGCAGCCGCGGGCTGATTCGGTCAAGCGCGCTCACAGCCGGCGCCCCGCTACGGCCTCGGCGAGCTCGCCGGGCGGCTCGAAGCAGCCGGTGACTCGGTGTTGTGGACGCCCGACGTCAATCCGCTTCGGCCGCATCGGGGCCCACGGCTGGAAGGCTCTCGGGGTGTATCTGCGGTCGGGGAAGCGCAGCTTCTCGATTGCGCTTGCGAGCGCCCGTTCGGTTGGGGAGCTCTCGGTTGCCATCTGCCTTAGGCCCCCGCGTTGGGGGAGACGGTTCGGAGGTCGGCTTGGCACGCGCGGTTGGCGGCGATGAAGGTCGTCGAGCTGCGGTTGACGCTCGTGCCGAACACCGAGCCTTGGCCGCTGAAGTTCGGCTTGGGTAGCTTGACGTCGTGCTTGGTCATGCATTGCGCATAGGCAGTGACGGCCGCGCGTTCGCTCGCGCTATTGAAATTGAAGCCACGGCCACCAGTCGATCCTGTGCCTGGGAAGCCGCCACCGCACGCGCGCAGCGCGGCGGCGAACTTCGAGTTGCCACCGCCGGGGAACCCGCGTCCTGACGCGCCGGTCGCACGAAGGCCAGGCGGCGGGCCAGCTTGGCCGCCGCCTGCCTGCGGCGGTGGGCCTTCGCCGCCCGAGGGTGGCGAGAAGCCGCTGCCATTGGTTGCACCGCCCGCGGGGAGCGTCACGCCATGGCGCTGCAGACAAGCGGCGAGCGTACTACGTGAGGTCGAGGCGGCAGCGCTCGCGCTGCCGCTCGACGACGTCTGGGTGGACGAGCTCCCAGTCGAGGCCGCGGAGCCGCCACCTCCACAGGCCGCCAGACCGCAGACGGCGGTCGCGACGGCTACCGCGGTGAACGCGGCGCGGTAGCTGAAATGTGTTCGGGGGCAAATGCGCATTTTCGCTGGTAGCTCCATTCCGCGCGACGTCCGGCAAGGTTGTGGTGAGCACCCCAGCGGTCACGCAGAGGTGCTCGGCCATAGAGCGTCCCGGCTCGCTCCAAACCACGCCTCAAGCCGACGGAAAAAAAACTTTAGGAATGGCGGCGCATGTGTCTCGCCCGATCGCCTCGCTCGTGCCGGCCGGGGTGGAGGCCACCATCTCGCAGCAAACGGCGTGTGGCAGCGGTCCACGACAGCTCGAGGAACTCGCGCGCGAGTTCCTAAGAAAAAGTCTAAGTCTGTGCGGTCATTTAGGTTCACTTCAGGGCGCAGTACAGACTTCGGTGGTCGTGGCGATTCTCGTTGTGGACGACGATGCCGGCCTGCGGCGCGCCTTACGCAGGGCGCTCTGGTCACACGGCTTCGACGTCGAGCTCGCCCGCGACGGCGCGGACGCGCTCGCACAGCTCCACGAAGGTCGCGTCGACCTCGTAGTCCTCGATGTAATGATGCCTGGGCCGGACGGGTTCGAGGTTTGTGCGAAACTACGGGCGGTAGATCGCCAGCTGCCGATCCTGATGCTCACCGCCCGCGACGCGGTTCGCGACCGTGTCCTCGGATTAGAGGCGGGCGCGGACGACTACCTCGTCAAGCCGTTCGCGAACGAGGAACTGATCGCTCGCGTTCGAGCGCTGCTCCGACGAGCGGCCGCGACCGCACCGAAGCTCGCGATTGCAGACCTCTTGCTCGACCTGCTCACGCGCGAGGCGAAGCGCGGCGCACGCCAGATCGAGCTCAGCCGTACCGAGTTTCATCTACTCGAGCTCCTCCTCCGCCACCCGCGCCAGGTCCTCACGCGCAAACAGATCTACGAGCACGTGTGGGGATACGACGGCTCGCAATCTTCAAATTCGCTCGATGTGTTCGTCGGCCACCTACGACACAAGCTCGAGAGCGCCGGTGAGCCGCGGCTCATCCACACGATCCGCGGGATCGGCTTCGCGCTGCGCGAGCGATGAGCTTCCGTCTACGCATCACGCTTCTCGCCGCCGCCGCGGTGGCCGCAGCCATCCTCGCTGCGTCATTCGTGATCTACATCACAGACCGAAGCGAGCTGATCGGACAGGTCGATGCCGACCTTCGCGCGACTCGCACAATGCTCCTCAAGCCGTTCACGCCACGTCAACCGGTTCCGAATGGCCTGCGGCTCCCGCGACACGCGCTACCGCTCGGCGAGCGCCACATCATGTTCGGCGGATTCGTTACCACGATCGACGTCGCGACCGCACCCAGCGGGCCGGCGCGCCAGCGGCTGAAAACCGCGCGACTTTCCACGCGCACCGTCAACGGCACCCCGACCCGCGCGATCACGTTCATTTCGGGTGATCGACTGATCACCCTCTCCCGTCCATTGACCGCAGTCAACCATGATCTGGCGAACCTTCGCTGGCTGCTGCTGCTGATCTCGCTCGGCGGTATCGGCGTCGCTTCCGTGCTCGGACTGCTTGTCGCTAAGACCGCGATCGCTCCGCTGCGCAACCTCACCGAGGCGACGGAGCAAATCGTTGAAACCAAGGACCTCAGCAGACGAATCAATCACACCGGGCACGACGAGATCGCGCGCCTCGCTAGCCGGCTCGACGAGCTACTCGACACGCTTGACGCGTCGCTCCGTACACAACGCCAGTTCGTAGCCGACGCGTCGCACGAACTCCGCACTCCGATCGCGACGCTCCGCGCCAACGTCGAAGTACTCGCTTCACCGACCCCACTAACGACCGAAGACAGGGCCGAGCTCGTCGCTGACATCCATGACGAGCTCGAAGCGATGACGACGCTCGTCACCGAGCTTGTGGAACTCGCACGCGGTGAGGAAGCCGACGGCCCCGTGCAGCCGTTCCGCCTCGACCACGTCGTCAGAACCGCCGTCGATCGTGCGGCACGTCGATCGCCAAACGTGACGTTCCGAGTCAACCTGCGCCCTTCGACTGTTGTGGGCAACGCGTATCGCGTCGACCGCGCCGTGACGAACCTGCTCGACAACGCACGCAAGTGGACCAAACCGGACGAGCCGCTCGAGGTATCGGTTCACGACGGACTTGTCGAGGTCCGTGATCACGGCCCCGGCATCGCCAAACACGACCTCCCACACGTCTTCAACCGCTTCTACCGATCCCCTGCTGCACGCGGCACCCCGGGCGCCGGCCTCGGACTCGCCATCGTCAAACAAATCGCCGACGCTCACGGCGGAACCATCACGATCGACCACGCTCAAGACGGCGGCGCCATCATTCGGCTCCAACTCATCGAACACAACACCGCAGCCAACACGCAAGGGCACCAGAGCAATCACATGGCCACGGTGCCGTCGTCTGCAACTCGGTCAACGGGCGACCTACGCCATAGGCTCTAGGCGAAAGCGCGGTCCCCTGCTTTCACGAAGACGGGGGAAGTCTCACGTCCCCTTCCGACGCACGATCGGGCTGCTCCATCCCGCCGGATCCAGCAGCACAGGCAGGGCCCCGCTTTCGATCGATGACGAGCATTTCTGCCGGCGGGAGCAGCGCCTTCGTAAGCGCGGAAACGAGGGAAGCCGCCCGCGCGCTCTGTTCATCGGTGGTGCCTATGCAAGCACTGTGCGAGATCATCGAGCTGCGCTGCTGCTTCCGCGCGTGAAAGCGACAGCGCGTGGGCTGCGCGAGCTGCCGCCCGGCGGCGAGCATCCTGTCGAGCGCGCGTGTAGGCACCAATCCGACCGGTGCGGTCCGCACGACGGCGGTTGCCGAGGCGGCGAGCACGGCTGCGAGATCGGCTCCACTGACTCGGCGACGCCCGTGTTCCCTACGTGTTCCCAACTCGGCGAATCTCAGCGCACTTCAGCGGACCCGAGCGACCTCAGAGCCCCCGAAAACACTGGGGAGAACGTATTGAGCCGACACTCATAATCCGTCGCGCCCAGGTTCGAGTCCTGGCCGGCCCATCAGTCCGCCCTGTAACCACTGGGTTTTCGCCCGCACGAACGGGCTCGCGACCGAAGCGTGTCCCCACTGTGTCCCGAAACGGTCGCGCTCGCACGCACGCGCCTGTCGCTTTCACGCGTGGCTGTCGCACAAAGGGGTGTCGTCTGGCGGGTTTAAGAGACTTCTGGGATGCCCCAGAACTTTTTGCGTTGCGATCACGATCAGGAGTTGTTGTTGCCGCCGAACCTGCGGGATTGGCTGCCGGAGGGTCACTTGGCGTCGTTCTTGTTGGACACCGTCGACACGCTCGATCTGGACGCGTTCTACCTGGCGTATCGCGCTGACGGGCACGGTCGGGCGGCGCACGATCCGGCGTCGATGGTGGCGCTTTTGCTCTACACGTATTGCCGGGGGCTGCGGTCTTCGCGGGCGATCGAGCGGTCGTGCTGGGATGACGTGGGGTGCCGCGTGATCATGGCGAACCAGCAGCCTGATCACGCGACGATCGCCCGGTTTCGTCAGCGTCACGAGGACCCGGTCGCGGGCCTGTTCGGCCAGGTGCTGGGGTTGTGCGCGAAGGCCGGGATGGTGTCGGTCGGGGTGATCGCTGTCGATGGCACGAAGCTGCACGCGAATGCGAGTCGTGACGCGAACCTCGACTACGAGCAGGTCGCGCGGAAGATCCTCGAGGAGGCCGCCGAGATCGACGAGCAAGAGGACGAGCTCTACGGGGAGAAGCGCGGTGATGAGCTGCCGCCGACGTTGGCGCGCCGTGAGGGTCGTCGGGCGTGGCTGCGTGAGGCGCGCCAGGAGCTTGAGAACAAGCGGGCCGCGAACCCCAAGCCGGTGCCGCGGTCAAGGCCGAAGCGACTGCGGGAAGCCAAGCGCCGCCTCGAAGAGGAGCTCAAGGTCGAGTGCGCCGCGAACGCGGAGTATGAGGCGTGGCGGGAGCGTGGTGTCAGCGCCGACGGGCATCATCGGATGGCGCCTGGGACGGTCAAGCCGTTCACGCCGCCGGAGTTTCCGCAGGGCAAGGTCAACACGACTGACCCCGACTCCAGGTTGTTGAAAGCCAGGCGCGGGTTCGTGCAGGGCTACAACGCGCAGGCCGTCGTGACCAAGGACCAGATCGTGATCGCGGCCGAGATCCGCACAGTCGCCGCGGACTTCGGGCATCTCGAGCCGATGGTCGCCGCC
>Ga0307372_10010924_pt1 | contig 12208 bp, 10 predicted proteins | sample OX1MG_FD_202533 | JGI IMG/M metagenome (GOLD analysis project Ga0307372, IMG submission 202533) | Soil microbial communities from Risofladan, Vaasa, Finland - OX-1 | ecosystem: Environmental > Terrestrial > Soil > Coastal area > Acid sulfate soil | place: Finland: Risofladan, Vaasa | collected...
TGCCGGTATAGCCGATCGAAACGCGGATCAACCCCGGCGAGATGCCGGCGCGATGTTGGTCGGCGGGCGACATCTCGCTGGAAGTCGAACTGGCGGAACACGACAGCAGCGTATCGAAATAGCCCAGCCGCGTTCTGGTGGGCAGTGCCCACCCCACGGCTACGGCTCTTGCCGCCCACGTCGACCCGGCCCGCTTTCGCAAACGCCATCGCGGCGCCCAAAAACCGCAGCCGCCCCGCACAGGCGGCTACCCGCACAAACATGTTTCTACCGCTCGACTTCTGGCCGAACGCGATAAAGCAATGACAGCTTGAAAGGCGTGGCAGTGCCCACCCTACGAGTCTGCCGTTCGCGATTCCGCGGCTTGACCGCGCGCTGGGGGAGCTGCTGGAGGGCAATGCTGGCCCTGCGGTCTTCAGAGCATGCCGGCGATCGTGAAGGGCATTTTCTCGCGGCGCCGCACTTCCTTGCGGCGCTCGCCCTCGACGCCGAGGCCGAGCAAGGCCCGCGAGGCCGCGAGGCATTTTTGCACCTGCTGCGAAGAATCGCGGGTCGCCGCTTTGGCGCTTGATCGTCTGCCGGGTTTGGGACGGCTCGCCCTCGCCGGCGCCTAGGATCACGGCCGTGTGGCCGGGCCCCTTCGAACGCTCCCAGGCTTCCCACGCCTCGCGCTGGATCAGGGTCAGCATTTCGAGTTGCTCGGACAACGACGCGTCGAAATCGCGCACCGTCGCCGCGCGCCACGCGGCGCGGATCGTCTTCAGATCGTTCGACACCGTGGGCTGCGTGACGCCCAGCCGCCCGGCGATCTCGCTCTGACTGTGGCCCTTGAGCGTCCATTCGGCGACTTGCCTCTGACGCTGTTCAATTTGCAATTTGCGCTTGCGGCTGATGGACATGGCGTGCGGCCTTTCTTCGTTCGGCGGCCGGCAACGTTAACCGCTAAGCGGCTTGCCCCGTGAGCGAGCCGCAACAGCCCGAATCGCTTGTGATGGCGAGCAAGCCGCCGCGGCGATAACCTCGGCTTGCCCCTCGGCCCAAAGCGAACGCGAGATCGTTCGACGGCTGGCGCAGCCGCGCCGAGCGCAGCTTGCCGAACCCACGCGTTTGGCGGCCGGAGAGCCGCATTTGCGAGCGAAGAATCATGATTTATACGCCTCGCGAAATGATAAACCGCCGCGATGCAAGGAAAGGGCCAAAACCTCGGCCCGCAGGCGAAAACGCCGATCGCGATGATTTATCGAAAGGCGTTGAATCGGGCGCCAAACGGGCGGCGATCGGGCATGAAACGACCTGTTTTGCACCGCCGCCGCTATGGCCTCGCGCGGCGCGAACCGCGTGTTTTCTCGGAGAATCTCGCGATGTTTTGCCGATTCAGACGCGCGCCGCGTGCGGCGATATAAATAAATCGGCCGAAATATAAATCACCGCGGCCGTAGCAACGCTCACGGCCGTGGCCGAAAGTTCCCGCAGCCGACCCTACGATCTGAAAGCAACCGTAAAAGTAGTCTCTGCGCCCGAGATTCAGGGTCGAATCAACTCCTCGATAAACTCGCGTCGCTTTGAGACGACAACATCGTTGTCGCCCATGGCGATATAAGAAATCGGATCCACGCGGCGCATCTGCTCCCAGAAACGCTCTTGAATCAGGATAAGCCAATCGAGAGCATGCCGATCGGATTTCAAATCGTCAGCTTTCCAGATTTCATCCGGCGGGACAATGGAGAACCCGCAATGATTCACAAAGATATCGGGCGACAACTCCACGGGCGGCGGATGGTCGAAGATATACCACTCGTCGTACTGATCGTGCGGAACTTCCAAACCGTCGGCAAGGGGCGGACTGACCATGATGTTCGCGCTTTTCGTCCATCCCGCGTTCAGTTCCTCGGGTGTCGGGCTGATCGGCCCACTGTCGAACGACGTGATGCAAAGGCGCAATCCGGTATGGTAGCGGACCGCAACTTCCACGAGCGACGGGAGCGGCTCCGATGAAACGAGCCACTGAAAGCTGCCGTGTTCACCGCGCTGAAGCACCACAACCAAACCTCGCGATCACGCCTTTAACAACTCTCTAATCGGTTCCCCATACGGCAAAATCGGCATCGGGCGGCCGCGGTGGTCGGGGAAGGAGTCGTCGGGGTTGATGCCGAGGTGGCGATAGACGGTGGCCCAGAGATCGTTGGGCGTGAGCGGGCGATCGGCCGGATGCTCGCCTTTGGAGTTCGTCGAGCCGACGACCTGCCCGGTGCGCATGCCGCCGCCGGCCATGACGAGCGACATGGCCTGCGGCCAGTGGTCGCGGCCGGGCTGGCGGATGCCGGTCTGCGTGCCGATCGAACTCTCGATTCGCGGCGTGCGGCCGAACTCGCCCGTCACCAGGATCAGCGTCCGCTGGTCCATGCCGCGCTGGTAAACGTCTTCGACGAGCGCGGTGACGGCCTGGTCGTAAATCGGCAGCCGGGCCGCCAAGTCGTCCCAAATGTGGCAGTTCACCGCGTGCGAATCCCAGTTGTACACGCCCTGCTTCAGATGCGCGAGACCCGACTGATAGGGATTCTCCATGATCACGGTCACGAAGCTCACGCCGGCCTCGACCAGCCGCCGCGCCAGCAAGGCCCGCTGACCCCAGCAATGGCGGCCGTAACGATCGCGCAGCGCATCGGGCTCTTGCGAAAGGTCGAAGGCATGTTTCGCCCGGCCGCTGGTGAGCATGCTGACGGCGCGCTGTTGGAACTTGTCCATCGACTCCATCAGCCGCGAAGCGTCGATCTGGCGGTCGATGCGGTCGAGCAAGGCCAGCAAACTGGCGCGGTTGTTGATTCGTCCCGAGGTTTCTTGCGCGGGGGCCACGTTCGGCACGGAGAAGTTGGGGGCGGTCGGATCGCCGACCACGTTAAACGGCATGTAAGCCTGGCTCAGGTAGGCCGATCCCTGGGCGAAGACGTCGTTGATGCGGCCGCCCGGGTTCATCGAGACGTAATTCGGAATTCCGATATCACGCCGCTCGCGGCACTTGGCCACGATCGAGCCGGTCGCCGGGGAGTCGTTGACCGTATCGACGGGGCTGGCGGGTTCGCGGCCGGTCATCATCCGCTTGTGCCCGCCGCCGTGGTCGGCGAAGGTGTGCGAAACGGACCGCACGATCGAGAACTTGTCGGCGATCTGGGCGTGCCGCGGCATCAGCTCGCACAATTCCATGCCGGCGACGTTGGTCGGGATCGGCGAAAAGGCGCCGCGATAGTCCGACGAAGCGTTCGGCTTCATGTCGTACATATCCATGTGCGGCGGCCCGCCGGGCATCCAAATGAAGATGACCGAGGTCTCCTGGTCGACCGCCGCCCCGGCTTCCGCCGCCTGGGCCTGCCGCCGGAACAACTCCGGCAGCGTCATCCCGCCGACGCCCAGCATGCCCGCCGTCAGGAATTCACGGCGGGTCGCCGGCCCACGACACAACCCATGCTCTCTGTTCATCGTTCGCTCGATCAAAGGCTTGAGGAAGGAAACGCCAACCACGGCTACATATTAACAAGAATTGATCGAAGGGCCAAAATGTCGCGGCGCAGTCGGGAGGAATTCGACGTAACTATTCTGTCGGCTGGGGGCCGATGAAATACATCGGCTGCAACGATTGGGCGGGATGGCGTTTTTTGAGCTGTTGCCTCGCGGGCGATCCGTTGCTCACCGGCATAGGCTCCCCCAGATTTTCCTTGTCTCGCGGCATCATCGTCGTGAGAATCAACTGAGAAGTCGTTTAGGGTCGGTCGGAGTCGTTAGCAGGAGTACATGGTGGCGAGTCGAACGAGACTTGAAGAGCGCGTGGCGGAACTCGAGCGGCAGGTCGATGGTCTACTCGCCGATAAAAGCCGCGTCAAAGATTGGCGACGCACGCGAGGGGCTTTTACCGGGGACGATCTGATGCAGCAGGTCTTCGAAGAAGGCCGAAGAATTCGCCAAGCGGAGCGAAAGGCCGCCAAGACATCGAGTGCGATAAAACGCAAAGCCCGTTCATGATCGTGCTCGATACGGACCATCTTTCCGTTTTCGCAGACCAGGAAAATTGAGAAGCGGAAGCGATATCGCTGAACGCTAACTCCTCCAGAAACCCCCTACCGCCCGAACCCGCTCATCCGCGTCGCGCTGCTTCCGGCGGCGTGTTGCTGAAACGCGGCGGGCAAATAACGCACGAGATCGCTGGCGATCAAGGAAACTTGCCCGAGATCCTCGGCCGCGAGGTCGCCGGCTAGGCCGTGCAGATGGACGCCGAGCCTGGCGGCGTCAAACGGCGAAAGCTTTTGGCAAACGAGCGCCGCGATCAGCCCGGTGAGCACGTCGCCGGTTCCGCCGGTCGCCATGCCGGGGTTGCCCGTTTCGTTATGGGCCTGCTGCTTGCCGTCGGTTATGAAGGTGCGATGCCCTTTGAGCACGACGACGATTTGGCTGTGTGCGGCTAATTCGGTCGCGGCCAGTTCGCTCTGCTGGCGCAGAAGGAGTTTCTTGCCGCCGGTGAGCCGCTGAAACTCGCCGGGGTGCGGCGTGAGAATTCGCGGCCCCGCGTGCCGAACCAGGATGTCCGGCTGTTCGGCCAGCGCGTTGAGCGCGTCGGCGTCGAACACGACGGGCAGCGGCAAATGTTCGTAGAGCCAGGCAACGAGCCGCGTCAAGCCGGGCGAACGGCCGAGCCCGGGACCGCAACCGACGGCGGTCGCCCTGCCGGCCAGTTGTTCGAGAGCGCCGAGGGCCTGTTCGGCAATGCGGCCCTGGTCGTCGGCCGCCAGCGGGGCGGTCATGTACGATGGCTCGAAGGAGGCGACGACGTCGAGGCTCGTTTCGGCAATGGCCAGTTGCACCAGTCCGGCGCCGCCGCGCAAGGCCGACAGGCCTGCCAAAGCGATCGCCCCGGTCATCCCTCGCGAACCGCCGATCAACAGCGCCCGGCCGAAATCGCCCTTGTGGCTCTCGGGCTCTCGCGGCGGAAGCTGAGGCAAGGGCATGGGAGGAGGAGCAAGCAGGGTTACGATTTCCGATTTCCGACTTCCGACCTTCTCGCCGCGATCAGCCCCGCTACATACGCGCCTTTGAAGCCGGCGTCGATATTCACCACGGTCACATTGGCCGCGCAACTGTTGAGCATGCTGAGCAAGGCGGCCACGCCGTTGAAGTTGGCGCCGTAGCCGACGCTGGTCGGCACGCCGATCACGGGGCAGTCGACATAGCCGCCGACGACGCTGGGCAAAGCGCCTTCCATGCCGGCGATCACGACGACCGCATCGGCGTCGGCGAACTCCGGCAACCGGGCGGGCAAGCGGTGCGGCCCGGCCACGCCCACGTCTTGGATCAGCGTTACGCGATGGCCCATCCACAGCGCCGTCTCGCGCGCTTCCTCGGCGACCGGTAAATCGCTGGTGCCGGCGGTGACGATCGCCACGTGGCCGCTGGCGCTGTGCGGCTCGCCGTTGGGGCTTGGTTGCGGAATGCGGAACGTGCGACCCAAGGGGTTGTAGCGTCCGGCGGCGAACTCCCGGCACAGGGCGGCGCCATGTTCGGCCGAAATGCGGGTGGCCAGCACGTCGACCCCGTCGGCGATGAGTGCGTGAAAGGCCTTCGAGAGCGATTCCAGCGTTTTGCCTTGTCCGAAAATGACTTCCGGAAATCCGCAGCGACGGCGGCGATCGAGATCGAGCTGGACCTCGCCCAAGTCGGCGGTCGGCCGCTGGGCCAGTGCGCCGACGAAATCGTCGACCGTCAGCTCCCCGCGCTTGAATCGTTCGGCCAGGCGCTGAATGTCGGAAGCGTGCATTCCGCCATGTTAATACAGTGGAAAGGGCGGAGAAAGGGCGGCTTGACGAGGATCCGGCAGGCGGCTAAAATCTCGCCAAAACTTGAAAGGCTATATGGACTTGTGTCAAACCGAATCGAGTTTGATCCGAGCCGGCCGAGAAAGATTCGGAGACCCCAAGGCATGGCCAGCCCCCCGCCCAATTCGGGTGACATTTTCGACCACCGGCGGATTCGCCGTCTGGTTGAGCTCATGAACGACCACGACCTGGCGGAGATCGACCTTCGCGACGGCGAGGTGCGGATTCGGATTCGCAAGCACCACGAGCCGGTGATTACGCCCGTGATGGCCGGCCCGGCATTGCCGGCGGCGTCCGCTGCGCCGGCGGCCCAGGCCGCTGTGCCTGCGGCGCCCGCGGCAGCCGCGGCCAGCGAGGAGCACCTCGTCGTCATCAAGAGCATCATGGTCGGCACGTTCTTCGCCGCCCCGAGCCCCGATTCTCCGCCGTTCGTCAAGGTGGGCGATCACGTCGGCGTCGACTCGACGATCTGCATTATCGAGGCGATGAAGGTGTTCAACGAGATTCCCGCGGGGGTTGCGGGCCAAATCGTCGCCGTGCTGGTCGAGTCGGGCGATCCGGTCGAGTTCGGTCAGCCCCTGTTCAAAGTGGATCCGCGCCAATAGCATGGCCGGTTCGTCGCTCAAGAGCGATGTTCTCTTCCTTAAAGCTCGGCGGGCCGGCGCGGCGATGCGGCGCCGGCCGGAGCGTTGGCACGGCTAGGAATCGTCGATGTTCAAACGCATCCTGGTAGCAAACCGCGGCGAAATCGCGCTGCGAATCATTCGCGCCTGCCGCGAGCTGGGCATTGAAACCGTCGCCATTTTCAGCGAGGCCGACCGCGGCGCGCAATACCTGGAATTGGCCAACGAGGCCTACTGCGTCGGCCCCGCCAAGAGCGCCGACAGCTACCTGAAGATCGACCGCGTGATCAGCGCGGCCGAAATCGGCAACGTGCAGGCGATCCATCCGGGCTACGGCTTCCTGTCGGAAAACGCCCATTTCAACGAGATCTGCCGCAGTTGCAATATCGACTTCATTGGTCCGACGCACGAAGCCATGCGGCGGCTGGGCGACAAGAACGAAGCCCGCAAGCTGGCCCGCGAGGCCAACGTTCCGACGGTACCGGGCAGCCAAGGGCTGATCGCCGACGAGCGGCAAGCGATCCAGGTGGCGCACGAAATTGGGTTTCCGGTGCTGATCAAGGCCTCGGCCGGCGGCGGCGGGCGCGGGATGCGAGTGGCCTTGAACGATCTGGCGTTGAAAAGCGCCATTCAACAGGCTCAGGCTGAAGCCGGCGCCGCGTTCGGCGATTCGAGCATTTACCTGGAGAAGTACATCGAACGCCCGCGGCACGTCGAAGTGCAGGTGCTGGCCGATCATCACGGCAACGCCGTACACCTTTGGGAGCGCGACTGCACCATGCAACGCCGGCACCAGAAGGTGATCGAAGAAAGCCCCGCCGCCCACCTGCCGGACGAAGTCCGCAAGGCCATCTGCGAAGCGGCCGTGCGGTTGATCAAGTCCGCGGGCTATACCAACGCGGGCACGGTCGAATTCATCGTCGATCGGCAGGCGAACTTCTATTTCATCGAGGTCAACGCCCGCATCCAGGTCGAACACCCGGTCACCGAAATGGTGACGGGCATCGATCTGATCAAGGCGCAATTGCACGTGGCTGCGGGCGAACCCTTGCCGTTCAAGCAGGAAGACATTCAAGTACATGGCGCCTCGATCGAGTGCCGCATCAACGCCGAAGACCCGGCCAGGAATTTTCAGCCGTCTCCTGGTAAAATCGAACGCATGATCGTACCGGGAGGTTTCGGCGTGCGATTCGATTCGCACGCGCATGCCGGATACGTCGTTTCGCCGCACTACGATTCGATGATCGGCAAGCTGATCGTACACCAGCCGACTCGGGCCGAAGCCATCCGGTCGATGTTGCGAGCTTTGGCCGAACTCAGGGTGGAGGGCATCAAGACCACCGTGCCGCGGTTGACCGATATCCTCAGTCATTCGGCGTTTGTCGAAGGCGACGTGGATACGACCTTCATCGAGCGCACGTGGAGTGGCTCCTAGACCAGGCGTCGTAAACGGAATAGAGGTAGGTTATGCTTCAGCATAACGCGGCGCAGCTGCGACCAAGGATTTACTCGCCGCAACATAATATGCGGCGTTAATCGCATAACCCGCGTCGTCCGCGATAAGTTATGCTGAAGCATAACCTACGTCTGGCGCGAGACGTCGCCCGCCGCGCGATCCCCCCAGCGGGGCAAGAGAACTTGGGACAGTTAGTCGAGGTTTAAGATGAGCACTGCATTGTCGCGTCCCCCGCGGGCAGAGACCAACTTTCGCCGCGTGGCCATTTTGTTCGCCGGCGGTCCGGCGCCCGCGGCCAACGCCGTGATTTCGACCGCCGCGGTGTCGTTCCTGCGGAACAACATCGAAGTGCTGGGCATCATGCACGGCTATTCGCACCTGATCGAGTACAGCCCGGAGAAGCCGCTCGTCGCCGGGCGGGATTACGTGCAGATCGACCACAAGATGTTGCGCCGCACGCGCAGCAGCCAGGGCATTTTGATCGGCACGGCGCGAACGAACCCCGGCAAGAACGTTTCGCACCCGGACCATCTGGCCGACCCGGAGCGCACGGCGCCGCTGAAAACCGTTCACGACGCGCTGGTTTCGCTGGGCGTCGACGCGCTGATGTCGATCGGCGGCGACGACACGCTGAAGACGGCCAACAAGTTCAAGTTGTTCCAGGAACACTTGCCCGCCGGAGTGAAGCGAATTCCGGTCGTCCATCTGCCGAAGACGATCGACAACGATTATATGGGCATCGATTTCACTTTCGGTTTTTTCACGGCCGTGGAATTTCTGGCCAGCGAAATCCGCAACCTGCTGGCCGACGCCGAAGCGGTCCGCTCGTATTACCTGACCGAAGCCATGGGCCGCAGCGCCGGCTGGCTAGCCTACGGCACGGCGATCGCTGGCGAAGCCAGTTTGGTGATCAGCGTCGAAGACATTATCGGCAAATACCGCGGCGAAGAGAAAACGTCGAACCCCGAGACCGGCCAGACGGAAACGCGGCCGATCATGGTCGTGGACGAAGTGATTCGCCGGATCGTCGCCACCATGCGCGCTCGCGAAGAGGAAGGCAAAGAGTTCGGCGTGATCGTGATCGGCGAAGGCCTGGCCGAGTATTTGCCGATGGAGTTTCTCCAAGGCATTCCGCGCGACGAACACGGGCACATCGCCATTTCGCAAGTCAATCTCAACCGCACCTTCGCCAAGCTGATCGCCGCGGAATACAAGAAGCAGACCGGCAAGAGCCGCAAGGTCGTCGGCTTGCAGCTCGGCTACGAAGCCCGCTGCGCCCGGCCGCTGGCCTTCGACGTGATGCTGGGCAGCCAGCTCGGCGTCGGCGCCTATCGGGCGCTGGTCGAAGAGAAGCTCAACGGCGTGATGGTCTCGGTCCACGGGCAGTTGGAACTGCGCTACGTGCCGTTTGACGAATTGGTCGACCCCAGCACGCTGGTGACCAAGGTTCGCTACGTCGAAACCACGTCCGACTTCCACCGGTTGGCGCGGTTTTTGGAAACGTACATCAACGAGTGAATGCTCCCTCTCCCAAAGCAAGAGGGAACCGGCGTGAGAACGGGTTCGCGCGATTGGTTCTGTAGGGAACGCCCTCCGTGGCAATCCGAGAAGCGCGAAGCGACGCGAATTCTGCTTTTCGCGGCACGCCGCAGAGGGCGTGCCCTACAGTTCGCGGCACGCCGCAGAGGGCGTGCCCTACAGGCTTTTGCCGCGAACGTCTACTTACGCCCAGAGGGAACGACGCAGACTAAAACGTCTTGACCAGCGTGCCGCCGTCGACGACCAGCACGCTGCCGGTAATGTAGCTGCCGGCGTCGCTGGCCAACAGCAACGCGGGGCCGGCCATCTCGCGCGGGTTGCCCCAACGGCCCAGAGCGGTGCGTTCGGCGAAGACGCTCTTCTGCTCGTCGGTCAACATCTTGCCGGGCAGGTCGGTCATGAATGGCCCGGGCGCGATGCAATTGACCGTGATGCCGAACTCGCCCAAATCGAGCGCGGCGGCACGGGCCAGGCCGAGCAGGGCCGACTTGGTGGCGGAATACGGGCCGCGGCCGTCTTTCGAGGCCAAGCCCATGATCGACGACATGTAGATCACGCGGCCCCAACGGCGCTCTTTCATTTGCGGCACGAGATCGCGCGTCAGGGCCATGCAACTGGTCAGGTTCAACTCGATGATCCGGTCCCAGTCTTCGTCGCGAATCTGGTCGATCGCCTGCGGGTTGTTCGTGCCGGCGTTGTTGACCAGGATGTCGACGCGGCCCAGCCAGGCCAGCGCGGTCTCGGCCAGCCGGGCCACGTCGCGGCGCTCGACCATGTCGGCCACGACATATTCGACTCGGCCGCCGCCAGCCTTGCGGATTTCCTCGGCCGCATGTTTCAGTTCCTCTTCGTGCCGGCTGCTGATCACGACGTCGGCGCCGGCTTCGGCGAAGCCCGTCGCCATCGCCAGCCCCAGCCCCTTGCTGCCGCCGGTGACCAGCGCCACGCGGCCGGAGAGATCGAAGAGTTCGTTTTTCATGGCATGCTCTAGCGGTTTCTTAGAACCCTTAATTGAAGTTGGGGCTTGCGCGTCGGTTAGCGAATTCAAAGGGAAGTTAGCCACGGATGAAACACGGCTCGAACACGGACAAGAGACCGAGAACCGCGATTCTGAACTCCATTCTCGTCCGGTCGAAGGAGAAATCTCCTCTGGCTTTATCCGTGTCGCATCGGTGTTTCATCCGTGGCTCGCTTTTGCAGCTTGTTTGCAGACGACCGATCCCGTTCAGCCCAGAGCCTTGACCACCAAGTCGCCGACCTGCTGCGTGCTATAGCCCATTTTGCCGGCGGCCTGGCTTCTCATTTTCGTGCCGGTAACGTTCTTGATGGCCGCGTAGACGCGCTCGGCTGCCTTGGGCTGGCCGGTGTGCTCCAAGAGCATGGCCATCGCGTTGATTGCGGCGATCGGGTTGATCACGTTCTGGCCGGTGTATTTCGGCGCGCTGCCGCCCATCGGCTCGAACATGCTGACGCCCCCCTGGTCGGGATTGAGATTGCCGCCGGCCGCCACGCCCATCCCGCCTTGCAGGATGCCGCCCAGGTCGGTGATGATGTCGCCGAACATGTTGGTCGTGACGATCACGTCGTAATACTCAGGGTTTTTGACCATCCACATGCAGCAAGCGTCTACGTGGTTATAGTCGGGCTTGATGTCGGGGTATTCCTTGGCCACGTCCTGGAATGTTCGCCACCACAGGTCGTGCCCGTAGGTCAGCACGTTGGTCTTGGCGACCAGGGTCAGCATTTTCTTCGGGCTGTTTCGCTTGCGGGTGTATTCGAAGGCCCAGCGGATGCAGCGCTCGCAGCCTTTGCGCGTGTAGAGGGCCGTCTGGCTGGCGACCTCGTCGGCCGTATTCTTCTTCAAGAAACCGCCGACGCCGCAGTACATGTCTTCGGTGTTCTCGCGGACCACGACGAAGTTGATATCGTCCGGGCCTTTGTCCTTGAGCGGCGTCTCGACGCCCGGAAAGAGCTGCACCGGGCGGAGATTGATGTATTGATCGAGCTGGAACCGCAGCTCCAACAGCAGGCCTTTTTCGAGGATGCCCGGCTTCACGTCGGGATGGCCGACGGCGCCCAGGTAGATGGCGTCGAACTTGCGCAGCTCATCGACGGCGCCGGCCGGCAGGGTTTCGCTGGTCCGCAAATAGCGCTCGCCGCCGAAATCGAAGTGGACCAATTCGTACTTGAACTTTTCGAGCAAGGCCGCCGCCTCGAGCACCTTGAGTCCTTCTGCCGCCACTTCGGGCCCCGTCCCATCGCCGCCGATCACCGCAATCTTCATGGAAATCCTGCTAGTCGTAGCCGTCGAAACCATGCCTGGCGCCTGCCGCTTCTTGGCCGCAGGCTGAAACGAGCGATTCTAACAGCCGCAGCAGGGGGTCACAAGTTTGCGGCGTGGCGGGTAGTGGGTCAGTCTAATTCCGAGAATTCTTGCCTGCCTGAGACCGGCGAAGTTTTGTAACCGTACACCGGCGCCAGGTGGCTCTGGGGCGGGCGGGGCTAGGGGCGGGGGTCGGGAGAATTCTGGGCCAGCCGTCGCTGAGCACGACGGCGCCGGCGCCGGTCGGCGGCGTCGCGGCGTTCGTCGGTCCGGTAATTGCGAACCGCCTCGGGATGCGATTGTTTCCAGACGTCGGCGTGCAACGAGCGGTAGTCGGTCGAGCCGGCCAGCAATTGGTCCAGCACGTCCTTCAGGTAGACGTACACGTCCAGGTCGTTCCTCGCCGCCG
>Ga0307372_10010927_pt1 | contig 12204 bp, 9 predicted proteins | sample OX1MG_FD_202533 | JGI IMG/M metagenome (GOLD analysis project Ga0307372, IMG submission 202533) | Soil microbial communities from Risofladan, Vaasa, Finland - OX-1 | ecosystem: Environmental > Terrestrial > Soil > Coastal area > Acid sulfate soil | place: Finland: Risofladan, Vaasa | collected...
CAGTCTGTTATGAAGCCACGTCTTGCTTTTGCGCTCGTCTTTGCATCCGCGCTCTTGTTTGCCGCCACAGCCACGGCGCAGTTCCCGGGCATGTCCGCGCCCAAACACTACGCCTGGTCCGACAAATCGCTCTCTCCCGATCAGCGCGCCGACCTCGTCATCAAGGAGATGACGCTGGACGAAAAAGTCCAGCTCCTCCATGGCCCGGGCTGGATGGTGTTCATGGGTCCAAAGCCTGAATCCGGCCCGCTGACACGCGCCATTTCGCTGCTGGGCTTCATTCCCGGCATCCCGCGCCTGGGCATTCCCGATCTCCAGATGACCGACTCCAACCAGGGCATTTCCGGCATCGGCGCGACCGGCCGCTATGCCACCGCATTTCCCTCCGGCGAGTCCATGGCCTCCGCCTGGGATCCAAGGCTCTCCTATGAAATCGGCACCCAGCTCGGCCACGAGATGCGCGCCATGGGATTCAACATGTCGCTGGGCTCCGGCATCAACATGATCCGCGAGCCCCGCGACGGCCGCACCTTCGAGTACAAGGGCGAAGACCCGCTGCTGGCCGGCACCCTGGCCGGCTCCGAGCTGAAGGCGGAGAAGGCGCTCCACCTGATCACCGACCTGAAGCACTACGCGGTCAACGACCAGGATGCCGGCCGCATCGTCGTCAATTCCATCATCTCGAAACGCGCCATGCGCGAGAGCGATCTGCTGGCGTTCCAGATAGCGCTCGAGGATTCCGGCGCCGGCGCCTTCATGTGCTCCTACAACAAGATCAACGGCACCTACGCCTGCGAGAATCCCTACACGCTCGGCGTGCTCAAAAAGGACTGGGGATTCAAGGGCTTCGTCGTCTCCGACTGGGGCGCGACACAAAGCACGGTGCCCGCGGCGCTCGCCGGCCTCGATGTGGAGATGCCCGGCAACGACTCCTTCGGCGCGCCACTCAAAAAAGCCGTGGAGGACGGACAGGTTCCCATGGACCGCCTCAATGACATGGTGCATCGCGTCCTGCGCACCGAGTTCGATTCCGGCATTGTGGATTACCCGCCGCAGCCCGAGTCTCCCAATGTGATGGAAGGTTTCAGAATCGCGCAGAAGACGGAGGAGCGCGGCTCGGTGTTGCTGAAGAACGAAGGCAACGTGCTGCCGTTGAACGCCGCATCGATCAAGTCGATCGCTGTCATCGGCGGGCATGCCGACGTAGGCGTCCTGTCCGGCGGAGGCTCCTCGCAGGTCTCGCCCGCCGGAGGCAATCCGGTTCCGCCGCCGCCCGCCACGGCCGCCAATCCCCTGGCCATGTTCCTGGTGTCCGTCTTCCACCGTTCCGCCCCGCTGAAGGGAATTGAAGCCAAGGCGCCGCATGCGGATGTGCAGTTCGATCCCGGCACCGATCCCGCGGCTGCCGCGGCCCTCGCCAAAAAGTCGCAGGTGGCGATTGTGTTTGCCACCCAGCATGAGTCGGAAGGCATGGACCTGCCTGACCTCTCGCTGCCGGACAATCAGGATGCGGTGATCGAAGCCGTGGCCGCGGCCAATCCGCACACCATCGTGGTGCTGGAAAGCGGCGGCGCAGTGCTGATGCCGTGGGTCGACAAGGTCGATGCGGTGCTTGAGGCCTGGTATCCGGGCATTCGCGGATCGGAGGCCATTGCCAACATCCTCTTCGGCGACGTGAACCCGTCCGGACATCTGCCGCTGACCTTCCCAAAGAGCGAAGCCGATCTGCCCCATCCGATTCATCTGGCGCCCCCCAAGCCCGATGCCGAGCATAAGGTGCCGAGACTCGCCGGCGCGCCGGGAATGATCGGTATGGTGATGGGAATCGGGCCCGACTTCGACGTGAACTACGACGAAGGGCTGAAGGTCGGCTACAAGTGGTACGACGCGGAGAAGAAGCCGGTGCTGTTCCCGTTCGGCTTCGGCCTTTCCTACACCACGTTTGCGTTCTCGGGATTGTCCGTGACGCCCGGCGACTCCACCACCGTCACATTCACGGTGAAGAACTCGGGCAAGCGCGCGGGCATCGAGACGGCGCAGGTTTACGCGTCGCTGCCGGCCGCGGCTGACGAGCCTCCGAAGCGGCTGGTCGGCTGGACCAAGGTCGAGCTGGGGCCGGGTGAATCGAAGCAGGTTTCGGTCCCGGTGAGCCGCGAGATGCTGTCGATTTACGACGAGGGTTCGGACGCATGGAAGCTGGTTCCCGGCAAGTACGTGATTCACGTTGGCGGATCGTCGCGGGACTTGCCGCTGGAGAAGAACGTGAGTTACTGAAGTGGCGCAAAGCCCCAAGGGCCGAATTCACGGTGAGTGAATCCGGCCCTGGGGACTGTTTGTGGCGCCATTCCGGAACTGGGAGAACTCAGGACTCCGGCCTGAAGGAAACATCCGCCTTTTATCTTTCGCAGTGACCAACATTGTCGCCGACCCTTCCGCAGAGATCGGCGACTTCACCTCGAAGGATCGGCTTTCACGCACACCGGCGAGATGCTAGCGGCGCCGCGTGACCGCCCACAGCGCCGCTCCGCCCAACAGCACTCCCACGGCAAACGCGATTCCCATCGCCTGCGGGTGCCTCTTTATCGCGTGTCTGGTGTCATCGATTGCGTCCTCGGCAGCATCGCGGCTCTGGTTGATTGCTTTCATCGCGGACTTAAACCCATCCTCCACGGCATCGGTCATGATGGACTTTATCCTTGAAACTTCGTGAAGAACCTCATCCGCCGACGGCACTTTATCCATAATGTCAACTTCCATGGTTTCGCTCCGTTCTGACTGTAAATTATGGCACTCTCCGGGCTCAACTCCAAATCTACAACATCGAGCTGGGCTGCGCCGCCGGCTTTGGCTGGAGCATTTCAGCCGCTTACAATCGAAGGTTGGCTGAGCGCCCAGAAACGGAGTCTTCGCTTTGATCGATCGCTATACACGCCCGGCCATGGGCCGGATCTGGACGGAAGAGAACAAATACCGCTGCTGGCTGGAAGTGGAGGCGGCGGCGAGCGCGGTGCTGGCCGAGGACGGGGTGGTGCCGGAGGCGGCGGCGCGCGCGATTGCGGAGAAGGGAAGCTTTTCCGTAGAGCGGATTCGCGAGATTGAAGCCGAGGTGAAGCACGATGTGATCGCCTTCACCACGGCGGTGGCGGAGACGTTGAAGGCGCATGGTCTCGGGGAGGAGTCGCGCTGGCTGCACTACGGGCTGACCTCGAACGACATTGTGGACACGGCGCTGGCGCTCGAGGTGAAGGCGGCGTCGACGATCGTTCGCGAGGGGCTGGCGCTGCTGGCGGCAGTGCTGAAGCGGCGGGCGGTGGAGTTCAAACACACGCCGACCATCGGACGCACCCACGGCATCCACGCCGAGCCGACCACGTTCGGGCTGAAGCTGCTGAACTGGTACGCCGAGATCGAACGCGACATCCGGCGGTTTGAGGCGGCGGCCGAGGACATGCGGGTGGGCAAGCTATCGGGCGCGGTGGGGACGTTCGGGCACCTGAAGCCGGAGCACGAGGAGCGCATCTGCGCGCGGCTGGGATTGAAGCCGGCAGCGGTGGCCACGCAGGTGATCCAGCGGGACCGGCACGCGGCCTACATTGCGACCCTGGCGATTATCGGCAGTACGCTGGACAAGATCGCGGTGGAGGTGCGGCATCTGCAGCGGACGGAGGTGCGGGAGGCGCAGGAGTACTTCAGCGAGAAGCAGAAGGGCTCGTCGGCGATGCCGCACAAGAAGAACCCGATCACCAGCGAGCAGATCTCGGGGCTCGCTCGGGTGCTGCGGGGCAATGCGCAGGCGGCGCTCGAAAATGTGGCGCTTTGGCATGAGCGCGATATCTCGCATTCAAGCGTGGAGCGGGTGATCTTTCCGGACTCGACGATTCTGATGGATTACCTGCTGGCAAAGACAGCGGACTTGATTGACCGGCTGCTGGTGTACCCGGAGCGGATGAAGAAGAACCTGGAATCGACGGGCGGGCTGATCTTCAGCGGGCAGTTGCTGCTGGATTTGGCCGAGGCGGGGATGCTGCGCGAGGACGCGTACCGGCTGGTGCAGGGTCACGCCATGCGGGCTTGGAAGGACGACCTGGTGTTTCGCGATGAAGTGGCGCGGGATGCGGAGATCATGAAGCTGCTTTCGTCGGAGAAGCTGGCAAGAACCTTCGATTACACGCGGCAATTGGAGAATGTGGATGCGATCTTCCGGCGGGTGCTGGGAGACTGACGAGAGAAGCGCAAGGTTGGGCTCATCGCAATATTGGCATTTTCATTTCTATCAGGAGACTCGGATGCGATTTGTGGTTTGCCTTCTCGCGGCGTTTGGCGCTCTGTCCGCCATGGGCCAGCAACCAACCAAACCGGCGGCAGACGGTTTGAACGGCCTTTCCTTCATGAAAGGGGACTGGACGGGCCAGCAGGACTTCAACACGCAGGGCGGCCCGGCCATGGTGGGCAAGGCGACCGACAACATTTCGGTGTGCATTGAGGCGAAGTACGTCTGCGAGATGCTTTCGACCACGCTGCCCAATCGCAAGCCCACGGACACACGCCACTTTATCTCCTTCGACAAGAAGACGGGCAAGTACACGGCGTGGTGGTTCAACGACACCAGCACACGGCCGATGGAGCTGACCGGGGAAGTTTCCGGCAATAAGCTGGTATTGACGAGCGACGCTTCGGCGCCGGGACCGGTGCTGCGCGCCACGTATGAGCAGACCCCTGAGGACAAGCTGACTTTTCAGCTCGAGATGAAGCAGGGCGATTCTTGGATGAAGCTGTTTGTGTCGACGTATGCGAAGAAGTGAGCGGGAGCGGGATGCTCGTTTTAACGGCGCGGGTTTGGAAACCCGCGCGACAGCCGATCTGGAGATCGGCGGTACCTGTGAATTAGATCAGGCGCAAGGAGGCACGCCCCTTTGTCACGTTATGCCGAGCCGATGGCGCGGCTCATTGAAGAACTGAAGAAGCTGCCCGGAGTGGGCACCAAGAGCGCGCAGCGGTTCGCGTTCCACATCCTGCGCGGCACCGATGCCGACGCCGAGGCGCTGGCCGAGGCAGTGCGCGGGTTGAAGGCCAGCCTGCGGCTGTGCTCGGTTTGCAACAACGTGACCGACGTGGACCCGTGCGTCTACTGCGCCAGCCCCACGCGCAACCAGCGGCAGGTATGCGTGGTGGAGGAGCCGACCAGCATCGGGGCGATTGAGCGGACGAGGGGGTACAACGGGGTCTATCACGTGCTGCACGGCACGCTTTCGCCGCTGCACGGGGTGGGGACGGAGCAGTTGCGGGCCGGCGGCCTGCTGGACCGGGCCGGGCGGGGCGAGGTGGATGAGGTGATCCTGGCGACCAGCCCGACGCTGGAAGGTGAAGCTACGGCGAACTGGCTGGCTTCGGCGCTGCGCGGCGCCGGCCTGCGCATCACGCGCATCGCCACCGGCGTGCCGGCGGGAAGCGATATCGAATATGCCGACGAGGTGACGATGTCGCGGGCTATGGAGGGACGGCGGGAGCTGTAAGCATTTTTGAATCAGCCATTTCCTCGCGAGCATGGCGAAATTCGCGCCATACGCGGCGGGTTCTCCAGCCCTGATTCCAGAACTGAACCAAAGTTGAACACGGCACGGTGCACTTTTCCCGCCTGATGCGTCTAGCAAACAGGGGCAAGTTGTGATAAGGTACAGCTTTGCAACTGTGCACGTTTGCGCCTTAAGCGTTTCTGGATCAGGCACTTGGCGGCACACCCACTCGCATCTGGCGGGGGAATCGAATGCCCGACTACGTTTACCTGCTTGAAAACCGGCTTTCAGCCGACCAGCAGCATGCGCTGCGCGTGCTGCGGGATGCGGCCCGTGACGCTGGTTTCATCCTTTTTCTGACCGGGGAAGCGGTGCGCGACCTGACCAGCGGGCACGCTGTGCGCGAGCTTGAAGTGGCGGTTCATGGAAACGCCCTCAAGCTTAAGAAACAAATCGAGAAAGCCGGCGGCAAAACCTGGGGTGAGGACGAAGCTTCGCGCACCCTGTACTTGTGCTTTCCGGGAACCGTTCGCGTAGATCTGGTGAGCACCCACCGCGTGGAATACAAGAAGCCGGGGCAGCCGACCTACCACTTGGCGTCGATCCAAGAAGACCTGCGGCGCCGGGACTTTACCGCCAATGCCATGGCGATCTCGCTCAACGAGGGCTCGTACGGGTTGCTGATGGACCCGCTGAACGGGGTGGCGGACATTGAGGCACGGAGCCTGCGCCTGGTGTCCAGCTACGGTTTCATTGAGGATCCGGCGCTGCTGATCCGCGCCATCCGGTACCGGACGCGTCTGAGCTGGGACCTCGATCCCCGCACCCAGCAGCGCTATGAAAACGCCAAGGCCGAGGGGGTGATCGAGTATCTCTCCTCCAAGGGGATGAGCCGGGAGCTGGAGCAGATTGGGCACGAGGACGACGGCCTGGCGGTGCTGAAGGCGCTGGAGGCGGAGGGCTGGATGAAGGTGCTGTGCCCGGCCTGGACCCATGCCAAGGCGGATCCGGAAAAGCTGAAAGCATTGCATGACCTGTCGGTGGACCTGCTGATGCAGGGCGTGCACGCGGATATCTCGGCGGCGCAGATGCAACTGCTGACTGCGAAGATGGCGCCCAAGGATCTTGCCGCCTTGAAGAAACAACTGTTGCGGCCGGGGTTCGTAGAGGAGTGGAACAGCCTGGACCACCTCTCGGCGGGGTTCCAGAAGGTGCTGCTGTCCAAGCAGAATCAGTCCGCGTCGGCCACTTTCAAGCTGTTCACCACGTACGATCCCGAGGCGATCCTGTGGCTCGGGTTCACGGCCAAAGATGCCGCGGTCAAAGAGAAGTACCATGATTTTCTCAAAGTCTGGCCGGAGATGCGGCAGCGCATTCCGTACGCGCTGATGCAGGAGATGCGCATCCGGCCGGAGCTCCAGAACTACAACGAGATTGTGCACGCCATCTTTCTTCAGTTGATCGATGGAAATCTGCAGACGCCCGAGGAGATGCGCGCGTTCCTGGAGCCGTACTCGCCGCCGGCGCCGCCGCCGCAGCAGACGTACAAGCGTCCGCGGGCGAAGCGCGGAGCCGAGGCCAAGATCAAGGAAGTCTTCGAAGAAGAGGAAGAAGAAGGCGAAGTGGGTCTGGAAGAGGACCTGGACGAGGTGGCAGGCGGGGACGAGGACGAGATCGGGCTGGGACTGCCGAAAATCGAGCTGGAGCCGGAAGAGGGCGAGGAAGAGGAAGAAGAGACTGCCGGCGAAGAAAAGGAAGAAGAGGCCGCGCCGGTGAGGAAGGGCAAGGCAGCCCCAGCCACGAAGGTGGCGGCGAAGCCGGCAGCAAAGGCAGTTCCTGTGCCCGTTCCGGCCCAGAAGCCCGCCGCCAGGCCCGCCGCCAGGCCCGCCGCAAAACCGGAGGCTCCGGCCACGCCCGCGGCCAAGGCTGTTCCGGCAAAAGCCATGCCCGCCAAGCCGGCCCATGCACCCGAGCCGAAGAAAGTTCAGGCCAAGAAGACGCCCGAGCCGCCAAAGAAGAGCGTCAAGCCGGAGGTAAAGACCGCGGTGCTGAAACCCGCGGCCAAACCCGCGCACAAGTCGGTTCCGAAAAAGCCGGCGAAAGGCGCCGGCGCAAAGACGGCTGCAAAGAGCCTGCCGGTGAAGAACAGGCCGGTGGCCAAGACTGCTCCGAAGCCCGCGCCAAAGAAAGTTGCGCCGAAGCCGAAGGCCAAACCGGCTCTCGCGAAGCCGGCAGCCAAAAAGGCGGCTGCCAAGGGCGGCAAGAAGCGGTAGGGGCACGGGTTAAAGAGGCTGCGGAAGAACTCCTCTGCTTGCCTGTGGTGCCTGACCGGAATCAGCCCGCATCCTGCCCCAGCCACGCCGCTCCCCTTACGCCGCTGGAATCGCCAAACTGTGCCGGCACAATGGGAGTATGGATACCGCCTCCAAAACCGTAACTCTCCAAAAGCGGCGGAACATTGCGATAGATGCGGGCCAGCCGGGACAGCCCCCCGCCAATCACCAGGACATCGGGATCGATGACGTTGACCAGCGACGCAAACCCTCGCGCGATTCGATCTTCGAGCCTGCTGAGGGCGGCCTGCGCCTCCGCATCGCCTCGGTCGGCGGCCTCCGCTACCTCTTTGCCGGAGAGCGGAACGCCGGAGTGGCGCTGGTAGTCGTTGGCCAGCGCGGTACCCGAGATCCAGGTTTCGATGCACCCGGATTTCCCGCAATAACAAGGCGGTCCCGGAACTTCATCCGGCCACGGCCAGGGAAGGCTGTTATGGCCCCATTCGCCGGCGACACTGTGCCGGCCCTCGTGTACCCGCCCATCAATCGCCAGGCCACCTCCACAGCCGGTTCCTAAAATGACCGCGAAGACAACGCGGTGCCCGGCGCCGCTTCCATCCGTGGCCTCAGAGAGAGCCAGACAGTTGGCATCGTTTTCGCAACGCACTTCCCTGGAGAGGGCGGCCGAGAGATCGCGCTCCAGCGGCTTCCCAATGATCCAGGTGGAATTCGCATTCTTCACCAGGCCCGATGGCCGCATGATGGCGCCGGGAATGCCCACCCCTACGCTGGCTCTCTGTCCCAGATCCGTCTCCAGGGTGCGCACCAGCCGCGCAATGGTGTCCACGGTTTCCGCGTAGTCATGACGGGGCGTCGCCACCCGGATCCTGCCCAGTTCCTTGCCATCGGCGCCGAGCGCCAACGCTTCAATTTTGGTTCCGCCAAGATCGATTCCGATGCGCATCATTTGCTGATGAGCTTAGCATCCGAACCGTTTCATCCCCGGGCCGGCGCTGTGCGGCTCGATCCGACATCCTTGTCCGCCGTGGTACCTTCATCTCATCCCCGGAGGTTCCATGATGCGATCGCGCCTGCCGCGCCTGCTGCCCGTTTTCTTTGCAATACTCCTTGCCACGACGCCCTTGTATGCCCGCGCAAACGACGCTTCGGCCGCGCCCGGCTACAAGTTCCAGCGCGGCGGCTGGACCTACGTGCATCTGGAAGGCACGCCGGCCGAGATCGGCTACCAGCATGGCCGCCTGCTGGCGAACCAGATCGAGGACCTGATCAACGTAACCAAGGTGGAGACGCTGCACTCCACCAAACGCGACTGGGCCTTCTATCGCAAAGCTGCGCAAACGCAGCTTTGGCCCCACATCGAAGACGAATATCGGCAAGAACTCGAAGGCATCGCTCGTGGGGCGCAGTCGCGCGGCGTCAAGCTCGACGTATGGGACATCGTGGCACTGAACGGCAACATTGAGCTGCCGGAGTATTACGTACCATGGCTGGACAAAAAGGAGAAAGCAGCGAATGCGCCGGCGGCGGCCAACGCGCCCCAGATTCGCCCGCAGGGCCGCTGTTCGGCGTTCATCGCCAGCGGCAGCTACACCAAAGACGGCAAGATCGTGATCGCCCACAACAACTGGTCGAGCTACGCGGACGGTTCGCGCTGGACCGCGATCTTCGATATCAAGCCGGCGCACGGCCATCACATTCTGATGGACGGCGAGCCCGGCGTGATCACCAGCCAGGACGATTTTGGCGTGAACGATGCCGGCCTGATGGTCACGGAGACCACCATCACCCAGTTCGAGGGCTGGAACCCGGACGGGATTCCCGAGTTTGTGCGCTCGCGCAAGGCGCTGCAATACGCCGGCACGATCGACGAGTATGCGGACCTGATGCGCAAGGGCGACAACGGCGGCTACGCCAACGATTGGCTCATCGGCGACCGGAAAACGGGCGAGATTGCTTACCTGGAGCTGGGCCTGAAGAACACGCCCATGTGGCGCAAGAAGGACGGGTACTTCGTCAGCTCGAACTTCGCCCGCGATCCGGCGCTGATCAAGGAAGAGACCCCGCAGTGGGATCCAAATAACATGTCGCAATCGGAGAACGCGCGCCACGCGGAGTGGAAAAAGAAAATGGCCGAATACAAGGGAGAGATCGACATCGAGCTGGCGGAAAAGTTCCTTGCCGACCACGCCGACAGCTACACCGGAAAGACCGGCGCGGACCAGCGCACCCTCTGCGGACATGCGGACGTGGTGAAGGCCGGGATTCCGGAGTGGGACTGGGGACCGTATTATCCGGGCGGCGCGGTCACGGGCAAAGTGATGGATTCGGAGATGGCCGCGAAGATGGAGCTGATCGCGCATGCCGGCCACCCCTGCGGGGAGAGCTTTTATGCCGCGCCGTTTCTGGCCCGGCATCCGGAATACGGCTACCTGAAAGGCGTGCTGAAAGACATGCCGGCGGGGCCATGGACGAAGTTTGAGACCGGCGAAAGAAGGTAAGGCGCCATCCTTTGGCGAGGCGATCAAGGAAGAATGCGCATCTCTGCCCGGAAGAGGTGGTAGCGTGTGAAGGTCACGTCGTTGACGAGGATGCGGGGAAGTGCTGGCCGGGTCTGGCCGGTCTCTTCGTCGATCCGGTTGATCGCGATGGCGTGGAGGGGACAGACGTAGTTCTTTCCGCCGATCTCCACTGATCCGTATTCGACAACGATAGCCGCGACAACGGGTGTATCTGCAGGCGCGCTGGACTTTGGCGGGGCGGCTTCGATAACGATGCGAAGAACACTGCCGGTGGCGGGATCGACCGCGAGCTCGCCGTGGTAAGCGGGATGCTGCTCATAGGACAAGCCGGGCACACTCTGCGAGGGCTGAAAGAAGGCGAAATGGGACTTGTCGGCGGGAACGCTGTAGCGGTAGACGGCGAGCAGGCCGGAGGGTCCGTGCTCCCAGCGATCCCAGGCAATGGACCCGGCGGCCGTATCTTTGTCGACGAGAGAGAGGATGGGGCCGAATTCTCCGGCTGAAGTGAGGCCCATGGGGAGCAGATGTCGATGCTTGGCCTGGGTTTCGGGCGGGGTCTGTATCTCGGATCCGTTGCGATAGGTGACGCGCTCGTCGGAGAATCCTTCGAGAAAGAGCTGCCGGGAGGAATCGACCCTGCCGAGTGAGCGGAATCCCAGGGTTTTGCCCGACCCTTCCAGGAATTGGAGTTCGTACTGTTCGGATTTCATTTGGTTGAGAGTTGCAATTTCAAACGAAATCGTACTGCGCAGGGCGTAGAAGTTGGGCAGGCGAGGACGCATACTGCGCACATACTCCCGGGCGCGCTGGAGAATTGCGGACCTTTCGAGCTCGCTGGGCGGCGGCGCATCAGGGATTTCGCCGGCCGGGAGATTCCTGATGGAAGAGGCATCTGCGAGGTAGAGGAGGATTTGGCGGGCAATTTCACCTTTGAACCGCAATTCCCAGCGGGAAAGGCGCGCGGGGCTGATGCGCTCCGTCATCTCAAATCGCGCCAATCGAGGAGCCGCTTCCCTTTCCCTTTGCTGCCCCAGCCGGGCCAGTTCCTTCTGCATTTCGGCGACGGTCATGCGAGTTTGCGCGAATGCCGGCCAGGCGATCAGGAAGAGCGCCGCCATCGCGAATGCAGATTTGCTGCGAAGAAGATTCACCGTATGCGATGGCTCGATTGTAACGAACGGTGGGGAAGGCGGAGAACCACTGTGCTCGCCACCATGGGAGTCGCGGAAACAACCCTTATTTGTAGATCAGGTGAATGGTGATCTCCGTAGCCGGGCAGCCGACCTGGACCACCGCGGCCTGGAACGGCGGCGCGCTCAGCCCAACGTGCGGATTGTTGGCAAAGCCGAATCCCTCCTTCGGAATGCCGAGGAAGTTGCGATCCAGCTTGTGATTGGAGTTCTCGTCGTGGATGGCGGCCACGCCGTAGGTTCCGGGCGGGAGATGCCACTCGGCCACGGCGGTGCGGGTGGACTTGTCGATGGGCGCGGGGCCGTGGCGGAAGCTCTTGCTCAGGTCCTCCGGCCAGCCCGCGGGCGAGGTGAAGATCACCGTCCCCAGATTTCCGCGGGTATTGCGAAAGCCGTCCACGTGAATGTGCAGGATGCAGCTTTGGCCGCGGCCCGAAGGTGCCGCGAGCGCCGTGACGAGGGCGGCCACCGTCCAGGCCGCCAAAGCAGTTCTTCTTGTCATAAATGGCGGCAGAATTTTGGACGTACTCCTGCGTATCAAGTTACGCCAGAGGGAAGGGAGCCGAATCCGAGCCGCTATGGTGTCGCGCTTGAGGAGAACCGTGAGATTCAGGTCCGAGTGAGCCGGGGGAAGGATTCGGACGGTTAAGGGTTAAACCCGCAACGGCGGTTTTGTGCGCAGCGGCGG
>Ga0307372_10010929_pt1 | contig 12203 bp, 10 predicted proteins | sample OX1MG_FD_202533 | JGI IMG/M metagenome (GOLD analysis project Ga0307372, IMG submission 202533) | Soil microbial communities from Risofladan, Vaasa, Finland - OX-1 | ecosystem: Environmental > Terrestrial > Soil > Coastal area > Acid sulfate soil | place: Finland: Risofladan, Vaasa | collected...
GACCGAGCAGACGAGGCCGATGCCGATTTTCCAGTTGAAGCCGAGGGGGGCGATGGCGGGCTCGATGAAATGGCCGATGCGGCCGATGGCGCTGTTGGCGAGCTGGGGGGCGGACCAGTTGCCCTGTGCGGTGCGGATGACGGGCAGGTGAGCGAGGACCCAGAGGACCATGGTGACGACGAGGATGACGGTGCCGGCCTGGCGCATGAAGATGCGGCCGCGGTCGACGAGGCGCATGAAGAGCGAGCGCAGGGTGGGCATGCGGTACTGGGGGAGCTCGAGGATGAAGGGGGTCTCGCTTGATTTGAGGATGGAGCTTTTGAGCAGGTGGGCGGTGGTCATGGCGGCGACGAAGCCGGCGACGTAGAGGCCGAGCATGGTGAGCGCCTGAAGGCCGACGAGGCCGTGCCAGTAACTGCGGTGGGGGATGAAGGCGGCGATGAGGAGCAGGTAGACGGGCAGCCGCGCGGAGCAGGTCATGAACGGTGTGACCAGGATGGTGGCGATGCGGTCGCGCTTGTTCTCAATGGTGCGGGTGGCCATGATGGCGGGGACGGCGCAGGCGTAGGCGGAGAGCAGGGGAATGAAGGCCTTGCCGTTGAGGCCGACGGTGCGCATGACGCGGTCGGCGATGAGGGCGGCGCGGGCGAGATAGCCGGAGTCTTCGAGGATTCCGATGAAGAGGAAGAGCAGAAGGATCTGGGGGAGGAAGACGAGGACGGAAGAGATGCCCTTCCAGATGCCGTCAAGTACCAGCGACTGGAGCCAGGCAATGGGGAGGAGCGGGCGGATGAGGTCGCCCATGCGGGCCAGGATGTCGCCAAAACCGTCGGAGAGCGGCTGGCCGAGGGCGAAGACGACTTCAAAGACGCCAATGACGACGACGAGGAAGAGGAGCGGTCCCCAGATGCGATGGAGGAGGATCTTGTCGAGGCGGCGGCTGGACTCGGCGGAGAGGGGGGCGCGGTAGCCGGTGCGGCGGCTGACCTGGGCGGCCCAGGTGTGGGTGCTTGCGGCGTTGCCGAGGACGGGGAGGGTGAGGCGCTGGTCGGCTTTTTGCGCGGCCTGGGGGAGCGCGCACTGGTTGAGGAAGAGGGGGATGGCGTCGAGGCCGGTGCCCTGGGTGGCGCTGATGAGGGCGACGGGCGCGCCGAGTTCGCGGGCGAGCTTGAGGGGGTCGATGGCGCCGCCGCGGGCGTGCATGAGGTCGCTCATGTTGAGCAGGACCAGGGTGGGCAGTCCGAGGGCGAGGACGGGCGCGGCCAGCATGAGCTGGCGGGTGAGATGGAGCGAGTCGAGGACGAGGAGGACGGCGTCGGGGCGGGGGGTACCGGCCATTTTGCCCTTGAGGACGTCGACCGCCACTCGGGCGTCTTCAGAATACGGAGTGAGGGAGTAGACACCGGGCAGGTCGATGAGGGTAAGGTCGTCGCGGTGGACGCCGGCCATGAGGCCCTTGCGCTGTTCGACGGTGACGCCGGGGTAGTTGGCGACCTTCTGGCGGAGGCCGGTGAGGCGGTTGAAGAGGGTGGACTTGCCGGAGTTGGGCGGGCCAATGAGGACGACGGTGCGAAGAGCGCCCTGAGCGGGCGCCTTGGGAGCCTCAAAGGCCGGGGCCTCGCAGCAGGGATTCATTGGCGGGCCTCGGTGAGGGGCTCAGGGGCCGGCTGTTGGTTCGCTTTCGAGTCTTGGGACGTACGGACGAGTTCGGGCTCGGCGTTTTTGACGCGGATGGCGTTGGCGGTTTCGCGGCGGAGAGCGATGTGCATGCCATCGATGGAGTAGACGGTGGGGTCGCCGGCGGGGGCGCGGCGCAGGGCGGTGACCAGGGCGTCGGGGACGAAGCCCATATGCATCAGGTGGTTCTGGACGGATTCGGGGAGGTCGAGAGCGACCACGACACCCGATTCGCCGACCTTTAGTTCACTCAGCACGCTCACCTGCCGGACTCCGTGGGGCCGCCGAAAGGGCAGGACCCTCGATATGCGACCGTAATGGTCGGATTTCAGTATACGACCGAATTGGTCTGAGTTGCAAATGTCCGATGAAGACATGAATGAAGCCTCCCCGCAGGGGTGCCTGGGGGCAGGGCCTCTGCGGACGCTACAACGATCTATATCGGATCGTTGGAATCGTTTTAGCAGCAAGGAATTCAGGAAGATGTGACCTAAATCACGGGATAAAGCGGAGATGGCGAGGTAATCGGCCTTTGTGGTTCCCACCCTTGCGCCGGAAAAAAGGCGCAAAGATGGGGCACGGGAGAATGGGAACTAGACGCACAGAGCTTTGACGAGGGCAGACCACTCAGCGGTCAGCTCGGGGTGGTGGAACTGGCGGCCGGCGCGGTTGTACCAGTATTCGGCGTTCCAGTCGGCGCCCTCCTTGCGATGGAGGTAGGCGTGGACTGCCATACCGTCTTGTGATTCGAGCTCGTCGACGAGGGAGTGGGCCTGAGCCCAGTCGCCTTTGGCGTCCCACCAGAGGGCCTGGAGGGTGACGGGGAGGCCGGCGGACGGGGTCTGGCCGCTGAGACTGGCGCGGAAGTCGTCGGGGGTCATGGGAATGTTGTAGCACCGGAGAGGCAGCGGAGCTAGCGGAGTTCGCGGAGTTGGCCAGGCCGCGATCTGGAGCGCCTGGAGGTGATGCGGACGAGAGGCAACCGCGGATCCTTCCCCTTCTCTGTTCTCAGGGGCAGGAGGACAGTTTCTGGGTGGTTTGGGCGTGTCCCGGAACGCGGAAGATCAACCTGGGTGTGTGGAAAACTGCTTTGTATACTTATGCAGAGCGATGTATATTTATGCAAGGCGCGGCTCTGGGCCGCGCTTTTCGATTTGGGTTGGGAAAGCGATGCACGAACGAATGAAGACCGAACGGCATAGCGCGATACGGGAGCTGGTGGCGCGCACGGCGGTGAGCAACCAGGACGAGCTGCGGCGGAAGCTGCGGCGGCGCGGGTTTGCGGTGACGCAGGCTACGCTGTCCAGAGATATTCACGAGCTGAGGCTGTCGAAAGGGCCTGCCGGGTACGCGCTGCCGAATGGAAACGGACATGGTGCTGCGCCGGAGGAAGACGAAGGGCCGCCGTCGGTGAAGGAAGTGCTGGACAGCTTTGGGCTGCGGGTGACGCACGCGTTGAACCAGGTGATTCTGCGGACGGTAATGGGCGGGGCGCAGCCAGTGGCGGCGGCGCTGGACCACGAGGGATGGCCGGAAGTGGTGGGCACGCTGGCCGGCGACGATACGGTGCTGGTGATCTGCCAGGATGCGAGACATGCTACGGAAGTGGAAGCGCGGTTGAGGGCGATGCTTCGCTAGGGAGTAGGGAATAGGGAGCAGGGAGCAGGGAATAGGGAATAGGGACTGAGGGACTGAGTGAGCGAGGCGGTGCAGACAGCGGTGGTGGGAGTGACGGGATATGCCGGCGCGGAGCTGGCACGGCTGCTGCTGCATCATCCTCGGCTTAAGGGCGCGCCGCCGGTGTTTGCGGGACGGCTGGATGAGAGGGCGGCGGCGAAAGGCGGAATTCCGCTGGGCGAGATTCATCCGGAGCTGAACGACAGCAAGGGGAATGGGAAGCTGCGTCTGCAGCAGTTCTCGTGGGAGTTGCTGACGGACCTGGATGTTCAAGTTTTGTTCCTGGCCACGCCCCATGAGCAGTCGCGGGAGTGGGCGCCTGAAGCGCTGAAGCGCGGGATGCGGGTGGTGGACCTGAGCGGAGCGTGGCGGCTGAAGGAGGCGGCACATCGCGCGGTGTACGAATTTGAGGACGAGGGAACGCCCGAGGCCGCGGAGGTGCAGGAGCAGGCGGTGTACGGGATGCCGGAGCTGCATCGCGATGCGATACGCGGTGCGCGGCTGGTGGCGAACCCCGGGTGTTATGCGACCTGCGTGATTCTGCCGCTGCGGCCGCTGGTGGCGGCGGGCATGGTTGACCTGGAGCACGGAATTGTCGCGGATGCGAAGAGCGGGGTGAGCGGGGCAGGGAAGGCGCCGACGCCGAAGACGCACTTTATGTACGCGGCGGACAATTTTTCAGCGTATGGGGTGTTCACACATCGGCACACGGGCGAGCTGCTGGAGCAGATTGGGCTGAAGGCGGAGCAGATGATTTTTACGCCGCACCTGCTGCCGATTCCGCGGGGGATTCTGGCGACGATGTATGTGCGATTCAAGACAGCACAGACGCGGGCGAGCGTGATGGAGGCGTACCGGAAGTTTTTTGCGCATTGCCCGATGGTGCGGCTGCATGAGCACGGGCTGCCACAGATACAGCACGTGGCGCGGACCAATTACATCGATATCGGGTTTGAGCTGGCGCGGGATGGGAAGCGGGCGGTGGTGGTGGGCTGCCTGGACAACCTGCTGAAGGGCGCATCGGGGCAGGCGGTCGAGAACCTGAACGTGATGCTGGGCTGGGATGAAGCGGAGGGCCTGGAATGAGGTACGTGGTCAAGCTGGGCGGGGCGGGGCTGGAAGAGCCGGCGCTGAAGGAAGGCAGCGTGCGTGCGATTGCCGAGCTGGCGCGCGACGGCAACAAGGTGGCGGTGGTGCACGGCGGTGGGGCGCAATTGACGCGGACGCTGAAGGCGCTGGGGAAGACGAGCGAGTTTATCAACGGGCTGCGGGTGACCGATGTGGAGACGCGCGATGCGGCGCTGATGGTGCTGGGCGGCATGGTGAACAAGGGCCTGGTGGCATCGCTGGGTGCGGTGGGACAGCCGGCATTCGGCATGACCGGCGGCGACGGGCTGGTGTTTCGTGCGCGCAAAAAGAGAACCGTTCCGGACCTTGGTTATGTGGGCGAGATTGCGGCCAGCGATCCGCGATGGATTGAGGCGATCTGGAATTTGGGCGGCGTGCCGGTGCTGTCGTCGATGGCGCTGGGATTCGACGGCGAGTACTACAACGTGAACGCGGACGAGATGGCGGCGGCGTGCGCGATTGCGTGCCGCGCGGATGCGCTGGTGTTTCTGACCGATGTGCCGGGGGTGCGGGGCGCGGACGGGCAGGTGATGCGGTGGCTTTCGATTGACCAGATAGCGGAGATGGCGAAGAGCGCGATTATCAGCGGCGGAATGCTGCCCAAGCTGGGGGCGTGCCGCGAGGCCCTTTTGAATGGCGTGAAGCGGGTGCGGATTCTGCCGGCGGATGCGGCCGGATATTTGCCCGACCTTTGTAGCGCGCGGGTGGCGCAGGGAACGGAAGTGATGGTGGCGTGAGAGCAGGGAACGAGGGAACAAGGGAACAAGGGAACGAGGAGGCGAACGGGGATGACGAAGCTGGAGCAGATTCGCGCGGTTGAGGACAAGCTGTTGCTGAAGACTTACGACCGTAATCCGCTGCTGTTTACAGGCGGCGAAGGTGTGCACCTGATCGACGAGAAGGGTGAGCGATATCTCGACCTGCTGAGCGGGATCGGCGTGAATGCCCTGGGGTACGGGCATCCGGCGATCGAGGAAGCGATTACGCGGCAGAGCCGGAAGCTGATTCACACGTCGAACCTGTTTTTCCATGAAGGGCAGGCGGAACTGGCGCTGCGCCTGACCGAGCGGACCGGGATGGACCGCGTTTTTTTTGCCAACACCGGCACCGAGGCGTGGGAGGGCGCGCTGAAGCTGGCGCGGGCCCATGCGGGATTGTTGCGCAGCGAAGGCAAGGAAATCGGGACGAAGTTCCTGGCGCTGGAGGGGAGCTTCCACGGACGGACGTTTGGGTCGGTGGCGACGACGCACAAGGCAAAATATCGCGAGCCGTTTGCGCCGGTGATGCCGGGCGTGGAGTTTGTGCGCTTCAACGATGTGGCGGATCTGCGCGCGAAGTTCTCGCTCGATGTGTGCGCGATTGTGCTGGAGGCGATCCAGGGCGAAGGCGGGGTGCGGCCGGTGACGCAGGAGTTCTTTGCCGAGGCGCGGGCGCTGACGAGTGAGACCGGGGCGCTGCTGATGGTGGATGAGATTCAATCCGGGATGGGCCGCACGGGGAAGTGGTGCGCGTATCAGCATTACGGGATCCGGCCGGACGTGACCACGCTGGCCAAGCCGCTGGCGGGCGGTGTGCCGCTGGGGGCAATTCTATGCACGGAAGAGGCAGCGCGGGCGATTCATGCGGGGATGCACGGGACCACGTTCGGCGGCGGCCCGCTGGCTTGCGCGGTGGCAATTGCGGTGATTGACACGCTGGAACGCGATGGGCTGCTGAAGCATGCGGAGTCGGTTGGCGCGTATTTCATGGATGCGCTGCGCGGGCTTCAAACGAAGCACGAAGCGATTGTAGAGGTGCGGGGCAAGGGGCTGATGATCGGAGCGGAGCTGGATTCGGCGGATCTGGCCAAGCGCGTGGGCGCGGAGATGCTGAAGCGGAAGATCATCATTAATGTTACGAGCGAGACGACGCTGCGATTCCTGCCGCCGTACATTCTGGAGCGCGGCCACGTGGATACAGCGATTGCCGCGCTGGACGAGATTTTGAGCGAACAGGGGGCCGCAGCAGGTCAGAATGCAAAGGCCGCGGGAGGTGAACATGGCCAGTAGAGCGATTGCGGAACGGCGGGAGCCGGAGGTTCCGGTGCACCACGACAACGACATTCTGGGCGCGGCGACGCGGCTGGCGGGCGAGGATCTGTGCTCGATTGCGGATCTGACCAGCGCGGAAGTGCGCGCGATTCTGAAGCTGGGGCACGAGGTGAAGCACAATCCGCGGGCGTACCGGCATGCGCTGGACGCGAAGCAGATGGTGCTGATGTTCGAGAAGGCGAGCCTGCGGACGCGGCTCAGTTTTGAAGCGGGCATCAACACCCTGGGCGGGAACGCGATCTTCTTCGACCAGACCAACTCGCCGCTGGGCGAGCGCGAGTCGATTGCGGACGTGGCGCGCAACGTGGAGCGCTGGGTGGATGTGATGGTGCTGCGCACTTACGCGCACGACACCATTACGGAGATGGCGGCAAACGCGAAGGTGCCGGTGATCAACGCGCTTTCGGATTTCGAGCATCCGTGCCAGGCGCTCGCGGATTTCATGACGCTGGAGGAGCACTTCGGGACAGCGGCGGGGCTCAACTTCACTTACGTCGGCGACGGGAACAACGTGTGCCACTCGCTGATGCTGACCGGGGCGCAGATGGGGGCGAACGTGACGGTGGCGACGCCGCGCGGGTACTCGCCGGATATTGAGATTGTGACCAAGGCGCGGGAGATCGCGGAAGCCAACGGCTGCGAGGTGAGGCTGATGCAGGATCCAAACGCGGCGGTCGAGGGCGCGGACGCCATCTACACCGACGTGTGCGTGAGCATGGGCATGGAGCACGAGTCGACCAAGCGCGCGCCGATTTTCAGGCCGTTCCAGGTGAATGAGACGCTGATGGCGAAGGCGCGGGAGAATGCGGTGTTCATGCATTGCCTGCCGGCGCGGCGCAATGCGGAGGTGACGGACGCGGTGCTGGATGGGCCGCAGTCGATTGTGTTTGACCAGGCGGAGAACCGCATGCACGCGCAGAAGGCGCTGCTGCTGCTGCTGCTGGGCGGGCTGGCGAATGTGGAAGCGTTTAGCTTGTAGAGCAAGCTTCTAGCTGCTAGCTCCTAGCTTCTAGCTCGACGGTGAGGTTGGGTCACTGACTTGAATTCAAAAGAAGAAAACTCGAAGATGTGGGCGGGGCGGTTTCGGGCGGCGCCGGATGCGGCGTTCGATGCTTGGCAGCGGTCGCTTCCGTTCGACTGGCAGTTGCTGGATGCGGAGCTGGCGGCGAGCCGGGCGCATGCGCAGACGCTGGAGGCAGCGGGAATTCTGACGGCGGAGGAGTGCGCGCGAATCAGCGATGCGCTGGCGGGGATCGCGGCGAGTTTTGACGGCCGGCGCGAGGACGTTGGACGCGACGCGCAGGCCGAGGACATTCATCATTTTGTGGAGCTGCGGCTGAAAGAGGCTGTCGGCGATCTGGGGCTGAAGTTGCACACCGGGCGCAGCCGCAATGAGCAAATTGCGACGGACCTGCGGCTGTTTATCCGCGCGCAGATTCACGAGCTGGTGGCGCGGATTGCCGCCTGGGCCGGAGCGCTGGTGGAGCAGGCGAAGTGCGCGGGTGAGGCGGTGATGCCAAGCTACACGCACATGCAGCGGGCGGAGCCGGTGCTGGTGGCGCACTGGCTGCTGGCGTACGCGGAGATGCTGCTGCGGGATGCATCGCGGCTGGAGGATTGCCGGGCGCGACTGAATACGTGCCCGCTGGGGTCGGGCGCGGTGGCTGGGGCGACGCTGAAACTGGATCGTACGATTGCGGCGCGGGAGCTTGCATTTGACGGGCCAACCGCGAACAGCATGGATGCGACCAGCGACCGCGACTTCGTGTTGGAGTTTCTGCAGGCGCTGACGCTAGTGGCGCTGCATGCGAGCCGGTTTGCGGAGGAGATGACGCTGTTTGCGACGGCGGAGTTTGGGTTTGTGGAGCTGCCGGAGGAGTTTTCGACGGGCTCAAGCGCGATGCCGCAGAAGAAGAATCCCGACCTCACTGAGTTGGTTCGCGGCAAGGTGGGCCGCATTCATGGCGCGGCGGAGGCGGTTACGCTGCTGCTGAAGGGATTGCCGCTGGCCTACAACAAGGACATGCAGGAGACGCAGGAGCCGGTGTTTGCGGCGACGGGCGAGATGCAGAGAATGCTCGCGCTCCTGGCTGCGTTCACGCGGGCGCTGAAGTTCAACACCAAGCGAATGCGCGCGGCTTGCGAGACGGGATTCCTGAATGCGATGGCGGCGGCGACTTACCTGGTTCACAAGGGCGTGCCGTTCCGCAAGGCGCACGAGAAGATCGGGAACGCGGTGCGGTACTGCCTGGACAGGGGCTGCGAGCTAGGCGATCTGAAGCTGGAGGAGCTGCGGCAATTTGGAGCGGAGTTCGAGAGCGACTTTTTTGCGGTGATCACGATGGAGGCTACGCTCGATTGCCACGACGTGATCGGAGGAACGGCGCGGGATCGGGTGCGCGGGGCGGTGGCTGCGACGGAGAAGCGCGTGCAGGAACTGGAGCGGAGGGCAGACGCCGCTGCCGAAGCGCGCGTGAGGGAGGCGAGCCATGCAGGTGCGTAAGGCGCGTCTCCAGGACGCTTCGAATATTTACGACCTGGTGAATTCGCTCTCGAGCGACGGAACTCTGCTGCGGCGCAGCTTTGCGGAGATCTGCGAGAACATTCGCGATTTCACCTTGGCGGAGTCCGACGCGGCAGTGTTTCTGGGGTGCGGGGCGCTGCATCTTTACGGGCCGCATCTGTGCGAGGTGCGGTCGATTGTAGTGAAGCCGGAGGCCAAGGGGCAGGGTGCGGGCGGGCGGATTGTGACCGCGCTGATTGAAGAGGCGGAGGAGCATGGCATCCAATCCGTGTGCCTGTTCACGCGCATCCCGGACTTCTTTTTCAAGCACGGATTCCGCACGGTTGAGGACAAGGCCGATCTGCCGGACAAGATTTTCAAGGACTGCCAGAACTGTCCGCGGCTGAGCCGGTGCGATGAGGTGGCGATGGTGCGGGGACGGCTTCCGCGGATCTCGATTCTGGGGCCAAAGGATGAGGCGCGAGAGCTGGTGAGGATTTCGGGGTGAGGCGGCCGTCAGCCGTCAGCCTTCAGTCCTCGGCCTTCAGCTTCTCCATCTCTCAGTGAGCCAGCAACTCAGCAGCGATTTTTGAGAATTGCGGCGGCCACGACTGCCTGACCGTAGCTTAGGCCGCCGTCGCCGGGGCTGACCTGGCGATGTTGAAACACCTGGAAACCTTCTTCTTCGAGTCCTGTCCGCAGCAACCGCGCCAGCCTGCGATTGTGCAGGCATCCGCCGCCCAGAACAACCACATTGATATCCGTCTCAATCCGCGCATTCGCCGCCGCATTGATAAACCCCTCCGCAACGCCAGCATGAAACCGCGCTGAAATCCGCCTTGCCGGCACGCCACGCCACAGGTCCTCCAAGACCGCCTTCCACATCTTCCCCGTCCGAATCACAGCCACATTGCCCGCCCCTTCTTCCGCCGTGTGCAGTTCCGGGCGATAGTCTCCCTGTTCCAATCGGTCCGGCTCATCAACGGCAACTCCCTCTAGCTCAATTGCCGCCTGTGCGTCATAGTCCACCGCACGCCGCCCCAGCAGAACGGCCCCAACCGCGTCGAACAGCCTTCCCAGGCTCGATGTTGCCGGTGAGTTGATGTTGCGCTCGATCATTCGTTTCAGTACGCGCGCCTCGTTCCGCTCTGCGCCGAGCAGCGCCAGCACTTGTTCCGACTCCACATCGAAGCCCGCAGCGAGAAGATGCGCGAAGGCCATGCGCCATGGTTCGCGGACGGCGGCGTCACCGCCGGGCATGGGAACGTAGTCGAGATGGGCCCATCTCTCGAAGCGGTCGATATGCGCGATGAGGACTTCGCCGCCCCAGATGCGGCCATCGGTACCGTAGCCGGTGCCGTCAAGCGAGAGACCGATGACCGGACCTTCGATGGCGTGCTCCGCCATGCAGCCGGCGATGTGCGCGTGATGGTGCTGGACGGCAATGGTGGGCAGATTGCGCTCGGCGGCCCACTGCTTTGCCCAGGAGGTGGAGAGATAACCGGGGTGCAAGTCGTGGACAACGGCCTGCGGCTCGATCTCGAAGGTGCGCATGAGGTGCGCGAGGGATTCCGTGAAGAAGTCGAGGCCGGTGAGGTTTTCGAGATCGCCCAGATGCTGGCTTTGATAGACGAATCTTCCGCGGGCCAGCGCAAAGACGTTCTTCATGTGGCCGCCGACTGCGAGCAGAGGCGGTGCGTTGAAGGGCAAATCGACACTGAGGGGGACATAGCCGCGGGCGCGGCGAAGGAGCTGTGGCGCGCCGTCAACGATGGCGGCCACGGAGTCGTCACAGCGCTGAAGGATGTCGCGGTTGTGCATGAGAAAAGCGTCGGCAATCTGGCCGAGGCGGGCGCGGGCTTCATCGTTGTCGATGGCGATGGGCTCTTCGCTCAGGTTGGCGCTGGTCATCACCAGGGCGTGGACGCGCGGATCGGCAAAAAGCAGATGCTGCAGCGGCGCGTAAGGCAGGTAGATGCCGAGCCATGGAATGCCGGGCGCGACGGAGGGTGCGATGCTGTTGCCGGCGCGAGCGCGGGCGAGGACGATGGGGCGGGCGGGGGTCAGCAGCAGAGCGATTTCGGCATCGGTCAACTCGCATAATTGATTAGCCGCGTCGAGGTCGCGAACCATGATGGCGAGCGGCTTGCCATGGCGATGCTTGCGATGGCGGAGGCGCGCGACGGCGGCCTCACTCGTTGCGTCAACTGCAAGATGGAAGCCGCCGATGCCTTTGATGGCCATGATCTGACCGGCGAGAAGTCGGTTGATGGCTTGCTCGATGGCGGAGTGTGATGCGGGGGCTAAAGCCCCGTTTTGTGTCTGGTTCTCTTCGGCGCGACTAAAGTCGTGCCCTGACGCGTTCGTATCATTTGCAGGTTCGAAAGTGGTGTCGGCCTCAATGAGCCACACGCGCGGGCCACAGACCCAGCAGGCGTTGGGCTGGGCGTGGAAGCGGCGATTGAGCGGGTTGTCGTACTCGGCCTGGCACTCGGGGCACATGGGGAAGACGGCCATGGATGTCTGCGGGCGGTCGTATGGGATTCGGCGCGTGATGGTGAAGCGCGGGCCGCAGTTGGTGCAATTCAGGAAGGGGTAGCGATAGCGGCGGTCGTTGGGATCGAACAGCTCGCGGAGGCAATCGGCGCAGGTGGCTGCGTCCGCGGGGATGCCGGTGGAGACCGGGCCGAGGACCTGGCTATGGACGATGGAAAAGCCGGTCTGGCCGGTGGCGGATAGATCTTCGACGGCGATGGAATCGATGCGCGAGATCGGCGGCGCGTCGGCATGAAGGCGGTGGAGAAAGCCGGCTACGCTTTCCGGCTCACCCTCAATTTCAATGGTCACGCCATCGGTGTCGTTGCCGATCTGGCCGGCGAGCTGGAGCTGAGTGGCCAGTCGATAAACGAACGGACGGAAGCCGACGCCCTGGACAACTCCGCGCACGTGGACCAGCCGCCGTACCCGGCCCGAAGCGGGATCGGCACTCACCTGGATCCATCTTTCATGAAGGCAGCATATCGCAGAGCGTTCCGATGTGCTTTATTTTCGCCAGCTTGAACACCGGCGGCGCAAGCCGGAGAAGGCGCGCCGGGAGCAACCAAATGAACCTACCTGCCATTTAACTG
>Ga0307372_10010930_pt1 | contig 12202 bp, 11 predicted proteins | sample OX1MG_FD_202533 | JGI IMG/M metagenome (GOLD analysis project Ga0307372, IMG submission 202533) | Soil microbial communities from Risofladan, Vaasa, Finland - OX-1 | ecosystem: Environmental > Terrestrial > Soil > Coastal area > Acid sulfate soil | place: Finland: Risofladan, Vaasa | collected...
TCGCGCGCATGCTCGCCGGCACCAGCCACCGGCCGGACGAGGTGGTGGGACGGCTGCGCCCGGCCGCCTTCCGCGAGTTCTGGGAATTCACGGTCGAGAAAGTCGCGGTCAACGCGGTGATGGCCGGAACGCGGCCGGAATATTTCCCGGTGATCCTCGCGCTGGCCGCGAGCGGCGTCACCGCGCGCTCCAGCAGCACCACCTCGATGGCGAATGTCGTCGTCGTCAACGGCCCGATCCGGCTGGAAATCGGGATGAATTCGGGCATCGGCGCGCTTGGCCCCTACAACCATGCCAATACGACGATCGGCCGCGCCTACAACCTTTTGTCGCAAAATCTCCAGGGCGGGTCGGTCCCGGGCGAAACCTATATGGGCTCGCTCGGCAACGCCAATGCCTATGCCGGCTGCTTCGCCGAGAACGAAGAACGCAGCCCCTGGGAGCCGCTCCATGTCGCCAAGGGGTTCAAGGCCGAGGACAGCACCGTCAGCATCTTCTTCGGCGCGCGGTACACAATATCCGGGTATGGCCCGCGCGACACTTGGCAGGAACGGTTCCGGCGCAGCTTTGCCGCCTGCGAGCATTTCCCGCCCCTCTTGGTGATCGATCCGATCGTGGCGCGCGGCTTGATCGAGCGCGGCATCGCCACGCGGCAGCAACTGGTCGAATGGTGCGCCGCCAATGCGCGGCTCCCGGCGCGCGAGTACTGGGACGACCAGTGGATCCAGACCCTGCTGCGCCCGCTTGGCGTCGCCGGGGTCGAGCCCTACGCCACCCGCCTCAAGGCCAAGCCCGACGAGGTCATCCCGATCTTCGAGCCGGGCGAGATCAACGTCGTGGTCGTCGGCGGCGAAACCCAGGGCGCTTGGAAAATGATCGGCGCACGCTACGAGCGCACCGTCTCGGTGGATGCCTGGCGGTGACGGCGCATCGTGCCATCGCAGGCTCACGGCTATCCTTCCCAAGGAGAGTGTCGAGAAAATTTACACTTCTAGCCGATCCCTCTCATCCCTCGGAGGGATATTGCATTATTGCAAGGACTTATGGGCTGTGGCATAAAAATTGCTCCAGATTGGGCGATGCGAATGATCGGGAAAATCACTAGAGAATGGGCTGCCGTGAACGCAAAGCGCGGGTTGGGATATGCTGCGCTCGGCGTCTGTCTGGCCCTGTCCGGGGCCGCGACAGCGGCAGCCAGCACCTTCACGATCAATAACGGCCTCGGCGGCAGCACGCCTACGACCCTGGTCGAAGCGTATAGCGGCAATTCGCCGGACAATTTTTTCACGCCGACAAGTTACGGCTCCCAATGGGGCCCCAATATTAGCAACCCGGGCGATCCCTACAGCACCACCGGCGCGACGATTACTTGGACCGGCAACACGATCACGTTCCAGTTCGACACGACGTTCCCGGCCAATTCGACACAGCCCGGCGTCGACACGACCTACACCAAACAACCGGTCTATGCGGCAGACATCTTTATCAAATCGACCGGCGGCAGCGCGGTTCCCCAATACAATCAGTTCGACTACGCGATCGCGCTCGGCTTCACCCAGGCCGCGGATGGCGGCTTGTCCGCTGGTCTCTATCAGGTTTCGAGCGCCAAGACGTCGCAGGACATCTGGACCTCGCGGACCGGCTTCGTCTATGGCGGTGAATATGCCCCGACTTCGACCTGTGGGACCGCCGGCTGCACCGGCGGGCAGCTTTCGCCGACGGTGCTGACGGGCGGCACGCAGCAGTCGGATATCACGGTCGGCACGACGTTCGGTACCGGGACCATGGACGTCTCGGTCACGGCGACTGACGCCGCTGGCCTGGCCGAGTTGAACGCGATTTTCGGAAACGGCGATTTCGACATCTTCTGGGGAACAGGAGATTGCTCCAACGCGCCGATCTGGGGCGATGTCACCTTGACCAATAACAACGTTCCCGAACCGGGATCGGTTGGGCTGCTGGCTTCGGCGTTGCTGGGTTTCGCGGTATTCTGCCGGCGCCGGCGACTCCTAACGCGACTTTAACCAAGCCTTGACGGTGCCGGCCTAGCATGCGGCTGGGCCCATGATCTTCCGTGGTTTGCGACATTTTCTTCCGACCGGGCGCCGGCGTCTCGCGCTTGGCGCGGTGGCGGTGTTGCTCGCTGTCGGGCTGGGCGTGCTGTGGTTCCGGACGTCCGCGCCCAATGCCGAAGCCGAGCTTGCGGCGGCCGAGCAGGCGATCCACAAGGGCGACTACAAGGCGGCCGCCGTGTTCCTGCAAAATGCCGCCCGCGAGGTGCCCTATAGCGCCGGGATCCGGCTACGGCTCGCCGAGGTCTATATGCGGCTCGGTCGCTATCCCGCTGCCGAAGCATGGGCCCGGCTCGCCCGGGAGAGCGGCGCCAACGTCGACCGCGTCGATCCGCTGCTCGCCGAAGCGCTGCTACAACAGAACAAATTCACGACTCTGATCAAGCTGGTCCCCCCTGGCACCCGCGATCCCAAGGCCGAAGCCGCGGTGCGCGTGACGCTCGGCCTGGCGCATCTTTATCTCGGCGACGTCGATCTCGGCGCGCAGTTCCTCGCCGATGCGCAACGGCTTGACCCGGCGACGCCGCGCCTGCCGCTCGGTCTCGCCCGTCTCGATCTCATCAAGGGCAATCTCGCCGGCGCCGAGGTCCAGCTTCGCGCTGCGCTCAAGACCGAGGCCGGTACGCCCGACGTAGCCCGCCTCGATAGCGACGTGTTGCGCCTCAAGGGCGATCTCGACGGCGCGATCGCGGTCTTGAGCAAGATTCTCGCCAAAAACCCCAACGATCTCGCGACCCTGGTCGCGCGCGTGGACGTCCTGATCGTCAAAGGCGATCTCAAGGACGCGCAAAAGGATGTCGACCGCGCGCTGCGCATTGCGCCGGGGAGCCCGACGCCGAGCTTCCTCAATGCACTGCTGGTGGCGCGGAGCGGCAATTTCGTGAAGGCCGACGAATTGTTGACGGCGATCAGCGAACAATTCCCCTCGCTGCCGGCGGGCTATTATCTTCAGGGTGTCGTGAAATATGCGCTCGGCCAATATTCGATTGCCGAGGACAGTCTCACGCACTATCTCGGGCGCCGCCCGGACGACACGGCCGCGTTGCGACTGCTTGCCGCCATCGCCGTGCGGCAGAAGGATTACGGCCGGGCGATCACCCTGCTGCAGCGGGCCGTCACGGTGGACCCGGGCGATGGTGCCACGATCGTCCAACTCGCCAAGGCCTATCTCGCCGTTGGGCGCAGGGATGACGTCGTGGCACTCTACGAAAAGGCGGCGAAGGCGCGGCCCAACGATCCCCGCCGGCAGACCGAAGCGGCGCTGATGCGCATTCGCTACGGCGACGCCGATGCCGGCCTCTCCCAACTCGACGCGATCGCCAAGACCAGCTCCGGTCTCGCCTCGGCGGGTCCGGTGGTGGTCCTGGCCGCCCTCGATGCCGGCGACGTGAAGAAGGCCGCGGTGACGGCCGAGGCGCTGGTGCGGCAGGATGGCTCCGACCTCATCGCGCAGAACCTGCTCGGCATGGTGCGCGTTGCGCAATTGAAGCCGGCGGAAGCCGAGCAGATCTTCAATGCGATCATTGCGAAGGCGCCCGACTTCCTCGCCGTGCGCCACAATCTGGCAACGGTCTATCTTGCGACGGGGCGCATTGATGCCGCCCGGCAGGTCTATGAGGCGGTGCTGCAACGCCAGCCCCAGGACCTCGAATCCCTGGAGTCGCTGGCGGATATCGCCGCGGCGTCGGACGATGTCGGAACGGCGGCCGCGTTGCTGCATCGGGCGATGGCGGCGGCGCCTGACCAGCCCGATCCGGAATCGCGCTTGGTGAAGCTCTATGCCCAGCGCAAGGATTGGAAGGACGCGCTCGCCGCCGCGCAGGATCTGGTGAAGCGCTTTCCGCGCGATGAGGCGGCGGTCGATCTCGATGCCAGCGTACATGCGGCCTCGGGCGACACCGCCGGCGCGGTCGCAGTCTTCTTCCCCTTCACCCAGTGGTACCCGAAATCCGCCAACCTGCTGCTGCGCTTTGCATCATACCAGATCAAGGACGGCGACATCGCGGGAGCGCGGAAGTCGCTCGAGCACGCGCTCGTGCTCCAACCCGACGAAGCAAAGGTCATGGCGACCCTGGTCCATCTCGACTACGCGACCAAGAGCCCCGAAGCCGGGCTCGCCACCGCTCGGTCCTTCGCCGCGCAAGCGCCGATCGTGTCCGATCTGCTGGCGGCCGAGGTCCTGGAACGCATGAACCGTCGCGACGAAGCGATCGCGGTCCTGACCAAGGGCCAGAAGCTTCATCCGGCGACGGACATCGTCATTCGGCTCGCTGCCCTGACCGACGCCAAAGGCCAGCGCGCTGCTGCCGAGGCGCTGCTGCGGTCGTGGCTGGCGCAGCACGACAAGGATCTGGCGACGGAGCTCGCGCTCGCCAATGACTACATGCTGGATCGCGCCTACGACAAGGCGCAGCCGCTCTACGAGGCGGCGGTGCAGCAGGCGCCGACCAATGCCATTGCCGCGAACAACCTGGCGTGGATCTATGCGCGGGCGCACGATCCGCGCGCCAACGACCTGGCGCAGCGCGCTTTCCATCTGGCACCCGGCGGCGTGACGGCCGACACGCTCGGCTGGACGCTCCTCAGGGACGGCGACGCCAAGGCCGGCCTGCCGCTGCTCAAAAGCGCCGGCGCCGCCCTGCCGGGCGATATGTCGGTGCAGTACCATCTTGCCGTCGCGCTCGAGGTCACCGGCGACACGCAGCAGGCACGTTCCCTCCTCGAGCGCGTCATCGCCTCGCGCGATACGTTCGACGGCAAGGACGACGCCGAACGGCGTCTCGGGGCGCTTCAGGGGAACTGACACCGCCGCCGCGCCGCGGCGCTGCCGATCCGCGATCTTGCCCCTTCGTTCCGATTCGACTACACGGGACCGCTGTCACGGCACAGCGCCAAGCGATCGGGGTGGAACATGACGGCAGTCTTCAAGGGGCGTCGCGAGGATCAGCGGCTTGTTACCGGCGCCGGCCGCTATACCGCTGACTGGAACCTTCCCGGCCAGCTTCATGCCGTCTTCGTCCGCTCCGATCGGGCGCATGCCGAGATCCGTACCGTCGACACGAGCGCCGCCGAGCGTGCGCCCGGCGTCGTCGCCGTCTTCACCGGCCGCGACGTCGCCGATGCCGGCATCAAAACGCTGCCGCCGCTCGCGCATTTCCCCGGTCGCGGCGGCATGAAGCTGATCGTGCCCGAGCGCCCGGTGCTTGCCCTCGACCGCGTGCGCCATACCGGCGAGGAGATCGCGGTGGTAATCGCGGAAACGCGCGAGGCCGCCCTCGACGCGGCCGAGCTGGTCGAGGTCGAATACGCCGAGCTCCCGGCCGTCATCGGCTTCGATGCCGCGCTCGCGCCCGGTGCCACGCAGGTCCACGACTCCATTCCCGGCAATGTGTGCTTCGACTTTGAATACGGCGACGAAGCGAAGACGGCAGAGACGATCGCGCGCGCTGATCGCGTCGTCCGCGTCGCGCTCGAAAGCCCGCGCGTCGCGCCCAACACGATGGAGACGCGCGGCGCGCTCGCCGCGTTCGACGAAGCAACCGGGCGCTACGAGATCCATTGCGGCCATCAGGGCGGGCCGGCGATGCGCGATGCGCTGGCGTTCGTACTGGGCGTGGCGCCCGACAAGGTGCGGGTGCACATGGTCGATGTCGGTGGTGCGTTCGGCGCGCGCACCGCGCCCTATGCCGAGCATCCGCTGCTGCTTTGGGTCGCGCGGCGCCTCCGCCGTCCGATCAAATGGATCTCGACGCGCTCGGAGGATTTCCTCACCGACAACCACGGCCGCGCCATCCGCGTCTCGGGCGAATTGGCGCTCGACCAGGCGGGACGCTTTCTCGCCCTGCGGACCGACTGGCTGTGCGATTCCGGTGCCTATCTCAGTCAGGCCGGCGTGCTCACCAATTCGATGAACGGCCTCACCATGGGGGCGGGCGCCTACCGCGTCGAGGCGCTCTATGGTCGCCATCGCCAGATCATGACCAACACCGCGCCCACCAACGCCTTTCGCGGCGCCGGTCGGCCGGAAGCGGCCTTCATCGTCGAACGGCTCGTCGACGAGGCGGCGGTGGCGCTCGGAATCGATCCGTGGGAACTGCGCCGCCGCAACGTCATCCGCAAGGATGAAATGCCGTACAAGACCCGGACCGGCAGCGTGTTCGACAGCGCCGATTTCCCCGGCCTCATCGACCTCGCCGAGCGCCAATCGGACTGGCGCGATTTTCCCGCGCGCCGGGCCGAGGCGGCGCGGCGCGGCCGGCTGCGCGGCATCGGCTGCGCGGTGTTCATCGAGCCCTCGGGCGGCGGCGGCGTGCCCAAGGACCAGGTGGCGATCCGGTTCGAGCGCAGCGGCCGCATCACGCTCTACAACGCCGCCGGGCCGAGCGGGCAGAGCTACGAGACGATCTTTCCCGAGATGGTCGGCGCCTGGCTCGGCATCGATCCCGAGCGCATCGATTGCCGGCCGAGCGACCCCGACGGGCCCGACCTTATTGGCGGGGCCTCGATCGGCTCGCGTTCGGCGATGTCGCAGGGCACGGTGTACAAGATCGCAAGCGACGAAGTGATCCGCAAAGGCCTGGCGCTCGCCGCCGACGCGCTCGAAGCGGCGAGCGCCGATGTCGAGTTCCGTGACGGCAGCTATTTCGTCAAGGGCACCGACCGCGCCATCGCGCTCGCCGAGATCGTCGAGCGGCACAAGGGCGCGGCGCCGCATCCACTCGACACCATCTCCGAATGGGTGCCGCAGCGTGCCTTCCCCAGCGGCGCGCACGTCGCCGAGATCGAGATCGATGCCGAGACCGGCGCGGCCGAGATCGTACGCTATACCGCTGTCGACGATGTCGGCGCGGTCGTGAACCACGTGCTCGCCGAGGGGCAGCTGCATGGTGGTGTCATGCAGAGCGCGGGCCAGGTGTTCGGCGAGGAATGCCGCTACGACGCCGAGAGCGGGCAGCTCCTCGCCGGCAGCTTCATGGACTATGTCATGCCGCACGCCGATCTCGTGCTTGACTTCCGCACCGCCGAGCATTGCGTGCCCAGCCCCAACAACCTGCTGGGCGCCAAGGGCGCGGGCGAGGCGGGCACGACCGGCGGGCTTCCCACCTGCATGAACGCCGTGCTCGATGCGCTACGGGCTGCCGGCGTCGCTTCGTTCGACATGCCGGCGACGCCCGCGCGGCTGTGGGCGGCGCTCCGCCAGGGACGCGGCAAGGGCGCCTGATCCGCGTCCACAGATCACGGCTGGCCCGATAAAGTCCGAGCAAGGTTTATCCCCTATCCTCGGCCGCTTCGGCGGGCTTCGGGGCCAAACCATGGGCATCGGCGGCAAGGCGGAAGCGGGTACGGTTAATGGAACCTCGTGGCAGGAGCGGCGCCGGCACCGCCGCAAGCCGGTGATGTGGGCGGCCCGGCTGGAGACGGCGAGCGGGGTCGTCGATTGCACCGCGTTCGATCTCTCCTTGGGCGGGGCAAAGCTGCGGCTCGACGGGCCGGTGGCGCTGCATCATCCGGTGCAGCTGGTGCTCGCGCGCCTCGGGGTCATCGCAGCCGAGGCGGTATGGCAGGGCGACGGCACGCTCGGACTGCGCTTTACCGAGCCGGCCGAGACCGTCCGCGCGGTCCTGGGCTGCGCCCTGCCGCTGTAACCAACGTCGGCACTGTGGCGCCGTCGCCGCTCCCGCTATTATGGCGCGAGAACGGCGGAAGGTGCCTCATGCGTAACTGTATCTGGATCGGATTTGCCGCCGCTGCGTTGGCCGGTTGCGTCGCTGTGCCGGACAGCCCAGGCGCGCCGCCGCCGGTGCCGCTGATTGCCGGAGCGCCGCCGCCGGCCATAGGCGCGCCGCCGCCACCGCCGGTCGCACCCCCGCCCGCGCCATCGACGGGCTCGCGCTTTCTGGCCGTTGTCGGAACGCCCTTCTACCTTCTCTTCAAGATCCCGGTCTGCGTGGTCACGGTCGTCGTTGCCGGGCCGATCGCCGGCATCTCGGCGCTCGCCGGTCCGTCCAATCCCCAGGCCGTGCAGGTCCGCCGGGACCTCGGCGAGGGCCTGGCCCAGAACTGCGGACCGCCCTACGCGCTTTCGCCTTAGCGTTGGTCCGGTGCCGAGGGCCGCGTCGCTTGCTGGCTAACCTCGACGCTCGCCTTCGACTTGCCGAAGACCGAGGGGCCATTCTTGTCCGGGGCGATCACGGCGCCGACCAGCCACAGCGCACCGATCAGTCCCAAAGCGATCCACATCGCGCGTCTCCCTTGTCGTGAAGTCAGCCGTCGTCCGCGACGATCACGCGCTCGCGCGCGAGCGCTGCGATCTCGTCCTCGCCGAGCCCCGCCGCGCGCAGCACCGCGCGCGTGTGTTCGCCGACGCGCGGCGCCTCGTAGCGCAGCCCGGGCCTGGCGCCACCCATCTCGATCGGCAGCCGCGGCAGGCGCGCGTGCCGGGCGCCCGGCAAGCTCACGTCGAGGAGCGCGCCGCTCGCCTTGAGATGCGGGTCGTCGAGCAGGTCGCCGACCTTGGCGACGGGCGCATAAGGAATGTCGGCCGCCTCGCATTTGGCGATGATCGCGGCCTTGTCGTAGCGGGCGAGCAGCGCGGCCACGATCGGAATGAGCCATTCGCGCGCCGCCACCCGGTCCTCGTTGCTGGCAAGCCGCCGATCGGCATAGAGATCGGGCCGGTCGAATTCCGCGCAGAAGCGCTGCCAGTGATTATTGCTGGTGACGCCGACGAAGATCTGGTCGTCGTCGCGCGTGCAAAAAGTCTGATAGATGCCCCAGCCGCCGCGGCGCGCCGACATCGGCGGCATCGGCTCGCCGGTGAGGGCCTCGCCCGCCATGTGCTGTCCCATCAGGAACACGGTGCTCTCGAACAGCGCGCTCTTGACGAGCTGGCCCTGCCCGGTGCGGTCGCGCTCGCGCAAGGCGGCGAGGATCGCGATCACGCCCATGGTCCCGCCCATGATGTCGACGACCGAGCTGCCCGCGCGCAGCGGCTGGCCGGGCGGGCCGGTCATGTAGGCGAGCCCGCCCATGAACTGCACCACCTCGTCGAGCGCCGGGCGATGCTCGTAGGGCCCGCTCAGAAAGCCCTTGAGCGAGCAATAGACCAGCCGCGGATTGAGCGCGGCGAGCGCGTCATAGCCGCAGCCGAGCCGCGCCATCGTCCCGGGCGCGTAGTTCTCGAGCAGCACGTCGGCGTCGGCGGCGAGGGCGTGCACCAGCGTACGGCCCTTGGGGTTCTTGAGGTCGATCGCGACGCTGCGCTTGTTGCGGTTGAAATAGCCGAAGAAGCCGGCGGCGAAGCCGGCGAGCCGGCGCGTGCTTTCGCCGTCGGGCGCGGGCTCGATCTTGATGACGTCGGCGCCGAGATCGGCGAGCACCAGTCCGGCGCTCGGTCCCATGATGTTCTGCGTGAACTCGAGCACGCGCAGTCCGGCAAGGGGCGGCGAGGGCATGTCGAGGGGATTTTCCATGGCGGCGCGCGGTCCACTCTACAACGGCCGGACCTCCGCTCAACCCTCGACGGGAAGAGCGTGGACGGCATAGGCATGGGCGATGCGCCGGCCGAGGACCGGGTCCTCGAGTTCAAGCTCGAATTGCTCGGCCGCCTCGATTTTGCCTGCGACGGCGAGCGTGCCGCAGAACATCGCCGTTCCCGGCGGCAGGCTCGGCGCGCCACCGCGATAGAGCCGCATCAGCTCTTGCGGCGGACGCAGCCGCGCCACCGGCCCTTCCTGATAGAGCCGCCGGCGCCCGCCGCTGACCGCGCGCGAACGCAGCACGAGCGCGTCCCAATGATCGGCGACTTCCTCGAACGGCCACAGCACCGGCGCCAGCGGCTTGGCGCAAACCTGCTTCGCCAGGGTGACGCCGGTTGCCTCGAGCTTGCGGTCGGTATGGTCGGAGCCGACACCGACCCAGAGCCGGTCGGCGAGGCTCACCACCACCGGCTCGACCTCGCCGCTGCTGTCGCCGCCTGCGACCTCGATCGAGGATGCGGTCGTCAGCAGCGCGGCCGCGACACGATAGAAGATCGGCGTCGTCTTCGGGCGCTTGACGCCCAGGCGCTCGAGTTCGGCGATATGCGCCTCGACCGAGGCTTCATCCCGTCCGGTCCAGCCGGCAATGACCAGCGCGTCGATCCGCGCCTCGAGGTCGATGCGACCTTCTCGGGTCTCGCCGCCGAAGGACAGGTTCATGGGTCAGGCTCCCGTGGCATATCCCGCGCATCTTGCGGGGAAGTTCACCCCGAATGCCAGCGCGCCGTGCGCCGGCAGCGCAGCCGCCGCCTGTGCACCGCCGCGCCCAGGCCGAGCGGCCCGCCGATCCCCACCGTGCGCCGCAGCACCCAGTCGAAGCCGTGCACGATGCGTTGCAGCACGCCCCAGTAGAACGGCAGCGTCGCCAGCGCACTGATCACCAGCACCAGCGGCAGGGCGCGAAAGGCGAAGATGAAGGCCGCGCCCGGCTGGGTTTCGGCGAAAGGCGGCGTCCCGCCGCCGAGATAGCCGAAGACGAAGCCGGTGCCGGCATCGGTCGCCTTCTGCAGCGCCTCCACTCCATCGTTGAGGACCAGGAACGCGCGCCCCGCGAACGGCACTTTGAGGAACAAGAGCGCCAGGCCGAATTGCAGCAGCACGCCGGCAGCGACGACGCGCAGCGGCACGTGCCAGCGGTCCTCGCTCAGCGCCCAGGCGATGAACAGCAGCGCGGCGAGTCCGAATGCGCCCCTCGGCATCGTGCTCGTGGCCGCGCGCGACGGGCGTTCAGGCCTCGATCTTCACCTGGATGTTATCGCCTTCGACGCGAACGGGAAACGTCTTGATGTCGCAATCGATCGGCGGGCCGAGGCCCTTGCCGGTCTTGATCTCGAACCGGCCGCCGTGCAGCGGGCATTCGATGATGTCGCCGTCGACCCAGCCGTCGCTCAGATAGGCATAGGCGTGCGTGCAGGTGTTCTCGGTCGCGAAGACCGTGCCGTCGACGTCGTAGATCGCGATCTCGCGATCCTTGACCTGGACGCCCATCACGTCGCCCGGCTTGAGGGCAGAACGCTGTGCGACCGTGACCCATTCCCCCGTTTGCTGCTCGCTCATGGCCTCATCCTTTTCCCGCGCTGATATTGCCCATGGCCGCGTTTTTGGCAAGCCTGCCCGCGCGAATCCCGCTACCATCCGCGCCGCTTTATCGGAGAGGCGGGGGATGCTGAGACGTTGGATGGCCGCGCTGGCCGGCGCGGTCTTGGCCTGCGTGGTGATGGTGTCCGGCGCGGCGGCGCAGCCGGCCGGCGAAGTCCTCGCCTTCCACGGGCAATGCTTCATCGAAACGGGCAAGGCGCGGTCGGCCCTGAAGCAGGGCGACCCGGTGCAGGTCGGCGATACCGTTGTCGTGCCCAAGGGCGCGCGGCTCAAGCTGCGCATGAGCGACGGCTCGATCATCGCCGCCGCCTCGGGCAGCCGGCTCACGATCGGGGCCTATGGCACGGGGGCCGGCGGCCGCCGGGTGAAGCTCGATCTCGCCGCAGGGCTTCTGCGCGCCGTCGTTGCTGCGGTCAGCGGACCATCGCGCTTCGAGGTCGATACGGCGACAGGCGTGGCGGCGGTGCGTTCGACCGACTGGTTCGTCGCGGCGAAGCCGGGCATGACCCAGGTCGGCGTCCTGTCCGGCGTCGTCTCGCTCGAGAGCCGAGCGACCGGCCATGCGGTCGACATCCCGGCGCGGTGGGGCGCCCGGGTCGAGGCCGGCATGGACCCGGTTCCGCCGCGGGTCTGGCGGGACTCGGAGTTTGAGGATGTGATCGCACGCACCACGGTCGACTGACCGCCGGCCGAGGCGCGATGTGACCGTGCCACGGGGAACGCGCGAAGCGGGGCTCGCCCTTGTCGCCGCTCTCGTCGTGCTGATGGTGGCGGGGATGCTCGCGAACACCACGGTGCTGCGCGGCCTCGAGACCGCGTCGTTCGATCTTCGCTTCCGCATTCGCGGTGCCGAGCGTCCCAGCGGAGCGGTGGCGCTGGTCATGGTCGATGACCGCAGCCTCGCCGCGCTCGGCCGCTGGCCGTTCAGCCGCCGCCTCTTCGCCCAGGCGCTCGGCATTCTCGACCGCGACGGCGCGAAGGTGATCGTGTTCG
>Ga0307372_10010931_pt1 | contig 12202 bp, 10 predicted proteins | sample OX1MG_FD_202533 | JGI IMG/M metagenome (GOLD analysis project Ga0307372, IMG submission 202533) | Soil microbial communities from Risofladan, Vaasa, Finland - OX-1 | ecosystem: Environmental > Terrestrial > Soil > Coastal area > Acid sulfate soil | place: Finland: Risofladan, Vaasa | collected...
CGACGCGCACGAACTGAAAAATGGCGAATACGTCTACTATGAACTGCCCGATCCCAGCGCCGCCGAGAATGGACGCGGCCCGGCGCTGCGGCACGTTTTGGGACGCATCCTCAAGCGCGTTCCCCTGCAACTCTACCCCGACACGTTTTTAGGCGAGCCGGAGATACCGCCCTCGCAGGTCGCGGAACTGGTCGGCTATGACGCCCGCGCCAACGAACTGTTCGAACTGCATGTCGGCATCATGGGCTACTACGAAACCGCGACCGGCTCCTTCATCAACCCCTGGATACCGCCGCAGTCCGGCAAGCAGATTTTTCTGGCCGACGATGAAATGCTCTCCCGCGTCCTCAGCGGCAAACGCGCCGGACAACCCGGCTCAGCCACCATCGGCTCGCTGCTCACGCGCGAACCGGAAGCTGTCCCCATTGTGCTGTCCGTCAAAGACCTTGTCAGCACGCATCTCGCCATCATCGCCAGCACGGGCGCAGGCAAAAGCTACCTCGCCAGCGTCATCGTCGAGGAACTGATGCAGCCGCACAACAAAGCCTGCGTCCTCATCATCGATCCACACGGCGAATACAGCACGCTGGACGAGATTGCCAACGCACCGCAATTCTCAGAAGAGGGCGATGGGCGCGCCAGCAGCTATCGCGCGCAGGTCAAAGTCTACAAGCCGCACGAGATCAAAGTGCGCATCTCCACGCTAGAAATGGGCGACATGCGCCACCTGCTCACCGAAATGACGGAGAAACAACAATATCTGCTGAACCGCGCCATTCGCAAGGTCAAGGACAGCAAGAAAACGATGTGGGGCGCGGACGATCTGAAAGCGGCCATCAAAGCCGTCAGCAAGCAGAAGGACGAAGACAGCGACGGCGGCGACGACGCCAGCACGATCCGCGGCCTGGAGTGGCGCATCGAGCAGCGTTTCGAGGACAGCTTCACCTTCGATGCCACGCAGCACCTCGACTTGCCGGAGATTTTCAAGCCGGGACAATGCACCGTGCTGCCGCTCAACGAAATCGACGAGCGCGACCAGCAGGTGGTGGTGGCAACGCTGCTGCGCCGCCTCTACAAAGCGCGCATGGACACCGAGCGCGGCAAAGTGACATCCGGCGAATATTACCTGCCCTATCCCGTCTTCGTGCTGCTGGAAGAAGCGCACCACTTTGCCCCCGGAGGCACGGACGTGGTCTCGACCAGCATCCTCAAGCAGGTGCTGGCGGAAGGGCGCAAATTCGGCATCGGCGTGGGCCTGATCAGCCAGCGTCCCGGCAAGCTGAATGCCGACGTGCTGAGCCAGTGCCAGACGCAGTGCATCATGCGCATCGTCAACGAGATCGATCAGAAGAGCGTGGCCGCCGCCATTGAAGGCGTCGGGCGCGACCTGCTGAGCAACCTGCCCGCGCTGTCCAAAGGGCAGGTCATCGTGGCCGGTGCGGGCGTCAATACGCCCGTCCTCTGTCGCGTGCGCGGGCGCATCACGCGCCACGGCGGCGAGAGCAAGGACGCGCCGGAGATGTGGCAGCAGTACTTTAGCGCGGAATCCCAGGACAGTCGCCACCGCGTTGACGCGCCCCTGAACGGCAATCGCGGCTTCAATTTATTGAGGTAGCATGACAAAAATGACCTTAACCAATCGCAGCGCGCTCCATTTTCTGATCGTGCTGGCCCCGCTGGCATGGGCCGGTCTGGCGATCTACGTCTATTTCGTACCGCCGCGTGGTCTGCTGTCCTTCGTGGCTTTCTTTCTGCTGCTGGATGTCGCGCTTACCAGCACCTTTTCGCCCATCGCCTATGCCATCAGCCTGCGCTTCATCTCCTCGCGCCTCTACCGCGCCACCGTGCGTCACGCCATCCGCCAGGGCGCGCTGCTCGCCCTCGTCATCGTGCTGAACCTGGTACTGCGCGCCCTGCATAGTTGGAGCATCATCACCGCCATCATCATCCTCGCGGCAGCTATCGTCATCGAGGTAGTCTCACTGGCGAGAAAGTAGATAATGCGCCCAGATACATCTATCCACCATCCCATGGTAAGCGCGGCCACCTATCGCTTCGCGCAAATCCAATCCAATCACCGAGCTCAATTCGTTGTATTACTTCTGGTGTTGTCCCAAAACGGATGGCAAGAGCTTTAGGGATGAGGGCCAAATCGAAAGCCCAGGGGTTTAACTCTCGCCTCAATCCTGCTACCGTCCACAGCACCCGACCTTCCTGCCATTCATCCGTAAAGTAGATACCTCCATCTCTAAACATGCCTGCTAGCTGCTGAAACAGATACCACAGCGTTTCTCCCACCTCTGGCTTGTATCTTCCCGTGGAAATATCTCTTATTGTTTTCGCATCAAACAAAATACCCGGCTTCAGCCAACCGTCATTGGATGAAATAGGGTTCACACCCCTTTGAATCAAAACTTCCAATCCAGCACAAGAGAGCGGTTCCAATCTATTCAATACAATCATCTCAGGCAAATTGAGTATATGTACATCTCTATCTTCATCGGAAGAAGGCCACGTTATTTGAGAAATCCATGGAATGAGTTCAGTATGCTCATATCCAAGTTGGCTGAGAAACTTTGAGAGTTGCTCCAAAGCGATTCGGAAAGTGTGCTGGTTACATTGTACAATCGTCTCTACTTGACAATATTCAGGCATCTCACGCTTCTTTCCATCGATGTAAAGGGCAGCTTTGGTGGTTCTACTTTCTTCATTGATGCCGAAAGGCTTTGTTTCATCACTTCAGTTAAGGCAAATTTGCAATAGAATAACAGGCTCGTTCAGGAGTTTGCCAATGCTTCTCTTACTTGATCGGATTTCTCTCCTCATTCGTTACTCGGTGAATTATCTTCAAAGTTCACCCGTATTGGCGTTCCCTCCGGGAGATCTTTGAGTTGCTGGGCGAGATCAACATGCAAGCGCCATAACTCCTCCATAGGAACAGCGCGCCGGGAACGTTTTACAATGGGAATCTCTCGATTTGCCCAAAGGAAAGGATAGAATGCGATACCTTTATCGCCTTCAAGAGTGGAGATGTCCTGCTCCCAACCGGGCCATCTCATGTTCTCGTAGAACAGTTCCAGGTTTCCTGCCATTGCCCAGTTTAGAAGTTGTGAATACGACAGGTTGGTGTTTTTCCATTCAAGCGTATCGGGTGCGAAGTAGAAAGCTCCTCCTGGTCTTCCTGGAAATGCGCCACCGTTGAGAGCAAAGAACCCTCCAACAGCATCATGAGCAACAACCAGAGCATTGTTCAGAAGATGGCTCTCCAGAATATCTCCTTTTGTATTCCAGGAGAGCAAATCACCGTGCATGCGTTCATGACCTGATCCGAGGAAGCGTAACCATCCCTGATCGATAAGCATTCCACCTGTCTTAAACGCCACCGCTCCTAAAGGAGAGCGGGTCGTCACTTGCAGAGAAAGCAAAACCTCATCCGCTCGCACCTGATTCACATCCAGTACTTCTACAGAATGGTGAGCTACATCGATCCAACCCTGAATCAAGGGCCAGGCAGGGTCCACTGCATCGATTAGCTCATTGAGAACGCGCTTTCCCATAAGCGTGTACTTCCTTACCACGATCTATTTGTAACACGGAAGGTTGCCCGCTGTCTATTGCATCCTGTATGTGTCCTGCCGCTTCTGGATACCTGTTTTTAGGCAGGGTAACATGTACTGGCCCTTCGCCTCCACACACATCGCTATTATGCACCACCCATTGCCCAACACCCACCGTGAAGGTATGATCCTGGGCTACCTCCAGATTGTACATCACCTTCGTGCCTGGCACAACCTTATAGCCGGTGATCACGCCATAGCGCCCATCGGCGCGTAGCACATGCATCCCCAGTTTGAGTTGCCCCACCAGTACAAAGCCTTGCTCTTCTGTGAAGAACGGATGCTTCTTGTTGGTGTGGATAGTTTCGCTGGCGGTTGTCGTGACGGTGCTGTGCGGCGCGTGGGTTTTGGTGGTGAGGGTTAGATCGACGAGATTGGCGTCGGGGTGAATCCAGACATGCGGGGGAAGCGTCAATTAATTTTTAGCGATCTATGACTCTGAGATTCACAAAACGGGACTACGTCCTAGTCGCACTCTCAAAACAGAGATATCATAATTTATCGATTTATTTTTAATCGATGGGAGTGACAATAGTAAAATTTTCCTTCATGATGTAACTGAAAGCACCATGTATTTTGTGGATCGAAAATAAAAATATCATCTGCTACTACTAACAAAGTCTCATTCACATACCGAACAATTAAATCTATATTTAAAGTAATAGCAATGTTATTATATATCCATATAATTGTAACTTTATCAGAGGGAGCCATACCATTTGAACCAAACAAATCAAGCAAATACTCACTTGTTAGTTTCGAATCCTCCCCTACGATTGCCTGGGGGTCATGAGATGTATCAATCCACTGCCCATGCGGAATAAAAAAATGGGATTCGATCCATTCAAGGCCATTTTCGTAATCTTCCATATCCAGCAGCATCATAGTTTCTTTAATCGACGGGATTTTGAGCAGATTGCTCAGAACAATTCCTTGTGATTGATTGATTAGAGAAGGATTCAGGCGTTCTCTTATCCTCTTTTTACGAAACTGCTGATACATGCTCATCATTTTCTTGAATGGCCTGTCATCTATTGGAGTGTGAAGAGTGTTACTCCAATAAACTTGAGAAAGGAAATCATAGCCACCATCCACGCTTCCAAGATAGACACCTTCAAAGTTCGTTCCAGGATCACAAAAAGCTCTTTCGAAATTGGTAGGGGGTAGCAATGCCGGGTAATTCTCAATCCATTTTCGCAGACGCTCCACGTCACCCGAGGACAATTGGCTACTCCCTAAATATGCTCTCTTAAAATCTGCTCCTTGAAGATGTGTGTCAGAAAGAATTGTACCCTCGAGATGAGACATCTCAAATCTTGTATCTTCTAGATGAGCTTGCTGAAGATCAGCTCCTTCCAAATGGGCTAATCCAAGATATGCGTTTTCAAGGTGTGCCTTACGCAGATCAGCGCTTTCCAAGTAGCTTCCATAAAAGTCTGCATCCTGTAAAACTGCTGAGTTAAGGTTCGCACCTTCTAAATGCGATCTGTAGAGGCTAGTTCCTATAAGCTTTGCATTGCTTAGATCAGCACGCTCTAGATGAACATTCCATAACTTCGCTACGCTCAAGTTCGCTTCACTCAAATCGGCCTTTTCTAAATGTACCTGTGATAGTGTAGACATCGCTAAATCAGATCGAGCAAGGTTAATACATTCTAAATGGATATTTTGAAGAGTGGCTCCTTTCAAATGAATAGATCTGAGTTCAGCATACTCCAATGAAACAAAAGCCAGCCTGGCATCTTCGAGGTATGCATTATTTAAGACAGCGCCTTCCAAATGAACTTTGTAGAGAGTAGCTCCTTCTAAATGGATAGCCGCCATCTCACATTCTTCATAGGTAGCAGTACGGCTTTCCTCATCTGACAATCCACCACGTATACATGACAAGGGTAAGGAATAGGTATCTACCCCATTGAGCAAAGCGCCACGCAAGTCTAACCCTAAACGTTTACGTTGCTGCTTGTCACTCCAATTAATGGGGCCAAGCCTGTCCTCGTGTTCTGCCAGAAGCCATTCGATATCTGCCCGTGTGAGTCGTATATTTTTGAAAGGGTATATTCCTCGCTTAACGTTTGGAACAATCTCAAGTCGCCCTCTGAGATAGGCTTGTCTTTCAGGGACGATTTCTGGTTCAACTCGCCAGGGCTGTTCTAAAGAACGCCAGTAGCGACGCCAAACATCGCGATCACCAGTACTCGGATGTTGATCCGGTTGTTTACTCATGAGATAACGCCTTTTTGTCCAAATGGTTTCTGACCAAAAACTTATGGAGCATTAGCAAGCATAGCTCCTATACCCTCGTAATGGAGATATAATACCATTTCAGTCACTTGATCTTCACTGGCTGGGAATGTTTCTGCGCCCCAACTCCCCAATCCACTACTCTTCTTCCCAACAGACCAATCAAACCAGTTGAAGTGAGCGCCCTTATCAGGATCCAATTCTAATCGCCATCCTCTATCACCGCTTTGAAAGCCATTGTTTAGCCCCATATCCGCGGGATCGCCGAATTTGGCAGGAGTGGGTGTTACGTTGTCCCCAAAAGGACCACCTAAATTCTTTTGAACATTCTCAAAAGCTGTTTTGGCATTAGGGTTAGCATTTACCTGTTCGCCCCCGCACGTAGCGCTATTATGCACCACAAACTGCCCAACGCCGACCGTAAACGTGTGATCCTGGGCTACCTCCAGATTGTACATCACCTTCGCGCCCGGCACAACTTTGTAGCCTGTCACCACACCATAGCGACCGTCGGCGCGCAACACATGCATCCCCAGCTTCAACTGCCCCACCGGCACAAAGCCCTGCTCTTCCGTGAAGAACGGATGCTTCTTGTTGGTGTGGATGATCTCGCTGATTATAGTGACAATGGTGCTATGAGGCGCGTGGTGAGCGTCAGATTGACGAGATCGTTACCACATGCCAGAGGTTGCAACAAGCCTCTTTGTTGCTTGTAGACCTGATAGAGGAAAATTTGCTCTCAGGCAACTTTTGGTCGTGTTAGGAAAACCGGCAAGCGTTTTCTCTTATTTCGGTCCGCGCCGTTTCGCAATGTCGGAGGTAGCGGTATCAAGCCAGGATGTGCATTGCCTCCGTTCACACCTCTCTTTTATATCCGCGAGTATCTCTGCATAACCCTTCTCATCTTTATCGGCCCTGTTCATTTGCAAAGGGACGTTGTGAAAGACATCTGCGAGGATAAAACAGGTATGGCTATCTTTGGCATAACTGGCAACGCGAATGTCCAGAAAAGCCCGAAACAGGAGTTCGAACAGATATTCCTTCTCTGTCATACATATTTCCTTGCTCTCTCACTCTAACAACCACTCCTCGCTCATTGTTGCTGGATCAAAACGGAACAGGACAACTCTGGAGACATTCTCTGGGGTCAGAATCACTGGCTTTTTCAAGAGATTGCCAATGGTTCGAATGAAATCGAGCAAGCGCGAGAGCTGTTGGACCGAGTTTATCGCACGCGGATCAAGATCAAACTCCATCTCGTCGTAGGTGTAAAAGTAGCAATGGAGCGCGAGATTCTTTTCATCCACACGCACCATGCCGCCGTGCTTGTGTACCAGAGCGAAAACCTCTTCGATGCTCTCTGGAAGCGATCTTACCTCTCCAGCAACGATAAACTCAACAGAATAGGCACTCGCGCGGAGAAATGCCAGCAGCTTTTGCCAGTCTCCTAGAGTTGTTCCGAGGACGTAGATATCACGGAGACTACCATCGACATAGAATGCCTTGTTCAAACGCTTTGATATGGTATCCCTCATCATGCTGATCCTTTTGATTCAATCCAGTAATCCCATAAACTCGAGAGAGCTTGTTATTATCCATCGAGCGCCGAGACCGCTAGGAAGTCGTCCCTCTATAATTTGTCCACCATATTTTGAGCTGGAATAACTCGTCCAAGAGGTATTTGGTCCGGTCACGATATCATCGACAGTGTCCTGTCCTATGGGATTAAGATAACTTGGAGTATTCAGTTGGGCCGAGGTAGCATTGTCAACCCCCCAGGTTGAAGCACCCCCTGGGCGATTAGCATGCTTCTGCAATGCACGTCCAGCCTGCGTAAAGCCATTACGATCTGGTTGGCCCGATGCATCTGATAGTTGCTGGTAAGATGTACCTGGTGCACAGCTTGGCCCATCGCTATTATGCACCACCCATTGCCCAACGCCGACCGTGAAGGTATGATCCTGGGCGACCTCCAGATTGTACATCACCTTCGCGCCCGGCACAACTTTGTAGCCTGTCACCACACTGTAGCGTCCATCGGCGCGCAGGATGTGCATTCCTAGCTTCAATTGCCCTACCGGCACAAAGCCCGCTTCCTCCGTGAAGAACGGATGCTTCTTGTTGGTGTGAATGGTCTCGCTGGTGATTGTTGTTACCGTGCTATGTGGCGCGTGCAGCTTTGTTGTCAGCGTCAGATCGACCAGATCGTTATCGGTATGAATCCAGACGTGCAGGATGGGTTCGTCTTCCATCTTGCGCGTCTTGGGGTTGTACGCCAGCACTTGCTCGCCGATTTTGAGCGTGCCAACGAGCTGTCAATTTTGATGAAACAAATATGCTTTTGATAAAAGTTTACTTTACCTATTGCAAATCTGCCAACAAGTACTGGTACGGATCCAATGTTGTCCTATCGAACGATACAATAAGATCTCGAGTTTGCTTCCCTAGCTCATTTGTTCCTTCTTTTTTCGCTAACTGAATAAGGGCTGGTAATGCGTACATCGCGCATTCAGACCCGATTTTCTCAAGTACGATCAGAAAATACCATGGGTCAAGAGACTCGCTCGGAATCTCTCGGCTGAGAAGATATACAATGGCAGGGCCACACTGTACAGCATACTCCCTGTCCACGGAACGTAACATGGAACAAATCCCGGCAACAGAATCCAACCAATATCCGTCTTCTTGCTTCTTCTCTACCAGTATTTTAATAAGGTGCGGAACAATGACTTGCATCCCCATATCTTCTAATGATTGAACTGCTTCTTGAAAGGCTGGAGAATTCAAATCCCCTACCTGATCTATAAGTTGTGGAATAGCTTTGACATTTCTCGGATACCCGATTGCTCGAATAACCCTGATTGCCATTCCCCAGCGCGATTTTGCGGCAATTTCAAGGATTCCTATAGCTTCATCCAGTGTTTCATCAGGACGACTCGCCAATTCCTGAATGATGCGTTCTTTAACCTGCTCATCTGCAACCAGTGCCTTGTCCAACTGATCTTCTATCATGCTCTGTTCCTTCCAAAGATATTCCCACTATTTGACTCGTATTGGTCCCTCCCAATAGTCTAACGTTTGCATCACTAAATCTATATAATTACCTTTTAGCATGGGCGAGGTAGGTTCTATCGTCCAGTGTCCAGGTATGTCGTCACTCACAAACCTTAATCCATCTGGAATGGGTGAACCTGCAGGCAACTTCCACCATCTTCCTGGTCCGTTAATACTCTCAAATGTCGATAGACCATTTGGAGGATTTTGGCCCGGACGTAGCACCTCGCTTCCATCGTCGCCAGGAGTAAATTCCTTCCCTGGTCGAACGTTATCAAGAGCTGGATCATTTCCTCGTCCTGATCGGTAAAGATCTTGGGTAGTTGTCTCTTCCATTGTCGTTGCGGTCTCTTCCGCAACTGTTGCTGTTTCCTCCGTAGCCGATATTGTTTCATCAGCAACCGCCGCGACCCCATCATCCTCCGGCCCACTAAAGATCATCGCGAGTTGCAAGACGTTAATGACGTTGGTTTTAATAAACCTACCGATGGCTCCTAGCCGACTTTGCCAGGTGGCATTGGGCGCATTCCAGCTCTGTTGCAACTGCGTCCAACCGGTCACTGCCGCGAACTTTGCCGCGGTGCTATATTGCGGATCGGTTGCGGAGTTGTAGCTGCCGTATCTGTTGAATTGCTCGCTGGTGGAGACATTGACATACAGACTTCCATAGTTCCAGCTTGCCGGTCCATAGAGTGGATAGTAGACACCTCTCCCGTTATTGGTAACAGTGACCACTTCATTGTTGTAGACGTAGGCGGTCTCTCCCCCTGGTTGATTCTGGGGAATCCCGTTGGAATAATACTGCCCCGATGGGTCCGCCATCGTCTCCGGATTCCCCGCCACATAGGCATAGGGATTCATCCCCGCCGCATTGCCCTCTTTCACGTCCGCCGAGAGGAAAATGCCAGCAACGGGATCATAGTAGCGCGAGACATAGTAGTCCAGGCCGGTGAGCGTGTCGGCGTACTGGCCGGTGTAGCCGCGGGCGGTGTCCATCGAGCCTGAACTATAGAGGCTGTTGCCGTAAGGGCCGTAGACCTGATTGCCCTGCACTGCGGCGCCGCCCTGCGTGTTGTTGAACGTCGCCAGCAGGTTGCCCAGCGCGTCGGTCAGGAAGATGACGGTCACGGGCGAAAGCAAGCCCGTGATGACGCCCATCAAGCGCCCGGCCAGGCTATAGTAGGAGGTGCTGCTTTGCAGCGTCCCCGTGCCGCTATATTGGAAGTCTTCCAGCCCGAAGGCGTAGACGGTGAGCGTCGTCGTGCCGCCGCTGGTGGCGTGCTGCACCGTGCGATTGCCACTGGCATCATAGGCAAAGTCGTCATTGGTGTTGGCATTGACGTTCCAGTTCACCAGTTGATCCAGCTCGTCATAGGCCAGCGTCGCGGTGGTGCTGTTGTAGCTACGCCCGGTGACGTTGCCCCAGGTGTCATAGCTCGTGTCCTTGTACACCGACCCGCTCTTGCTCGAACAAGTGCTACCGCTCGCGTAGAGACCGCTCAGTTGATGGGGAGCCGTGTTGCAATACAGGTACTGATAATTGGTGCTGCTGCCGGCCACCGGTCCCTGCCATAGTTGCCCCAGGTGGGTGTAGACGTAGCTGGTGGTGTAGCTCGCGCCATTGAGCGAGTTGCCAGGCGTCTGGCTGCCGCAGCTCTCGGCTCCGGTGGGTGAGGGCGTGTTCGTGTTGCTGGCCCATACCAGTTCATCCTGCTCGTTGTAGCAGAAGTTTTCCATTTCTGTGCCGCCACTGCCCGTCTGCCCCGGTACAGCGGCCTGCGTGGTGGCGAGGCTCACGACGTTACCCGCGGTGTCGTACCAGCGGCTCTCGCTGAAGATCTGCCCGCTTTGTCCACTGCCTGAGCCCCAGGTGGCGCTGTCGGTCTGCGGGCGCAGGTCGCCGTCATAGCTGAACTGCTCGTTCGCCAGCACGCTGCTGCTGCCCGCGCTGGTATAGTAGGTCAGGCCGGCGACCAGGGCGTTGACGTTGTATTGCAAGGAAGCCAGATCAGGCGTGCCGCCCAGGTTGTTGGAGAGGCCAGTCAGCGTGCCAGTGGTACTGTCATAGTCCTGGGTGAAGGTGTAGCCGGGCGTGCTTTGCCCATTGGCAATGGTGCTGGTCTGGGTGCTGGCGGGCTGGTTGGCATCATTGTAGCCCTGGCTCAGTTGATAGACCGGTAACGCGCTGGTCACGCCCCAACTCGACGGCAGGCTGAGAGCTAACTGCTGGGTCTGGACGCGCCCGCGCTCGTCATACTGCATACTCTCGGTGCTGCTCGCCTGTGTGCTATCGGGATAAACGGTGGTACTAACGCTCTGTGTCAGGCGACCTACCGGATAATCCGCGCCCACCCAGGTGACGCCGGGCGCGCTCTGGTCATAGGTGTTCTGGACAAGCGGCGTGCCGGCGGAACACTTGCCGGTGGCGTTGGCAATGGGCGCGGCGGTCTCTTCGCAGCCGAGTCTTCCTAGCAGGTCATAATTGTAGCCCAGCGTGCGGTTGCCCGAAACCTCTTCGATCAGATGCCCGTCAGCATCATAGGTATAGCTGTACGTGCCGCGGTCGGGATCGACCAGTTGCGTGAGACGGCCCAGGTCGTCGTACTGCATGGTGGTGGTGACGCTCTGCGTGGTCTCGCCGCTCTGGGGGACGAGATCGGTTGCCGTGACCTGTGTAGGTTTGTTGAGCGCGTTGTAGGTGATGCTGGTCTGCGCGACCGGCGTGAGTGTTTTGCCGTACTGCCCGCTATAGTCCTGCGTGTAGCGCGTGTTGCCCAGGGCGTCGGCGAAGCTCTCGCTCACGTGTCCGTTGGCATCCATGCTGGTGGCCGCGCTGTAGACGGCGCTGTCGCCCACGGCGCTGTCCAGGCTATAATTGGTGCAGGCGGTGTAGGTTCCGCTCAGCGTGGCGGAACAGGCCAGCCCCGGCTCTTGTGAGGAGCCGTAAAGCGGGTCTTGCGCGGCGATGACGCGGCCCAGCGCGTCGGAGAAGGTCACGCTGCCGGTGGGCGTGTGGCCGTTGCGGTCAACCGCGCCGTTGGGGTCGAGCCAGCCAGTTCCCGACGTGACCTCAAAGGGAATGCTGGTGAAGCTGGTGTGCGCCTGGTCATTGTAGACGGTGAACTGAATCGTGTCATAGCCGCTGTCCGGTCCAGGGCTTCGCGTCTCGACCTTGCGCCCCAGGCTGTCATAGAACGCGCGCGTGATGGCGGTATTGTACAGGGACGTGTTGGTAGCGATCTGAAAGCAGGGCAGCGTGCTGCTGCTGGTGCAGGAAGAAACGCTCT
>Ga0307372_10010936_pt1 | contig 12198 bp, 10 predicted proteins | sample OX1MG_FD_202533 | JGI IMG/M metagenome (GOLD analysis project Ga0307372, IMG submission 202533) | Soil microbial communities from Risofladan, Vaasa, Finland - OX-1 | ecosystem: Environmental > Terrestrial > Soil > Coastal area > Acid sulfate soil | place: Finland: Risofladan, Vaasa | collected...
CGCCGGAGATGTAGTACTTCTGCCCGTTCAACCGGTAGAGGTCGCCGTCCTTGGTGGCGGTGAGGCCGAGGTTGTGGGAGTTCGACCCGGCGTCGGGCTCGGTGATGGCGAAGGCCATCTTGAGCTCGCCGGTGGCGAAGCGGGGCAGCCACCGCTGCTTCTGCGCCTCGGTGCCGAACTTGGCGATGATGGTGGCGCAGATGGCCGGCGACACGACGATGACGAGCAGCGGGCAGCCGGCCGCCGCCAGCTCCTCGGCCACGGCGGCCAACTCGGTGATCCCGCCGCCGCCACCGCCGTACTCCTCGGGGACGTTGACGCCGAGGAAGCCCTGCTCGGCCACGGCGCTCCACAGCTCGTCGGTCCGCTCGTCCGCGTGGGCCTTGTCGACGTAGTAGCCGTGTCCGAATTTGGCGGCGATGGAGGCGACCGCCTCGCGCAGCATCTGCAGCTCGTCGGATGGGGTGAAGTCCATGGTTCCTCCTGGCGCGGATCCGGCTCGGGGCCGGGGTCGGTGGTGCTCGTGCGGCCGGTCGTGCCCGGCGGCGGATGGCGCCGGGCGGTCGGCGCCCAGACTACGACGCGGGGGGGACCAGACGGACGGGGATGTCCACCACCCGGCTGCGCAGGTACTCGCCGAGCCCCTTGGCCTGGGGGTCCGGCCGGGTCGAGGAGGCCACACCCTCGCCCAGCAGGCCCACGACCACGAAGTTGAGGGCCCGCAGGTTGGCGAAGGCGTGGCGTTCGACGACGAGGCCCGCCGCCTCGGGGAGCAGGGTCCGGAAGCGGTGCAGCGTGAGTTCCGCGTCCAGCCACGGCCAGGCCTCGTCGGATCGGGCCCACAGGCCGACGTTGGCGTTGCCGCCCTTGTCTCCCGACCGGGCCCCGATCAGCGTGCCGAGGGGCAGGCGCACCGTAGCCTCCGCCGCCGGTGCGGCGCCGTGGGGCGACGGTACGGCGGCCGGTGCCTCGGGCACCCCGGGGGAGAGCGACGCGTCCTCGCCCGAATCGACCACGGTCGGGCCCGGCCGGGCCCGGTGCAGGTGGTGGGGCACCTCGACCCGGTTGCCGTCGGCCCGGACGACGGCGGGGACGACCAGCTCGGCCGGCACCAGCGCCGGCCAGTACACGCCGTAGGCGGTGGCGGCCCCCGGTGGCGCGGTCAGGTGCAGGCCCGGGTAGCCGGCGAGCGCCAGCTCGGTGGCCGCGCCGGAAAAGCGCCGTCCCACCCGCTCGGCGTCCCCGTCCTTCACCGTGATCCGGAGCTGGGCGGTCGCCTCGACGTTGGTCGGGGCGTCCTCCTTGTCGGAGCGGATCAGGCGGGCGTCGAACTCGGCGAACTGTCCCGTGCCGCCCAGGGCGGCACCCAGCGATCGGACCGTCAGGTCGGCCTTGGCCTCGATGTCGAGGCCGGTGAGCACGAACGTCATCGTGTTGCGCCACCCGCCCAGCAGGTTGAGGCAGACCTTGACGTCGCACGGGGCGGGCAGGCCGCGGGTGCCCGACAGCCGCACCCGGTCACCCCCCTCGTCGGTGACCTCCACCGTCTCGAACCGGGCGACCACGTCGGTGTTGGGGTAGTGGTGGCCGGCGATCTCGTAGAGCAGCTGGGCGGTGACCGTCCCGGTCGAGACCTCGCCGCCGGTGCCGGGGTGCTTGGTGATGACCGACGACCCGTCGGCCGCCACCTCGGCGATCGGGAACCCGGGGTGCTCCAGTCCCGGGACCTCGGTAAAGAAGGCGTAGTTCCCGCCGGTGGCCTGCGGGCCGCACTCGATGACGTGGCCCGCCACCACGGCGCCGGCCAGGGCGTCCCAGTCGGTCTCCGACCATCCGTGGTGCCAGGCGGCGGGGCCGACCACCAGCGACGCGTCGGTGACCCGGGGGCAGATGACCACGTCGGCGCCGGACGAGAGCGCCTCCACGATGGGCCACGCGCCCAGGTAGGCGTTGGCCGAGACCACGGTCCCCTCGGCGTCGGCCAGGGCGGCGCCGGTGTCCAGGTGGGACAGCGGGTGGCCGGCGGCGGCGAGCTCGCCGATGCGGGGCATCAGGTCGTCGCCCTCGACGTGGGCCACCGCCACCGCCAGCCCGAGCCGGTCGGCCAGGAGCCGGACCTGGTCGGCCAGGGCCGACGGGTTCAGCCCGCCCGCGTTGGTGACCACCTTGATGCCCCGGTCGACGCAGGTGCCGAGCACCTCCTCCATCTGGGTGAGGAAGGTGTGGGCCCAGCCCCGCGACGGGTCGCGCTGCATCCCCTTCCACAGGATCAGCATGGTGAGCTCGGCCAGCCAGTCGCCGGTCAGCACGTCGATGGGCCCGCCCTCGACCATCTCCCGGGCGGCGGACAGGCGGTCGCCGTAGAAGCCCGAACAGTTGGCGACCCGCAGCGGCGCGCTCACGGCGCCGGGTCCGCTCCGCCGGCGCCGTCGGCCGCGTCGGTGCCGTCGGGCTCGACGACCACGAGGAGCCGCCCCGTCTCGACCTGGTCGCCCTCGGTCACGTCCACCTCCGACACGGTACCCGGTGCCCCGGCATGGACGGCGTGCTCCATCTTCATCGCCTCGAGCACGACGAGGACCTGGCCCGCCTCGACGCGGTCGCCCGCGGCCACCGCGACCCGGACCACACTGCCCGGCATCGGGGCGACGGCCGACCCCGCGGTCCGCTCCTCGGCGGCGACCGGGTGGCGGTCCTCCTCGACCAGCCGGGACGATCCGTCCGACCCGTCGACGTACGTCACGGCCCCGACCCGCTGCACGGCGTAGCGCCGGGTGACCCCGCCCGCGGTCAGCCGGACGGCGTCGGGTCCGACGGCGCCGACCGTCACGTCCAGCACCTCGCCGTCGAGCGCGACCTCGGCCACGGCGCGGCCGCGGCGCCCCATCCGGTAGGCGACCCGCAGGGTGCGGGGCCCGAGGTCGAAGGTGACCTCCTGGCGGTCGATCTCGTTGGCCCGCCAACCCGACGGAAGGGTGGCCAGCACGGTCGCCTCCGCCCGCCGCGCCGCCTGCCCGGCCAGCGCGGCGGCCACCGCGTGCCGCCCCACGGCGCCCTCGTCGGCCAGCGGAAGCGCCAGCGCGTCGAGGCCGTGGCGGTCGAGGAAGCCGGTGTCGGTGGCGCCGGTGGCGAAGGCCCCGTGCCGCAGCGTCCGGACCAGCAGGTCGCGGTTGGTGGTCACGCCGTGGATGCGGGACCCGGCCAGCGTGGCCGCCAGCGCGGCGACGGCCTCGGACCGCGTCGGGGCGTGGGCGATCACCTTCGCCAGCATCGGGTCGTAGTGGGGACTGACCACCCCGCCGGTCGCCACGCCCGAATCGACCCGGATGCCGGCCCGGTCGTCGGGCACGCAGAACTCGGCCAGCGCGCCGGTCGACGGGAGCCAGCCGGCCGCCGGGTCCTCGGCGTACAGGCGGGCCTCGACGGCGTGCCCCACCGGGCCGCGCGCCACGGCGGCGTGCACCTCGGGCGGCAGCGGCGCGCCACCGGCCACGAGCAGCTGGAGGCGCACCAGGTCGAGCCCGGTCACCTCCTCGGTCACCGGGTGCTCCACCTGCAGCCGCGTGTTCATCTCGAGGAAGTAGGGATCGCCGCCGGCGCCCCCGGCCCCCCCGGTGTCGAGCACGAACTCGACGGTGCCGGCGTTGACGTACCCGACGGCCCGGGCCGCGGCCACCGCCGCCTCGGACAGACGGGCCCGCAGCTCGGGCCCGACGACGGGGGAGGGGGCCTCCTCGATGATCTTCTGGTGCCGGCGCTGGATGCTGCACTCGCGCTCGAACAGCGCCACCACGTCCCCGTGGGCGTCGGCCAGGACCTGGACCTCGATGTGCCTCGGGGCGACGACGTACCGTTCGAGGAAGACGGTCCCGTCCCCGAACGCGGACTGCGCCTCGCGCCGGGCCCCGGCCAGCGCGTCGGCCAGTTCGCCGGCCGACCCGACGATGCGCATGCCCCGACCGCCGCCGCCGGCGGAGGCCTTGACCAGCAGCGGCCACCCCAGGGCGGCGACCTCGTCGCCGTCGGGCGGGGTGTCGCCGTCCACGGTGACCGACGGGAGCGTCGGGACGCCGGCGGCCCGCATCCTGTCCTTGGCCCCGATCTTCGAGCCCATGGCGTCGATGGCGTCGGCGGGCGGGCCGACCCAGGTCAGGCCGGCACCCACCACGGCCCGGGCGAAGTCGCCCGACTCGGACAGGAAGCCGTAGCCGGGGTGGACGGCGTCGGCCCCGGACCGGGCGGCGGCCTCCAGCAGGAGGTCGTGGCGGAGGTAGGTGTCGCCCGGGGCGACGCCGGGCAGCCGGACGGCCAGGTCGGCCTCGGCCACGTGCGGACTCTCGGCGTCCGCGTCCGAGTGGACGGCGACCGTCGTGATCCCCATCGACCGGGCCGTGCGCAGGATGCGCCGGGCGATCTCGCCGCGGTTGGCGACCAGGAGGGAGGTGACCGGCCGGACCGGCACGCCATCGGCGCTCACGACCGCCTCACATCCGGAACACGCCGTAGCCGCGGGTGCCCGCGATCGGCTGGTTGTCGATGACCGACAGGCACAGGCCCAGGACGGTCCGGGTGTCGCGGGGGTCGATGATCCCGTCGTCGTACAGCCGGGACGAGAGGTAGAGGGGGAGCGACTCCGACTCGATCTGCGCCTCGACGAGCGCGCGCATGGCCTCGTCGGCCTCCTCGTCGAAGGGGACCCCCTTGGACTCGGCCGACTGGCGCCCCACGATGGAGAGGACCCCGGCCAGCTGTGCCGGGCCCATGACGGCCGACCGGGCGTTGGGCCAGGCGAACAGGAACCGGGGGTCGTAGGCCCGCCCGCACATCCCGTAGTTGCCGGCACCGTACGAGGCGCCGATGTTGACGGTCAGGTGGGGGACCGACGAGTTGGACACGGCGTTGATCATCATCGCCCCGTGCTTGATGATCCCGCCCTGCTCGTACTCCTTGCCCACCATGTACCCGGTGGTGTTCTGGAGGAAGAGGAGGGGCACGTCTACCTGGTTGGCCAGCTGGATGAACTGGGCGGCCTTGTGCGCCTCCTCCGAGAAGAGGACACCGCGGTGGTTGGCCAGGACCCCGATCGGGTACCCGTGGATCGACGCCCACCCGGTGACCAGGCTGGACCCGTAGAGGGGCTTGAACTCGTCGAACCGGGACCCGTCGACCACCCGGGCCAGGACCTCGCGCGGGTCGAAGGGCATCTTGGGGTCGGCCGAGGCGATCCCGAGCAGCTCGTCGGGATCGTGCACGGGCTCGTCGGCCGGCTCGGACGGCCCCGGCCCCTGCTTGCGCCAGTGCAGGCGGCGGACGATCTGGCGGCCCAGGCGGATGGCGTCGGTCTCGTCGACGGCCAGGTAGTCGGCGAGTCCCGAGACCCGCGCGTGCATGGAGGCGCCGCCCAGCTCCTCGTCCGTCGACTCCTCGCCGGTGGCCATCTTGACCAGCGGCGGCCCGCCCAGGAACACCTTGGACCGCTGCTCGATCATCACCACGTGGTCGCTCATCCCCGGCACGTAGGCGCCTCCCGCGGTGGCGTTGCCGAACACCAGGGACACGGTGGGGATGGCGGCGGCCGAGTGTCGGGTGATGTCGCGGAACGCCCGGCCCCCGGGGATGAAGAGCTCGGCCTGGGCCGGCAGGTCGGCGCCGCCCGACTCGGTGAGGCTGATCGAGGGGAGGCGGTTGGCCTGGACGATGTCGGAACCCCGGGCGCCCTTGCGGAACGACCACGGGTTCATGGCCCCGCCCCGCACCGTGGCGTCGGTCGCGTTGACGAGGCACTCGACCCCCTCGACCACCCCGATGCCCATGATCGAGGAGGCCCCCACCGTGTACTGGGTGCCCCAGGCGGCGAAGGGGCACAGTTCGAGGAACGGCGAGTCCCGGTCGAGGAGCAGCTCCACCCGCTCGCGGGCGGTCATCTTGCCCCGCTCCCGGTGGCGGGCCACGTAGCGCTCGCCCCCGCCGGCCCGGGCCACCTCCTGCTCGGCCCGGACCAGGTCGAGGCCCTCGCGCAGGGCGCGCTCGTTCTCGGCGAAGGTGTCGGAGGTCGGGTCGATGGCGGTGGGGAGTACGGGCATGTCGGGTGGGTCCCTGGTGGGGGCGGGTTCGGGCGCCGGGGTCGCATTGCCCGGGCCGACGTGGGAAGAATAGGCGCATGACCCCCGTGCCGCGTGCCGAGCCCCGCCGTGCCGTGTCCTGCCGATGCCCGGGGGCGGCGCCGTGGTGATCCGCACCTATCCCCAGGGCAGCCCGGACGACGGGGGGCCGGCAGCGGCGCGGGCGGCACGGGCCACGACGGGTGGACGGCCCCTGTCCGCCGTCGTGCTCGCCGCCGGACACGGCACGCGCATGCGCTCGGCCCGGCCCAAGCCGCTGCACCGCCTGTGCGGGCGGCCGATGATCCTGCACGTGCTCGACGCCCTGGCCGAGCTGCCCGTCGACCGCGTGGTGGTGGTGGTCGGGCACCGGGCCGAGTGGGTGACGAAGACGCTGATCGAGCACGCCCCGCCCGGCATGGCCATCGAATTCGTGGAGCAGGTCGAGCAGCGCGGGACCGGCGACGCCATGTCGGTCGCCCTCACCGGGCTCCCCGAGGAGGAGGACGGCGACGACGGCGACGTCGTGGTCCTGCCCGGCGACACCCCGCTGCTGCGGCCCGGCACGCTCGCCCGCCTGGTCCGGGCCCACCGTGCCGCCGACGACGCCGCCACCCTGCTGACCGCCGTGCTCGACGACCCCACCGGCTACGGCCGGGTCGTGCGCGGCCGCGACGACACCGTCGCCCGCGTGGTGGAGGACGGCGACGCCACCGACGAGGAGCGGGAGGTGCACGAGGTCAACACCTCGATGTACTGCTTCCGCCGGAGCGTGCTGGCGCCGGCGCTGCGCCGCCTCAGCCCGGCGAACGCCCAGGGCGAGTACTACCTGACCGACGTGGTCGAGGTCCTCTACGCGGCCGGCCACCGGGTCGGCTCGGTGGTTGTCGAGGACACGATGGAGGTCGCCGGCGTCAACGACCGGGCCCAGCTGGCCGTGGCCGAGGCCGAGCTGCGCGACCGGATCAACGAGCGGTGGATGCGCCGGGGGGTCACCATGTGGGACCCGGTGACGACCTACATCGACGTGGACGTGACCCTCGCCACCGACGTCGTCCTCCTGCCCGGTGTCATCCTCCAGGGGGCGTGCGTGGTGGGCGAGCACGCCGAGCTCGGTCCGGACACCCGGTTGGTCGACACGACCGTGGGGGAGGGGGCGGTCGTCGCGTCGAGCGTCTGCCGGCGCTCGGTCATCGGGGCGGACGCGCGCGTCGGACCGTTCGCCGTGCTGGAGGAGGGGACCGAGGTCCCGGCGGGCGGCGTGGTGGGTCCGGCTCCATCTGACCCCGGCGCCGCGCCGCGGTAGCGTCGGGCCATGGAATTCACCCCGCGTCGCCGTCTCGACCTGGTGTCGGGCCGCTCCCATCCGGAGCTGGCCCAGGAGATCGCCTCGCAGCTGGGGGTCGAGCTGGGCGAGGCCAACCTGCGCGAGTTCGCCAACGGCGAGATCCACTGCCGGTTCGACAGTTCCATCCGGGGCTCCGACGTGTTCATCGTCCAGACCCACTGCGGTCCGGTCAACGACTCGCTCATGGAGCACCTGATCATGATCGACGCCGCCAAGCGGGCCTCCGCCAAGCGGATCACCGCGGTGTGCCCCTACTACGGCTACTCGCGCCAGGACCGCAAGGCGACGGGACGCGAGCCCATCACCGCCAAACTGGTGGCCGACATGCTGTCGGTGGCCGGTGCCGACCGGGTGGTCAGCGTCGACCTGCACTCCGGGCAGATCCAGGGCTTCTTCGACATCCCCTTCGACCACCTGACGGCGGCGCCGGTGATGGTCGAGTACCTGCGCAAGCACCTGAGCGACGACCTCGTGGTGGTCGCCCCCGACGCCGGCCGGGTCAAGGTGGCCGAGCGGTTCAGCCAGCACCTGACGGCCGACCTCGCCGTCGTGCACAAGCGGCGCCTGCGGGGCGTGGCCAACCAGGTCGAGGCGCTCCACGTGGTCGGTGACGTCGAGGGCCGCCAGTGCGTGCTGATCGACGACATGATCGACACGGCGGGCACCATCGTGGCGGCCGCCGACCTGCTGGCCGACCGGGGGGCGACCGAGGTGTGGTGCATGGCCACCCACGCCGTGCTGTCCGACCCGGCCATCGACCGGCTGAAGAACTCCGCGCTCACCAAGGTGGTCGTCACCAACACGCTGCCGATCCCGGCCGACCGGCGCTTCGACAAGCTCGAGGTCCTGTCGGTGGCCCGGCTCATCAGCAGCGCCATCGACGCCGTGTTCGAGGACTCGTCCGTGTCCGAGATCTTCGGCGGCGAGAACCTGGCCTGACCGTTCGCCAGGCGCGCGGCCCGGGCGAGTCGTCGACGTCGCCATCCTCGGCCGTTTCGCCGGTTGACTAACCTAGCTAATATGGGTGGCATGCAGGTGAACATGCACGACGCCAAGACCCACCTGTCCCGCCTGGTCGCCGCGGTCGAATCCGGCGAGACCGCCGAGATCGAGATCGCCCGCGCCGGGCACGTGGTGGCACGGATCGTCCCGGCCCGACCCCGGGTGCAGCGCCGACCCGGCTACTGGGCCGGTCGCGTCCGCATCCACGCCGACTTCGACGTGCTCCCCGACGAGGTCTCCGGCGCATTCCGGGGGGAGCGTCCGTGAGGATCCTCCTCGATACGCACATCCTCCTGTGGTGGCTGGCGGCGGATCCTGCACTTCCCGAGCGGGCCGGCGCCGTCATCGCCGATCCCGGGACCTCCGCATTCGTCTCCGCGGCGACGGCCTGGGAGATCGCGATCAAACGGGCGGCCGGACGTCTCGATGCGCCGGACGATCTGCTCGAGGCATTGCAGGACAACGGGTTCGGGACCCTGGCGATCACGGCGGCGCACGCGCTCGAGGCCGGTCACCTCCCCGCGCACCACGCCGACCCGTTCGACCGCATGCTGATCGCCCAGGCCAGGGCCGAGGGGCTCACCCTCGTGACGGTCGACCAGCGGTTCCCCGACTACGACGTGACGCTGCTGCCGGTGGGCTGATCCCCGATCCTGTCCGGGGCCGACCCGGGGCGCAGGGGAACGGGTTGCCCGGACGACGCGCGGCGGAGCACTCGAGCGGGGCTCACGGGCTCCGCACGCGAGGGCGTGTGGCCGGGGGTTCGGGCTTGCGTCTATCATGGTGGGCCGTCAGCAGCGGACGTACCCGCCCGTGCCCAGCGCACGACCGGGGGGCGTCGCCCTGCGCTCGTCTCTGCACCTCCCGAGGAGTCCCCGCATGCCCGAAACCACGCTCACCGCCCACACCGGCCGCGAGATCGGATCGAGCTCCACCCGCCGCCTGCGCGCCGAGGGAAAGATCCCCGGCGTGGTCTACGGACACGGGACCGACCCGATCCCCGTCGCCGTCGTCGCCCGCGAGTTCCAGGTCGCCATGTCGGGGGAGGCCGGCCTCAACACGCTGCTCTCCCTGAAGGTGGACGGCACCGACCACCTGACCCTGGCCCGGGACATCCAGCACCACCCGGTCCGCAACACGGTGACCCACGTCGACTTCCTCATCGTCCGGCGCGACGAGGTGATCAGCGCCGAGGTGCCCATCAACCTGGTGGGCGAGGCCGTCGAGGTCGCCCACGGCGACGGCATCGTGGACCAGCAGCTGTTCACCCTCCACGTCAAGGCCAAGCCGGCGGACATCCCGAACTCGGTGGACATCGACATCTCGTCGCTGACCATCGGCGGCGCCCTGCACGTGTCCGACATCACCATCCCCGCCGGTGTGGAGCTCGAGACCGACCTCGAGGCGACCGTGGTGGGCGGCAACCCGCCCCGGGTCCAGGCCGCGGCCGCCGAGGAGGTCGAAGCCGCCGAGGAGGCGGCCCCGGCCGCGACCGAAGCCGACGAGGGCTAGGCCCTGCTCCGCCGCCGCGAGGGGGCGGGAGGCCCCCGCCGGGGCGCGACCGTGGACCTGCTGGTCGTCGGCCTCGGCAATCCCGGGGCCGAGTACGAGGGGACCCGTCACAACATCGGCGCCGACGCCGTCGAGGTCCTGGCGGCGCGCCACCACGGGACGCTGTCGGCCGAGAAGGGTCTGCGCGCCCGGGCCGGGACGATCCGGATCGGCGACCACCCCGTGCTGTGCGCCGTCCCGCTCACCTACATGAACGAGTCCGGTCTGGCGGTGGCACCACTGGTGCGCCGGGCAGGCATCGAACCACCGGCCGACGGGGCCGCGGCCACGTCCCGGCTCGTGGTCGTCCACGACGAGCTCGACCTGCCGTCGGGCCGGGTGAAGGTCAAGGCCGGCGGCGGTACGGCCGGCAACAACGGGCTCAAGTCGATCCACGCCCACCTCCACACCGGCGACTACCTGCGGGTCCGGATCGGCATCGGCAAGCCACCGGGCCGCCAGCCCGGTGCCGACTACGTGCTGAAGCGCCCCGGCAAGGAGGAGCGGGAGGCGCTCGCCGTGGCGGCCGAGGTGGCCGCCGACGCGGTCGAGCTCCTCGCCACCCTCGGGGTCGAGGCGGCCATGAACCGGGTCAACGCCGCCGAGTAGGTTCGTGGCCGTGCCCGTCGACGCAGAGGCCGACAGCGACGTCGTGATCTCCGTGCGTGGGCTGGCCAAGTCCTACGGCAGCTTCGCCGCACTGCGTGGCATCGACCTCGAGGTGCGCCGGGGCGAGGTCCTGGCGCTCCTCGGACCCAACGGTGCCGGCAAGACCACGGCCGTCGAGATCCTCGAGGGCTACCGGGCGCGCGACGCGGGCGAGGTGTCGGTGCTCGGCTTCGACCCCGCCCGTCGCGACCGGGCGCTGCGGGCCCGGGTGGGCATCGTGCTCCAGGAGTGCGCCGTCGACCCGTACCTGACCGTCACCGAGGCGCTGACCCAGCGGTCCCACCTCTACGAGGACTCCCGGCCCGTCGACGAGGTGGTCGAGCTGGTCGGCCTGGGGGAGAAGGCCCGCTCCCGCATCAAGGTGCTCTCCGGCGGCCAGCAGCGGCGGCTCGACCTCGGCCTCGCCCTCGTCGGCAATCCCGAGCTGATCTTCCTGGACGAGCCCACCACCGGCTTCGACCCCTCGGCCCGGCGCGAGGCGTGGGACGTCGTGCGCGACCTGTGCGCCGAGGGCCGCACGGTGGTGCTCACCACCCACTACATGGACGAGGCCCAGGCCCTCGCCGACACCGTCGTCGTGCTGGCCGCCGGCCGGATCGTGGCGTCGGGTCCGCCTGACACGCTGGGCGGGCGGGACCGCGGGGTGTCGACCGTGCGCTTCGCCCTGCCCGACGGGACGACGGTGGCCGACGTGCCGCTGCCCGGGACGGTCGTGCCCGACGTGCGGGGCGGGTTCGTGGAGTTCGCCGTGCCCGAGCCGACGGCCGTCCTCCACGACCTGACCCGCTGGGCCCTCGACCGGGGGGAGGGCCTGGCCGGACTGACCGTGGCCCGCCCGTCGCTGGAGGACGTCTACCTGGACCTCACCGGCGGGGACGGCGCATGATCGGCGTCCGGGTGCGCGACGTCCGGGCGGACGACGTCCGGGTGGCCCTGCACCAGGTCGGCTACGAGCAGAAGGCCTACTGGCGGAACCCGATGGCCGCGATCTTCACCTTCGCCTTCCCCATCATCTTCCTGATCGTGGTGGGCACCTCGGCCGGCCCCGTCAAGGTGCCGGGCTACACGCTGCGCTACGACCAGTACGTGGTGGTGGCCATGCTCACCTTCGGGCTGATCGCGGCCTGCTACACCAACCTGGCCATGGCCATCTGCACCCGGCGGGAGACCGGTGTGCTCAAGCGGATGCGGGGCACGCCCATCGCCATCGGCTCCTACCTGGCCGGGCTCATCGGGTCGGTGCTCATCGTGGTGGCGATCCTGACCGTGATCGTCGTCGCCATCGGCATGGCCTTCTACCACCTCCACTTCCCCTTCCACCCGGGGGCGGCGGTCCTCACCCTGGTGGTGGGGATCGTGACGTTCTGCTCGCTGGGCCTGGCCGTCACCGTCCTCGTGCCCAACGCCGACGCCGCCCCCGCCGTCGTCAACGGGCTCTACTTCCCGGTGGTCTTCATCTCGGGCGTCTTCTACCCCCTCGCCCAGGGCTCGGTCCTGGCCCGCATCGCCGACGTCTTCCCGATCTTC
>Ga0307372_10010937_pt1 | contig 12198 bp, 12 predicted proteins | sample OX1MG_FD_202533 | JGI IMG/M metagenome (GOLD analysis project Ga0307372, IMG submission 202533) | Soil microbial communities from Risofladan, Vaasa, Finland - OX-1 | ecosystem: Environmental > Terrestrial > Soil > Coastal area > Acid sulfate soil | place: Finland: Risofladan, Vaasa | collected...
CATGCTGTACGACGGTGGCTCCTCGAGTGCGCCGTCGATGAAGAAGTCGACACCGGCCAAGAAGACCGCGAAAAAGTCAACGCCGGCCAAGAAGTCCACGAAGAAGTCGACACCGGCCAAGAAGTCGACACCGGCCAAGAAGTCAACGCCAGCGAAGAAGTCCGCGCCAGCGAAGAAGACCGCGAAAAAGTCAACGCCGGCCAAGAAGTCCACGAAGAAGTCGATACCGGCCAAGAAGTCAACGCCAGCGAAGAAGTCCGTGCCAGTGAGAAAGACCGCCCAAAAGTCCGCGCCAGCGAAGAAGACCGCGAAAAAGTCAACGAAGAGGAATTAGGGGATCTGATGTCGAAGGTGCGCGTCGAGTCCGACACCATGGGCTCCATTGAGGTTCCCGGTGACCACTACTGGGGAGCCCAGACCGAGCGCAGTTTGCACCACTTTGCAATCGGCAGTGAAACGATGCCCGACGCCGTCATCCGCGCTTTCGGTGTTCTGAAATTTGCGTCGGCCCAGGTGAATCAAGCACTCGGAAAGCTCGCCGACGAGCAGGCTTTGCTCATCGAACGCGCCGCACAAGAGGTGATCGACGGTGACTTGGCGGGGGAGTTTCCGCTCCGAATCTGGCAGACGGGATCTGGCACGCAAACGAATATGAACGTCAATGAGGTGATATCAAATCGCGCCATTGAACTCGCGGGCGGTGTCCTCGGATCCAAAGTGCCGGTGCACCCAAACGACGACGTGAACATGTCACAGTCGTCCAACGACACCTTCCCGACCGCGATGCACATCGCGGCGGTGATGGAGATCACTGATCGACTTGTACCGTCAGTGACGCGTTTGCGTGACGCCCTTGACGAAAAGGCGAAGGACTTCGTCAACATCACCAAGATCGGCCGGACGCATCTCATGGACGCGGTGCCGTTGACGTTGGGTCAAGAGTTTTCTGGCTACGTCGCGCAACTCGACGCCGATCTCGAGCGGCTTCGTCTTGTGCTTCCGGGTCTTTGCGAACTCGCTGCGGGTGGCACCGCCGTAGGGACCGGGCTCAACACGCATCCCGAGTTCGGCGTGCGCGTGGCGCAGGCGATCGCTGCGTTGACGGGCAAACCATTCGTGACCGCGCCGAACAAGTTCGCCGCGCTCGCGGCCCATGACGCGCTGGTATTCGCGCACGGGGCGATCAAGACGCTGGCGGCCAGTCTGACCAAGATTGCGGACGATCTACGTTGGCTCGGTTCGGGGCCCCGTTCGGGTCTCGGTGAACTGCAGTTGCCCGAGAACGAACCCGGCAGTTCGATCATGCCGGGCAAGGTCAATCCGACGCAGAGCGAAGCGATGATCATGGTCGGCATTCAAGTCTTTGGCAACGACACGGCAGTCGCGATCGGTGGGTCCAGAGGGAATCTTGAGTTGAACGTCTGTAAGCCGGTGATTATTTACAACTTCTGTAACTCGATTGATCTCCTCACCGACGCGTGCGACCGTTTCCGTGAGTTCTGTGTTGAAGGCCTGGCGCCTGACTATGAGCAGATTCAGAATCACCTCAATAGCTCCTTGATGTTGGTGACCGCACTGAATCCGATCATCGGCTACGACAAGGCCGCCCAAGTCGCCAAGAAGGCCCACAAAGAGCGGTCGACACTTCGCGAGGCAGCACTCTCGTTGGGTTTCTTGACGGCGGAGCAGTTTGACGCCGCGGTTGTCCCCGACGAGATGACGCATCCCTAGTTCACGGTCGGTGCGGGGCGTCCCCGTTCGCCCTCGTGCTGACTTTCGCGACGTCCACGCTCCACTAAGTTCGTTCCGATGACGCTCGGACTTGGCAATCTTGACCCGGCACTTCGACGAGCTTGGCATCCCCTCTGTCGTGCGAGTGATGCCACGACGACGCCTCGGGCGTTCAAACTCCTCGGACAGAACTACGTAGTGTTTCGCTCACCGGAGGGCGAGGTGCGCGTCTTCGTCGATCGGTTTCCCCATCGCTTCGCGCCCCTCTCGCTCGGCGCGTGCGAAGGCGAATTCCTCCGATGTGCCTACCACGGGTGGGTCTTCGACAAGGACCGCGTCTGCGTTGAGATTCCCGCGTTGGGCCCGGACGCGACGCTTCCTCCTAGGGCCAAACTCGAAGCACCGGCCGGCGTGATCGAATCGCACACCATGATCTTCGTGGCGCCCGATTCGCCGTTGACGCCGGTGCCGACGGTCTTGGCGGCGAGCGATCCGTCATTCCAACGGGGCGACTTGCCCGTCATTGAGACGCGCGCCTCGGCGGGTCTCCTCGCGGATAACTTCCTCGACATGGCGCATTTTCCCTTCGTTCACGCCGGAACCTTCGGCGCCGGTGAAGCGCGAGAAGTACCGAACTACACGGTGACGCGAAGTGGCTACACCTTCGAAGCCGTCTACGAACACGACTTCGCTCATCGAGAGGATCCTGGCGTGGTCGAGGGAGTACGCCCTCTGATCCAGCGACGACGCCTGACCTATCGCTACGTCGCTCCGTTTCACCTCGAACTGGCCATTGAGTTCCTCGACGCCGGGGGCACGAACGTCATTGGATTCTTCATCGTGCCCGTCGACGACGAGAACGTGCGTGTCTACTCGAGTCTGTGGCGAAATGACCTTGAGGGATCCGAACAGCGCATGGGCGAAGCCATCAAGTTCGAGATGGCCGTCGTCGACGAAGACCTCTCCCTGCAGTCGCGCTTCGCCGTCCTCACCCTGCCACTCAATATCACCGACGAGGTCAACACCCGAGCAGACAAAATCACGGTCGAACTGCGTCGAGTTCTGAGCGACCTCGTCGCCGCGGCAACGGCCGGCGCGGACTAAACCTCTTGACGCTGGTGGTTGGTCGCGTTCAGGCCAGGGAGAGGAAACCCGACGTGATGCAGAGACCGAACGCGCCAATGATAAGGAGACCGGCGACGAGCGTACCCACCACGACTTTCGTGCTCTTCCCACGGCCAGTGGCGATGGGGCGTGGCATGTACCAGTCCGGCAACAAGCTCCGTTCGAAACCGAAGCCCCAGGTCCAGGGGACGGCGTCGTCATCGATGGGCGTACTGTAGTCGGCCGCCATCGCAAGATCCGCCAACTCCTCATCGCTGAAGTGCTCTGGCGTAAGACGCTCGTTGGCTGAACTGCGCTTTGGGTGGTTCACCACGCTCCTCTACGTTCGCGAGTGATGACGATCTGAAGGCCAACCTACACCTGGGCGATCGATCCCTTTCGTCGGGGCGTGCCCTGTCACTTCCGAGGGCTGCACGGTAGATTCTGATTCATGAATCCAGTACTCCAGCGACTGGGTCTGACGGAACTCGACAACCTCGACGAGGCCGCCGGGATGAACGTGGGCCGAGTCGTCATCTCACACGGCGCCAGCGCTGACGTCGTCTGGGTCGACGACGGCGATCTCGAAGTCGAAGCCCGGTGCGAGTTCGAGGCCAACCTCGACCTCATCCCGGTCGCGGGGGACTGGGTCGCTATCCGCGACGAACGCGTGGCCAAGGTCTTGCCTCGTCGAAGCGAGTTGCGTCGACCTCATCCCAATGGTCGCGACGTGCAGATTCTTGCGGCGAACGTGGACCTCGTCTTGATCGTGGTGCCGATCGATCTCGCGTTGAACGCTCGACTCCTTGAGCGACTCTCCATCATGGCTTGGGACAGTGGCGCCCGTCCGCTGGTCGTCGTGACGAAAGTCGACGGTGTCAGCGACGCTTCCTCATTTGAGGCGGACATTGAAGCCGAGCTTCCCGGCGGAGACGTCCTCATGACGAGTGCCGTCAACGGGCTGGGCATCGAGGCACTCGGTGGTCATCTCGGCCCAGGCGTGACCGCAGTGATGCTCGGCGCGTCGGGCGCTGGCAAAACGTCGCTCTTGAACGCGCTCGAAGGAAGTTCCGAGCTCACGCGGACCGTCGGGCGCAGTGGGGAGGGACGCCACGCCACCACCACGCGCAAGCTCTATCGCCTCCTGGCGGGTGGGGTGTTACTCGACATTCCCGGTATTCGACTGCTCGACGTGATGCTTGACGAAGAAGGTCTCAGCCAAATGTTCGAGGACGTGGACGACCTCACCGATCAGTGTCGCTTTCGGAACTGCCGACACCGAGGCGACGACGGCTGTGCCGTCGAGGCTGCCGTCGAGTCCGGCAACCTCTCTCGTCAACGCCTCGAGACGTGGCGCCGAATGCGACTCGAGCTCGCCTACCACGAACGCTTGCGTGATCCCGCCGCGATGGCGGCCCAACGAAAACAGTCAAAGACCGTTACCAGAGGCGCTCGCGACAAGCCGTGAACGCGTCGCGGACGTCGGGTGACGGGAGCCGAATGGCGAGGGCAGCTACCTCACTGGAAGGTTCCACAGCGCCATCCAGCGTGAAAGGTCCTTCTCGATAGGTAGATCCGTGCCAAGAAATGACTTCACTCGCAACTCGAGCTCATTATTGCGCTGCGAGGAGCCGGTCGGCGCGAATGGGTAGAACGTGCCTTGCTTCATGAGGTAGACCATACGAACCGATCCCTCGCCGGGTGGTGTCTGGGGCACGAATCCAAAGACGGCGCACAAGAGACGCGGTCCGAGACCGTGTTCGACCATCGAGGTGTTCGCCGCGTGCACGCGCGTCACCAGCGCCTCGAAGTCGGGGTCGGTGACGACGAGCCACTCGAAGCCGAGGTTGTCGGTCGTGAGCGTGACCTTGTTGGTCGCCTCGTCAAAGTTGAGGAGCTGTTTGATGTCGTCGTCGGTGGTGATGGTGCTTTCACCGCTGCCGCCCTTGAAGCAGAGACCGGCTTGGCCGGAACTGACGAGGTCCAGTTCGCTCGCGAGGGTTAGCGCGGCGGTCGGCAGGGCGAACAGGTTGTCGAGATTAGGTGCTACTTGCTTGGTGCGTCCAAACAGCGCGTCGCGCAGTCCCACTAGCCGTTGAGTTCCTTTTCAAGTCTGTTCAACTGGTCAAGACGCTTCTCGAGCGACGGGTGCGACGAAAACAGCGTGGCCGCTGTACCGCCGGCGAGGGCTGGCGCGAAGAAGAAGGCGTTCATCCCTTCGGACTGGCGAAGGTCGGTGCGCGGGATCTTGCCGATGTCACCCGTGATGTGCACTAATGCCGCCGCGAGGACGCTGGGCTTTCCGATCAGAATGGCGCCCGAGCGATCTGCCGCGAGTTCGCGGTAGCGAGAGAGCGCCATCGTCAAGAGGTAGGCGATCACGTAGATCACGATCGACACGAGCATCGTCACCATTTCCAAGAGAACGATGTTCTGATCACCGCGCCCACGGCCGCCGCCGCGTCCGCCGAACATCGCCCCGAACATGGCGATGCGACTCACCAGTCCCGCCAACATACCGACGCCCGAGGCGATGGTCATGATCGCGACGTCGCGGTGGGCGACGTGGCTCAGTTCGTGCGCGAGTACCGCTTCGAGTTCTTCGTCGTTGAGTCGCTGCATGAGGCCACGGGTCGCGCAGACGACGGCGTGACTCGGGCTTCGACCGGTGGCGAAAGCGTTGGGCATATCCAACTCCGAGATGCCGACCCGGGGCTTCTTCATATCGGCGAGTAGGCACAATCGATCGACGATCTCGTGGAGTCGTGGCTCTTGTTGGGCGGTGACCTCGTGCGCGTGCATCGAGAACATCGCTATCTTGTCCGAGAAGTAGTACTGGGAGAAGATGAGCGCGGCCGCGATCACGATTACCAACACCGTCGAAACGCCCAGACTCAACATCACCGAGACGACGATCGCGTACAGCGCCACGAGCGCGGCGCCGGTAATGAACATTCGAACGTTGAGTTTGTGGTCCGTTTCGATCTTGGTCTTGGCCACGGCTAGTTTCCTTCGCTGGTGGGCGCCGAGTTCGACGTCGTGCTCGTGCCGGCGGGCAGTTCGCTCGTAGTGCCGTTGGCCTTCAGCGCGGCGAGTTGGGCGTCGATGTCCGAGGTGGCCGAAGCCTTGTCGAGTTGAGCCTGAATGTCGTCGTTCGTGGACGTGAGGTCAGTGAGAGCGCCGGAGGCGAGCAGTTCGTCCAGTGCCCCGCTTCGAGCCTGCATCTGGGCCACTTTGTCCTGCGCACGCTGCATGGCGGCGCCGGCGTCACCCATCGACTCGGAGATGCCACTGACGGCTTCGTTGACGTGCGCGGAGGCTTCAGCGGCGGTATAGGAGGCCTTGATCGTCTCCTTCCTCATCCGGAAGGCCTCGACCTGGCTCTGGAGCTTGGTCGCGGTGGCTTCGAGCTTCTGCTGTTGATCATCGATGGAGGCGTGCTGGACCTCGAGGTCCTTCAACTGCCCCGCGATGGCTTCACGTCGGGTGAGGGCCTCTCGAGCAAGTGGCTCGTTACCTTGGGCGAGCGCGGCCTTGGCCTGCTCGGCGAGCTTGTCGCCTTGGCTCTTCAACTGCTCGGCTTGGATCTCGACGCGCTTACGCGCGGTGGCGACGTCGGCTACGGCGCGCTTCACTTTGGTGACGTTCTCGAGTTGCTGTTCGTACGAGAGGTCGAGGGTCTGCCGAGGATCTTCGGCCTTGTTGAGGGCGTCATTGGCCTTCGCTTGGAAAATCGTCTGGACGCGCTTCATAATGCCCACGTGGGCCTCCTTTTGCTACACATCCAGACTAGATGGAACCAACGAAGCGGGAGTCGACGCGCGCGTCGGTCAACCGTCTCGATACCTTAATTTCCGGGTAAATCTTTGTCCTGAGCGCGGGCGGCAGCGCCCAATTCTTGGCGATACGACTCGAGTTGGTCGCCGAGTGCGTCGTTGGACGACGCCAGAATTCGCAGCGCCAACAGTCCCGCGTTGGTAGCTCCGTTGATCGCGACCGTTGCCACGGGCACGCCTCGGGGCATCTGGGCAATGGAGAGGAGCGAGTCGAGACCGTCAAGGCGAGCGAGCGCCACCGGCACACCGATGACCGGAAGGGTCGTCACCGCGGCGAGCATTCCCGGCAGGTGCGCGGCGCCTCCGGCGCCGGCGATCAACACGCGCAGACCTCGCGAACGCGCGCTCGTGCCGTAAGCGATCATCGCCTCGGGCGTTCGATGCGCCGAGACCACGTGCAATTCGTACCCGATCTTGAAGCGCTCGAGGATCGTGGCGGCGTCGTTCATGACCTCGAGGTCGGACGACGAACCCATGACGATGCCCACCACTGGCTGCACTAGATCTCCCGGGTCACGGTGCCGTAGGCACGGGCACTGTCCCATGCTCTCACGTGAGGACTCGTCGGTTCGTCACCGAGCGCGGTGACGTGGCCGAGTTTTCGCCCCGGGCGCCACGATTTGCCGTAGTCGTGGACGAACGTGTCACCGACGCCGCGCGCCGCCTCGAGCGATCCGGGTTCGTCCGCGCCCACGACGTTCACCATGACCGCGCGGTTCGTCAGTGGCGTCACGTCGCCGAGCGACTGACCGCTGACGGCACGCAAGTGTTGCGCGAACTGACTCGTGGCGGCGCCTTCGATGGTCCAGTGTCCCGTGTTGTGAGGCCGAAGCGCGACTTCGTTGACGAAGAGTCCGCGCTCGGTGACGAAGTACTCAATGGCCATGACGCCCACTCCCTGGACGAGCGTCGCGACCTGTTCACTCAGTTGGCGCGCTTCGTCAATGAGAGCCGCGTCGACGTCACTCGGGAAACGTACCTCGACACACATGCCCTCACGTTGGACGGTGGTCACAAGTGGGTAAAAGACGAGCGAGCCCGCCACGGACGTCGCGACGATCTGGGCGACTTCACTCGTCAACTCGAGACGTTCCTCCACGACGACCTCACCGGCGCTGGCGAAGTCGTCGATGACCTCGTACGTCTCACCTCGGGTCGACGGAAAGGCCACGCCACGCCCGTCGTAGCCGCCACGAGCCACCTTCACGACCGGCGACGTGACCACGCTGTCGAGGAAGCGATCGAGTCGGTCGTCTTTGGAGGAACGAACGACGAGAAAGCGCGGGACCCTGATGCCGGCCTCGTCGAAGGCCTGGCGCTGGTACGCCTTGTCGACCGCGAAGCGTAACGCCGCACTACTTGGGCGGATGACGAAGCCCTCGGTCTCGAGCCGTTCGACTAGGTCGAGGTCGACGAGTTCGTGGTCAAAGGTGATCACGTCGACGTGACCGGCGAGTTCACGAAGCGCCCGCTCGTCGTCGGCCGCGCCGAGCACGACGGCCTGGCACGTCGCGACGGCGCTGTCGTCGTAGTACGTAGCGAGCACCGTGATCGTGACGCCCACGCCGCGAGCGGCTTCGCCCATCATGCGCGCGAGTTGGCCGGCGCCCACAACACCGACGTGGGGTGCGACGGCAGGTTTGGTGGCATCGAACACGAGTGAGACGCTAGTGGTCTTGGAGGATCGGCGAGAGTGCGCGTCGTGACAGGACTGGACATTGCCCGACAACTCGAAAAGACGGTCAGTCGCCACTGTCGAGAACGCGTGAAGAGCGAGAAGGGGGATCGAGGCACTACTCGAATCCGAACGCCACACCTCACGACGTGTCGTTCAAACGTCATCTTCCGCTCCGCTAGGGTGATTCCCTACCGAGGTGTAAAAAACAATGTCTATCGTCGCGTCCCTTCTCTCAATTGTGCTCTTTTTGGCCTTCAGTTCGGCCGGGACCCAAAAGATCATCTTCAATCCGGTGATGTCCAAAGCAGCTGGTCTGCTGGGCTTCACGAAGCAGACCTATCGGACGATCGGCGGTATTGAAGTACTCGGCGCGCTAGGTGTCTTGATCGGTCTGGCTGCCAAAGGGACGTCGCTCCTCGCCCTCATGAATGAGGTCGCCGCCGGAGGACTCTTTGTGATGATGGTCCTCGCGATTACCCGTCACCTTCGAAAGGGCGACAAGGCAAAGTCCTTCGCACCAGCCGCCCTGCTTGGGGTGTCGGCGTTGGCAGAACTGATCCTTCGCCTGAACTAGGTGCTACCGGGGCACCTTGGTGTGCTTGAACTCATTGAGCGCGCTCTGGTTGCTCATCAAGTCGACTAACGACTCGATCAACGTGATCGACGCTCTCGCGTCTTCATTCGGCGCGTTCATGTAGCGAACGAACGTCGCGTCGTTCCCGACGACGAACGTGGGGACGCCAAAGGCTTCGTATCGATCGAACTCCCGAAAGCTCTCGCCGATGACTTTGTGGGGACGTCGTGACTCCACGTCGTCGAAGATCTGAGCGAGATCGACCCCGGTCGACGAAAGGACGTCGCGGATTTCCTTCGCCGTGACGAGTCGGATCCCGCGCTCGCGGCGGGCTCGAAAGAGCGCTTCGTGCGCGTCGAGGAAGAACTCTGGCTGGGAATCGCGTATGGACGTACTGACGGCGAGCGCCAAGAGTTCCTCGTCGCGCCCCGGATCGTCCCAAACGTCCGGGGCGTCGTCGGCCTTGTAGCCCTGGCTCATCGTCCAGGGTACGAAGGTGACGTCGAAGTCAGCGCCTGCGCGAAGTGCGGTGACGGCGTGGAGGTGGATGTTCTTCGCGAACGGGCAGCGATAGTCGTAGGAGAGTTGGAAGGTAAGCACGTGGCCAGCCTAGGAACTACCTCGAGGGAACGGGCACACCCTGACTGCGGCAGAGGTCCTTGAAAGAGCAGAAGCGGCACGCGTTCGACGAAGGCGTTGCCGGAAAATCTCCGTCGTCGTAGTAGCGCTTGATCTTCGTCCACGCGCCAGCCGCCGCGTTCGCGCGCGCTTTCACGACGACGTCCGTCACGCTTCGCTCGATCGACTGACCGTGCGCCACGTACATCAAGCGAATCGTCGCGGGACGCTCGCCGAGCTTCGCCTCACAGAGCGCCGCGTAGAGCTCAGTGTTGGCGAAGGTCATGCTGTCGTAGTTGCGATTGGGCAGTTTCCCGGTCTTGTAGTCCACGATGGTCAAGGAGCCGTCGGGGTCCCTATCGAGGCGGTCGAGGATGCCGTAGAGCGGTGTGTCGTTGACCTCGACGCCGAGCCGGAGCTCGACGCCTTCGCTCGTCACGGTGGTGGGATCTTCCATCTCGAAGTAGCTCACTAGGATGGCCTCGGTCTCACTCACGAGCCGAGCCAGCACAGCGTCGTCGAGACCGATGTCGAGGCGCACCTCATCGGTGAGAATTGCCTCGATGGCCGGCGTCACGTACTCGCGAGCCCTCTCAATTGTGCGCTCGTCCGGGTCGAGGAGGAGGAGGTTCTCCAAGACGAAGTGAATGAAGCGACCCTTCGCCGTAGCGTACGAGGCCGGTTGGGGTAGGCGTTCGATCGAGGCGTGCTGGTAACGGCGCGGGCACGTCTGAAAGTCGGACAGTCGCGAGGGAGAGAGCGACTGCGGGAGTGGTTGTTCAAAGGCCATGGCGCCACGCTAGGTCACTGCTGTGACGTACCACTTCAGCGCTCTGGGTAACAATAGGGAGATGGCACGCGACACGACCGTCACTCGCCGCGGCCAGATCGTGCGAAGCGCAGCGTGGCACGGGGTGCGACTCGGGGACCGAGTTGTCGTCAACGCGCCGAAGGAACTCAAGCACCAGTGGACCTTCGTCGCGCACGTCCTCAACGAAGCTACCGGTGACGAGTGGATCGAAGTGCGAGGAGGAAGGATTGGCGAATCGAAGGGTCGGTCGTTTCGCTGTGACTTGATCTACCCGAGCGGGGCGAAGAAGGGCCCGCGCGTCGTGGGTCTCTCTCTCGCTACGGCACCGCAGTTGGCGCTGGGTGCACCCGCTTCTCGTCGATCTCGTTGATGCGCCTCGATTTGAGGATGTAGAGACCGGGCAGGACGCAGATCAGGCTGAGCATGACGAAGTACGTACGTATTCCAACGTAGTTCGCGATCTCGCCGGCGACGACGAGTCCCAAGGGAGCGACACCGAGCGACACGAACCAGTCCACCGAGCCGGCGCGACCCAAGAGCTCACGCGGCACCTCACTCTGCATCATTGACTCCCAGATCACGTTGCCAAAGATCATCATGGGCGAGGCGATGATGGGAAAGAAGATGATCTCCCAGAAGTTGGTGGCGACACCCATGATGAGCGCCGAGAGCGTACCTATGGTCCAGTAGATCCACATCACCCGGACGCGACGCTTCGGCGAGGGAAGGTTGGACATGATGAGGGCGCCGATGACGCCCGCCACACCTGCAGCGACTTGCAGGAATCCCACGTAGACCTTGGCGTAGTGCAAGTTGCGCAGCAAGAAAAAGGGTATGAGGACGAACATCGGGCTAAAGAGAAACGCGTTCACCAGCGCTACGGCGACCAGCGTGGTCCACAACCATCGAGCCCGGCGAACGTACTGGACGCCCTCCCTGATGTCGTCGATCATGGAGTTCTCTTCGTTGCGAGGTGGCTTGGGGGTGGGCTTCATCACCAACAGTGCACCGGCGCTCACGACAAAGGTCGCGCAGTCCACGCCCATTGCCCAGCTCGTGCTGTAGGAGGCGAGGAACCCGCCGACGGCCGGGCCAATCATTCCCCCCATCAAGTTGTTGGAGAGTGGGCGCAACGCGTTCATCGCGGGCAGGAGATCTTCGGGCACGATCTCCGGGGTGAGCGCGGAGATCGCGGGAAAGAACAACGCGTCGAAGCAGCCAAAGAGCGCGCCGAAGACCATGAGTTCCCAGAATCGTAAGAGACCCGACGCGATCATTGCGACGAGGACGCCGGTCAAGACGGCGCGGGCCACGTCGGAGATGATGAGCAACGTTCGCCTGGAGAACCGATCGACGATGGCGCCGCCCACGAGGAGGAATACGACGAGAGGCGTCATGCGCGCCGCGGCGAACCACGCGAGCTTCGTCAGACTTCCGGTCGTGTCGTACACCAAGAGGGTGAGGGCGACGAGGGCGACGCCGTCGCCGAAGTTCGACACCGTCTGTCCCGTGACTAAGAGCGCGGGCTCCCGGTGCTTCAACAAGAGCACGAGCGCCAACTTCTTTTTCATCGCCCCACAGTAGGCGAGGCACGTCACAGCTCATTGGACGCGCGTATCCCTTTCGCCGGCGCGCGACGAGCGACGCTCGCTAGGGAACGTTCAGCGAATGCTCGAGTGAAGTCGCGATCTCCTTCGGTGTCACGCGATCGATCGTGACGGTGTCGCACCCGACCCACGTCGCGGCGTCGCGCAGCGCGGACGCGATCTGGTCGATCGAAGCGGCCTCATGAACAACGACGTGGCGTGCGTGCAACGTCGTGTCGATCCGCTTTGGATCGACCAGA
>Ga0307372_10010938_pt1 | contig 12194 bp, 15 predicted proteins | sample OX1MG_FD_202533 | JGI IMG/M metagenome (GOLD analysis project Ga0307372, IMG submission 202533) | Soil microbial communities from Risofladan, Vaasa, Finland - OX-1 | ecosystem: Environmental > Terrestrial > Soil > Coastal area > Acid sulfate soil | place: Finland: Risofladan, Vaasa | collected...
GAGGTCGCCGAGCTGCAGCGCCGGGTCAGCCGGCTGGAGGCGAGGCTGGCCGATGTTTGAGAGCCTGACCGACCGCATCTCGGCCGCCCTGAAGAAGTTGAGCGGCCGCGGGGTTCTCAGGCCGGAGGACGTCGAGGTCGCCCTCCGCGAGGTGCGGCTGGCGCTGCTCGAGGCGGACGTGAACTTCCGGGTCGTCAAGGACTTCTCCGAGCGGGTGAAGGAGCGCGCTGTCGGCGCCGAAGTGATGAGCAGCCTCAGCCCCGCTCAGCAGGTGGTGAAGATCGTCGACGAGGAGCTGGTCGCACTGCTCGGCGACGCGGGCGTGCCCGCCGGCCTTCGCTACAGTCCTCAGCCGCCGACCGTGATCCTGCTGGCCGGGCTGCAGGGCTCAGGCAAGACCACCACGGCCGTCAAGCTCGCCCTCCTCGCCCGCCGGGACGGCCACCGCCCCGCAGTGGTGGCCCTGGACCTCCGTCGCCCGGCCGCGGTCGAGCAGCTGCGCCTCCTCGCGGAGCGCGAGAAGGTGTCCTTCCTCAGCGGTGAGGGCCCGGTCGAGGAGATTGCCAAGAGGTCTGTCGCCGAGGCCCAGAGGGCTGGCTGCGATGTGGTCATCCTCGACACCGCTGGCCGCCTCCAGGTCGATCCCGAGCTGATGGGGGAGCTGGTCCGGCTGAAGCAGGCGGTACTGGTGACGGAGACGCTCCTGGTGGCAGACGCGATGACGGGGCAGGAAGCCGTCAACGTCGGGGCCGCCTTCGACCAGGCGATCGGCATCGACGGAGTGATCCTGACCAAGCTCGATGGCGATGCTCGGGGCGGCGCCGCGCTCTCCCTGAGGGCGGCGACCGGCCGGCCGGTCCGGTTTGCCGGGGTGGGGGAGAAGCCGACCGACCTCGAGCCCTTCCGGCCCGACCGGATGGCCTCGCGGATCCTCGGCATGGGCGACGTCCTGACGCTGATCGAGAAGGCTCAGGCCACGATCGACGGGGAGACCGCGGCCAAGCTCGAGAAGAACGTCCGGGCTGGCAGGGTGACCTTTGACGACCTGCTGCTCCAGATGCGGCAGCTCAAGTCACTCGGCTCGTTGGAGAGTGTCGTCTCCATGCTGCCCGGCGGCGCCGGCCTGAAGGACCAGGTGGCCGGCCCGCAGGCCGAGAGGGAGGTCCGCCGGATGGAGGCGATCATCAGCTCCATGACCCGGGCCGAGCGGGCCCACCCGGAGCGGATTGACGGCTCGCGTCGGCGCCGGATCGCCCGTGGCAGTGGGACCCAGGTCGCCGACGTCAACCGGGTTTTGAAATCACGCGAACAGATGGAGCAGCTCATGAAGCAATTGAGCGGGGGTAGGCCCGGCAGAGGCGCCCCCGACATCAACCGACTGATGAGGAGGAGATGACTTGGTAAAGATCAGACTCAGGCGCATGGGGGCCAAAAAGCGGCCCTTCTACCGGCTGGTGGTTGCCGACGCACGCTCGCCGCGCGATGGCCGGTTCATCGAGCAGCTCGGCATCTACGACCCGCTGACCTCCCCGGCCACGATCCGGATCGACGGTGAGAAGGTCCAGCAGTGGATCTCCAAGGGAGCGCAGCCCTCCGACGCCGCCCGCAGCCTGCTGCAGCGAGAGGGGATCATCGAGGGTCCGGCCGTCCGTCACCCGAAGGCGATCAACGTCGGGGCGGTGCCCAAGGCGCCCAAGCCCGCCGCCAAGAAGGTGGAGGCCGAGCCGAAGGTCGAGGCGGTCGCGGTGGCCGAACGCGAAAACGAGGCCGAGGCTGCGGCAGAGCCCGAGGCCGAGTCGGACGCCGAACCCGTGGCCGCCGCGGAAGCCGGCGCGGAGCCCGCAGCCGAGGTGGAGGGCGAATAGTGGGCGAGTTCAGGCGTCCCGAGCAGGGCGGGTTCCGCCGCGAGCGGCCGAGCGGGCCGAGCGGCCCTCCGGTCGACTACCGGGCGCTGGTCGAGTTCGTCGCCAAGTCGATCGCCGAGAAGCCCGACGAGGTGAAGGTCGAGGCCTTCGAGCGCTCTCGGGGCACCCTCTCGGTGACCGTCAAGCTGGCTGGCGAGGACGTCGGCAAGCTGATCGGCAAGGGCGGACGCAACATCGAGGCGCTTCGCGCGCTGGTGCGCGCCGCCTCCCTGCGGGAGCGGCGAAGGGTGTTCGTGGACCTGGCGTGAGCGAGATGATCCGAGTCGGGCAGGTGACCGCGCCCTTCGGAGTCGAAGGAGCCGTCAAGGTCTATCCCTTGACAGACTTCGAGGATCGCTTCGCGCCCGGTTCGGAGTTGGTCCTCCAGGGAGAGGTGAGGCGGGTCGAGTGGTGGAAGCCGGGTAGTCCAACCGTGACCCTGAAGCTGGTGGGAATCGACAACCGCACCCTCGCCGAACTGGTGCGCGGGAGCTACCTGGAAGTTCCGGCCGAGGCCGCGAAGCCGCTCGCGGAAGGCGCTTACTACCACCACCAACTGGTCGGCCTGGAGGTCTTCACCGATTCCGGGAGGCGGGTCGGGATGCTCAGCAGCGTGCTCGAGCGGCCGGCCAACGACGTTTGGGTGGTCTCGGCCGAGGACGGGGCGGAACACCTGCTGCCGGCCACGAGGGACGCGATCCTCGAGGTCGACCTTGCGGCGGGCCGGGTGACGGTCCAGAACTGGCTGTTTGACGTCGAGGAGGCTCGCTGAGGCGAGATGGCAGCCATCCGCTTCGACGTCGTCACCGTCTTCCCGGGAATTTTCGGCGCCGTGTTCGAGGCCGGCGTGGTGGGCCGCGCGATCGCCCGCGGCCTGGTGGAGCTGGAGGCGCACGATCTTCGCGCCTTCACCCACGACCGCCACAGGCAGGTGGACGACCTGCCCTATGGCGGCGGCCCCGGGATGGTGATCAAGCCGGAGCCGGTCTTCGAGGCCATCGAGGCGGTCCGCGCCCAGAACCGGGGCCCGGTGATTCTGATGGAGCCTTGGGGCGAGCCCTTCAACCAGACGCTGGCGCGCGAGCTGGCGGCCGAGCCGGGCGTCGTGATCGTCTGTGGCCGCTATGAAGGGGTCGACGACCGGGTGCGCGAGACGCTCGCAGACCGGGAAATCTCGATCGGTGACTACGTCCTGAGCGGCGGCGAGCTGCCAGCCATGGTGGTCATCGATGCCGTCGCCCGGTTGGTTCCCGGGGTCCTGGGAGACCAGGAGTCGCTCGCGGGCGACTCCTTCGCGGCCGATCTGCTCGGCCATCCGCAATACACTCGTCCGGCGGAGTTTCGCGGCCTTCGGGTGCCCGATGTGCTGCTCTCCGGTAACCATCGAGAGATCGAAGCCTGGAGGCGAGCGCGGGCGCGGGAGCGCACACACGCCCGGGCGGGAAGCCTCGGCAGCCAGGGGGAACAGTCATGAACGTGATCGACCAGATAGAAAAGGAGCAGTTCAAGGAGACGGTGCCGGCACTCCGGCCGGGCGACACCATCCGCGTGCATGCCAAGGTGGTCGAGGGGACCCGGGAGCGGATCCAGGTCTTCGAGGGTCTTGTGATCCGGGTGACTGGCGGTGGACTCCGCAAGAACTTCACGGTGCGGAGGGTCACCCATGGGGTAGGGGTCGAGCGGACCTTCATGATCCACTCGCCCCGGATCGACAAGATCGAGGTGCTCCGGCACGGCGACGTCCGCCAGGCCCGGCTGTATTACCTCCGGGACAAGGTCGGCAAGGAGGGCCGGATCCGCGAGCGGCGGCCCAAGGCCGCGCCGGCCGCCCCGGTCGGTGAGCCGGCCGCCAAGTAAAACTTTCCAGCCCAAGCTTCGCTTTGGCTAGGCTTTCGCGGCTTTGGTGAAGAGGCGAACCCGCCGGCCCCAGCTGTGGGCGTGGGAGCGGACCGCGCTCAGGATGGGCTTCAAGGTCGTCGCCGGGGTTGACGAGGTCGGGCTCGGGCCGCTCGCGGGACCGGTGGTGGCCGGCGCGGCGGTGCTCCCGCTGGGCGCCCGGCTGCCGGGGCTGGACGACTCCAAGAAGCTCACCCACCTCCAGCGGGTCCGCCTCGACCGCGGCATCCGCCGCCGCGCAGTGGCGGTGGGCGTCGGGCAGGTCGACGCCCACGAGTTCAACCGGGTCGGGATGACGCGGGCCCGCCAGTTGGCGATGGAGCGCGCGGTTGCCTCGCTCGGGCTGCCGGTCGAATACCTGCTGCTCGACGCCTTCGACGTGCCCGAGTCGCCTCTGCCTCAGCTGGCGGTGGTGAAGGGCGACAGCACCTGCGCGTCGATCATGGCCGCCAGCATCGTGGCCAAGGTTCACCGCGACCTCCAGATGATCGAGTTCGACGGCCAGTACCCCGGTTACGGGTTCGCGCTCCACAAGGGCTACGCCACCGCCGCCCACCAGGAGGCGATCCGCTTCCTCGGGCCCTGCCCGATCCACCGCACTTCCTGGCGGCGTGTGCGCGAGCTCGCCGCCGGCTCCGCCGTGGTCGTGGAGGAGGAGACGCTTGCCGCCGCGGCAAACCCTCGGTAGGGCCGGGAGGAGCTGGCGGCGGGGTAGCTCCGCGCCCGGGGCCACGATGTCCTCGAGCGCAACTTCGGCTGCCGGCGGAGTGAGATCGACCTCGTCTGCTGGCGCCGAGGTCAGCCTGGTCGAGGTGAAGACCCGCGCCAGGGCCGGCCACGGGAGCACCCTCGAGGCCGTGGACGAGCGTAACCAGCGAACGATGGCCTCGGCGGTGGCCGAGTATCGGGCAGCGACCGGGTGGCGGGCATCGCTTCGCTTCCACTTGGTCGGGATGTCGATCGAGGCGGTCGAAGACGTCCTCGCCTGAGCCCGCCCCGATCGTGGCCACCATCCGTGACGCCGCCCGGGTGGTGCTGATCGACGGCGCCGGCCGGGTCTTGTTGATGAAGTGGCGGCTGCAGACGGGCGGGGCGATCTGGATCACCCCCGGTGGCGGCCTCGACCAGGGCGAGAGCCACGCCCGAGCGGCGCTGCGGGAACTTGCCGAGGAGGTCGGTCTCAGAGGGGTCGAGCTGGGCCCCTGGATCTGGTCCCGCGAGCACCGGCTTCGCTGGAACGGCCGGGACATCCTGCAGCGGGAACGCTTCCACCTGGTCCGGGTGGAGAGCCATCAGCCCGACCGGTCGGGCAACGACGAGCAGGAGCTGCGGGTGATCGAGGAGGTGCGCTGGTGGTCGCTCGAGGAGATGGCCCGCTCCGGCGAGGTGTTCTCGCCCGGTCGGCTGATCGAGTTGGTGGCACCGCTCCTAGAGGGCAGGCTGCCGGCCCAGCCCCTGGAGCTCGAGGCGTGACCCTCCAGGCGGTGACCTTCGACTTCTGGGCAACGCTCTTCCAGTGGAACGAGGATGCCGGCGAGGTGCGTCGGGCCGCGGTGAGGGAGTTCGTGGCCCGCCATCGGGCCGAGCTCTCCGCCGAGGTGGTCGACGCCGCTTTCGCCGCCGGCGTGGCCGCTCAGAACCAGGCCTGGCGGAGCGAGTCCCGCCACTTCGGGCCGGAGGGGATCATCGAGCACCTGCTGGCCGAGCTCCGGCTCGAGGTGCTGCCCGAGTCGCGCGCGGAACTGCGGGCCCTGATCGAGGACCCCCAGCCCGACCGCCGGCTGGCGCCGGTCCCCGGGGTCGAGGATGCCCTGCGCGGCCTCCGGGCTCGCGGCATCCGCCTCGGAGTCGTCTGCGACTCCGGGATGATGGTCGGCCGTGTCCTTCGCGGCCAGCTCCAGGGCACCGGTCTCGGCGCCCACTTCGAGCCGGGCGCGCTCGCCTTCTCGGACGAGGTCGGCGTCACCAAGCCGCGCCCGGAGATCTTCCGCCGTGCCCTCGGCGCCCTCGGCGTGCAGCCGGCCGAGGCCGCCCACGTGGGCGACCTGCGCTTCACCGACATGGCAGGAGCGAGGGCGCTCGGTATGCGAGCGGTGCGCTTCCGCGGCTTCAACGACGATCCCGGCGAGGGCCCCGAAGGGGACGCCGTGATCGACGACTACGCCGACCTGGAGCGGGCCCTCGGGCTCACCTAGAACGGAAAGCGGGTGAGGTAGAAGCTCGGGCTGCCGGGCGGCGTCCTCCCCGCCAGCACCACCCGCGGCCGCTGGCGGGTGCACTCCGCGGGGTGGACCTCGGGCCGCAACGCGTTGAAGATGGGGAAGCGGAGAGTCCCGTCGGGCGACCACTCCGAGTAGCGCACGGCGACCACCAACTCCGGCCGGACCCAGTGGACGGGGGAGACCATCACGGGTGGCGGCGCCAGCGGGCTCTCCGAGGCGCGCAGGTCGGCTATCCGCCGGCTGACCTCGGCCCGGACCGCCGGCTCGAAGGCCCCCCCGACCGTCCCGCAGGGGAGCAGCCGGCCCCCCTCGTAGAAGGCGACGACGAGGGCGTCGTAATCCTCCTCCGAGCGGCCCATCCAGCCCACCACGACAAAGGGGTCGGATTTGACCGCCTTGACCTCGAGCCAGAACGGGCTGCGCTGGCCTGGCACATAGAGACTCTGGCGGTGCTTCGCCATCATCCCGACCAACCCTTGCTCAAGGCAGGCTTCGTAGAGCTCCACGCCCTCGGCCTCGATGTGCTTGGGCGCGTAGAGATGTCGGCCGGGAGTGACCACCTTCTGAAGCTGCTTTTTGCGCTGGTAGAGCGGCTTTCGGAGCAGCGGCGCGCCCTCCCGGTAGAGCAGGTCGAAGGCGAGGTAGGCCGCGGTGCGCTGGTCCTCGCCGGCCGGTCCCGTGAGGCGGCGCCGGAGCCCGGCGGTGTCGGGCCGTCCCTCGCCGTCGGTGACGACCAGCGCGCCGTCCAGCACGGTGCCGGGTGGCAGCTGGCTGCCCAAGGCGCCGAACTCGGGGAATCGATAGGTGACGTCGCGAAGCCCGCGATCCTGGAGCCTGACCTTGCCGTCCCGGTCCGTGAAGAGGAGGCAGCGGAGGCCATCCCACTTGACCTCGAAGAGGTAATCGCTGTTGCTGAAGGGGGCCTCCGACGACTCCGCCTGCATCGGGCGCACGAGGGTGGGAAAGCCACCGACCTCGATCGAGAGCTGGTCCGGGCTGGAGGACACCTGCGGGCAGCTTACAGTTGGAGAAGGCTGCCGTGAGACTGGGTGACTTCGAGCTCCACATCCTCGTCGCGACGCGTATGAAGTTCGACGGCGGGCTGGTCTTCGGCGTCGTGCCGAAGGTGGTCTGGGAGCGCTACAAACCGGCCGACGCCGCCAACCTGGTCGAGATGGCCTGTGTCGGGGTGATCGTTCGCAAGGACGGCCGGACCATCCTCTGCGAGACCGGAATTGGGTCCAAGCTCGACGAGAAGCGGGCGTCCCAGGTGGCGCTCCGCGAGCCGGAGGGCGCGCTCACCGCCCTGCGATCACTCGGGATCCGTCCCGACGAGGTGGACGTGGTGCTCTCAACCCACCTCCACTGGGACCACGCCGGCGGTTACACCCGGCGGTCGGAGGGCGGCGCGGTGGAGGTGACCTTCCCGCGCGCCAAGCACTTCATCCAGCGCACCGAGTGGGACTTCGCTCTCGACCCCGACCCGCGCTCTCGGGCGGCCTACCTGGCCGACGACTTCGTGCCCGTCGCCGACGCCGGGCTGGTCGAGTTCGTGGATGGCGACGCCGAGGTGCTGCCCGGAGTCGAGCTGCGGCTGACCGGCGGGCACACGCCCGGCAACCAGGTGGTGATCTTCCGGTCCGGCGACCTGGCAGCCGCGATGACAGGCGACCTGATCGGCGTCCCGCAGCACCTGCGGCGGTCCTGGAACTCGGGTGGGGACCTCGACGTTGTCCGCGCGCTGACCGAGAAAGGGCGGCTCCTGGACGAGGCGGCGGAGCGGCGTTGGCTCCTGATCCTGGGGCACGAGACCGACCGTCCGGCGGGCTACGTCGGACCGGGAGGCGAGTGGGAGCCGGAGCCCGACCTCAGCATCTAGGCCGGGCGTAACCCCCCGCCGCGGTCGCCCTGATCAGGGCGCCGCGCACTGGGAGAACCCGCAGCTGATGTTGGAGAACATCTGGTAGATGGTCTGCCCCTGGGTGATCAAAACCACCACCACCACCACCGAAACGAGGGTGAGGATGATGGCGTACTCCACCATGCCCTGGCCTCGGCGCCAGGAGGCACGTCCGGAGCTGCTCACGACGCGGGGCTGTCCATTCATCTTTCGTTTACCAGGCGAATCAACGCGCGAAGCTGACCGTACCGATCACCTCGGATTCGGGCGAGCTTAACGGGGCTGCTCCCGGGGCCTTCCGGCCCTGCCCTAGCCTGCAGCTCCGATGGTCGCCTCGGTCCTCTCCTGCTGGCGGCGCTGAGCGATCTGCTGGTGGTTTTCGAGGCGTCCGAGCGAAGCGGGGCCCTGATCACCGCCGAGGCGGGCTCGCACTCGACCAGGAGGTGGTGGCGGTGCCCGGCAGCATATTCAGCCCGCTCGGTGTCGGCTGCCACCAGCTCCTCCGCGACGGCGCCCGACTGGTCCCGAATCCTCGCGACGTGCTGGCCGCCCTGGGGAGGGTCCAGGGGGTGCTCGACGACACGCTCCGCCCGCCGTCGCGGCGTGGGCTGAGCGGCCGGGGCGGGCGAGACGGGCTTCTCGCTCATCTCTCGGACACGCTGCCGGTGACCGCCGCGGCGGCCGCGGCGAAGCTCGGGCTCGGCTTTGCCGAGGCGCTCGCGAGGCTGACGGCGCTGGAGCTGGACGGGTCGGTGGAACGCCGCGGTGACGGCTACGTCCGGCGGCCGAGGAGGGAGTAGGATGGCGCGCCGAACGGTATAAGGAGGTCCATGGCAGTCAGTCTGATCATCGTCGAGTCACCGGCCAAGGCTCGGACCTTGAAGCGATTCCTCGGGGATCGTTACGACGTCCGAGCCTCGATGGGACACGTCCGGGATCTTCCCGCGAAGACGCTCTCGGTGGACGTCGACGCCGGCTTTGCGCCCACCTACGAGGTAGTCGAGAGCCGCAAGAAGACCCTCGGTGAGCTCCGAACGGCGGTGGGCCGCGACCGCGAGGTGATCCTCGCCTCCGATCCCGATCGCGAGGGCGAGGCGATCGCCTGGCACCTCTCCGAGGCGCTCCACCTCCGCAACCCGAAGCGGATCGAGTTCCACGAGATCACCGCCGACGCGGTCCGCCGCGCGCTGGAGTCTCCCCGCGACATCGACATGAACCTCGTCAACGCCCAGCAGGCGCGACGGATCCTCGACCGTCTCGTCGGCTACCGGCTGAGCCCCTTCCTCTGGGACAAGGTCCAAAAGGGGACCAGCGCGGGTCGCGTCCAGTCGGTCGCGCTGCGCCTCGTCTGCGACCGCGAGGCGGAGATCCTCGGTTTCGTGCCAGTCGAATCCTGGAGCCTCGACGCGGTCCTGAGCAAGGCCGGGGAGGAGCAGCGCTTCAGGGCGCGGCTGATTCGCCGGGCCAGCGAGGGCGAGAAGTCGAAGCTAGAGCTCGCCGACGCGGCAGCCAAGGACACGATCCTGGCCGAACTCGGCGACGGCGCCTCCTACCGGGTCCTCGACATCCAGGAGAAGAGGCGGACCAAGGGCTCGCCGCCGCCCTACATCACCTCGACCCTTCAGCAGGACGCCTCCAGCCGGCTCCGCTTCGGCCCCAACCGCACGATGCGGGTCGCCCAGTCGCTCTACGAAGGCGTGGACCTCGGTCCGCAGGGCTCGACCGGCCTTATCACCTACATGCGAACCGATTCGACCAACATCGCGGCCGAGGCCGACGGCAAGGTTCGGGGCTGGATCAAGGCCGAGCTAGGCGACAGGTATCTGGGCCGCGCACGTACCGACAAGGCGCGAGCCGGAGCCCAGGAGGCCCACGAGGCGATCCGGCCGACCGATCCCGGTCGCCGGCCCGAGTCGGTTCGCGAGTACCTGAAAGACGACGAATACCGCCTCTACGAGATGATCTGGCGCCGGTTCGTGGCGAGCCGGATGGCGGACGCGGTCTACACCGGCAACCAGGCCGAGATCCAGTCTGGTGACCTGGTCTTCCGGGCCAGCGGCGTGCGGCTGACCTTCGACGGCTTCTACCGGGTCTGGGAGCGCGACGAGCGCGACGACGAGGCGCAGCTGCCCGAGCTCACCGTGGGGGAGGTGCTGACCGTGCACGGCCTGGAGCCCGAGCAGCACTTCACCCAGCCGCCGGCCCGCTACAGCGAGGCGACCCTCATTAAGGAGCTGGAAGAGCGGGGGATCGGACGCCCGTCCACCTACGCCAGCATCGTCACCGTCATCCAGGACCGGGGCTACGTCGAGGCCCGGGAGCGGCGTCTGCACCCGACCGACCTCGGCCAGACCGTCAACAAGGTGATGGTCGAGCACTTCACCTCGATCGTCGACGACAAGTACACGGCGTCGATGGAGGAGAAGCTCGACGACATCGAGAAGGGCGGGCTGGAATGGGCCACCATCGTCGGTGGCTTCTACGGACCCCTTGAGAAGATGCTGAGCAAGGCCGAGGAGGCGATGCCCGCCGAGACCGGCGAGGAGTGCCCGCTCTGCCACGAGGGCCAGCTGGTCATGAAGACGAGCCGCTTCGGCCCTTTCAAGGGCTGCTCGCGTTACCCGGCCTGCAAGTACCGGGAGGCCAGCCAGCCCAACGGCGAGCCGGCCCAGCCCAAGCTCCTCGACGAGGCGTGCCCGGTGTGCGGCCGCCCCCTCCAGCTGCGCAAGGGCCGCTACGGCGAGTTCGTCGGCTGCTCGGGCTACCCGGAGTGCAAGTACATACGGAAAGAGGAGAAGGACCAGCCCAAGCCAACCGGCCAGACCTGTCCCCAGTGCGGTAAGCACGAGCTAGTGGAGCGCAAGGGACGCTTCGGCACCTTTCTTGCCTGCTCGGGCTACCCCGAGTGCGACTACCGGGCCAACCCGCCCCGCAAGGACGGCAAGCCGCGAGCAGAGCCGAAGCTGTTGGACGAGTCCTGCCCGGTCTGCGGGAAGCCGATGGTCGAACGGAAAGGCCGCTTTGGCACCTTCAAATCCTGCAGCGACTACCCGCGTTGCAAGGGCCCCCAGGCGGCGAAGAAGGCGACGGCCGGCCGCTTCTAGGCGGGTCCCGCCCGCTTGGGTATACTGCCCAACGCCGGCGACGCGCCGAGTACACACGCCCCGGGTGAAGTACCCCTGTCCGCCTTTTGAGGCGGCTGCTGCCGGGGCGGAGGAAACCCAACAGGAGGTAATCGACCCTTGGCGCAGGTAACCCTGAAGCAGCTACTCGAAGCGGGCGTCCATTTCGGACATCAGACCAGCCGCTGGAACCCGAAGATGAAGCCCTACATCTTCACCGCCCGCAACGGCATCCACATCATCGACCTGCAGAAGACGGTGCGGCTTTTGGACGACGCCTACGAGTTCGTCCGCAGCACCGCCGCCAGCGGCCGGCCCGTCCTCTTCGTGGGCACCAAGAAGCAGGCCCAGGAGACGGTCCAGACGGAGGCCGCCCGCTGCGGCATGTTCTTCGTCAACCGGCGCTGGATGGGCGGCATGCTGACCAACTTTTCGACCATGCAAAAGCGGATCCGCCGGCTCTTCGAGCTGCGTCGGATGCAGCAGGAGGGCCAGTTGGACCAGCTCTCCAAAAAGGAAGCCAACCGCCTCCAGGATGAGCTCGACAAGCTGATGTTCCACTTCGACGGCCTGGCCGACATGAAGCGGCTGCCGGGCGCGGTGTTTGTGGTGGACCCGCGCAAGGAGCACATCGCCGTCACCGAGGCGAACCGGCTCAAGATTCCGGTCATCGCGATCACCGACTCCAACTGCGACCCGGAGCTGATCCAGTACGTGATCCCTGGCAACGACGACGCCATCCGCGCCGTCAAGCTGATCACCGGCAAGATGGCGGACGCCTGCCTGGAGGGCCGCCAGGAGGTTGCCGAGGGTGAGCTGCCGGCGATGGACGAGCGGGAGTTCTTGCCCACCGAGCCGACCTACGAGATACCCGAGGAGTACCTGGAGGAGGACGAGGACTACCGCCTCCCGAGCGTCTCCGAAGACGAGTTCCTGACCCGCGACGACGAGGACCGGTAGAAATTCCAATGGCAGAGATAACAAGCGCGACCATCAAGCAGCTGCGGGACCAGACCGGCGCCGGGATGCTTGACTGCAAGAAGGCGCTGGAGGCCAGCGGCGGCGACATCGAGGAGGCCGTCGTCTGGCTCCGCGAGCAGGGCATCGCCAAAGCCGGCAAGCGCGCCGGCCGGGCCACATCGAATGGGGT
>Ga0307372_10010941_pt1 | contig 12193 bp, 10 predicted proteins | sample OX1MG_FD_202533 | JGI IMG/M metagenome (GOLD analysis project Ga0307372, IMG submission 202533) | Soil microbial communities from Risofladan, Vaasa, Finland - OX-1 | ecosystem: Environmental > Terrestrial > Soil > Coastal area > Acid sulfate soil | place: Finland: Risofladan, Vaasa | collected...
CTCTGCGGCAACTTTACGCCGTGCGCGATTTGACGGGATAGGAGACAGAGGCGGCCAAAGTTGCACCCCCCTGCGCGGGATACAGATTTTGGTTGGGGAGACAACGAGCGCGTCGTGCCATATCAAAAAAGCGGGATGCGGGTTTTCCCGTTGCCATAATTAGCGTGCCCATTGCATAGCCGTTAGCTGTCGCTGATTGCGGCAGAACAGGAACCTAATTTACCGGCGGGCAGGGCAATCGAATCTGATAGTGTGTGCAGGCCTCGCTATTTCGCCGGTTGAAGTAACCCAATCTGCTCCTGTACTCTTCTGCGGAACTCAAGAGGTCTGGCGATCCTGGTGAACGGCTCCTTAGTACCACCAGTGCCGGTGATAACAATCGTGCCGTAGTCGAGACTTTTGCCGCCGATGTCCTGATTGACTCCGATTCCTTCGACCTTTGTCAGCAGGATCTCAAGCGACCGGCGGCTGAGGATGCCAACCTTAACAAGCACTCTTTTGTCTGTTACGCCAAACTCAGATGTCTTGAACTTGGCGTAGCAAAAGGCCGCGGTTATTCCAGCAATAACGAAACATAAAAATGCCGTCCCCGCACTCCCCAACAATGCGATGAGTCCCAAAAGGACAAAAATCGCGGGCCAAACGTAGATGATTTTATGAAGGACGGCTCGATATACGACTCGTTCACCAGGCAACAAATTTTCTTCGATGTAGCTCATTGAAAACCTCCAGGGGAATTTCGAGTGGTTGCTTTCTCGTTTCAGAATTATTTTTAACCCTTAGCCAATTGGATGGCTGCACATCGGAAGCGACGCAAGGCCGTCGCGCCCTACAACACTTTGTGGATGAGGGCCGCGTTTACCATAAGTGCGCGCACAATAAGTTGGGCGCGCCCTCCTCTTGACGAACCGTTGGTGTAAGTTACTGTTGCTGATTACTGTTTTGCACTGGTGCGGGATACGCTTGTTCCAATGCGTTTCTGACCACCGTAAGCGCGGATTGATTTAGTTTTTCTGGATGTTCTTTCATGTATTCAATCACCACGGCGTTAAGTGTTGCCGCAGGTGTGGGCGGCCCCGAAATCACAACGTAACCCGCGTCAATGTCCGACATCGCTACTCCCATAATGAATCCTTGGCACACTCCCATGGCATTGAAGGTTGCCGTTGTGCTATTTAGGAGGTTCATTTGATTTTTCTCTCTTTTGTCTTCGTATACGCACGATGCTTGAAGCGTTGCTCCGGTGAAATTGAAATTACGCGGCGGAGGCGCTTGCGGTTGCTGAACTTTTGCAGGTGTGCCTGCGACCATGAACGTTAGTAAAACAATCGAGGCCGCTGATATGATTCTCGTCATTTTCAAACTCTCCTTTGTTGTTGGCTCATCGATGAAAGCGTCACTTCGGTTGCCGACCTTCTTTGTAGCCACGAATGTAGCCGGTTTGATCTCCCACTTTTCGGTCATGCCGGTACGCAAGCCACGGAATCCCGATGCATACAGCTCCGAAGAGCACAAGCAGAAATAGCAAATGCGCTGGACTCATCGTCAGTTTCCTTTCTGTCACGCTTGACAGTAAAAATTCTTACAAGAATCTTTTGTGCTTCTTATGAACCGCCGTGCTCGATGAATCCTTTCAAGTGTTTCGCAAATGCTTCCGAAGTGCTCTGCGTGTTTGTGTTTCCGTACTTGCGCACGTTATAGGCAAACACCACTGCGCCGCTCGCCTCATCTACCACGCGAACGGAAGCTGTTGTAGCTGCGCCGTCATTCGCCGGGCCTAAGAAAATTGCGCGTGCCGTCGATCCTTTCTTAAAATCGATGGTGGATTCGACCTTGAATTGCGCAGTCGATTCCTTTTCGACTACTACAATCGGCACTTTTTTCTTGGTAATCGCTGCGGAAAGAGAATCCTCGAACCCCTGATTCGGAACGATATAAACCCTTGCCCCCGTCATCATGCGCGTCGGAGCGACGCTGGTGGCATTTGCTGGTGCAGGCGCGGGTTTCGCATACTCTTGTGCCTGCAACGGAACCGCAAGGGCGAGTACCACGAGTAAAAGCAGTGTCTTTTTCATTGTCTCTCCTTAGAGTTTCTAGCTTTTCTTTCAACGTCTCACGATCTGTTTCACTGGACTGTTAGAGTTACGTTCATCGAATGCTGCAACTGATTCGAGCTTCCGGTGACGGTAACGGCGTAGCTTCCGGGTGTCGTTCCCGGATTCGTAGGCCCTTTGGTCGCAGCTCCACAGGCAACAATTGCCGACGTGAGACAAATGAGCAACGCGCTGAATGCGAATCCGAAAGCAAGTTTGCGATGTGATCTCTTGGCCCGGATCGCAGCCACAGAGAGGATAAAGAGCAATCCTAGCCATGCTGAGAACACCGGCAAGTTCGGATAGCCCCGCGGTGACGTCGGGAAAACGGAAGATGGCGCGGTAGTCGAGATTGTCAGCGTGGAGGTCGTGCTGCCTGAGCCGGGCGTCACGCTTGGCTGTGAAAAAGAACACGACGTAAGCGATGGCAACCCCGAACATGCCAGCGAGACAGGATTCGTGAACGCTCCGAATTGCTGGCCGACAGAAATTGTATAGGTTGCGGGCTGCCCGGCTTTCACACTTGCGCTTGATTGCGGCGTTGAAACACTAAAATCGCTCACCGTGATTTGGACGGTGCTTGTTGGCATCGACATGGCGATTCCGCCGTTCGTGGCCGTGAGTGTCTCTGTGTCGTTTCCAACGGGACACATTAAACTGGTGCTCGCTCCCGATGCCGTTCCGCAACTACCTGCCCAACTGGCATTGACTGGGCAGGCATCCGGGTCAGTTGCCGATCCGTTTAGGGTGACGCTGGCACCGTTGGGGCTGACGCCGTTGACCGTTTGACTTGCGCCTGCATTCACAGTTGGCAGCGTGGCAGTAATTGCGGCAAGCGCGTTGAGAAGTCCGAATCCCTCAATGTTGTTCGGAGCGGCTTGGGTTATTCCGGGCAGGGGCACAGCCGTGCCCGTGAGAAAGTTGCGCAGATTCGCGCGGGCCGTCGCGGGCTTGTTGACGCTGGAACTAGACAACAAACACGGCGCGGCCTGCAATGTGAGCGCAGCTATCGCGGCGGCGTGCGGCGCTGCCGCGGACGTGCCAGCAAAGTAGCAGGGCGTTTCTCCGATGGCACAGCCACCAGTAGCGGTGGCATTGGTTCCATTCCTACCGAATCCACCTGCGCCAGTGACGGTTACATCATCGGTAGCAGTTACGTCGGGCTTCATTCGCGCGACCGCTTGTGGCGTCGCTTCCGTCGGCCCCTGACTGCTATAAGGCTCAACGGAACGTATGCAGTTGCCGGACGCAGTACACTGTGTTTGGTCAATTGCGCCAACGGAAACCACACTCACAGGTGAGCCGCCCGCATCGGCTTGGGCGGGTACGCTTCCCGATGGCGTATAGAAATTCATGTCTTGCGAATTCCCCATATAGCCGCTAGCGAACATGTCAAAGTTGCGTGCGGCGGCGGCGTTGTTCACGTTCTGAATGAGCATTCCCACTTCTTGCGTCGCACCGGAATTATTTGTGTAGGTCAACGCCTCAACGGGGGGTTGGGTGCCCGTCTGCGGATTGACGCTGCAAGCCAACGGAGCAATGAGACTTCCGCTCTGTATCGAGTACAAATACAGATCGTAATCATTGCTCGAACCTGAGGGCGGGTCGTTCCAAGCGAGCAAAATCTGAATGCTGGCCCCGTTCGGCATTGCCAGCGGAAGGGGATTTGCGAGGTATGGGCCTAGACTAGTCGAATCCTTTGTGTTCGTTGTCGCTTCAAAAACTTGTACGTCGCCGGTTGTGGAAGTAGCGCCAGAACTCGCAGGGCATGATAGCGTTAAGCTCTTCCCTGAATCCGTCCACGGCTCGCCCCAATGATTGAACGCTTGGTTTGCAACGGCAGTGAAGTATCCTCGAATTGGATTTGTGTCTGTGTTCAAATCGACCGCTGTGTTCCCGGAAACCGCGCTCGTGCCGTCGAAAGGCGGCGTTTGCCAACTAATGTCGTCAACAGATACATCTGTATTTGCCGCGAGATAATTCACGGCTTGCTCAAAGGACAGGCTGGTATCGAAGTTTGCGAAGTACAACTTTGTGCCCGGCGCAAGGTCGTGCACGATTTCGAGCATGGCCGTGCCTTCTGCACCTACAAGGCCGGATGTGTCGCACGTTCCATTACATGCTTCGAGATTTCCATCTGCGCGAAAGGATTGCGCAGTGATGCTGCCCGTGACAGAGGTCAGGATTCCGCTCGAATTGCGTGTGCCGGTTGCGCTCGGCAAATCGCCGAGAGTGATTGGGCTGGGCGCTTGCGTTGCGGGGCCGCACGATATACAAGCCGTCGCAAAGATGCCTCCGATTCCGTCCGAGATGACACCGACGCGAATTCCCGTGCCGTCTACTCCGAATTGACTGCGCGCCGTGGCCGCTTGCAATATCGCGTCGCCCTGTGACTCGACCGAACCTGTGTTCGTGAATCCGTAATCGGGTAGCCGAATGTATCGCACGAAAGGAAGCGCACTGACTTGGTTAATCATGGTGATGGGGAGCAAGCCCTGCACTGTGGGAACTTTCGTGACCACTTCGTCTTTGCTCTTGTCCGGCTTCGGCTCGCCAATGATTTGCACGGTCACGCCATAGCTGCGCAGCTCGTCAAGGTTCTGCGAGCTGACCGCGTTCATCTCGATATAGACCTGCACTTCGCCCTTGTCTGTGATGTGCATCTGGCCTACGTGCATGGCGTCTTGTAGCGGCTTCGGAAGGGTTTGTGCCGAAAAACCGACAGGGGGTCGAACAGCTTCGGCCACGGCAGGCCGCATACTCTCTTGCTTGACGTTCGTGCTTAGTAAAACGAGTGGCGTGCTCAGTTTTGGATTCTTTTGTGGCTGATGCCCAAACGCGGTTGCTCCGAACACCGCAAAATGGCTCGCTGCAACTGGGATTATGAGACACGTCAAACAGGAAACGATTAACAGGCTAAGTGACATGGGCCGGAACATGGTCGTCCTCATCTGAGTAGCAGCCTCCCCCTCTGTGCTTGTGTGCGTGTATTGTCGTATTTGAGTGTGAGGGTATCGCGCTGCGATATACCATTCTAGAAATGCACGATGTTTTAACGGTTAGCTGTACCTCCGTACAGGTGGATATTCTGAGTACGATTAGTAACGTTGCTGACGGTCTGTATTTAGCCGATACAAGAGGGCATGAAACGCACGATTCAGGTAAACGTGAAGATGACGCAAGAGGATTTCGATCTGCTAAAACGAGCCGCAGAGAAACGCTGGCGCGATGCCGTGATGACGAATTCCGGGATCGTGCTCGGTCTAGCGAAGATTGCGGCGAGGCAAACACTGGCGCGAAAGCGTCGCTAAAGATTTATCTGTCAAACTCTGGATTTGAATTTTATTTGCCGCTTTTTCCTTACGCATCGCTAAATTCAACTAGGCTCGCAAGCTTTTGCCATTGCCGTGGATGTGGTATTCGGTGCCCCGCGCGAATATCCGTCGCGTATGGCTTCGAGACTCCAAGCGCGGAAGCAATGGCCGGAACCGTAAAGGTTGCAAGTTTCGGCTGAATCTTTTCGCGATAGGCCTTTCCCGTCAACCATTTCGGCAAATCAGTGGGATTCCACGATAGCCTTCCAGCCATCTGCCGCCGCATTGTCTCAGAGCGAAGGGCCTGAGCCTTTGGGCTGTGCGTTACCGTTCTTCCCAGTTCTGCGACTTTGAGAAAAGATGTCTTGGACTCGCTTAACGCGCATTTCTTGCAGTAAGTATTGCCCGGCGTGATCGGCGTACCACAGACTCGGCACAGAGTTGGTGGGCGCGGCGGCGGAACCGGGCGAAGGCTCAAGTCCTCTCCCGTTCGGCTTCGGCGCTGTTGTGTCAATCGCGTGGGCGGGCCTGTCCATGAAGCGGGCTTTCGCATTGTTGACCAAAGTTTGCGACAGAAGTTCTCTGCCACGGGCGCGACAGCCCAAGCCCAAGTCTGCGCAGTTTCCGAAAGCCGCGCTGCAAAAGAACCGACTAGCCGACAGTTGCCGTCACGCTGCTCAAAGAACCATTCCCGGCGCAATGATTCGCGAGTGATCCAATCGAAGAGGTAGGCGTCAACGCGAGGGCGGATCGGTTCCATCAGATCAGACGCGAGGCTGTCGCGCGTCCGGCTGTCGAAGTGCAATACGCCCAGACCGGGATCGAGTCCAAGCGCAGCTGCGGCTAATCGAGCTTCGGATTCAAGCAGCGCGTAAAGATAATTGAGCATTGCGTTCGGCGGATTCACAGCCAATCGGGGTGAACCTGTGAGCGGCGAAGCACGAAAACCGAATTTGAGCCAATGATCCGGTACGCGGCGAAGATCGGACTTCGCGAACATAATCGGCAGCTTGCGCCACGCGGCCCAATATGCTTTTGCGGCTTGGGACTCGAAAAACCGCAAGTCATCAATCGAATTCGCGGTTGCGAGTTTTTCGCGTGCATTGGCTATTTGAGCGGCCACGTCGGTATCGTGAAACTTCTCGCGAATCAGCCGCTCTTGCGCAACAAGCTTCTGATCGAGCAATTCGCGTGCGATCTGCAAACCCATTTCGGAGCGATAAGCAAGGGCTTGCGTCCGGCGCAACCGCGCATCGGAAGGGCGAACCGGGCCAGTCGTGGCGAGTACACAACCCTTGCGATCCAGCATCACAAAGCTTGCATCTTGATCGGCGAGCCAGCGAAGCGCGGATAGAGTCACCGTGCCATCGTTGCCGATCACAACAAGCCGCCTGATGCCGTGTCCGATCCGGGCAAACCGGGCAGTAGTGCGGCGCGATCCGATGCCATCATGGATAATGAGATGTCCTCGATCCACACGAACATCAATGCCGTAGCCGTATAGCGTCAAGACTCCATGTCTCGGTTCAATCGGGATGAAATTGCAGTGCTCGGAAAGTTGAGGTACGGTTTGCGTAGCTGCCATTGGAGCACGCCTCCTACGGTGGTTAGGGGCGCGTTCGGTGTTCAAGCACCGGCGCGTCCCGCTTCTAATTGGACGTACTATTTTAGCTCTTTCGGGCGGCTGCTTCGAGGTCTTTTACTAATCGGGCGAGTTGCTTTTGCAAGGCGCGTGCATCGTGAGTTTCCTTACCGCAAGGGCAGTAAAAATCAAAAAATTGTGCAAGCTCTTCGCCAGTGAGCTTTTCCATTCCTGACGCGAATGACAGGCCGAACTCAAAAATATCTCGATGATAGATGCCGCCTTGAAACGGCTTAATCGCACCTTTCTTGAAAATAATGGTGCGCCAGTCTCTCGCCGTTCGCGCGATCCGATCCCACGCACTGACATCACCTTGCTCATCCGCTTCCGTTGCGTTCTGTAGAGATTCGCGATGACGTCCCCAATGCAGCCATTCAAAAAATGTCCGTGATTCGTTTTCAGCCGATTGATCTTTTTGCCCTAGCCCTGTCATGTAAGGAAAGCAGAGGGTGCTTGCAGACAATGGTTTATAGCGGGTGTCAATATCCACAATTTCCTTTTCAAGCCGACGAACCAGTTCATCCCTTTTCGCAATGACTCGCTTTGCTATCTGAGACTTCTGCTCCAACGTCGCGTGTGCGCTGAGAGCCTTTTCTGCTCGCTTTGCTTCCTCCAAAATAGCAGAGAGCTCCAGCTCCATCCCCTTATTCGCATCCACCATTTCAATGAAAGCAGGATGAAGCTTTGATTTCCAATCCGTCGTAGCTCTATGCATTTGGATACTTTACCAGTCCCCGGACACGACATTTTATTTTGTGTCCTTAACATATCGCATTGTTCCCCTCATCCTCTCGACGATGTACGAGAGGAGTATATGAAACACTCGAAACGGCAAAAACACCGCAAGGCACATGCCAAAACTCATGTATATCGACGGCGTAAAAAGAGAATCAGCATTCCCCGAACAGCAAAGCAATTCTTCGCGAGGCCAAAGAAGTTTCAGGAGACGTGGACAGGTGCAACGCATGTTATCTCAAAAATGCGTTCCGACCGTGCGTCGCTTCGCAAAGCCTCTCGCGAATTTGGCCTCGATCCGCGTGTCGTAGCCCGACTCGGGAAGTCCGCGCTGCGTAAGCGCAAGAATGGACAGTACGTCGCGAAGCGTAGCGATAGGCTCTTGCGAATTCTGGCGATCCCTACGCCGGATGGAGTGCGCGAGATCGCCGTTCTGGACTCGCGCCAAGCTACGATGCTCGGAAAGTATTGGGCCGCTGTTCAGAAATATCTTCAGACTGGGAATGAATCGGGCCTTAAGAAATTCCGTCGCAAGCGCATCACGGACGCCAGCGGCAAGAAAATCCCTCTAGTGCTGGATACTGCCGTGCTCGATCAGCTTGGTTCTGCCGGTGTGCTGAGTTTTGAAACGCTCTATGCAAAGACGGCATAATGCCCCGGAAGCTTCCAATTCGCGATCCGATTGCGGCGCATCAGCGCAAAGCCGTTGCTGCGCGTCGTTTCGGCGAAAACGCGCAATGTGCCTGCGGGGAATCCCGACCGGAAGCACTCATCGCGGGCAGTAGCCCAACAATTTGTGCTGCCTGTGGTCGAAAAAAACGCGGCAAGACCTCACTGGACAAACATCATGTTGCGAGTAGGGCTAACAGCCCGATTACGATTCCGGTTCCTGTGAACGATCATCGCGCACGCCTTAGCGTGGATCAATACGATTGGCCGAAACAAACACGCACAAATCCAGATGGCAGTCCGATACTCGCAACTGCTGCTTCACTTCGGGGATATTCGGACACAACCGTCCACCTCATGGAAACGCTGTTGAATCCCGAAATGCTCGAAGCACTGGAAGCACTCCTAACCGAGAAGCTTGGCCCGAAGTGGTGGATCGGTACGCCTCTGGAGAAATATGCCCCAAAACGATAACGTGAAACCGGCCAACGTTACTTTGCTTCCGCTCGCAGTCCGCGTTTACCCTGAACCGAAAAACGCAAGAGAGCAAAAGCAAGATAATCATCCGCCCAGGCACTGGCGCTATCCAGATGCAATGGTGGTTTTCGACACGGAAACGAGAACCGACGCAACCCAGCGGCTTATGTTTGGCAGTTACAGACTCATTGTCGCGGGGCAATGTCGTGAAGAGGGTTTGTTCTATGCTGATGATTTACCGGCGAGAGACCTAGAGATTCTGAAGAATTATGCGGCAACGCATAGCGCCGATGTCGCAGAGGGCAACGCGGAGCTTCGCTTGCTCACGCTTTCCGAATTCTTGGATAAGTTCTATCGGGCAGCGTACAAATCTCGCTGCTTGCTTGTCGGATTTAATCTTCCGTTCGATTTATCGCGTATTGCAGGAGACGTTGCACCGGCTCGCGGTCGTTTCGCGGGCGGCTTTTCATTGGGTCTCTGGTTTTATACCGATAAGTCCGGTCGGAAACGACGGCATCAGAATCGACCTCGAATCGGGATAAAGCAGATTGATAGTAAACGGGCACTGAAAGGATTCACTGGGCAGAATAATCCCGATAAATCAGACCTGATTCCCGAAGGTTCTGAAACCGGCGCGCCTGAAGAAGGCTATAAGTTTCGGGGGCATTTTGTCGATTTGCGCACGCTCGCATTTGCGCTGACAGATCAGAGCTATTCTCTGGAATCAGCGTGTGAAGCATTCGGCATCGAACACGGAAAACAGCGTGCCGCACATCATGGCGAGGTCACGGAAGAATATATTGATTACAACCGGCGCGACGTTCTGGCAACGTCAGAACTGGCTCTAAAACTTATAGAAGAATACGAAAAGCACGGGCTTTCACTTCAGATTACAAAAGCTTATTCGCCTGCTTCCATTGGCAAGGCATATCTGCGGGAAATGGGCATTGAACCGATTCTCAAACGACAGCCGGATTTTCCTCGAAAATATCTTGGTTTTGCGCAATCCGCATTCTTTGGCGGCAGAACCAGCGCACATATCCGCAAGGTTCCCGCCCCTGTCGTTTACACCGATTTCCTTTCCATGTATCCGACGGTGAACGGCTTAATGCGGCTTTGGCGGTTTGTAATTGCTCGCGAAATCAAAGTTGTTGAACACTGCGAGAAAGAAATCACCCGCTTTCTGGAAGAAACAAAAAATAATCCCGCCTGTCTGTTCGATCCTCGGACTTGGGAACGCTTAACAGCCTTTGTGAAAGTCATTCCTGATGGCGATATTTTGCCAACTCGGAGCAAATACAATGCGGCAAGCAATGATTGGCAAGTTGCCGTGAATTATCTTTACGCGGGAGAGCACGAAACAGATAAAACATTATGGTTTTCTCTTCCCGATGTAATTGCTTCCGTGCTCCTCACCGGCAAAATTCCAAAAATCGTAGATGCGTTTCGCATTGAGGCGCACGGCATTCTCGACGAATTAAAGGCAACAAAACTGTATGGAGCAATCGAGATTGATCCGCGCAAGCAGGATTTTTTCAAAAGGGTAATCGAAGAAAGAAAACGACTTTCTTCGCAAGCGGTAATCTCTCAAAGTGAGAAAAAGAAACTCGATAAAGCATTAAAGGTTCTTGCGAACGCTACGAGCTATGGAATTTATGCCGAAATGAACCGGAAAGAATCAGATCACGTGATTAACGTTAAATGTTACGGTATCGACGCACAGCCTTTTACATGCTCCATCGCGCACCCCGATGATACCGGCGAGTATTGTTTTCCGCCGATGGCTTCCCTGATAACCGGAGCGGCGCGTCTGATGCTTGCTTTGTTGGAGCATAGCGTTACCGAATTGGGCGGCACTTATGCAATGGAAGATACCGATTCTATGGCGATTGTAGCGACTGACAACGGGGAATTGATTCCATGCCCCGGCGGTTCGCTTAAAACTGAAAACAATCGGGAAGCGGTAAAAGCATTATCTTGGAAGCAGGTTCAGCAAATCGCGGATCGTTTCGCTGCTTTGAATCCGTATGCAAATGCAGTACCGGGATCAATCCTCAAAATTGAGGAGGATAATTTCGATCCCGCAACACACAAACAGCGTCAGCTTCACTGCCTTGCAATTTCTGCAAAGCGATATGCACTTTTTCTGTGCAATTCAAAGGGCGAGCCTGTTCTTCTTCGAGACGGAATCAATAACCGTGCCGACAGGTGGTCAGAACATGGTCTAGGCCATCTTTTGAATCCGATGGATTTGGAAAATGAGGATCGCAACTGGATCGCGCAAACTTGGATGAATATCATTCGCAAAGCTCTTGGATTATCAGCAAAACGGTTAACTTTTGAGAATTGTCCCGCAGTAGGCCGAATCACCGTGAGCAGTCCTGCCGTCATGTTGCCACTGTCCAAACTGAATCAAGGCAAAAAGTACGAAGATCAGGTTAAGCCGTTTAATTTTCTATTGTCCTGTCATGTAAAACAGCTTGGACATCCCATCGGCAGCGACCCTGAGCATTTTCATTTAATTGCGCCCTATGAATCCGATTCAAAACGATGGCTGAAAATAGATTGGATCGACCAATACACTGGTAACAAATATGGTATTACGACGAATCATTATTATGGCGACCGGCGAAATGCCTGCATAAAAACGTACGGCGATATTTTGATTGAATATGAATTTCATCCAGAAACAAAAAATGCAGATGCCGACGGGAATCCATCTGGAAAACAAACTATTGGGCTTTTGCAGCGGCGTCGCGTTCAAATAGAACTAATTAAGTACATCGGAAAGGAATCTAACAGTATTGAGGATGTCGAATCAGGATTGGCCCATTCTGAGGCCGACGTTTACACGCACTATCCCGACCCCCGGCGTGATGAATGGGAAATACAGATGAGGCCCGCTTTGAGAAAAGCGCCTCTATCCGTTCTGGAGAAAGAAACGGGCCTTTCCCGTCGAACTCTCATTTATGCACGGACGGGTAAGCGCAAGCCGCACCAAAAACACCGGGAATTGCTGGTTTCGGCTCTCCGAAAACTGAACCTTATCTGAACTGACTCCCTATTATGTAGCCTGTTTACAATTTCCATTCCGGGCCACAGCAGGAAGTATTCCGGTTGTGCGCCGTCCCGGGCGCACCCCGCGAATCGGCATTGCACAAGTTCCTGCTTCTGCAACTGGCGAAGATAGCTAGACATCGAACGCGGAAAACGGTAGCGCACCGCATCCCGATATGGAGCAAGAATCGCTAGTCTCTTCGCTT
>Ga0307372_10010944_pt1 | contig 12187 bp, 9 predicted proteins | sample OX1MG_FD_202533 | JGI IMG/M metagenome (GOLD analysis project Ga0307372, IMG submission 202533) | Soil microbial communities from Risofladan, Vaasa, Finland - OX-1 | ecosystem: Environmental > Terrestrial > Soil > Coastal area > Acid sulfate soil | place: Finland: Risofladan, Vaasa | collected...
AACCGACGGCACTTGGTCCACCAAGCCTCCAAGACTCTCGTGACCAGAGCCCAGGTACTCGCACTCGAAGATCTCAACGTCGCGGGAATGGTGAGGAATCCACGCCTGGCCCGGTCCATCTCCGATGCCGCGATGGGAGAACTCTCTCGCCAAATCCTCTACAAGGCCAAGTGGCACGGGGTCGAGGTGCGAATGGTCGATCGGTTCTTCCCGTCGTCTAAGACCTGCTCGGGTTGTGGTGAGGTCAAGGACGAACTGAACCTGTCGCAACGGACTTACTCGTGCGACGTCTGTTATTTGGTCATCGACCGTGACCTCAACGCGGCCATTAACTTGGCCCGTTGGCATCCCGGCGAGTCGCCTACGGGCACGGCGCCAACCGCCAAGCGCTCTTTACTTCTCACCACAGTCTGATCCCTTAAGGATCTGCACCGCCAAGTACGCGGGAAGAGCCGATCGTCACCCGCACAACCACCACGACACCGTGATGAGGGCACTGGGTCGCAACCGAGGACCTAGACGGATGATTGTCGAGGAAGTCGGACGGTGAACAAGCATCACTGAACCACTTGGCTCAGTTGATCAAGGTAAACCGGTGGGTCCAATTAGGACACACGCTTTTACTAGGGTTTAGCCGATGGCGCCAACCTTTTCCCTCGGCTACACCCTGGCGGGGCGCTATCGAATCCTTGAACTGCTCGGTGTGGGCCAGACCGCCGAGGTCTACGCGGCCGAAGATCTCTCCTTGCATCGCCACGTCGTGGTCAAGGTTCTCTTGGCGGATCTCGCGGCGCACGAAGAGGTTCGCCGTGCTTTTCGCGATCACATAATTCGCGCCTCGACCTTAAGTCACCCCCACCTGGCGCGCGTTTTTGACGGGGGCCAAGAGTCCGGTGCAATCTTCATGATCAGTGAGTACTTGAGCGGTGGATCGCTCGAGGACGTGCTCAGCGCGGGGCGTCGCCTGGGCGTGGACGACGGCGCGCGCCTGGGCCGCGACGTGGCCAGTGCGTTGGGCTACGTCCACGAGCACGGCTTCGTGCACGGTTCGCTCTCGCCCTCGAAACTCCTGTTTGACGACGAGGGTCGAGTACGCCTGAGTGACATCGCGTTGGCCGGACTCGCCACGACGTACCGCGAGCGAATGACGCTCGATGACGCGCGCTACCTCTCGCCCGAGCAGGCCGTGGGCGAACCCGCGAATCCCAAGAGTGACGTCTACGCCCTGGCGCTGATCCTCTTTGAAGCCGTGACCGGCAGCGTTGCCTTCGAGGGCTCAACGCCCGAGGCCGTTTTGCGCGCTCGACTGAACGCGCCGCTGCCGGTGCGACTAGAACTCGGCACGCTCGACATGATCCTCGCCCAAGCGGCGGTACCGGACCCTCGGCTTCGCCTCGACGCCGAACAGTTCTCGGCACGACTGAGCGCCGTCATTGGCGACGTCGCGCCGTTGGTGGTTCGACCCGGCAGCGAGCCGCTCCCGCTCTTGGCGAATTTCGAGCCACGAGAACCACGACACTCCATCGGCTTTCGCGCGCCGTCGCCCGATCAGATCGTGGGCGGTGCGCCGGGGTCGGGCGGTGGGTTCGCCCACGTGCCCCGGGGCCGCACCGCCGTTGACGGGGGTGGCGCGCAGGGCCCCCGGGGCACCCTGGGACGCACCCCTCGGTTCGATCGCTCACCGTACGATCTACCACGCACGCCCCGGCGCCGATGGGGCTTTCTCATCGCGGCACTGGTGATCGTGGTCGCCGCGATCGGCGCGGGCGCCGCGTGGAAGTCAGGTCTCTTCACGAAGAAACAGTCGGTACCGAATTTGATCGGGCTCACACTCACCCAGGCGTCTTCGAGGCTCGCGGGTGACGGCTTCACCGTGACGGTGAACCAGCGCGTGCACTCGACAAGCTTCGCGGCCAACGACATCGTCAGCCAGTCCCCGCTGGCGGAATCCAGCGCGAAGGCGGGTCAGGTCATTACGGTGAGCGTGTCCGAGGGGCCGGTACTGGTGACGATGCCCACGAACCTGCTTGGCGAGACGTGCGTGAGCGCCACGACGCAGCTTTCGGCGCTGCACGTCATCGCGCAGTGTCCCTCGTCGGCCGAGATCAACTCGAGCACGATCGCGCTCAATGGTGTCGTTCGCGTGCTCTACAAAAAGAGCGTCAATCCGACCTCGGTGCCCCGCGAGGCGACGGTGGTGCTCTCGCTCTCCAAGGGGCCCGCCACCGGGGCCACGACCACGACCACCACCACGACACCGACCTCCGGGACCACGACCACGACCCTGGCCGGTGAGGGACTGCGGGCGGTGCCCAACGTCGTCGGTGACGACCAGGCTCAGGTCTACGCCGCGATGCGCCTGGCCCAACTGTGGTTTTCGACCACCGGACCAAACCACAATTCCCCCAAGTGGACGATCGTGGTCTCGCAGAGTCCGGTCGCGGGCACCGAGGTGGCGTGGCACTCCCACGTCACCTTGGCCGTCAGATGATCGGCGATTGCGAACTTTGCGAGGCCGCCGTCGTCACCAAGCGTTACTTTGAAGACGACACGTGTTGGATCGGCGACTGTGAGGTCTGTCTGGTGCCGATGGTGGTGTGGCGCGGGCACGACGCCGCGCCGCCGCCCGAGGTGAGGCGCCACCTGCACGACGCGTTGGCCGTCGTGGCCAATGAGGAGTTCGCGGCGACGCCCTGGACCATCGACGATCACATGCGAAATATCCCCGACCACTACCACGCGCACGCGCGGCCCCCGTACTTCTGGCGCCGAGGTCTTCAATAGTGACTGGCCGTTCGTCGTTACAATCGTTGCACTACATCAATTAGGGGGACTCCATGGGAGCACTTGAGGGCCGCGTCGCCATCATCACCGGAGCCGGGCGAGGTATTGGGCGCGAACACGCGCTGCTCTTCGCCGCCGAAGGCGCCAAGGTCGTGGTGAACGATCTCGGGGGAGGCCTCGACGGCTCATCCCAAGAGGCCACGCCCGCCGAGGAGGTCGTCGCCGAGATCCGCGCTATGGGCGCAAAAGCCGTGGCGAACCACGACAACGTGGCCACCTGGCAGGGCGGGGAGCGTTTGGTCCAGTGCGCGCTCGAGAACTTCGGCGACCTGCACGTCCTGGTCAACAATGCGGGAATCTTGCGCGACCGCGTGCTCGTGAACCTCGGTGAAGAGGACTGGGACGCGGTGATCAACGTGCACCTCAAGGGCCACTTCGTGCCGTCTCGCCACGCGGCCACGTACTGGCGCGAACAGGCCAAGGCCGGCAAGGTCGTCAAGGCGTCGATCATCAACACGTCGTCCACTTCGGGACTCTTGGGCAACGTCGGACAGTCGAACTACGGCGCGGCCAAGGCGGGGATCGCCGCCTTTACTGTCATCATCGCCGAAGAGCTCGGTCGGTACGGCGTGCGCGTCAACGCGATCGCGCCCGCGGCGCGTACGCGCATGACCGAGTCGACGCCCGGACTCTCGGACTACGTCGTCAAGCCGGCCGACGCCGCGGTCTTTGACGTGTGGGATCCCGCCAACATCTCGCCGCTGGTGGCGTGCCTGGCGATGGAGGACTGCGCGGCGACCGGACAGGTCTTCTTCGTCCAGGGGGGCACCGTGCGAAAATTCCAGAACTGGACGATGACCGAGCAGCTCGAGAAGAACGACCGCTGGTCGGTGAGTGAGCTCGCCGAGCAACTGCCCACTTTGCTCTAGTGAGCGATGAAGTTCCGCTGGCGCACCTCGATCGTGAGGACCCGGACGGACTTTTAAACGCGCGCACCGATCCGGCCAGTGCCGCCTTTGGCACGCTGGGCAGTGAAGCGGGCAGCGATCTCAACTGGTTCTTGCTGCTTCGCCAGCGCGTCCAAGACAGGGCCACGGCCTCCTCGAAGTACCCGTGGTGGGTCTTGTGGAGTCTGCTCGCCGGACTCTTCGCGCTCAATTTCACCTTCACCGTGTTCATCGTCGCGCTGCCCACGGTGGCCGCACAGTTCCACACCACGGTGACCGTGCTGACCTGGACGATGGTGGGTCCACTGCTGGCCTACGGGCTGGCGGCGCCGATTCTTGGCAAGACCGGCGACATCTTTGGCCACCGCCGTCTCTACCTCTTCGGGCTGATCGGCGCGATGGTCTCGGCCATTCTGACTGCGCTTTCGCACAACGTCGACATGCTGCTCTTGGCGCGCACGCTCGACGGGGTCCAGGGTGCGGCGACCGGCACCGCGTCGGGAGCGCTGATCAACACGGTCTTTTCTCGCGAGGAGCGGGTCAAAGCGATGGGTTGGTGGAGTCTGGTGGGCGCGGGCGGGCCCGTCATTGGTCTTTCGCTCGGCTCGCCCATCATCGCCGCCCTGGGCTGGCGCGCGCTCTTTTGGTTCCAACTGATCTTCATCGTGGTGGCCTTTGGCGTCGTCATTACGGTGTTGCCGAACCGGCGCGGCTTCGACGACGAGGAGGCAGCAAAGAAGGCGACGGCCCGTCAAGAGTTCAAGAAGTTGGACTGGATCGGCAGTTGGTCGCTCTCGATCGCGGTGACGGTCTTGATGCTGGGACTTTCGATCGGACCTTCGCTCGGTTGGACCAGTGCGTGGACACTGGGCGCCTTCGTGCTCAGCGTCGCTTCGGCCTTCGTGTTCATCTATCGACTCAATCACGCGGCGAATCCGCTCATTCCCGCGTACTACTTTCGACGGCGAAACTTCGTGATGCCCCTCATTCTTCGAGCAACGGCGAACTTCGCCTACTTCGGCGCGTTCTTCTTGTTCCCCCTTCTCATGGAGCAGGGCTACAGCTACTCAATCTCACGAGTGGGGGCCCTGGCGATCGCTCGACCGCTCACGTTCGCGCTCTCCTCGCCGATCGCGGGGTACGTGGCGATTCGAATCGGCGAGCGGCGTAGCGCCGTGGCGGGCGCGGCCTTTCTCGCTGCCTCGTTGGGACTCTTCGCGCTGCTCCAGCCCAGTTCGGGCGTGTGGTTCGTGATCATCGCCCTGGCCCTCTCGGGACTCGGCATGGGCGTGGCGATGCCCTCGACGAGTTCGGTGATGGCTAACGAGGTCAAAGTCACGGAGTTTGGCGTGATGTCGGCCGCGCAGTTGCTCGCCATGCAAGTGGGCGAAGTGGCGGGCATCCAAGTCCTCGAGACCGTCCAGCAGTCGATCGCACGAAGACGGGGTCTGGCCCACGCGCACTCCGGCCCGGCACTCCTCGCCACCTTTCATACGTCGTTCGTCATCGGGGCCTGCGTGGCCGCCATCGGACTGGTGGCCGCGACCTTCATGCGTTCGGTTCCGCGCGCCCGAGCCAAGGAGTCGATCGAACGCTGCCGGTAGTCTTGAGGCCTATGAGCGTTGACATTCTGCCGGGCTGTGAGCCCTTTTCTCATCACGGCAACTCCTCGGGGGTGCTGGTGCTACACGGCTTTACCGGCAATCCCGTCACGATGCGTTCGATCGGCGAACGGGTGGCCGAGGCTGGGTACAGCGTCGAACTGCCGCGTCTCGCCGGACACGGGACGACGGTAGAAGACATGATCACTACCACGTGGGCCGACTGGTCGAGGGACGCCGTCGAGGCGTACGACACGCTGAGCGCACGCTGTGATCGGGTTGCGGTGGTGGGCATTTCAATGGGCGGGGGTCTGGGCGCGCACGTGGCCGAGAATCGCCCGACGGTCGCAGGATGCGTCCTTATCAACCCGGTCGTCAAGCCGCTGCCCGGTGAGTTGTTGGAAGGAATTCGCCAACTACTAGAGGCCGGCGTCGAAACTGCGGAATCGATCGGCTCGGACATCAAGAAGGGGGCCGACGTCAACGTCGGCTACGACGCCACGCCTCTGGTGCCCGTGCTCAGCCTCTCTGAGGGTTTAGAGAGCGTGAACGAACACCTGTCAGCGATCACCGCGCCAATCTTGTTGATCTCGAGCCGAGAGGATCACGTGGTCACCTCGGACAACGGTGATGAACTCATGGCGAGGGTCTCGGGGCCGGTCGAGCGCGTCTGGCTTGAGAACTCGTACCACGTGGCGACGATAGATAACGACCAGGAGCTCGTCGAGTCCTTGACCTTGGACTTTCTCTCCCGAGTTCTTTCGTAATGGCCTCACCGCTGCGACGAGAGGACGTCGCGAAGGTCGCCAAACTCGCGCGCTTGACGTTGAGCGAGGCGGAGCTCGATCTCTTCACCGAACAGCTCGGTCAGGTCCTCGAACACGCCAAGGACATTGCGGCGTTGAATCTCGAGGGCGTCGTGGCGACGGCGCACCCCTTTGGACTGATCAACGTGGTGCGAGAGGACGTGCTGCGACCGAGCATCTCGCGCGACGCCGTGCTGGCGATGGCCCCTGACGCCGAAGACGGCCGATTTGCCGTGCCGCGCATCATTGGCGAGGCACCGTGAAGAGCGCGCGCCAGATCGCCAGCGACGTCCAAAGCGGCGCGACGAGCGCCGAGTCGGAGATGGCCACGTCACTGGCGGCCATACGCGCCAAGAACGAAGAGCTCAACGTCTTTCTCTTCGTCGACGAAGCGGGCGCGCGCGAGGCCGCGCGGCGAGTAGACGAGCGGATCGCCCGTGGCGAGCCCGCCGGAGCGTTGGCCGGCGTGCCGCTGGCCCTGAAGGACAATCTCTGTCAAGAGGGCGTCCCCACGACCGCGGGCTCGCGGATTCTTAAGGGCTGGCTCGCGCCCTACAACGCCACCGTCGTCGATCGGGTGATTGCCGCGGGCGCGGTCGTGATGGGCAAGACCAACATGGACGAGTTCGCCATGGGCTCGTCCACCGAGACCTCGGCCTACGGCCCGACGCGCAACCCCCTCGATCCTTCGCGGGTGCCGGGTGGCTCGTCGGGCGGATCGGCCGCGGCGGTGGCGGCCGACATGACCTCCCTGGCACTCGGTTCGGACACGGGCGGTTCGATTCGCCAACCGGCCGCGCTCTGTGGACTCGTGGGTCTGAAGCCGACGTACGGCCTCGTGTCGCGCTACGGTCTCATCGCCTTTTCTAGCTCGCTCGATCAGATCGGCCCGTTGGCCAAGAACGTCGCCGACGCGGCGCTACTGCTCGAAGTGATAGCCGGCCACGATCCCCTGGACTCCACCTCACTCCCCGAGCCCGCGCCCTCACTGGTGGCGCATCTGAAAGACGGGGTTGCGGGGAAACGGATCGGCCTCGTGCGTGAACTCTTCGAAGGGGCCGAGGATGAAGTCGTGGCGTCGGTGCATCGAGCGGCCGAGGCGCTGCGCGACGCGGGCGCCACGATCGTGGAGCTCGCCGTGCCCGAATTTCGATTGGGTCTCAGTGCGTACTACCTCATTGCGCCGGCGGAGGCCTCGAGCAACTTGGCGCGCTACGACGGCGTGCGCTACGGACTGCGCGTCGACGCCCAGGACGTGGCGGCGATGAACGAGGCGACGCGGACCCTGGGCTTTGGCGCCGAAGTCAAACGTCGCATCATGCTCGGCACCTACGCGCTCTCGGCGGGTTACTACGACGCTTACTACGGCCAGGCCCTTAAGGTCCGCACCCAGATGATCGACGCCTTTCGCCGCGCGTACCAACAAGTCGACCTTTTAGTGGGCGCGACGACGCCGACGGTGGCCTTTAAATTTGGCGCGAAGACGGCCAACCCGATGGCGATGTACCTCTCGGACGTCTACACGATTCCCACCAATCTGGCCGGCGACGCCGCGATCTCGGTGCCCTTTGGCACCGGGGAGTGCGACCTGCCGATCGGTGTGCAGCTGCTCGGTCCCGGGCGCAGCGAGGCCCAGCTCCTCGCCGCGGCGCGGGTCCTCGAACTCGCGGACGGGCGCCCGTGACGTTGGCGCCGGGTTGGGAGATGGTGGTGGGACTCGAAGTCCATACCGAACTCAAGACCACGACCAAGATGTTCTGTGGCTGCGCCAATGCCTTTGGCGCCGCGCCCAACACCCAGGTCTGTCCGGTGTGTCTCGGGCTGCCCGGTTCGTTGCCGGTGTTGAACGTGCGCGCGGTGGACTTAGCGATGGCCATCGGTTTGGCACTGCACTCCACCATCGCGTCGTCGACCTTCCACCGAAAGAACTACTTCTATCCCGATATGCCCAAGGACTATCAGATCAGTCAGTACGACCTACCGATTAACGCGGGCGGCTATCTGGACCTGCCCGACGGCTCGCGCGTTTCGATCGAGCGCGCCCACTTAGAAGAGGACACCGGAAAATCCACCCACCTGGGAGGGAGTGGGCGCATCCACGGCGCCGATCGCTCTCTCGTTGACTACAACCGTTCGGGCGTGCCGCTGGTGGAGATCGTGTCGGGACCCGACATTCGCAGTTCCGCCCAGGCCCATCTCTACGCCTCGGAACTTCGCGGTATCTTGATCGCGACGGGCGCTTCGGACGGACGCATGGAAGAGGGTTCGATGCGCATCGACGCGAACGTGTCGGTGCGCCGGGTCGGCCAGCCGCTCGGCACCCGATGTGAAGTCAAGAACTTGAACTCGCTACGAAGTCTGCAACGGGCCATCGACTTTGAGGCGGCGCGTCAGTTCGAACTGATCGAAAGTGGGGGCACCGTGCGTCAAGAGACCCGTCACTGGGACGAGAACCTCGGCGCGACATCCACCATGCGCACCAAGGAAGAGGCCGACGACTATCGATACTTTCGAGAGCCCGACCTCGTGGACGTGGTGCCCGACGGGGCGTGGCTCGAGCGCGTTCGTGGCACCTTGGGGGCAATGCCGGCCGAGCGGCGCGCCACGCTGTTGGCCCGCCTGACGAGTCCGAACGCGGCCCAACTCGACGCCCTCGAAGTCGTGGTCGATCTGGGATTCGACGACTACGTGCTCGCCGCCATCGACGCGAAGGTCGACGCCCCTTTGGCGATGGCTCGAGCCGCCAACGAGCTCGCCGCGGGCATCGAGAACATTGCCAATCTCTCGCGGGACGCGTTCGTGGCGACGCTCACCATGGAACAGAGCGGTCAACTCTCGGCCACGCAGGCCAAGACTGTGCTCTTCGAGCTCTTAGCCCACGGAGGAGAGCCCGGCGACATCGCCAAGACCAAAGGCTTCGAGCAGCTCTCCACCGGCGCGCTGAGTGACACCGTGAGCGAACTGATCGCCCAACACCCCAACGAGTGGGCTCGCTACCGAGACGGCGACGACAAGCTGGCCCAGTTCTTCATCGGTCTGGTCATGAAGTTCACGAATGGTCAGGCCAACGGCAAGGCCGTGATCGCCGAACTCCAGGCCCGACGCTAGCGATATTGGTTACGGGGCGGTGTCGTTTTCTAGACTTCGCTTATGACCAACCACCCCACGCCTCGAAGTTCTGATGTAACCCTGGGCAAGAGTCGCTCGGGGGCAAGAGCCATGCTGCGCGCGATGGGGCTGGGCGACGAGGACATGACCAAGCCCCAAATCGGCGTCGCGTCGAGTTGGAACGAAGTGACGCCGTGCAACCTGCCTCTCGCGCGTTTGGCCAAGCGTTCTAAGGCTGCCGTTCGTGACGCGGGAGGAGTCCCGTTTGAGTTCGTGACGATCGCCGTGTCGGACGGTATCTCGATGGGCCACGAGGGCATGCACGCCTCGCTCGTTTCTCGTGAGATCATCGCTGATTCGGTGGAAGTCATGATGCACGCCGAGCGCTTTGACGCGATGGTAACCCTGGCCGGGTGCGACAAGTCGCTGCCGGGCATGTTGATGGCGGCGGCCCGCCTCAACGTGCCCAGTGTCTTTCTCTACGGCGGCACGATCATGCCCGGTGAGCTCAATGGCGAAGCGCTCGACATCGTGTCGGTCTTCGAGGCGATCGGGGCCAACGCCGTGGGGGCGCTGAGTGACGAAGAGCTCCGGGCCATTGAGTGCGCGGCCTGTCCCGGCGAGGGCAGTTGTGCGGGCATGTTCACCGCGAACACCATGGCGAGCGTCGCCGAAGCGTTGGGCATGTCACTCATCGGCAGTGCCGCCGTGCCCTCGATTGACGGTCGTCGTGACCAGTTCGCCTACGACTCGGGCCTGGCGGTGCTCAATCTGTTGGACCAGGGCATCAACGCTCGCCAGATTATGACGAAGTCGGCGTTCGAGAACGCGATCGCGGTGGTGATGGCGCTGGGCGGTTCGACCAATGCGGTGTTGCACCTGCTCGCGATTGCCCACGAGGCGCGCGTCGATCTCGAACTCGACGACTTCAACCGAATCGCCAAGCGCGTGCCGCACATCGCTGACATGAAGCCCCACGGTAAGTACCACATGAGCGACCTGGATCTCATTGGTGGTCTGCCCGTTGTCCTCCAGCACCTCTTGGAGAACGATCGCCTCAACGGTGACGTCATGACGGTGAGTGGCAAAACGATGGCCGAGAACTTAGAGGCGTATCATGCGCCGCCGCCCGACGGCAACGTGGTACGCGAGATCGGTCGTCCTATCCACCTCCAGGGCGGCATCGCGGTACTACGGGGATCTTTGGCCCCCCACGGGGCAGTCGTGAAGGTCGCGGGTTTGGACGAGCTTCGCTTCGTTGGCGCCGCTCGCGTCTTTGACGGCGAGGACCAGGCGATGAAGGCCATCATGGCCAACGAGATCCAACCTCAGACCGTGGTCGTCATTCGCTACGAAGGGCCCAAGGGCGGCCCGGGCATGCGCGAGATGCTCGCCGTCACCGGGGCTCTGAAGGGCGTCGGCCGCGGCGCGGACTGCGCCCTTGTCACCGACGGGCGTTTTAGTGGGGGAACGCACGGCTTCTGTGTGGGCCACGTCGCGCCCGAGGCGCTCGACGGCGGACCGATCGGACTCGTGCGTGACGGCGACCAGATCGTGATTGACGTGGACACGTTGTCGATCGACCTCTTGGTCGACCCGAGTGAACTGGCGGCGCGCGCGATGGTACTGGCGCCATTTACTCCCCGGTACACGTCGGGCGTGTTGGAGAAATTCGCCCGTCTCGCCCAAGGCGCGGACAAGGGCGCGGTCACGACCCGATGACCTCCCTTGTGCGTGTGGCGCAACTGTGCCTAAACTATTGACGTGAGTACGCGTAGCGAGATTCTGACGGTAGTAGGCGCTCGGCGCCGGTAGTCACGCGTACACGTATACCGGAAGCCTCCCAAGGAAGGGAGGCTTTTTTGCTTATCTGACGTGAAAGGAGTGAAGTGCAACTGACCGGAGCGCAAGCGCTGATCAAAAGCTTGGAGCACGAAGGGGTCGACACCATCTTCGGGTTGCCCGGTGGCGCCATTTTGCCGGTGTACGACCCGATTCTGGACTCCTCGATCCGCCACATCCTCGTTCGTCACGAGCAGGGCGCCGGCCACATGGCCGAGGGCTACGCCCAGGCGACCGGCAAAGCCGGCGTCGCTATGGTCACGAGCGGTCCGGGGGCGACGAACATCGTTACGCCCATCGCGAACGCGCACATGGACTCTACGCCCCTCGTGGTCATCACGGGTCAGGTCGCCACGGCCTCGATTGGCTCGGACGCTTTTCAAGAGTGCGACATCACCGGCATCACGATGGGCATCACCAAGCACAACTTTCTCATCCAATCGGCCCACGAGATCCCCCGCGTCGTCGCGGCGGCCTTCCACCTCGCCACCACCGGCCGACCCGGTCCGGTGCTCATTGACTTACCCAAGGACATCTCTCAATCGAAAATGGAGTGGTGGTACCCGAGCACGCTCGAGGAGCTGGATCTACCCGGGTACCGTCCCGAGGTGCCACTTGACCCCGAGGCCGTGGCGCGCGCCGTGGCGCTCATCGGTGCCTCCGAGCGCCCCGTCCTCTACGTCGGGGGCGGCACATTGAAGTCGCGGGCCCATCTGGAGTTACGGGCCTTCGCCGAACGGACCCAGATACCGGTCGTCACGACGCTGATGGCGCGAGGTGCCTTTCCCGACTCGCACGAGCTACATCTGGGCATGCCCGGGATGCACGGGATGTACAGCGCGGTCACGGCCATTCAAAAGGCGGACCTGTTGATCTCGCTCGGTGCTCGTTTCGACGACCGCGTCACGGGCCAGATCTCGAGTTTCGCCGCCGGGGCCAAGGTCATCCACGTGGACATCGACCGGGCCGAGTTCAACAAGGTGCGCCGCGCCGACGTGGCGCTCCAGACCAACGTCGCGGACGCCCTTCGCGCCCTTGACGCCGCCAAGGCAACCCCGCAGAATCTCGACGTGTGGTGGAAACAGATCCGCACCTGGCA
>Ga0307372_10010945_pt1 | contig 12187 bp, 6 predicted proteins | sample OX1MG_FD_202533 | JGI IMG/M metagenome (GOLD analysis project Ga0307372, IMG submission 202533) | Soil microbial communities from Risofladan, Vaasa, Finland - OX-1 | ecosystem: Environmental > Terrestrial > Soil > Coastal area > Acid sulfate soil | place: Finland: Risofladan, Vaasa | collected...
TCGAGATCGCGAATCCAACGCTCCTTGCCGCACGCTTCGGTCCAGATATCGTCGGCGCCGGCCGAGTCCCAGGTCGGCATGTGGACGCCATTGGTGATGTGGCCGATCGGCGTCTCGTGCTCCGGCCAGCGCGGGAACAGCGGCGCGAAGATGCGCCGGCTGACTCCGCCGTGCACCAGGCTGACGCCGTTGACCCGGCCGGCGCCGCGCACTGCCAGGTAGGTCATGTTGAACGGCTCGCGATCATCGGCCGGATTCGAGCGCCCCAGCGCCATCAGCGCCTTGGGTGTGATGCCGAGGCGCGCCGCATAGGTGTCGACGTAGATTTGCGCCAGCTCGGGCGGGTAGCGATCGAAGCCCGCCGCCACCGGCGTGTGAGTGGTAAAGATGTTTCCGGCGCGGGTCGCGCGCAGCGCCACTTCGAAGGGCTGTTCGGTGCGCATCATGAAGCTGCGCGCCCGTTCCAGGATCGCCAGCGCGGCGTGTCCCTCGTTGAGGTGGCAGACCTGGCAATCGGGATGCAGGCGTTCGACCAGCCGCCAGCCGCCCAGCCCCAGCACGATCTCCTGCTGCAGGCGCATCTCGGGTCCGCCGCCGTAAAGCTCGCCCGTGATACCGCGGTCGGCGGGCGTGTTGAGCGGATCGTTGCTGTCGAGCAGGTACAGTGCCACCCGCCCGACCGTTACCTGCCAGACGCGCAGCCGCAGCGGCCGCCCGGGCATCCGAATCTCGATTCGCAGCCATCCGCCGTGGCCGTCGGGCAGCGGCGTCACCGGCATCATGCCGGGTTCGTTATAAGGATAGAGCTCGCGCTGATTGCCCTCGGCGTCGAGCATCTGGCGAAAGTAGCCCTGTTGATAGAGCAGGCCGATACCGATCAGCGGCACGCCGAGGTCGCTGGCGGTCTTCAGATGGTCGCCGGCCAGAATGCCGAGCCCGCCTGAATAGATCGGCAGGGCCTCGCTCAGTCCGAACTCCATGCTGAAGTAGGCGACCGGGCGGAGCCCGGCGGTGCCGTAATTCTCGGCGAACCAGGTGGGGCGGCGCAGATATTCGGCGCGCGCGACGACCTGGCGCTGGAGCTCGGCGGTAAAGGCGGCGTTGCCGGCTAGATCGGCGATCCGCGCCTCGGTCAGGCTCTGCAAAATCAACCAGGGATTGCTGGTCGCATGCCAGAGCTGCGGATCGGCGAATTCCCACAGCGCATCGGCGCCGTGATTCCAGCTCCAGCGCAGATCGATCGCGAGCTCATAGAGCCCGGTCAAAGCCGGCGGCAGGCTGCGTGGCAAATAGCCGGCCCAGTTCATGGTCGAATCACTGCCTGCATCGCCGGTGCCCGGCGGCGTGGCGACGGTCTGAAATCGCTGTGCTTCACTTCCGTGGCTTCGGTTTCTGCGCGCCGGCGGGCGCGCGCTGTCCCTCGATCTCGACCGCGACCTTGCGCGGCGTGGTTTCCTTCGGCATCGGGATGATAAGCTCAAGCACGCCGTTGCGATAGGCCGCCGCGATCGCTTCGGTCTTGACGCCGCGCGGCAATGGCAGGCTGCGCTCGAAGCTGCCGTAGCCGATTTCGCGATGAATGAAATCGCGCTGCGTGTCCTCGCGGCGCTCCTCGCGCCGGCCCTTAATCGTCAGAACATTGCCGCTCACAGTCACCTCGACCTGTTCCGGATCGATCCCCGGGAGGTCGACACGGACCACCAGCTTATCGTCCTCGACAAAGGACTCGAGCGCCGGACCGTGCGCCGCCGCGGTTGCTGCGGCCGGACGGCCCAGAAACCGATCGAACAGATCGTCGACATTCTCGCGGAAGCGTTCCATTTCGCGCAACGGGTTCCATACCTCGGGTTGCTTCGCCATCGCTTCCTCCATCGATCCGGCCGCGCGGCCCCGCTGCAACCGGGCAGCCGCGGGGATAAAGCTCCCGCCGATCGGTTATCCGATTCGCGGCCTCATTTTAGACACACCCGGCCGCCCCGATCAGCGCCCGCTGCTCGCAGTCATGCACAAGCCCGGCGCTCGGCCATCTGGTTTCACGATCTCAAGATGATATAGGTCTAACCAGCAGCGACCCAAGCGTCTGCCGCGCGCTTCAGACATAATCGTGCCGAGGGGGTGACGATCGCCAGCGATGGCTTCACGGTCCGGCGGTTCAACGGGATCCGGCTGGTACAGCCAGCCATTTCGGCTGGTGCTGATCTATGTGATCGTCGGCGGCCTGTGGGCGATCGTTTCCGACGTCCTGCTGGTCAACTTCGCCTTCGTTCCCAACGCGCTCGATCGGCTGGTATTCGTCGCCATCACGGCGCTGCTGTTCTATATCGTGTTGCGCGAGAACCGCATCGTGATCGAACAGTCGCGCGCCGCCGAACGGGAAAGCGCCGCGCGGATGCGGGCCTACTTCGCCGCCGCCGCCGAAGGGCTGATCGTGGTCGATTCGCGCGGCCGCATCGTCGACGCCAACGCCAAGGCCGAGGAGATCTTCGGCTACGGCGAGCTCGAGCTTATCGGCAAGCCGATCGAGCTGCTGGTCCCGGAGCGCCTGCGCGACAAGCATCGCGGCGAGCGCAGCGAGTACCTGAGCGCGCCGCGCTCGCGGCCGATGGGTTTCGGGCGCGATCCGATGGGCCGGCGCAAGGACGGCAGCGAGTTCCCGATCGAGGTGAGCCTGAGCCATCTCGGCACGGCGCAGGGCCGGCTGGTGACCGGCTTTATCACCGACATCACGGAGCGGCGCAATTTCGAATTTCAGGCGCGCCGCAGCGAAGCGATGGCGGCGATCGGAACGGTCGCGGCCGGGGTCGCGCACGAACTCAACAATCCGCTGGCGATCATCTCGGCGCGCGCGGAGCTGGTGATGTCGGAAGCCTCCCAGCTCGCGCTCCCGGCGCAACTGCTGCGCGATCTCGAGGTTATCCAGCGCAACTCCCAGCGTGCCAGCCGGGTCGCCACGGAATTGCTCACGCTCGCGCGCCAGCCGCTGAAGGTCCATCAACCGCTCAACGTCAACGACCTGGTTACCGAGATGACGGCGCTGTTTCGCGAACAGACGGCGCGCGACGGAATCAAAATCGAGGCCCAGCTCGGGAACTCGCTGCCGCCGGTGATGGGCGACCATACCGCGCTCTCGCAGGTGATGGTCAACCTGCTCACCAATGCGCGCGACGCGATGCCGTACGGCGGGACGATCCGCATCAAAACCGAACAGCTCCCCGATCAGCCCGACCAGGTGCAGCTCACGGTCGCCGATAGCGGGATCGGAATCCCGGCCGATTCGCTAACCAAAATCTTCGATTTGTTCTATACCACCAAAAGCACAGGAACCGGCTTGGGTCTGTGGATCACCAAGCGGGCGGTGCGCGAGCATCGCGGCACTATCGAGGTGGCCTCGAGCTCGGAAAAGGGAAGCGTCTTCACGGTTACGTTGCCGGCGCTGTTGACTGCGGCCCCATCCGCACCGGCGACCGGGACAGCGGTGCATTGAGAGTGGCCGGCGAAGAAGATGATCGCGGGAAAACGCGGCACAATAGTTGCTGAATAACTCGACGGGTATGCGTGGGATGGCTTTCAAAATCCTGGTTGTCGACGACGAGCTTGATCTGGTCGATACCTGCGCGCGCCTTATCGAGGGGCTCGGTTACACCTGCCTCAAGGCCTTCGACGGGCCGCAGGCGATCGCGATGATGCACGCCGAGCATCCCGATCTGATCGTGACCGACTTCAATCTTCCGCACGGCGATGGGCTCGAAATACTTCGTCACGCCCACGAAAATCGTCCCGAAATTCCGGTCATCATGATGACCGGCTATCACACTCCTGAGATGGCGCGGGCGGCGTCAGAGGCGGGCGTCAGGGCCTATCTGCGAAAGCCGTTCCTGACCAACGAGCTTACCCAGGCAGTCCGCAGCGCCTTGCAAGTCGCCAAGCAGTAGGTTTGCGACCATCGCCGCGGGATGCCGCGATGGGGCTTCATGCTGTAGCAGTGATGACCCATCGCGAGCGAAGCTTGCTCAAAATGGATGTAATTTAGCTCCTAGATGGCCTTTGGGTAGCGTTGATAAGTACTGATGGCCGTGGGTATCCTCTGCGCGTCGGGCACGACCGGATCTGCCAACCCATCCGACGCTTTCTAGCGCAAGCTATGCTTGTGCAGCAGCCGATGGAGCGTCTTGCGATCGATCCCCGCCTTGCGCGCGGCCTGCGAGACGTTGCCGCCTTCGCGCTTCAGCACCTCGGACACATAGGCTGATTCGAGCTGATTGACCCATCGCTCCTTGGCTTCCTTGAGCGTCATGCGCGCTCCAAGGTCGGACGGCACTGCGACCGCGTCGGCCGGGGTCGGCGCCCGCAGATGCTCGGGAAGATCGCACAGGGCGATCCGCTCGCCGTCGGTCAGCGCGCAGGCGCGTTCGATCACGTTCTGCAGTTCGCGCACGTTTCCGGGCCATCCGTAGGCCTCGAGCGCGGCCAGCACCTCGGGCTCGAAGCCAACGATCCGATTGGCTGATTTCTCGGTGAACTTCTTGAGAAAAAAATGGGCCAGCAGGGTGATGTCGCCCATCCGTTCGCGCAACGGCGGCAGCGGGATATCGACCACGTTGATACGATAATAAAGGTCCTCGCGGAAGCGCCCCTCGGGGAGCTGGATCTTCAGGTCGCGATTAGTCGCCGATACCACCCGGATATCGACCGCGATCTGCCGCGTGCCCCCGACCCGCCGGATTTCGCGCTCCTGCAAGGCGCGCAACAGCTTGGATTGCAGCCCCGCCGGCAGCTCGCCGATTTCGTCCAGGAACAGCGTGCCCTTGTCCGCCAGCTCCATCAGCCCCAGCTTGGCGTTCATCGCGCCGGTGAAGGCGCCGCGCTCATGGCCGAACAGTTCGGATTCGAGCAGATTCTCGGGTAGCGAGGCGCAATCGACCGGCACGAACGGCTGCGCGGCGCGCTCGCTGTTGGCGTGGATCGCGCGCGCGATCAGCTCCTTGCCGGTGCCCGATTCGCCCAGGATCAGGATGTTGGCCTCGGATCGCGCCGCCTTGCGCACCAGCTCGAGGACCTGCTGCAGCGCCGTGCTGCGGCCGACGATATTCTCGAAACCGTAGACCCCCTTGAGCTGTTCGCGGAGGTTAACGTTCTCGACTGCCAGGCGCCGCTGCTCGATGCCGCGTTCGACCGTCAGCTTGAGCTGGTCCATCGTGAACGGCTTGGCCAGGTAGTGGAACGCGCCTTCTTTCATCGCCTCGACCGCCGACTCGACGGTGGCGAAGGCGGTCAGCATGATCACCGGCCGCAGCGGGTCGATGGCCCGCGCGCGCTTCAATATTTCGAGCCCGCTCATGGCCGGCATCCGCAGGTCGGTCAGCAACAGGTCGGGATGTTCGGTCTCGAGCAGCTTGAGGCCGACGCTGGGGTCGGTGGTGGTCAGGCATTCGTAACCGACGGCGCCCAGGATGCGACGGCAGTTCTCCAGCATGTCGGGTTCGTCGTCGAGAATGAGAATCCGCTGCACGTTATTCCTGCAAGTTGCGGCCGGGGGTGTACGCCGCTCAGGATAACATAAAGATGTTTAGTAGAGCATACATCTGACGCTGTTACAGGCAGGCGGGGTGCCATCTTCGCGCGGGGGGGATTCCTCGGCTTATGGGCACTCAGCGCCTGGTATTCGAGGTCGGCTGATGGATCGCGTGCACGGTCTGGATGACGCGGTTGATTTCGGCCTGTGAAATGGGCGTCGCGCTACACCCCTGAAGGAACCAGAATTCGATGCGTCCATCCGGTCCAAACAGATCGTCGACAATTCGCCGCGGATGGCTTTGCGGGTTGCCAAGTGAGGGGTCCCCGGTGCCGGCCTGAGCAGGCCGGCACCGGTCGCCTCGACAAGCTGACTCACTCGATGAAACCGGCGAGGGTCACCACCAGCGTTTGTGGAGTCTTCTTGTTACTCGGGCTCGCGGTGATCACAAAGGATGTGTGTACCGGCCCACCTACGTGGTTCTTGGTCGCCGTGAAGGTCACAGCATAGGTACAGGACGAGTTGGCCTGCACTTTTCTCGACGACTTGCAGGTGCCGCCGGTGGCAGCAAAGGAGTTCACGTTGCCACCAATGTTCTGCGCACTCAGCGCAAATGAGATCGTCGGGTCGGAGTTGATCACCGTGAGGTTCTCGGTAACCGAATTGCCATTCAGGATGGCCGGGAAGGCGAGGGTGCCGACCGGGTCAGTGGTCACCGTCGGAGTGGCTGCCGGCGTCGGAGTCATGGTCGGCGTGCCGCTTGAAGTCCCGGTTGGGGTTGGCCCCACCCGCGGATCGGCGAAGCCGGCCAGGGTCACCGCAAGGACTTGCCCGGCTTCCCCGTTGGTAGACTTCGGAATGATCAGCAAGGTCGTATATGCCGCCCCCTGTTGCTTCTTGTTTCTGTCCCTCTGAGTCGGTTTGAAGGTCACTAGATAGGTGCACTGCGAGTTGGCGGCCAGGCCTGATGCGCAGGTGCCGCCGGCCAATTGGAATTGTCTTCTGTTGCCATTCTTTTTCTTGGTAGTGAGCGTGAATCCGACCGGATTCTGATTCATGACCGTCAAGGTCTCGGTAACCGATTGTCCAACCGGAGTCGCTGGAAAGGCGAGCGTACCCGCCGGGGTGGTAGTCAGGGCCTCGAGCGTGGGTGTGGCGGTTGGCGTCATGGTCGGCGTGGCGCTACCGGTCGATGTCGCCGTCGCGGTGACGGTTGCCGTCGCCGTCGCGGTCGGCGTCCCGCCGGTGGCGGTTGCCGTCGGCGTCGCGGTGATGGTTGCCGTCGCAGTGGGGGTAGCGGTGAGAGTCGCCGTGGCGGTTGGCGTGCCGCCGGTGGCGGTCGCGGTTGGCGTGGCGGTCGCGGTCGGCGAGCCGCCGGGCGACGGACAGAATGTAACGGTGTAACTGAGCAACGAATCTGCGGGATTGAGGCAGAATGGGTTGCTGGTCGGATCATCGTACCCGTAGGAGTATGCGATCGGGCACGCGGCCTTGAACGTGCTTACGTACGGAGTGCCTCCGCCAGCGGTTGTCGCGGCAGCCATCCAGGCCGAGTTGGCGGGTCCGCAACAAGAGTCGGCGCCGGAGGTCGGCGGCAGGCAAAGCCCGCTGGTCTGCCCACCAGTCTCCTTTATGGAGTTGCAGGTGTAACCCGCTGCAGCTCCGGGTGCTACCGAAGAGCAGCTCAGCCCGAGCGAAAGACCGGTGCCATCACATTGCGGGGGGTTTGCGCCAATAGCAGGGTTGCAGACTCCGACCCCAGCCGGCAACGTGGGGTCGTTCCCAAAATCGCCCACTGTAGTGTCGCATTCATAGCCCGGCGGACAGTCTTCATTGCCGACGACATCGTCGGTGAAGCAGACCGCAGCCCCCTTATTGCACGACTCATTATTGCAGCCATACAAGTTGTTATTGGAACCGCAGTTCAGACCGGCAGGGGGATTGGCGGCCGAACAGGCGACCTCGGGCTGCAGGCACGCGTACACGCAGGTTCCTGTCGTCACGTTGCAGGTGCTAGCCGCCGGGCAATCGTTATTTGTTGTGCACATCTGGCCATTCGTGGGACTAACGGTACGCTGTAACAGGCTCGGGCAGGTCGCGTTAAGATCGGCGGTGCATCCGCCGGCCCCGGTGAGCGGGACCCTCGAATCGAGAAGACAGGCCATCGAGTTGCCCGGCGGAAGGGTGACCTTGGCAGGCACATTGTATCCGCTCTGCAGGCTGACGTCGTAGTTGTCCTTGTGGCCTTGGGCCGCGAAGGTAGCCTCGAACAGGGTCGTGCCGTTCGCCGTCATGTTGGCGGCGCCGCAATCCAGGTGGCCGTTGCAGTCGCCGGTCTGGCACAAACCTCCGTTTCCGGGCAGCGGGCCGTTGTCGGCGATGAAGCAATTGCCGTTAATACACTGATCGTCCGGATTACTTTGATAGGGGCCGCCCTGCGCCTGGCAATCCAGGTTGTTTGTGCAGCCCTTGTATACGCACTGGCCGTTGTAGCAATCGTTGTACGGCGCTGAGCAATCGGCGCTGGTGCTGCAGGCTGCAAAATCGCAGCTGGTGCGCGGCCAGAATCTGCCGACCCAGCCGATTGGCATGCACATGGTCGTCGAGTTCACACACGCGCCGGCCTGGCAGGTCGCGCCGCCGCAGTCAGCATCCGTCGAGCAACTGCACTGCCCGGTGGTTGTATTGCAGGTTTGCCCGCCGGCGCATTGGTTGTCGTTCTTACAGGAGGCGGCCAGTTCCCAGTTATCCGGAATAACGTCGGAAGTGCCGTCTTCGGCGAGCCACAGCGGATAGCCGCAGTTGTTCGTAAATGTCAGGTCGTGTTGGTTGGTGGTGCAGGTTTGTGCCCACACCGCGCTAGGAGGTGTCACAAATGCCAGCACCAGCGCCGCTACGGCCGCAAAAGGTAAAGCACGCCCCAGCCTCGAATGAGGTTTCCGCACGATTCTCCCCCTCCTCGTCTGCCACCCACATCGATTCAGGCGGCGTTGGCGCGAATCGAACTGAAGCTCGCGCGCCAATTGCACGGTGCTCCTGCGGACAGAATGTCCGCAGGAGCACCGCGAGTGGCGAGCAGAGTGACAACTCGTCAACTGCGAGTCTAGTAGCTAATGCGCGTTAGCGTCGGATTATTTTTGCGAGTGATTAGCAGTAGTAACAAGCAGGTCTACTAAGGTAAACGGCGGATAATCTCGCTGCCTTGTGCCGCACGTTTTCGAAGCGGCGCAGAGTAGGACCAATATTGAGCAACAAGGCACGTCATCGATCTTATGGGCCCATCGGCGCGGTTCGACTTTGCGACCGATGGAGGGCCCCGGCGCCGGTCGAATCAGGCCGGCACCGGGCGAGGCCGAACGGTTAGAATCACAAGACGAAGCCGGCCAGGGTCACCGACAACGTTTGCGGATTTCCGTTATTATTCGGCTTCGCAGTGATCACGAAAGCCGTGCCTACTGCGGCGCCTTCGTGTTTCCTGGCCGCGGTGAAGGTCAGCGAGTAGGCGCAGGACGAGCTGGCGTTCACTTTTCCCGACGACTTGCAGGTTCCGCCCGTCACCGAAAAGACGTTTATGTTGCCGCCTACGTTCTGCGCAGTCAGCGCGAAGGAAGTTGCCGGGTCAGGATTGGTGACAGTGAGAGTCTCGGTAACCTTTTGTCCAACCAGGGTGGCCGGGAAGGCGAGGGTCCCGACCGGGTCAGTGGTCACGCTCGGCGTGGGCGTCGCCGTCGGGGTCGGCCATCGACGTGGCTCGGCATAGCCGGCGAGGGTCACCGCCAAGGATTGCGGGTGGTCCCGATTGGTGGGCTTCGCGAAGATGATCAAGGTCGTTTCTTCCCCCTCGTTTACGTGTCTCCAGGCCGGCTTGTAGGTCACGATGTAGGTACATTGCGAGTGGGCGCCCACGCCCAACGTCTGACAGGTGCCGCCGGTCAACTTAAATCTTCTTCTGTTGTTATTCACCTTTTTAGTACTGAGCGTGAATCCTATCGGGTTGGAATTCATGACCGTCAGGGTTTCCATCACCGATTGCCCAACCGGAGTAGCCGGGAAGACCAGCGTGCCGGCCGGAGTCGTGGTCAGGAACTCGAGCGTGGGCACGGCGGTCGGCGTCATGGTCGGCGTTGCGCTACCGGTCGCGGTCGCAGTGATGGTTGCGGTGGCCGTCGCCGTGGCGGTCGGCGTCGCGCCGGTGGCGGTCGCAGTTGGGGTTGCGCTGGTGGCGGTCGCAGTTGGGGTTGCGCTGGTGGCGGTCGCAGTTGGGGTTGCGCCGGTGGCGGTTGCGGTTGGCGTCGCATTGCCGGGCGCCGGACAGAAGGTGATCCGGTAACCGAGGCTCGCGACGAGATTGGTATTGATGCTGCCGCCGCTGAAACCTATCGCGCTCGGACTGCAGTGGAAGGTGCTGGTCCCGTCGTCGAACGGAAAGGAATAGGCGGTCGGGCAGGCGGCCTTGAATTTTTTCGCGTAGTTGGCTGCGCCTGCGTTCGCTACCGCCGTATTCCAGGCGGCGTCGAGCGGGCCGCCGCACCAGGGCGGCCAGACACACTTTTTGCTGTTATTGCAAATCAGCGACCCCGGGCAGTTACCTTTGCTGTCGCAATTCTGGCCTTGCGTGATGCACTTGCCCGAGGGGGCGCCGGTTTTGATCGAGCAGATGCCCGGCGGGGCGCAGTCGACATTGGACTTACATGGGTTGAGGTCATCGACACAGGTGTACGCGGTCGGGCCCGTGAGGCTGCATTTCGTGCCGGGCATGCAATCCGCGTTGCTGAAGCAGGCGTTATAGAGGCCGGCCGCAATTTGACATGACTGCCCCGCCGGGCCGGTGCATTCAAACAGGTCGGTGTTGGTGTTGGAAACGCTGCAGTTGCCGGTCGCAACGTTGCATTGCGAATTAGCTGGGCAGGTATGACTGGGGCCGACGCAAGCGATGGTATGGCTTTGGCCGCATTTCAGGCCGACAACGCCGGGATGTTGGACGCATTCATCGCCGGCATCGATGCATCCGACCAGCTGGCCGTTTTTCTTGATTTGCAGGTCGGGCGGGCAAAAGTTCGGGGACTTGGCGTCCAGCAGGTCCCAGGGACAGGCGCGCTGCGGAGCGCACGCGTTGGAACCGGCCGTGCCCGCGCAACCGATGGCCGCGCACTGGTAAGCGCCCAGTTGCTTGTTGACGCAGGTTCCATTGTCGCACACCGCCGCATAGGCGCCGCAATCGCTGTCGCTGGTGCAGGTTAAGTTCAAGGTGCATTGATTGTTGGTGCATTGGTAGCCGGTGTCGCAGTCGTCGCTGATGACACAAGGCTGCGGCTTGAATGCCCACTCGTTCCCGTTGGGAAAGTTGCCGACCGGCGACAATTCGATCGGTACATTGAAGCCGTTGACCATGCTGACGTCCAGGAAATCGTCGCCGAGATAGGTATAGGTATTTGCGAGAGTATCGCTCACGGTGAGGGTGATAGTGTACATTCCACTGACGTAGTCGATCGTGCCGACGCTGGTTTGAGTGTCGTCGAGGATGTTGCCGTTTGAGTCATCGGTATAGGTGCCAGAGGTACCGGTCAGCACGAAGCTGCCCGGCTGAATCCAGCCATTACCGGTGAAGTGCCTGAACGGCGTATTCGCCACCACACTGACTGACGAGCTGTTGTTGCCGCCGGTCTGAAGTTCGGCGACGGTGATCGGCGGGGTGCGTCCTGAACCGGTGTCGCAGTTTCCTCCCGAACAGTTGGTGGCGGGAAAATACGAACAACTGGTGCAGGGCGAGGGTACGCACCAGGTGTCCGTCGTTTTGGCCGCCACTTCCTCTCCGGGCGGCGTGAGCATCGTCGACGGAACCGGCTGTCCCGCGGGTTGGGCGCCGACCCATACCGGCGCCGTGCATTCGTTATCGAAGGTAATCGTGCGCCAGTTCTGCGGCGACAACGAATCGGGACAGGCGCTCGGAAAAGCGGTAGGCGTGGCCGTCGACCCGTCTCCGAAAGCCACAGCGCCGCCCCGCTGTGGTGAAAAAGATGATGCCGAGAAAAATGCCAGCACCAGTGCCGCCACTGCGGCCACAGGCAAAGCACGCCCCAGCCTCGATTGAGGTTTTCGCACGATTCCCCTCCTCGTCTGCCGTCCACCTCGAGTCAGGCGGTGTTGGCGCGAATCGACCTGCCGCCCGAGCGCGCTTGTTGCGGCGCGCTCGAACAGCCGATCCACAAATTTGCTGCAGGTGATATGAGTAGAGTGCTCTTGTCCGGCGCGAGTCTAGTAGCTACTCGTCTTTAGTTTATAGTCGGAACGTTTTCGCCAAACATTCCGATAGTAACAATGGAGTCTACTGAAGGAGTCGACCGTCACGTCGTGTCGGCTGACTCGAAAGCCTGATGCGACCCGGCTATTACACGCATGGAACAGCTAGACACGGCACCAGGCGCTTGGCCCGTGATTCGCGCATTTCGCAATCGGGGGCGAAGCGCCCTAAAATATCAGCATCTCGCTGGTTCGAAAGCGGAGGAATCGTGGCGACGGTGAAATTTATCGAATACGCAGAGGCCAGCCCTGGCCTGCACCCCGAAAACTCCGCCAATTTGAGGTAGAGTTCGTCGCCTGAAAAGGAGACGGACGATGAAAGGAAGCCGCTTCACGGAGGAGCAGATCATCGGGGTGCTGCGCGAGCAGGAGGCC
>Ga0307372_10010950_pt1 | contig 12186 bp, 16 predicted proteins | sample OX1MG_FD_202533 | JGI IMG/M metagenome (GOLD analysis project Ga0307372, IMG submission 202533) | Soil microbial communities from Risofladan, Vaasa, Finland - OX-1 | ecosystem: Environmental > Terrestrial > Soil > Coastal area > Acid sulfate soil | place: Finland: Risofladan, Vaasa | collected...
ACGGCGCACGAGCCGACGTAGTCGAGGTGCCCGTCGTCGCGATAGAGGCCGAGTAGCAGGGTCGCGATCGTCTCGCGGCCTCCCGCCTTCCAGCGCAGGCCGGCGACGACGCAGTCGGCGGTTTTGTGCGGTTTCACCTTCACGACGCCGTCGCGCGAGCCGGGGAGGTATGCCAGCCCGAGCTTCTTCGCGACGACGCCGTCGAAGCCGGCCGCCTGCAGCGTCTGCAGCCATTCGCGGCCCTGTGCGACGTCGTCGGACACGGGCGAGAGCGAGATGCCGCCTGCGACCTTCTCCAACTCGGAGCGCCGCTCCTCGATCGGCTTTGCGTGAATCTTCTTCGTGTTCCAGAGCAGGAGGTCGAACGCGACGAACGTCGCCGGGATCTCCGCCGAGAGCTTGCGCACGCGGCTTTCCGCTGGATGCAGCCGCATTTGCATGGCATCGAAGTCGAGCGCACCGTTGCGGGAGATGACGATCTCGCCGTCGAGCGCCGAGTGCGGCGGCAGCAGCTCACCGAGCGGACGGAGGTCCGGGAAATAGCGCAAGAGCGGCCGGCCGTTGCGGGACCAGAGTGCGAGCTCGCCGCCGTCGTTCTCGAGCACGCCGCGGAACCCGTCCCACTTGGGCTCGTACCGCCAGCCGCCGCGCTCGGGGAGCTCGGAGACGAGCTCGGCCTCCATGGGAGGGAAGGGGACGTTCGGGCCGGGCTCGCTCTGCATCCTCGCGAGCGTAGTCCACGTCTAAGCTCGGAAGATGCGGAGGGTCGTGGTGACAGGGCTCGGCGCGGTGACGCCGATCGGCAACGACGTGGCGTCGACGTGGCGCGCGGCCGTCGCCGGCGAGAGCGGCGTCGACTTCATCCGCGCTTTCGACCCGAGCGGCTTCCCGGTGCGGATCGCGGCCGAGGTGAAGGACTTCGACGCGACGTCCGTCGCCTCGCCGAAGGAGGTGCGCAGGCTCGAGCGCAACGTCCTGCTCGCGCTCGGCGCCGCGCGCGAAGCCGTCGCCGACGCGGCGCTGGACGACGCCTACGACCCGGCACGGGTCGGCATTCTCTTCGGCTCCGCCATCGGCGGGCTCATCGGGATCGTGGAACAGGCCGACGTGCTCCGCGAGCGCGGGGCCGACCGCGTGCTGCCGACGTTCATCCCCAGCGTGCTCGTCGACGCGGCCAGCGGCCAGCTCGCCATCTCGCTCGGGTACCGCGGGCCGAACTACGCGCCCGTCTCCGCGTGCGCGACCGGCTCGCACGCAGTGGGCGAGGCAGCGGAGATGATTCGCCGCGGCGCGGCCGACGCCGTGCTCGCCGGCGGCACCGAGGCGTGCATCCACCCGCTGATCCTCGCCGGCTTCTGCGCCATGCGCGGCCTCGTCGCAGAGGAAGAGCATCCGGCGCGCGCGTCGCGCCCGTTCGACGCGACCCGCGCCGGTTTCGTCATGGGGGAGGGCGCCGGCGTGCTCGTGCTCGAGGAGCTCGAGGCCGCGCGAGCGCGCGGTGCGACCGTCTACGCCGAGATCCTCGGGTACGGCGCCTCGAACGACGCGCACCACATGGCGCAGCCCGATCCCGACTCGGTCGGCGTCGCGGAGATGATGCGCAGCGCGCTCGAGCGCAGTGGCGTCGAGCCGTCGCGTGTCGGGTACATCAACGCGCACGGGACGTCGACGCCGCTCGGCGACCTCGCCGAGACGAAGGCGATCAAGGAGGTCTTCGGCGACCACGCGTACGAGCTGGCGGTCTCCTCGACGAAATCGGTCACGGGGCACTGCTTCGGAGCCGCCGGCGCGATCGAGGCGATGATGTGCGTGCTCGCGGTGCACGAGGGCGTGCTCCCGCCGACCGCGAACTACGAGCAGCCCGATCCGGAGTGCGATCTCGACTACGTGTCCAACGAGGCACGCGCCGCTCGCGTGGACGTGGCATTGTCCAACGCGATGGGACTGGGCGGACACAACGGCTGCGTGCTCGTGGGGAGGGTGGAGTGAGCTTTTCCTTCGAGGAAGCGGACGAGTACGCGGCGGCGCACTCGACGCCGGCGACCGACGTGCTGCGGCGCCTCGGCGAGGAGACCGAGGCGGAGACGGACGCGCCGCAGATGTCGGTCGGCGCGCTCGGGGGCGCGTTCCTGCGCTTCCTTGTCGCACTGAAGCGGCCGCAGCTCGTGCTCGAGCTCGGGGTGTTCACCGGCTGGTCGTCGATCGAGATGGCGAAGGCACTGCCGCCGGGCGGGAAGATCATCGCGTGCGACGTCAACGCCGACACGACGGCGATCGCGCGCCGCTACGCGGAGGAGGAAGGCGTCGCCGACCGCATCGACTACCGCGTCGGCAACGCGTTCGAGACGCTCGAGAGCCTCGAGGGCCCGTTCGACCTCGTCTTCATCGATGCGTGGAAGCCGGATTACGTCGACTACTACGAAGCCGTGCTGCCGAAGCTCGCGGACGACGCCGTGATCCTTGCCGACAACACGCTCTCCGCCCTCGCGGGGAACGAGGGGATCGCGAACTTCAACGAGCACGTCATGGCCGACCAGCGTGTCGAATGCATCCTCGTACCGATCCGGGACGGCGTCACGCTGATACGACGTCGACCGTGAGCTCGTCGAGCGAGCCGATCGTGACGTCGGCGAGCGTGAGCGCCTCTTCGCCCGGCGGATAGCTCGGGTTCGGAATCGCGACGACGCGCATGCCGGCGCTCTTCGCCGAACGGATGCCGCCGTGGGAGTCCTCGACCGCGGCGCAATGCTCGGGCGCAACGCTCATCCGGCGGGCGGCCTCGAGGTAGACATCCGGCGCCGGCTTGCCGTGCGCGACCTCCTCGGAGGAGACGGTGGCGGTGAAGAACGAGGCGAGGCCGGCGACGTCGAGCACCGTGTCGATCAGCTCGCGGTTCGACGACGACGCGAGGCCGAGCCGGAAGCGCGCGGCGAGGCGTTGCACCGCGTCGGCCGCGCCGGGGATGAGGGGAAGATGGTCGCGGTAGGCGGCGAGCATGCGCCGTACCACCTCGGCGTTGATCGCGGCCGGCTCGTCCGGGACGCCGGCGTGCCCATGGAGATAGCCGGACCACTCGGTCGAGCTCATGCCCATCATCATGCGCTGGATCTCGGCGTCGTACCGCCCGCCGCGCTCCCGGACGTACGCCTCTCGCACCTCGTCCCACACTTCTTCCGACTGGATCAGCACCCCGTCCATGTCGAAGACGACGGCGTCGGTCACAAGCGGTGGTACGTGCTCTCTCGGTACATGAGCGCGCTCTTCGCCGGCCCGTGCTCGATGGCGACGACGTCGCCGATGAAGAAGGTGTGGTCGCCGGCGTCGTGCTCGGCGCGCGTGCGCGCCTCGATCCAGCCGACGGCGCCGTCGATGAGGGGCGCGAGCTGGCCCTCGTGGACGGCGACGCCGTCCCAGTGCACGATCGGGGGCCGGCCGGAGGCGAAGCGCTGCGCCAGCTCGCGCTGCTCGCCGCCGAGGAGGCTGACGGCCCAGGTGCCCGCGCGGCGCAGAAGCTCGTAGCAGGAGGCCTCCTTGCCGATCGAGACGCCGACGAGCGGCGGGTCGAGCGAGAGCGAGACGAGGGAGGACACGGTCACGCCCATGCGGTCGCCCTCGTAGTCGATCGTCAGGACGGAGACGCCGTGCGGCCAGTGCCGCATCAGTCCGCGGAGCTCTTCGGGGGCGACCATGCGTCCGATCATAAGGACGGCCTCGAGATGAGAGCGGCGGGGGTGGGATTCGAACCCACGGGCCCCGAAGGACTCAACGGCTTTCAAGGCCGTCCCGTTCGACCGCTCCGGCACCCCGCCGCGCGGTCGCATTGTTGCAGGCGCTACGCCTGGGACTCGCGACGCTCTCGCCCCCGCCCGCGCGTGACCAACGCCCGCAGTTCAGCGCGAGATCAGCGTTTCGTCCATCTCGCCACGATCGCGGCAAGCACGCGCACCGGGCGAGACGGTCTTTCGGACCCGTTAGTGGTGGACGCGCTCCGGCGCGCCGTACTCACGCAGAACGTCGGGCACGTCGCCCTGGAAGTTCTCGAGGATCGCGAGCACCGTGCGGTCAGTCGTGGCCGTGCCGTTCAACGTGTGCACCGGCTCGAGGCTTTTGCCGGCTCGGTAGCGGATCCCGAGCCGGCGCGCCTGGAAGTCGGTCGTATTCGACGTCGAGGTGAGCTCGCGGTAGCGCTCCTGGCTCGGGAACCAGCCTTCGCAGTCGTACTTCTTCGCCGCGGGTGCGCCGAGGTCGCCGGCGGCGACGTTGACGACGCGGTACGGGACGCCGAGCGCCTGCAGGATCTCTTCCTCGATCGCGAGCAGCCGCTCGTGCTCCTCGCCCGAGACGCTCGGCTCGCAGAACGTGAACAGCTCGACCTTGTTGAACTGGTGCACGCGGAACATCCCGCGCGTGTCCTTCCCCGCCGCGCCGGCCTCGCGCCGGAAGTTCGTCGAGAACGCGCTGTAGCGGAGGGGCAGCTCCTCGAGCGTCTCGGTCATGTGCAACCCCGCGAGCGCGACCTCGGACGTACCGGTGAGGTAGAGACCGTCGCTCTCGACCGCGTAGATGTTCGTGCGATCGGTGGGGAAGAAGCCCGTGCCGTACATCGCCTCTTCGCGGACCAGCACCGGCGGCAGCATCGGCACATGCCTGTGCGCCGCCGCTCGGTCGAGCGCAAACCGGTACAGCGCAAGCGCGAGAAGCGCCGTGTCACCGATGAGGTAGCCGAAACGTGAACCGGAGAGACGCGCCGCTCGTTCCATGTCGAAGCGCCCGATCTCTGCGTGCTCCTTCGGGTCGGCAAGCTGCGTCGGCTGGCCGACGCGCCGCACCTCGACCGCGTCCTCCTCTGTGTCGCCGTCCGGGGCGCTGTCGTCCGGCGGGTTCGGAACGAGCGCGAGCGCCTCGTCGCGCGACCTTTCCGCTTCTGCCAGCTCGTGCTCGGTGCGCTGCAGTTCCTCCTTGACGCCACGCAGCTCTTCGAGCTGCTCGGGCGTCGGCTTGCCCTTCACCTTCGTTCGCGCGCGCAGCTCGTCGACCCGCGGCACGAGCGACCTCCACCGCTCGTCGGCCGCGAGCAGCTGGTCGAAGGCCTCCGCCGCACCTTTGCGCGCGAGCCGGCGCCGGAAGTCGTCGGGGTCGTTCCTGGCGGCGCGAAGATCGATCACCGGAGTGAGTCTACGAAGGCCTCGAGCAGGACGGCGACTCCCTCCTCCTGCACGGGCGGGACGACCAGGTCGGCGCGAGCGAGGATGTCCGGCTGCGCATTCGCGACCGCGACGCCGAAGCCGGCCCAGTCGAGTAGCTCGCGGTCGTTCTCGCCGTCGCCGCACGCGACCGTCTGCGCGGGCGTGAAGCCGAGCAGGTCGGCCACGACCTGCAGCCCGGCGCCCTTGCTCACGTCCGGGTGCGCGAACTCGAGGAAGTACGGGAGGGACTTGGAGATGAAGAGCCGGCCGGCGAAGCGCGGCTCGAGCTCGGCTTCGAGCGCGTCGAGCGCGTCCGGATCGCCGACGGCGACGAGCTTCGTCGGATCGTCGTGGAGCCAGGCGCGCAACGGCCCGACCGCGTGGATCTCGAGTCCCTGGAAGTCGGCGTAGCGCCGCGCCTCCGGCGTCACCTCGGCGACATAGAGGAGGTCGTCGACGTAGCAATTGAGATGGAAGCCGGCCGCGACGACGGCGTCGATCGCCTCGAGCGCGACGGGGCGCGGGATGGGGAGGTGCCGGATGAACTCGCCGGTCACCGGATCGGCGACGACGGCGCCCTGATAACAGATGACCGGATCGTCGATGCCGGCCTCGACGACGTACGGAAGCACTGCGCGGAACATCCGGCCCGTGACCACGATCACGTGCACGCCTGCGGCCCGCGTCGCGGCGATCGCGGCCTTCGTGCGCGGACGGAGGACGGCGTCCTCGGCGATCAGCGTCCGGTCGAGGTCGACGGCGAACGCCGCGAGAGGACGAGGGAAGCCGGGCGGGAGGTCTACGGAACCGCGCCGCCGGTCGACTTCACGACGTAGGCGGCCACGTCGGCGATCTGCTGCGTCGAAAGGCTCTTCTTGAACGACGGCATCGCCGCGCCGCCGTTCGTCACCTGCGCCGTCACGGCGCGGTAGTTCGGCTTCAGCTGGTCGAGGTTCGGCCCCACCGTGCCGGTCGCGTGCGCCGCGGCGAGCGTGTGACAGCTCGCGCACCCGCCGCTGCCGAAGACCTTGGCGCCCGCCGTCGGGTCGCCCTTGAGCTTGAACGCGGGAGTGATCGGGAACGTGGGCGCCGCGGGCGCCTTGCCGATGACGGTGACCGGCGTTGGGCTGACGACCCCCTCCGCGCCGCACCCGGCAAGCACCCCGCATGAGAGAACGATGAGAACCGCCCGGCGCACGACGCGAGACTCTACCGGCCGGGACTACCATGTGAATCGTGAAGCGCAAGAACTTCGGGCGTGATCGGGGGCTGACGTTGCGGATGCTCGCCACGGGCGGGCTCCTCGGCCTGCTGTACGTCGTCTTCGCCGTCGTGCTCTTCTCGGCGCTGAAGGTCGGGCTCGTCCCGATGCTCGTGATCGTCATCGGCCTCGCGGTCGTCCAGTACTACACCTCGGACAAGCTCGCTCTCGCTGCGTCGGGCGCGAAGATCGTCTCCGAGCAGGACGCGCCGGAGCTGCATGCGATGGTCGGGCGGCTTTGCGCCATGGCCGGGCTGCCGAAGCCGCGCGTGGCGGTCGTCGACACCGACGTGCCGAACGCCTTCGCGACGGGGCGCAACCCGGATCACGCCGTCATCGCCGTGACGACGGGGCTGTGGCGTCGCCTGGAGCCGCAGGAGATCGAGGCCGTGCTCGCGCACGAGCTGTCGCACGTAGCCAACCGCGACGTCCTTGTGATGACGGTGGCGAGCTTCTTCGCCATGTTGGCCGCGCTCATAACTCGCTTCGGCCTTTACTTCGGCATGTTCGGCGGCTTCGGCGGCGGAGGAGGCGGCGGCCGAAGCAACAACAACAACCAGGGCGGGGTCCCGATCTGGCTCATCGTGCTGGCCGTCTCCATCGTGACCTACGCGATCAGCTACGTCCTGATCCGGACGCTCTCGCGCTACCGCGAGTACGCGGCCGACCGCGGGTCGGCGCTCATCACCGGCGCGCCGGAGAACCTCATGAGCGCGCTGCAGAAGATCTCGAGCGGTATCACCCAGATCCCGCAGCGCGACCTCCGCGAGGTCGCGGGCATGAACGCATTCTTCATCATGCCGACCAACTGGCGGCAGCAGATGAGCGAGATTTTCATGGACCACCCGCCGCTCGAGAAGCGCCTCGCCGCCCTCTCCGCCATCGCGCGCGAGATGGGCCGGCCGGTCGCCTAGATCGGGGCGTCGAACAGGGCGAGCCAGCGGCTCAGGTCCTGCTCGACCGGCAATTCCGGCTCGAGCTTCGCCTTCAACTGCATCTCCTCCGCGTTGTCGCGCTCGTTCTTTGCACCCGTCGGGACGAACGGCCAGAACGTCCCCGTCTTGAAGCCGTAGATCCAGTACACCGGGTTCTTCCCGCCCTGGAACTTGAAGGCGGCCGCGAGCAGTTGCGCGCCGAACCCCTTCGCCTCGAGCTCGGACGCGACCGTGTGTACGCCGGCGACCTGATCCTCGAGGTCGGGATCCTTGACGATCACCCACTCGTAGCCGAACGAGTCGGTCTTGCGATCGAGCGTCGAACCGCTCGACGACGCGACGGCCTGTAGGAGCTGCTCGATCTCCTGCTCGGCGGCCACGAACTCGCCGGCGGACAGCGGCTTGAAGATGACCGCGCCGACGCCTGCGGTCGTGAGCGAGCAGTCGGTGTCGAGCGTGACCGCCGCGGTGCTGATCGCGAACAGCCGCTCCGCGGCAGGGGCCTTCAGCTTCTTGCGGCCGAAGAGGACGTCGCCCAGGCCCAAGCCGCTACTGCTGCGCCGGGTCGGGCGCAGGCTCGGCGTCGCCGGCTGCGATCTCTTTCTTCGCGCCGTCGCCCGAGCCGACCTCTGCCTTCAGCTTCGCCAGCTCGGTATCGACCTGCGACGACGCCGAGATTTGCGCGAGCTCGCGGTCGAGCTGCGTCTGGTCGCCCGCGGTCAGATCCTCGAGCGCGCCCGTGCTGGTCAGCTCGTCGATGGCGGACGCGCGCGCCTGCAGCTCCTCGGTCTTGTCCTTGGCGCGCTGGACTGCGAGGCCCGTGTCCGCCATGCCCTTGCCAATGCCGGTGGCCGCTTCGCCGACGCGCACCTGCGCCTCGGCCGCCGAGTACTGCGCCTTGAGCACTTCCTTCGTCGAGCGGAACGACTCGATGCGCGTCTCGAGCTGCTGCTGCGACGCGACGAGCTTCTCCTGCTGGTCGGCGAGTCCCTGCACCTGCCCGTCCATGCTCTGGAGCTGCTGCTGCGCGACCGCCTTGCGCTCGAGCGCCTGCTTCGCGAGATCGTCGCGATTCGCCGCGACGGCCTGGCGCGCCTGGGTCTCGAGCGTGACGACGTTCTGCTCCAGCTTCTGCTGCTGGAGCTCGAGGCGCTTCTTCGCCGTGACGACGTCCGCGACGCCGCGCTTGACGTTCTGGAGCTGCTCGAGCATCTGCTCGTACGAGTAGTCGAGCGTCTCGGTCGGATTCTCCGCCCGGTTGAGCAGCTTCGAGTACTTCGCCTTGATGATAAGCGTCGTGCGTGACAGAAGCCCGGCCATGTGTTCGTTAGCCTAGCTGCCTTGCTCGTCTTGCGGAACATGCATCCCGACTGGCTCTCGAACGCCTACGTCGTGGCCGACGCCGAGGGCGGGACGGCCGTCTTCGTCGACGCCGGAGCCGACCCGGCGCCGCTCGCTGCGGCGCTCGAGCGCTGGGATGCGAGCCCGGCGGCGATCCTGCGCACGCACGCCCACCACGACCACGTGGCCTGGGAGGATGAGCTGCACGAGCTCTATGGCGTCCCCGTCGTCGCGGAGCCGGGGGAGTGGGACTTCGGTGGGATCCACGTCCGCGGGGTGGCGACGCCCGGGCATTCGGACGACATGGTGGCGTTCGTCGCCGGCGGCGAGCTTGTCTTCACCGGCGACACGCTCTTCAAGGACGCGGTCGGCGGCGGCAATCCGGCGCTCGTCCGCTCGTCGGTGATGGATGTCTTCATGGCACTGCCCGACTCGATGCGTGTGCTGCCCGGCCACACCGACGAGACGACGATCGGCCGCGAGCGCGAGCACAACCCGTTCGTGCGCGTGTGGTCAGGCGCCGCGCGGGAAGGCACCGAGCGAGTCCGGGTCGGCGGCCGCGATGCGACGCTCCTCGTCTGGTCGCCCGACTACGACGGTAAAGGCAAGGCCTGGGTGCGGTTCGACGACGGCAGCGACGCCATCGTCGGCGGGTCGCGCGTGCAGCGGTAGCGAAACCTTCGCGGCGGCTCGGCCGTTGTATCGACTCACACCCGAGACCAAGGGAGAAATCGATGCTGTTCCTCGTCTTGCTCGCATTGCTCGCGATCGTCGCCTTCGGCGTCGGTTTCACGGTGCACTGGCTGTTCGTCATCGCCGTCGTGCTTGCGCTCGTGTGGGTCATCAGCCTCTTCGCCGGCGGAGCCGGTGGGCGCACGCGCGGCACCTGGTGGTAGCCACGATCTGACGATCGACAGGTCCCGCAGCCAGGCTGCGGGACCTGTCCGGAACTGCCAGTAGTTTCCCGGTGTGCGCCTGCTCGTCGCCCGTTGCGAGGTCCGTTACTCCGGCCGCCTGAGCGCCGTCCTGCCGGAGGCGGTGCGGCTTCTCATCCTGAAGGCGGACGGCTCCGTGCTCGTCCACGACGACGCGGGCGGCTTCAAGCCGCTGAACTGGATGACTGCGCCGACCGTGGTCGAGGACGAGGGCGACCGCCTCGTCATCCGCAAGGCGAAGACCGACGACGTGCTCGAGATCCGCCTTGCCGAAGTGCTGAGCGACGTCGTCCACGACATGGGCGAGTCGGCCGCGCTGCAGAAGGACGGCGTGGAGCGTGACCTGCAGTTGGAGCTCGCCGCCGCGCCGGCCACGCTCGGGGAGGAGCTCACGCTCGTCAAGCGCGAGTGGCCGACCGAGATCGGCCCTGTCGACCTCATGTGCAAGGACGCGTCCGGGGAATGGGTCGCGGTCGAGATCAAGCGCATCGGCACGATCGACGCCGTGGAGCAGCTGACGCGCTACCTCGCGTTCATCCGCGAGGACCCCGCGAAGGCGGACTGCCGGGGCATCCTCGCTGCGCAGGCGATCAAGCCGCAGGCGGTTGCGCTCGCCGAGTCGCGCGGCATCCGCTGCGTCGAGGTCGACCTGGCCGTGCTTCGTGGCGAGCGCGAACCGGACCTGACACTGTTCGCGGCCTAGGACAAGGGAGGCCGTCAATGGCTGTCAAGCTTCATCGCTGCAGCAATCTGTGGGCGAAGTTCGGGCCGCACCCCTGCTGGCGTGTGCAGAAGGCGCTCGACGCGCAGGGCATCGAGTACGAGATCGTCCCCGGCCCGTGGCCGAGCAGAAAGACGAGGACCGCGGTGCTCGAAGGAACGGGCCAGCCGCTCTATCCGGCCATCGAGTTCGAGGATGGCAGCTGGTACCGCGCGGAGTCCGCCGACATGGCGCGCACGATCCGCGAAGGCAAGCTGATGGAGAAGGCGCGCGGCTCGGCTGCTCCAGCCTCCGGCTAAACTGGCGCGGACTCGGGGCTATAGCTCAGTTGGGAGAGCGCCTGGATCGCACCCAGGAGGTCGGCGGTTCGAGCCCGCCTAGCTCCATCCGAGCAGTCGTCAGCTCTGCCAGGCGAACGGCGATGCAGTCCGCGGCTGCTGGAATACCGCCGCGGTCTCGACCTCGTGCAGGCGCTCCTGCGCTGCACGCAGCGTTTCGATTATCGTCGCGCGGTCGGCCGCGTAGGCGGCGAGCTCGTTGCGCGTCGCCTCCAGCTCGGCCCGGGCCTGCTGGAGCTCACGCTCACGTTCGTCGCGCTCTGCCCCAGCTTGGCGGGCGGCGGCGAGGTCGACCTCGAGCGCCGGGATGCGGGCGGCGTCCATGCGCGCCGTCGCCAGCTCGGTCTCGAGCGCCTGGATGCGCTCCTCGGCGAGCCCGACGGCCGCGAGCTCCATCTCCAAGTCCGTGATGCGGGCCTGCGCCGCCACGAGCTCCGGATCGGGGCCTTGAACGACGACGACCTGCTCGATCTCGGGCACCGGGAGCGCCACGACCTCGACCTCGACGACCTCGGCCACGACGGTTTCGGCCTGGACGACCTCGGCCTCGACGGCCTGGGCCACGACGGCCTGGGCCACGACGGCCTCGGCCTCGGCCTCGGGGGCCGCTGCCTCCGGCGCCTGTGCGATCCATGCCGCTGCGGGGGGCGCGGACGCGGGCGGGCTGATGGGCGGGAACGCGACGAGGCCGGGCGTGCCGAATCCGGTGGACAATCCGTACTCGGTCTTGACGAGGCCGCCCTGTTGCGTCGCCAGTGCCTGCGCGACCGTCGTTGCGGTCACGTAGCTGAGGCTGATCAGGACCTGCCCGAGCGGGAGACCCGTGCGGGCGTGCTCGTCGAGCGCGGTCTGGAGCTGCTCGTCGGTCAGATGACCGCGTTCGACGAGGAGCCTCCCGAGGGGAGGAGTCGAGACTTCAGGTTCAGCCACACGGAGACCGCCCGTGTCGAGTGCATCGAACATCGATTCTTCTCTTTCGCCGCAGTTACCTTGCCGCAATGATGCACTACAAGTCTCGTCGGAAACGGGCGGCCGGCCGCCACCCGGAAAGGTGATCCGTCGTGTGAAACCCGTATGGATTCTTCCCTTTGCAGTCGCGTTGCTCGCGGGGTGCGGCGGCGGCCGGCGTGCGACGCTCACCGTGCCGGGCTACGGCCCGTATCCCGCGCAGACGATCACGGGCTCGCCGAGCCCGGCCGAGTGTGCGAAGGACGCACGGATGCTCACGCGCGACGGGCTCCTGCTCCTCGCCCACTCGAGCACGAGCGCGGCGTATCCCGCGGATCTCTACTACTCGATCCTGCGCGAGGACTTCGACGACTTCGAGGCGCGCCGCTGCGAGCCGAAGATCCTCGGCCCGCCGCTTCGGCGCGGCCTCACCGCGAAGCAGCGCGCGGCGCTCGTCGCCGACCTCCCGAGCGTCATGGCGCAGGTCGTCCGGGACGGACTTCGAGGCACGTAACGCCGCC
>Ga0307372_10010951_pt1 | contig 12186 bp, 8 predicted proteins | sample OX1MG_FD_202533 | JGI IMG/M metagenome (GOLD analysis project Ga0307372, IMG submission 202533) | Soil microbial communities from Risofladan, Vaasa, Finland - OX-1 | ecosystem: Environmental > Terrestrial > Soil > Coastal area > Acid sulfate soil | place: Finland: Risofladan, Vaasa | collected...
TGGCATGGGCAATAGAGGAAATATTCGCATTGCGATTGCGGGAATTGGCAACTGTGCCAGCTCGCTGATTCAAGGTATTCATTATTACACTTCGGAACGGTGCCAGGACGGCGTTATCGGACTGATGCATCCGGAAATCGGCGGCTATCTGCCGTGCGACATCGACGTCGTCGCGGCCTTCGACGTTGACGCCAGAAAAGTCGGCGTGGATGTGCACCGCGCCATCTTCGCCAAGCCCAACTGCACCAAGGTGTTCCAGAGCGATATCCCCGACAGCGGCGTGATCGTGAGCATGGGCCAGGTGCTCGACGGCATCTCCGAACACATGTCGGCTTACACCGACGACCGCACCTTCATCCGCTCCGACGCCCACGAGTCGAGCAAGGAAGAGATCGTCCGTGAACTCAAGGCTAGCGGCGCCGAAGTCTTGCTCAACTACATGCCGGTGGGTTCGGAGGCTGCAGCACGGTTTTATGCCGAGTGCGCGCTGGAGGCAGGCACCGCCTTCATCAACAACATGCCGGTGTTCATCGCCAGCGGCAAGGGTTTTGCCGAGCGTTTTAAGGCACGCAATCTGCCCCTCATCGGTGACGACATCAAGTCGCAGCTCGGTGCCACCATCACCCACCGCATCCTCACCGACCTGTTCGCCAAGCGCGGCGTCAAGCTGATGCGCACCTATCAGCTCAACACCGGTGGCAACACTGATTTCCTCAACATGAAGAATCAGGACCGGTTGGTATCGAAGAAGGTTTCCAAGACCGAAGCCGTGCAGTCAGTTGCAAAAAAACGGATGGAGGACGAGAACATCCATATTGGGCCGAGCGACTACGTGCCGTGGCAGAACGACAACAAACTGTGTTTTCTGCGCATGGAAGGGCGTCTATTCGGCGACGTGCCGATGGATCTGGAATTACGGCTGTCGGTAGAAGACTCGCCGAACTCAGCCGGCGTGGTCATCGACATGATCCGTTGCTGCAAGCTGGCGCTCGTCAGCGGTATCGGCGGTATCCTTGAAGGGCCCAGCGCCTATTTCTGCAAGCATCCCCCGAAGCAGTACACTGACGATGACGCCTACGAGATGACTGAAAGTTTCATCCGTATCCACAGCGCGCCGGTGCGGGCCGTCGTATGAAATGTCTGATCGTGGCCGCCGGTCAGGGCGCCCGGTTAAGAGAGAAAGGTGAGAGCAAGCCGCTGATCCGCATCAAGGGCGTGCCCCTGATCGAGCGGGTGATCGAACGTGCCCGCAGCGCCGGGGTCGAGGCGTTCTACATCGTCAGCGGCTATCGTGGTGAACAACTTCGGGCCGAGCTTGATGCCTACGCAGCACGCGCAGGTGTTGCGATCACGCACATCGTCAACGACGAGTGGGATCGTGCCAACGGCGTCTCTGTGCACAAGGCCAAGCCTTATCTACAGGAACCCTTTGTATTGACCATGTGCGACCACTTGGTCGACCCGGAGATATTTCGCAATCTCACCGCCGCCTCGTTCGAGCCGGACAGCGTCACCCTGTGTGTCGATTACAACATCAACAACCCGCTCAACGATCCCGAGGATGTAACCCGGGTCAAGTGCGTGGGTGGCCGCATCGAGCACATCGGCAAGGTCATCCGCGACTACAACGCCATCGACACGGGCGTGTTCCTATGCACACCGATCATCTTCGATGCGCTGGAGGCGTCTCAGGCCGGGGGTGACGACAGTATCTCCGGTGCCATCAACGTGCTCGCGCAGTGGGGCAAGGCGCGCGTGTTTGATGTCGGTGATCGGGTCTGGGTCGATGTCGACGATCCCGCGGCTTTCCAGAAGGCCGAAAATCTTATGGAATCCGGGCGGCTCTAGCATATTTGCACTGCGGCTACCTTGTTTTTGAATTAACCTGTTGATCCAGCCGGGTGGAGGTTCAAGTTTAAGTCGTGGTCTTAGCCCGCCAGAAGTACCCGCCAGAAGTATGATCGAAGTACGCCTCTGACCGGATCAATACCAATGATAGGCTCCATAACTATTGAACCGGCATCCCCTACACAGGCTAAACGCATTAGTGCAAGTTTCAGTTGTTCGTGTTTAAACATCTCCATGCCGGTTCAACAGTGACAATTCCTGCACGGGCGCATTTCTGTTGGATCGGGTCCAGACTGCCATGGGCCTACGTGTTCGCCATTCTGTCAGCCGCCGAGCGCGGCGGTCTGGACGATATCGTGCTCCATCACACCGATGTGCTCGAAGCCGGCGCGGAACTGCGTGCGCTGACGTCCGCGGCCGGCGTGCGGTTGTCGCTGATCGATCCAATCGAGCTGATCACGCAGGCCGGGAACCCACTCGGCATCGCGACCGAACTGACGGCTATTTACCGTCGGCTCGACAGTCCGGTGGCGCGGACCAACGTTTTGCGCGCGGCGCTACTGTATCTACAGGGCGGTATCTATCTGGATTTGGATACGATTACCACGGATTCCCTGCTGCCGCTACTGAATGTCAGACAGTTTGTCGGCTGCGAGTACATTGTCTGGCCAGGCTTTGTACGAGCCTCGCGTTCACCCGCACTGTGGGCGCGCTCGCTGGCCCTTGATCTGCTGCGCAAGCCGATGCGGCGCGTACCGCACGGCTGGAAACTGTTCAGGCACGTCGAGCGCTTTTACTTTCGAGGAGTCAATGGCGCCGTGCTGGGCGCGGAAGCCGGTTCATCGCTGCTGTCCGATTACCTGCGTGCAATGGCTGCGGTTCCGCTTGAGCGGCAGACACGGCCACACGCGCTGGGAACGAATCTGCTGCAGGATGTCGTCAGCCGTTATCAGTCCGACGACCTGGTTATCGAGGCCCCACATGTGTTTTATCCGCTGCCGCCGGAGATATCCGAACATTGGTTTCGTATTCACCGCAACGTACGGTTGGATGCCGTGCTGTCGACCCAGACCCGGGTGGTGCACTGGTATGCCTCGGTGCGCACGAAATCGCGGGTGGCGTTGATCGACCCGGCCTACGTACGCGAGAACCAACAGCATCAACTCTACAGCGCGCTGGTGTGTGCGAATATCCGCAATCTCCCCGAAACGGCGTAAGCCGCACGGGTTTGATTGCGAAGCGTAGCGGCGTCGATGAAAATTCTCTTTGCCTTTGAAAATCCCTTGCCCAGCACCGCTGCGGACGCCGAGGTTTTCATCACCACGGCCAAATATCTGGCGCCGTTGACATCGCAATCGTGGCTACATCTGCCGGCCGAGAAGCATGCCGATTGCGCAGACACCAGTGCCGGGATCGGCATGCCGGTGATCCGCGCCTTCGCTCCGATCCGGCCGGCCGTCCTCAGGCACTTCTGCTGTGGTCTGACCTTGGTTTTCCGACGTGAATTCCGGCAGGCCGATCTGGTCTACACGCGCAATTTGTGGGTGGCCTGGCTGAGCGTGCTGTTCAGGCAACGCGTCGTTTTCGATCATTACCGCCCCTGGCCCGATCAGATTCCACCGCTGCAGTTCTGGATTTATCGACTGATCTGCAACCGCCGCTTCCTCGTCAATATCTGCCATTCGGAGTACACCCGAAACATATACGCTGGTCTTGGAATTCCACAGGACAAGTTGCGCTGCGTACGCAATGGCTTCGAGCCGCGGCGGCTGCGGCCTCCACTCGATATCGACGTGGCCAAGCGAGGCATCAATGTCGATCCGGGCATGAAGACAGTTGTCTATACCGGGCGCGTCAACCACAAGAAGGGTCTGATTGTGGCCATCGAGGCGGCCAGACGCCTGCCGCATATCTTGTTTATCTTGGTAGGCTCGCACAGCGAAGGCCCGATAGAGAAACTCGCCAGAGACCTTGCCAACGTGCGCATTGTCGACTGGCAGTCGCCCGAGGCGCTTGGGCAGTATATTTTTGCCGCCGACGTATTGCTGATCCCCCCATCCTCGCAGCCGCTGGCCACGTTCGGTTCGACGGTGTTGCCGCTGAAACTGTTTTTGTACATGGCCTCGGGTCGTCCCATCATTGCCGGCGACACCGCCGACGTGCGGGAGGTTTTGAGGCACGGCGAGAACGCTTATCTTTGCCGGCCGGATTGTCCGGCAGCCCTGGTTGCAGGGATCGAGGCGCTGACCGGTGGTTCGACAGATGGCGCAAGACTCGCAGCGGCGGCCGTTGCGGACAGCCGCAGCTTCACCTGGACGGCACGTGCCCGCAAGATTGCGGAGGTCGTCACCGAGCGGCTGCAGGCTGCGCCGGCTGCGCGAGGTGATTGGAACGAGGCGCATTTCCGGATATGGATGTGTCAGTCGCGACGCTGGCTGAGTCACCTGATCCATCAACGATCCTGGGTCTTGCCGCCGGAATCCAGTCCGTCGGTGCAGAGGCCGTGCTCGATCAAGTAAATGTTGAAATCTACGGTGCTCCGCGCCGCGGCTGCCTTTTCCACTTTGATTTCATCATGAATTCTCCGCCCCTGTTCACCGCACACGATCATGCTGGGCATTGATCCGGACGGACGGTCTGATCGCTTGGACGACCACTACAAACACTTGCGGCGCGGCTTTAACTGGCTCGGTAGCGCAACCGTCATCGCCAAGCTCATCGACTTCGGCACCATCGTCACGGTGTTGCTGTTTCTGACCAAGGATCAGGTCGGCGTCGCCTCGTTGGTGGTTTCCATCGGCATGGTGGTGGAGTCCATGAACGGCCTTGGAACCGGTGAGGCTTTGGTTCAGGCGAGGGACGTCTCACGGCTGCAACTCGATACGGTGTTCTGGTTCGTCATCGGACTCTCACTGGTCATCGTCTGCGTGATTCTGTTGCTTTCCCCCGCCGTCCAAATGGTTTACGGAATCGCTGGCATGACCGCCTACCTCGCGGTTATCGCCGTGAAGCAGCCCATCGTCGGTGCTGCGCTTATCCCCATCGCGCTGATGAACCGCGCCTTGCAGTATGAACGCATCGCCGTAGTCAACGTGATTGCAACCTTCCTGGCCGCGCTGACACGGCTGGGGCTAGCCGTCGGCGGTGCCGGTGCGTGGGCGTTGGTCATCGGCTTTGCTGCGCATGGACTCTACACCTTGATAGGGGCACAGGTCGCTCGTCCATTCCGGCCAAGTTTGCAGTTCCGGATGTACGCGATATCCGGCCTGACTCATTTCGGAGTTCGCGCCGCCGTTAACAACGCACTACATCAGATGTTCAAGAACGTTGATTACTTGCTGATCGGTTGGCTCTACGGACCGAGCCAATTGGCGATCTACCGAGTGGCATTCGATATCGCCATGGAGCCCGTGATGGCGGTCGGAATGCTGGTCAACCGGACCTCCATGCCGGTCTTTGCCAGAGTCTGGGAGAATAAGGCCAAGCTTCTAGGGGCGCTGCAGTGGTCTCTTGGCCGATTGGAGATCCTGTTGATGCCGTTGATGGCGTTCTTTGTGATGGCGGCAGACCCGCTTATGACACTGCTCCACGATCGCGAAGGGCATAGCTACGCTGGCGCCGCATTGCCACTGAAGTTATTGGCTATCGCTGCCATGCTACGGGTGACGCTGGAGGTGCTCTATGCGTTGATGCTTGCGTCCGGGAGACCGGGAGCCGCTGTGCGACTCTCTGGATCAACCCTGCTGTTGTTGAGCGGCGGTCTGCTGACTGCTGGGTTCATATATCCGGCAGGAACCGGGGTCGTCGCCATGTCAGCGGTGTGGTTGCTGATCTACCCACCGCTACTGTTCTGGGGTGCTCATTTCCTGCAGCATAATTGGGCGATACATATCAGCCAGCTCAAGAATGCCATGATCGTCCCGCTCGTTGGCGTCGCCGCCCTGACTATCGTCTGGGCGGTGGGCAAGCCCCTGATTCACAATTTCAATCCGGAAGTACAAATCACCTGTGCTGCGATCACGGCAGCACTGACATATCTGGGCATGTTCGTCTATCTTCGAAAAAAATCACAGAATGCGGAAACAACGATGTGAAGATCGTGAATTATCGAAATGGATAGTGAAGTTCCTTCTCTCGTTCGCGTCGTTGCTCGTGCGCTGTACTCTCGGTATACGACTATAAAGCGCCGCGTCAGAACACAGAATCCGGCAAGAATTCTAATCGCATCGCACCTGCGACTAGGTGATGCCATTCTGATGACGCCGTTGATCGCAAAAGTGAGAGAACAGCATCCGAGCGCGGAGATTGTATTGATCACGTCGATAGCCATGGCTCCGCTTTATAGCAAACGTCCCTACGACGTTACCGTGTGGCCTTATCACCCACGCCACTTTCAGACAGTGGCCAAAATGTTTGAGAAGGATGGCTTTGATCTGGCAATCGTTCCCGGGAATAACAGATACGGTTGGCTTGCAGCAGCGCTCAGATCAAAGTGGATCGTCGCTCATGCTGAGGACCACCCCAAGCTGAAAAGCTGGCTCATTGATGAGCAGGTCCCGTATCCAGTGTCACCTCAAGCGCTCGGTGAGATTTTTGCTGATCTCATACCAGGCGCGTCACCGAAACCCTACAGCCTTAGCGACTGGCCGGCTCCGGACTGCGACGCTTTCGACATGCCATCGAAACCCTACGCAGTGATTCATGTGGGTGCGAGCACTCCGTTGAAATTCTGGGAGCCCGACAAATGGCGAACGGTTGCGGATTGGCTCAGTGGGCAATCCATCGAAGTCGTCTGGAGTGGAGGTGAGCGGGAAACGGATGTCGTGCAACAGGTGGATCCGGATCGACGGCATAAAAGTTGTGCGGGTCAACTCAAGCTGAACCAACTGTGGCGTCTCATCAGCAATGCCTCCATTTTTATCTCACCTGATACCGGCGTGGCCCATCTCGCACGTTTGATTGGCGCTCCGTCCATAACCTTGTTTGGGCCGGGCTCGGCATCTTTATTTGGTCGGGGCGAATTCTGGCGCAATGTACCGAGCAGAGAGGTAACGATTGAAGATTTTTCATGCCGCGATCAGGACGATATCTTTAATCGACATCGACCGTGGATCAAACACTGTTTTCGCTCTCAAACTGAATGTCAGTTTGCTGCTTGCATGCACGCCATTGATACATTGGACGTTATAGAAGCTGCGGAGCAACTGCTTCAGCACAATATTTGATGCAGCCGAATAATGAACTAGAAGCTAATTTATGAATGGAACCCGTCGGCTCGCGCTCTATATATCCAATTTGGACGATGTGGGCGGGCGAATGCTGGTTGCACTCGCCGAGGGATTGGCGAGACGCGGATACGATGTTGATCTGGTTCTGGCAAGAGGGGCAGGACCTTATCAGCAGGGAACACTAACCGGAGTGCGCATTGTCGATCTTGGGGCTCGACGGATACGCACGAGCGTATTGGCGCTGGCGCAATACGTTCCGCCTCTGGTGAGCTATCTGCGTCGTGAGCGTCCACAGGCGATACTTTCAGTGATGAACCACGCCAACGTAATCGCGCTGGCTGCTCGAAAATGTGCCGGGACACAGACTCGTCTTGTCGTGAGTGAACATGCCCACCTTTCGGCGGCATTGCAGCGAACCATTGTCGCGCTTGGCGCGCGTCGCGGCCCGATCATGCCATGGGTCATGCGTTACACCTATCCTTGGGCAGATCACGTTGTCGCTGTTTCAGAAGGTGTTGCCGACGATCTTGCCCGGATGATCCACCTTGCGCGTGATCGGGTTGATGTTATTTACAACCCCGCCCTGACTCCAGGTTTGCACGAACAAGCGGATGCCCCGCTTGATCACCCGTGGTTCCAACGCGATGCTGTACCGGTTGTGCTGGCTGTCGGTCGGTTCAGTGCCGAAAAGAATTTTGACGCATTAATTCGCGCATTTGCGAAACTTCGCAAAACGAGCTCCGCGCGTCTGATGATTCTCGGTGAAGGTGAGTTGCGGCCTCAGCTTGAAGCACTGGTTGATTCGCTGGGCCTCAGTGAAGATGTCGCACTGCCTGGTTTTAAGGACAATCCTTTCCAATACATGCGTCGGGCGGCCCTGTTTGCTCTATCGTCGAACCATGAAGGATTTGGCAATGTTCTGATCGAGACAATGGCCTGCGGCACGCCCGTGGTCAGTACCGACTGCCCCAGCGGACCGGGAGAAATCCTGGAAAACGGAAAGTGGGGGCGCTTGGTGAAGGTCGGTGATATCGACGCGCTTGCCGATGCCATGAGGACGACATTGGCGGAGACGGAGCATCCCGATGTCGCTAACCGCGCACAAAATTTTGGCGTGGAATCGGCGGTTGATCGTTACCTGCAACTTCTGTTGGGACACGGGAACAAGCTTTCGCAGTAGTCGAGCGCATTGATTCCGGAACCGTTCTTGAAGCGCTTCGAAGTCAGATCGCCGGTGTCGTCGACTGCGTTGACTGACTTTCCAGCCACGACTGAAACATCAGTACCGACCACAGCCGATAGCCCATTGACGCCTCACCGGCCAGATGTCGGCGCCAGGTGGTTCGGATCGGTGCAGGATTGAAAAATCCTTCTTGGCGTAGACGATCTTCGGCCAGCAGGGTTTCAGCCCAGTCGCGCAGTGGCTCGCGTAGCCAAGCATCCAGAGGAATAGCAAAGCCCATTTTAGGGCGATCGATCAGTGCTTGGGGAACATGGCGATACAGCAGTTGACGCAACAGCCACTTGCCCTGACCGTCGCGCAACTTCATGTGCAGCGGCAGTGACCAGGCGAAATCGACCACGTTCGCATCCAGAAACGGCGCCCGCGTTTCCAGTGATACGGCCATCGCTGCGCGATCGACTTTGGTGAGGATGTCGCCGGGGAGATACGTCAGCGCATCGAGCGCCATCATTCGCGCTACCGGATCTTGCAGCGCCGGCCAGCGCCTGCGCTCATCAAGAAGATTGGACGGCATGCTGCCGCCGACGATCAGGTCCGTCGAGCGTTGCCATTGCGACACCAGCATGACGTGCAGATCGTCGACATTACGCACGCTGCGCAGTTGCAGACCTAGCTTGTGTGCTTCGTCACCCAGCAGGCCGGCACCGTTATATCGCGCCAGTGCTCTACCCAGACGATTAACGGTTGCGGCGGGCAGATGGGTCAGCAAGGTTCCCAGTACCTTTCGTAGCGGAGGCGGAATCCCGCCCATGCGCTTCCACGCCAGCGTGCCGCGGAAATAACGCTTGTAGCCGCCGAACAGTTCGTCGCCCGCATCGCCGGATAGCGCGACGGTGACATGCGCACGCGTCAGCTTCATCGCCAGATGGGTGGGCAACTGGGAGGAATCGGCAAACGGCTCGTCGTACATCGTGGCCATCTCGGGCACCAGCGCCAGTGCATCGGCACCGCTGAGGTGGAGTTCCGAGTGTTCGGTTCCCAGATGTGCTGCTACGGCGCGAGCATGTACTGATTCGTCGTAATCACGTTCGGTAAACCCGATCGTGAATGTGCGCACGGGCCAAGTGCTGCTGGCCTGCATCAGAGCGACGATAGTGCTCGAATCGATGCCGCCGGACAGCAACGCACCCAGCGGGACGTCCGCAATCATCTGGCTGCGGACCGCCGTGCCGAGGTGTTGCTCCAATGCGGTCAAGGCTTCCGCGTCATTGCCGGCAAATGGCTGCGCTTCACCGCGTTCGGCCGATTCCGTCATCGACCACCAAGTGGAAGGCTTTACTTCACGCTGGCCTGATTTAACGCAGAGCAAGCTGCCTGGCGGCAGTTTGAAGATGCCGGCATAGATCGAATGGGGTTCGACAATATAGTTGTCTCGCAGCAGCAGCGACAGAGCGCCGCGATCAACCTCTGCATTGAATGCCGGGTGAGCCCGCAGCGCTTTCAACTCCGATCCGAACAGGAAGCTGTCAGTTTGCCAGCCGTAATACAGCGGTTTTTCGCCCATGCGATCACGCGCCAGCCACAGCGAGCGCTCGGTACGATCCCACAGCGCCAGCGCGAACATGCCGATGCTGCGCTTCAGTGTGGTTTCCACACCCCAGGCAACGACGCAGGCCAACAGCGTCTCGGTATCGGAATGTCCCCGCCACTCGGGTGCGGCACGCTCGGCTTGCAGGCGTTGACGCAGCTCCAGGTGATTATAGATTTCGCCGTTATAGGCGAGTACCCAACGCCCGTCTGCGGAGTGCATCGGCTGATGCCCGGCTGGCGACAGATCGAGAATCGCAAGGCGGCGATGTGCAACGGCGTAACCTGCTTGTTCGTCACACCAGACGCCGTGATCGTCGGGACCCCGATGACGGATCCGGTCGGCCATGGCCGATGCCGTTGCTGCGAACGATGCGCTATAGCCTTTATCCGTCCAGAATCCTGCCAGTCCGCACACCTAGCTGTGGCTCCCGCTTCCCAATTCCGCGTGATCAAACGTCGGATCTGAAATGGTCTGAGCACCGCGCCGACCGTCGAACGCACTCATCTGATGCACGCAGCTCAGGGTGCAGGTCGGAGCACAACCTTTTTCGGTGTGGAATTCACGGCGGATGTCGTCACGGGTGTATTCGAGCAGCGGGATGCCGGGATAACCGCGCTGCTGCGAGCACCAATGTACCTTGCCGTCCTCGCAGATATAGAGATAGCGTGCGCCGGCACGGCATTTCCAGTCGTTGGGCTGGCCGTGCATCAGGTTTTTTTGAAACAGGCGGTAGTTGAGGCTGTGAATGATCGACGGTGAAATCTTGGTGACCTGCTTGTAGGCGTCCATCTGCAGCGGGCTCAGTGGTTTGAGCATGCCGGTGCCGTCATGCAACACGCCGACAGAGTGTTGAAAGCCGAATTTCGCCGCGGTTTTGGCTACCACGATGACGTCAGGAGTGCGTTCGTCGCTGATGCCCAGCACCGAGTTGACGTTGACTTTGAATGTCGCGTATTTCGATAGCAACTCGAGTTTACGCTCCACCGATTCCAGCGACTTCATCGAGATTGCGTCGGCTACGAGATTGTCGATGCTGATCTGCATACCCTGCAGACCGGTGGTGTTGAGCCCCTCGATACGTTTGCGGCTGAGGCGGAAGCCGTTGGTGATCATGGTGACGATCATGCGGTGTCCGCGAGCGGTGCGGATGATATCTTCCAGGTGCGGGTGCAACAACGGTTCGCCGCCAGTGAACGTGATTGACGCGGTCTTCAGCGACGCCAGGTGATCGATGCGCTGAAGCAGGATCGGCAGCGGCACGGGTGGCGAGAAATCGTCGTATTCGTTGCAGTAGCCGCAGGCCAGATTGCAGCGACGGGTCACTACCACCTGCGCCAGCAGCGGGTTGTAACGTGAACTCAATGCCCGGGCAGCAAATTTTGCGCCAGAGCCCAAGCTTTCGAGGCGACGCGACAGGTTGGTGTTACTCATGGGTATCGGACATCAGTCAACGGTAATGAGAGAGCGGCCCTGAGAGTCTCCGCGAGCCAGCCTCGCAGCATAACGCAGACCGTTTTATCTGAGGGGCGGGCAAGCCTTGGGATCGAGACCAGTGAGCGACGGTCAATCTGCCCTGTCCGACAGGGCATGCTCGTAATAGCGCTCGAGTTTTTTCGTCTGCCGACGGATATCGAAGCGCCGTTCAACCAGTGTTCGGGCCTGTTGGCCCATGCGCAGACGCATCGCAGAGTCATTCAACAGGGCGCTCATGGCGGCAGCGAGTTCTTCGTAGTTACGTTCGGACACCAGCAGCCCGGTTTCGCCATCGATAATTGCTTCCGGTATACCGCCCTGCCGGGAGCCGATCATTGGCACGCCGGTGGCGGCAGCTTCGAGCAACACCATTCCCAGCCCTTCGTTGCGGCCAGTGCGGGTGCGCACGCTGGGCAACACCAGCATTGCCGCCTTGCGCATCCAGGTCATCACCTGCTGATGCGGCAGAGCACCGAGAAAACGTATCTGCTTGGCCAGACCAAGAGACTGTGCCAGTGATTGCATGCGTTTCCTTAACGGGCCGTCGCCGATAATGACTAGTTCGACGCCGGGAATCTGCTGCGCGAGTCGAGCGAAGGCGTGAATCACGTACACCGTGCCCTTCATTGCCACCTGTCTGCCGACATGCAGGATCATCGGCGTCTCCTGGTCCGGGGCGCGGACTCGGGTGGACTCAAGATCGATGCCGATGTAATGCACGTGGGTACGTTCTTCGGGAAAACCCATGGCCAGCACCCGATCACGGATGAACGAGGATACGCACAGAAACACAGTGCCCTGCCGTGCCAGCTGGCGACGGAACAGCGGGTAGTTGGCCCAGGCTGGGGAGCACAGGAAATAGC
>Ga0307372_10010952_pt1 | contig 12184 bp, 11 predicted proteins | sample OX1MG_FD_202533 | JGI IMG/M metagenome (GOLD analysis project Ga0307372, IMG submission 202533) | Soil microbial communities from Risofladan, Vaasa, Finland - OX-1 | ecosystem: Environmental > Terrestrial > Soil > Coastal area > Acid sulfate soil | place: Finland: Risofladan, Vaasa | collected...
GACGCGCGACGAGCGCGGGGTGGACTGATGTACCTCGGAAGGGACACGGCGAGCCGCGCATGGCTCGCGGGCAGCACCGAGAACGCCTATCTCGTGCTCGCTCCACCGCGTCGGGGCAAGGGCGCTGGTGTGATCATCCCCAACCTTCTTGAGTGGGACGGCCCACTGGTCGCCACTTCAACCAAAGACGATCTGATCGTCCATACAGCCTGCGCACTGGAACAGCAGCGACCGGTGTACGTCTTCGACCCGACCAGCCTCAGCGAGTGGGCTACACCCGTCGGATGGGACCCCGTCGCCGGCTGTCAGGACCCGCAGGTCGCCATCTACCGCGCACGAGCGCTGACGGCTGCAAGCGGAAGCGCCCGTGGCATCGAGCATGCTGATTACTTCCAGTCGTACAACGAGGCGATCCACCGCTGCTACCTGCACGCCGCAGCCATCTCGAGGCGCGATGTGGCGACGGTTCGCGAGTGGGTGAATCGAGCGGACGCGCTGGAGGCGGGGCAGGCGCTGGCTGATAGCCCGTCGGCACCGGGATGGGGCGAGGATCTTCGCGCCATCACGTCGATGCACCACGAGGCGAAGACGAACGTGTTCAGCGGGGCACGCCGCGCCTACGACTGCCTCGCCGACCCGCGCGTACTGCACGCGTGCCAGCCGGAGTGCGAGCCACGATTCGATGCCGAGCGGTTCATCGACAGTCGGGCTGCGCTGTTCATCGTGGGCAGCTCCGGAGCCCAGGCGAACATGGCGCCCGTCATCACCGCGCTCATCGAGACCATCGTCGATGTGGCGAAGCGGCGGGCGGCGCGGTCAGCCACAAGGCGGCTCACGCCTCCCCTGGGACTGTTCCTCGACGAGTGCGCCAACATCGCCCCACTGGCATCGCTGCCCCAGCTGGTCTCGGACGGCGCGGGTCAGGGGATCACGACCATGATCGTGCTCCAGTCGATGTCACAGGCCAGGGCGCGGTGGGGAACCGACGGCACAGCGGCACTCTGGGACGCGTGCACCGTGAAGCTCGTCCTCGGCGGGCTCGGCGACCCTCGCGACCTGGAGATGGTGAGCCGGATGTGCGGAGAGGTGGACGTGGAAGTCGGCGGGCGCAGCTACAACGAAGGCGGCAACCTGACCCGGACGGTCACGCGTCGACGCATGCCGGTTCTCCCCCCTGGCGAGGTGCGCACGCTGCCGCAGTGGCACGGCCTGCTCTTCTACGAGAATCTGCGCCCGATCGAAACAGCGCTGCCGGGGTGGTGGCAGCTGAAGCGGTTTCGGGATCGGGTCCAGGATGCGGTGGCACGCTTTGCGCGGCAGCGACATCAGCCTTCCCGACACGACGGTGTGACAAGCGCGCGCAGATAGATCGGCGCCGACCCGAAGGCCACATCGCCGCCGTGGTGAGTCCTGAGTCTCGTGGGGTCGGATTACTGGACTTCCATGCTGCTGTCCGAGCAGGATGACAGCCTGGGCAGACGGGGCTAATCCGGCGGGTTTCGGTAGCGAGTCCTTGACCTGGCTGCAGCTGGCAGCCGGGTACGTGGCGTCGCGGTCGACCTGGCATCAGCGAGCAGACGGTATGCAGCTGGCGACGACGGGAGCGAATGGATCAGGGGATCGAACCCGGGCTCACGTCGGCGGGGCGCGCTGAGTTGGTGGCGGGTTCCTCCGGCGGCTCACTGAGTTGCTAACCGTCGACTCCGCCGAGCACGACGCCGCCGACGATGATGAGAATGACGAGCACGCCGACCACAACGAATACAATCATGCGCGGAACTCATAGCGTGCAAAGCCACTCTCGAACACACTGGTCCAGTCAAGGTCAGCAAATCGCAGTATCAGGCTGAACGTCTCGCGCAGACCCTTGACCACCTCCTCGTATCCCACTATCAGCCAGTATCGAGGTTCGATCGTGTGCTCCGCCTTGACGTCGCCGTCATGAGCATGCGCCACACTGCTTCGGCGTCAGCCTGTGAATCGAGGCCGATCGTCTCGGATGGCCTGCCGAACGACCGCCGGTGATCGAACCATGATTGACGTAGCCAGGACCGCGCAGTCGCAGACATCTCTCGATGCACGTGAATGAAGTATGCGTCTGGAAACGCAGCATGCAATAGACCGACACGAGGCCAGCCGGTGAGCTTGTGCAGAAATGTAGCGACGTGCTGCACGCGAGCGCGATCCTCGAAGAACATTCGCAGACGTGCGATCAGTTCCGGCGTTGCGTCCTCAACCGTGAGATCGTGTTGCGGCGCGATGGGGGTCACGCCCGAAAAGGTGCGCGAGGTGCTCAGGCTCTCCAGGGAGCCCCTGTCCCTGTCCAGCCCGATCGGGGAGGAGGAGGATGCCCAGCTCGGCGACGGTCCACATGCCCAGGCGTCCGTAATCCACCTCGGCCACCTCGCCCTGTGGAGTCGGGTGCTTGCGCACGGCCGCGTCCTCCGGTCGCACCGCGCGCACATGGGTGCGCACGTAGCGGCGGAACGTGGCGACGCTGACGGCCAGCCCGTGCTCGTCGCGCAACCGCTGCCACACCGTGCTCGCACGGTTGGTCGCCAACCCTGCCAGCACCAGGTCGTGCAGTCGCGCCACCTGCATCGCCTGTTCGCCGGCCCGAGCCTGCACCCGTCCGGGAAAGAGCTCGGCCACCCGCGCTTCCCTCTCCGATCTGCTCAGGGCCGGACCGGCCGGCGACAACCCGGCCGCCTCCGCCGTCCGAATTCGGGTCGGCAGAATTCGCAGCGGTCATCGGCCGCGATCGACATTGCCCCGACTGGTATAGAGATCAACCCGGGATGTCTCCCAAAGAGCATCTCGATCTCAAGCTCCAGATGCAACTAGTGTCCTGTACCGGAAGTAGCTGATAAAATAAAGGAGCCTCATCCAGCTACTCTGAGGGCTCCAGCATGCCTCCCACCCGAGGTCGTCCCAAGGCACCGATCGCGGTCACTGCCGAAGACCGTCAGACCCTCGAGCGCTGGACCCGACGGCGCAAGAGGGCGCAAGGATTGGCGTTGCGCTCGCGCATCGTGCTCCGCTGCGCGAGTGGCGTGACCAACACTGCGGTCGCCGAGGAATTGCAGGTCACCAACGCGACGGTCGGCAAGTGGCGGTCCCGGTTCATCAGCCGCGGGGTTGCCGGTCTCCTCGATGAGCCGCGCAGCGGCGCGCCGCGCAGCATCAGCGATCATCGGGTCGAGAGCGTGGTGGTGCAGACCTTGGAGTCCACGCCGCGCAATGCCACCCACTGGAGCACACGATCCATGGCCGAGACCAGCGGCCTCAGCCATACGAGCGTGCAGCGGATCTGGCAGGCCTTCGGGCTGCAGCCGCACCGCAGCGAGAGCTTCAAGCTCTCCACCGACCCGCAACTGATCGAGAAGGTGCGCGACATCGTCGGCCTCTACCTCAACCCGCCCGACGGCGCACTCGTGCTCTGCGTGGATGAGAAGACGCAGATCCAGGCGCTCGACCGCAGTCAACCGGTCCTTCCCATGCGGCCGGGTCAGGCCGAACGACACACCCACGACTACCAGCGCCACGACACCACGTCGTTGTTCGCAGCTCTCGACGTGGCTACCGGCAAGGTCATCGGCCAGCTCCGCCGCCGGCACCGCGCCATCGAGTTCCGCGCCTTCCTCGACCGCATTGACCACGAGGTGCCCGAGGAGTTCGACGTGCACCTCGTGCTCGACAACCTGAGCACCCACAAGACGCCGGCGATCCAACGGTGGCTGCTGCAGCGACCGCGTTTTCACCTGCACTTCACCCCGACCTACTCATCGTGGATCAACCAGGTGGAGCGCTGGTTCGCAGAGCTCACCCGTCAGCAACTCCGTCGCGGTGTGCACCGCAGCACACGCGCTCTGGAGGACAGCATCCGCCTCTACCTGGCCACCTACAACGACGATCCGCGCCCTTTCGTCTGGGTCAAGTCTGGTGACGACATCTTGGCCAGCATCGAGCGATTTTGCCTACGAACCTCCGGGACAGGACACTAGAGCAGAGGCAGCCAAAATCAATCAACAGATTCAATCTGAGATTCGGGATCTTCAGAAGGAGACGATCGCCCACGAACGAACCAAGCGCGACCTCAGAACCGCGGTACCGCCCCGTGGTTCAATGCCGAAGGACCTTGGAGTTTGGATATAGCGATCCGCGCTGCACAAGGGCGCGGAGTAGCCTTCGACTCTCCGGTGGCCGCTGTCCGCCATATCCCCGATTCCTCTGCGGTCGGCCGGGCAACCACTGAAATCTGGCGCTGGCCCCTGTACGATGGTTCAGGTGTACACGCGCTCCGCGCACGTCTACGACATGATCTACGCTGCAGCAGGATGGGACTACGCCGCCGACGCCGCGGCAATCGACGCTCTCGTACGCGCACGCTGCTCTGACGCCCACACACTTCTCGACGTTGCCTGCGGTACTGGCCGGCATCTGTCGTTTCTTCGCGACCACTACGATGTCGAGGGTGTCGACGTCGATCTCGCCATGGTGGAGCAAGCGCGGCGTGCAGTGCCGCACGTCCCAGTCTGGGTCGGCGACATGCGCACCCTCGACCTCGGGCGTGAGTTCGATGTCGTGACGTGCCTGTTCAGCGCGATCGGCCATCTGCTCGAGGACAGCGAGTTGCAGGACAGCATCACTCGCATGGCTAATCACCTCGTCGCGGGCGGCGTGTTGGTCATAGACGGCTGGTTCCAGCCGCAGGACTGGACTGCCAACCGTCCGCCCTCAACCATTTCGGCCGAGGATGGCGACGTTCGCGTCGTGCGGATGGACCGGACAACGCGGAATGGAGATTTATCGCTTATTGAGATGTATCACCTAGTCGGCACGCTCGAGCAGGTCGAGTACTTCCGTGAAGACCACGTACTTCGCCTTCGGCCAGACGCCGTGATCGTCGCCGCCATGGAGGCTGCCGGGTTGCGAGTCGAAGTCGTATCGGGAGCGCTCCGCGCTCGCAGTCGGTTCATCGGAGTGATGCGATAGCGAGCGCCGCTTTGCCAACGACTGGACGGCGCCTCAAGTTGCGTCGCTATCAGGCACTTGCGTGGCGCGCCTTCGCCGTGGTCATCGTCATGGGCGTTCTCAATGTTGGCTACGCGGGGCTTGCACTGGGCACAACTGCTCGACAGCCTGGCGTGCCGAACGCTGGCTATCAAACTGGGTCTCATGGGGCTCTCCGGACTGGCTGCGAGAGTGCACTCCTTCTTCAGGCGCCCCGCCGTGGCGATCGAACGCGCGGTTCGCCGCTCGCTTCGGCGGGGCTGGGATCCATCAGCTTGGTGGCCGCTCTTCTTGCGACGCTCTATGGCGTCGCGATTGCCAGTGCGTGACCCGCGGGACCGGAAAGGAGCCATCAGACGTGATTGCTTACCGCCGCGACTCCACCGCCACCGAGGACCGCCGTGGGCGAACAGGCGTAGCCGTCGTGACGGCTGCCGCTCAGAGTTTCGTATCAGTATCGTCTTAGACTAACTTCGGCGAGACCTCACCATGCGCGCCAGATGACGGATCCACAAGTTCGAGGAATGGTGATGATGCCGGTGTTGGCAAAGTCGATGACATGGTCGATGACGGGCCGTATGCGCCCGGTGCACCAAGCCAACTTTGTGAGAGCGTCCTGCTACGCGCCAACCGACGCGTCATGGAGGCGAGACCACCCATGAGTTTCAATGAGGAGGATCGAGTTGATGTGGAGCTTCGTGGTCATGCATGATGCTACGTGGCAAGCTCTTGGATCGATCGCATCCGTAACGGACGTGAACGATGAGTCCCGGGATGTACGAATCGAGTACCCGGTCGTGACTCGGGGAGTACGACGCTTCATCCTCGATGCCTCACAATACCGACCTCCGAAGGGGCTGTTCCGACGTGAATAGTTCCCCTCCCGGCTGATCAAGACTGAGTACGCCATCGGCAGCACAACGGGGCCAGTATTGGTGATCTCGGGTCCATCGGGATCTACTCGGTGAAGTACTCCACCCGAATCGGTACACCTGCCTTGAAAGGGTTCGCCCACTCCGATCTCGAAGTTCCGAAGGGCCAGCAGTCGGTGACCACCATGGCGCGATTGCCATCAAAGATGGCGGTAACCAGTCTGTAAAGAAGACAACCTCAATCCTGGCTTTCGCCAGATGATCCATCGAACGGTCTTCGTACCTGTGAGCAGACGCCCCAGGGTGGCCGTCCACTCTTCCCTGTTGTGCGGGAACGTGATCGAGTAGACGCGCCCGCCCGGCGGCGGGACGGGCACGCTACAGAACGCGGGCAACTGGGCGTGGGCGCCGGCTGCATCCGGAAAGGCGGGAACGACGAATTGGATGAGCTATTGTGCCCGTCCGCCCGAGGTCTCTCAGTACCTCTAGACGGGGGTGAGGTCAAACGCGGGAGCGACGACGACCCCCTCGTAACCCGAGTGATCCCATTGGATGCGGACGCCGAACCTGTTGATGTTGACGACGGTCCCGGTCCAGCCTGTCCGGTTCATGCGGACCCGCTGACCAGGCTTCGCCGCCTTCCACTCGGGCCACGTGGCGGTGGTGGCGTTCATTAGTGCAGTGTGGCGGCGTCTGCGCTTCTTCGCGCGGTGCCTCGGCGGTCCGTCGAGCGCCACCCCCCGTGGCCGTGTCCGACCCGGCCGCAGATCCCCTCGCGGAGCCGTTTCTCGACGCGCAGGGCCGGCTAGATTGCACAGCTTCCGAGATATAGCGACACCTGGGAGGAATTCCCAGACATAGAGAAACGGCCCATCCTTGGGGTGTTCAACGTCCTGAGGAGGAGCCGCCTGTGAGCAATGATGACTTGCTCTTCCGGTTGCGCGTGCACTTGTTCGCGCGGGCCGGTCAGGTCGGGGTCAGCCGTGCGTGTCGGGAACTCGGCTACCACCGCTCCATCTAGTACCGGCTGAGACGCCAGGTCGAACGGCAGGGCCTGGAGATGCTCCGGCCTCGCGAACGCCGCCCTCCGCGCATACGGTTGTTCTTCGGGTGGCGATTGCCGCTGACGACCCCGCCGTCCTGCTCATCGCCGAGGCCCGGGAGACCATCGAGCGTCTGGTACTACAGCTCGGCCGTCGTGGTCAGGTGCAGCAGCGCCAGGCGCGGGAGAAGGTGCGGCGGATCCGTTGACGCCCTCCGGCGGCCATGGGTGGGTTACGGCACAAGCAATTGACGTCATATCGGCCGTTCCGTGCCGCCGCCTGCCCTCATGCGTTGATAGCTCTTTGGGTCGGCGTATTCTTTGGCGGGCATCGGAACCGGGCCGAAACGGAGCACCACCACGACAGCTGATCAACTCCACGCTGACCTCACGGCCGGTCTTGTCGACCGTCAACTCCTCGACCAGCCTTCTAGTACCGCCCGGCGTTAATTCGTGACCCAGGCAGAGGGGTCGCGCAGGTACAGGCCGCAGGCGCAGTCAAGGGCTTCCTCGGGCGTACCTTCCCATGCGCCGGTGGGAAGAACTGAGTCCTCGTAGCGGCTGCCGCTCCACGTGTAGATGGCGAAGCCCCAGAAACTTGCGCTGCCCCCGTAGCGGAGGCGAAAAAGTGGATCGACCTGACCATCGCTGTCGGGGGTTGCGCCATCGATGTATGCGAACTCACCGCGGAAGCGGACGGTGAGCTGCGTAAGGTCGGGCCAGCGCTCCCGCCGGCGTTGCGACAGGCGCAAGGTCAGAGAGGAGCGCGTGCTCTCTGGGATCTTCATCGGCACCCCCCTTTAAATCGAACGCTCGTTCTGTTTAACTGCACGGTGACGCTCATCATCAGCGATCACGAGGTGCCTCGCCATGCGTTCCACCAACCTCGTTGTCAGCGCCGATCAGGCCCGCCACTTGGAGGCGATCATCGCTCGTCACACCAGCCCGCAGCGACTGGTGCTGCGCGCCAGTGTGGTCCTCCTCGTCGCAGCCGGCCATCCCATTCGGGCTGTGGCGCGCTGCTGCGGCTGCCGTGCGGCGACGGTGCGCAAATGGTGCCGCCGATTTGCTTCCGACGGCCTCACCGGACTTGCCGACGCGAGCCGCCCTGGACGTCCGCGGCGCATCACACCGGCGGAGCGTTGCTCTGTCATAGCCACCGCCTGTGCAGTGCCGGAAGACTATGGTCTGGAAGGGCATTCGGTGTGGAGCGGGACGTTGCTGGCGCGCGCCGTCACCGCCTCTGGCCGGGTCGCACACATCAGCGCCCGAAGCGTGCAACGGATCCTCAAGCTGGCATCCATCAAGCCGCACCGCTGCGCCTACTGGAAGCGCCGCACCGACCCCGACTTCGACGTCAAGATGCGCCCCATCGTGGAGCTCTACGTCAACCCACCGGCCGATGGGCCCGTGGTCAGTGCCGACGAGAAGACCTGCATCCAGGCGCTGCAGCGCCGCCATCCCGACCTGCCCATCCGTCGCCCGGGCGAACTCTCACGCCGCGAGGTGGAATACACGCGTCACGGCACCCGCTGTCTCACCGCCGGCCTGTTCGTGCACACCGGAGAGGTCTTTGGCATTGTCACCGAGACCCGACCCCGGGACGTGTTTCTCGCCTTCCTCGATCTCCTCGACACCAAGGTGCCCGACGGCCAGGTCATCCACTTGATCGTCGACAACCTGAACACGCACCGCGGCGCGCACATTGATGCCTGGCATGCAGCGCACCCCAGCAGGTTGGTGATCCACTACCTGCCCTTTCACGCGAGCTGGCTGAATCAGATCGAGCTCTGGTTCAACACGCTGCAGCGGCGCTGCCTACGCCGCGGCGACTTCGCCTCCGCTGATGCGTTGCACGCCCACATCCTGGCTTTCATCCGCACCTACAATCGCCTCGATGCTCACCCTTACCGCTGGACGTACACCGGCGACCCGCTGGCGGCCTGACGGTGGGTCACGGACTTTCGCCGGGCCGTACTAGCCGCACTGACTGGGGACTTTCGTGGAACGCCCCACTGGGCAACAGAGGACTGCTTGTCGAAGAGAAGGTCTAGCTCGAGATCGACGGCGAGCTCACCAACGTGAAGGAAGCGGCGCCCGACGGAGAAGACGTCGTAGCGTAGGATTTGACTGGAGGTGCTGATGATGGCTGAGCAGATCCGGTTCTACTTCGACCCACTCTGCCCATGGTGCTACCAGACGTCACGCTGGGTGCGCCGTCTCGACGAGCTCGGCGTCGTGGAGGTCGACTGGCGGGTCTTCTCGCTCGCCATCGTCAATAGTGGCGACGAGGGGCGTGCGGCGGCGGCGACCGGCTCCGCGCCCTCGCTCCGGACCGCCATCGCCATCCGGGATGCCCACGGTAACGAGGCAGTCGGGGCCTTCTACAAGGCGCTGGGCGATGCGCGCCACCAACGCGGTGAGCAGCTCGACGACCACGCGGTGATCGAGGCGAGTCTTCGTCAGGCGGGTCTCGAATCCGAGCTGCTGCAGCGCGCGCTCGCGGACCCGGCGACGTGGGATGCCGTGCAGCGCGAGCACGACGACGTCGTCGATGCGCACAAGGTCTTCGGGGTGCCGACCATCATTCTCGAAGATGGCAGTGGGCCCAACATGTTCGGCCCGATCATCACCGAGGTCCCCGACGACGAAGAAGCCGTCGACCTGTGGCGACACGTCGCATGGCTTGTCCGCAATCCCAACGTCGCTGAGCTCAAGCGTGATCGCCTCCCACTGGAACTCAAGGGCGTTCGTATGCTGCGGGAGATGCGGGAAAAGCGCGCGCAGCCAGCTGCATGACCATCGTGGAAAGTCGTATCCCCCATGACTCCTTCTGGAGCACCAGATGGGGTTGCTTGAAGCCTTCAGCTGGCCGACGAACTCGGTCAGGCTGATATCGCCGCCCAGCCCGCCACCAATCGGTGCGTAAGCCTCCCCGCCCGGTGGGTGATGCGAACAACTGCGTGGTCCTGTCTGCGGCGCCTATCCACCGCGGCCATCACTCTCCCGCCTCGGAGGGAAGTGGCGAGGCCGCAAGCCACGCACTTCGCAGTTGGGCGGATGGGCAGATCCCAAGGCTCCAGGGTCTGCCGCCGAAGAAAGGTCAGGGCACGAACCCACCCTCCGCGACCATCGAGCGCAGGGTCTGCGCGTCCGGGATACGCCTCGTGATAACGCCGCCTCCTCAGGCCAAATCTGCCTCTCGCTAGGCATGACGAGCCTGCACGTCTCCGATTGGCAGGTCGGTACGCAAGGCGGCACTGGGTGATCGAAACATGCGTCGCGGTGCGTCTGGAACTCCTCTCAAACGGATCTCACCATCGGGCTGGCTCGGGTGGAGAACGAGCGATTCCGGTACCAAAGCTTCGGCACTCACTCGCGGACCTGTCCATCTCCCCGTACTTCGATGCGATACGTGGTCAGTTCGCGCAGTCCCATCGGACCTCGTGCGTGCAGTCGCTGCGTTGAATTGCCGATCTCGGCGCCGAAGCCGAACTCGGCTCCGTCGGTGAAGCGGGTGGAGGCGTTGACCATCACGACTGCTGAGGGGCACGCGCCGACGAAGCGGTCGGCGGTGAGGCGATCCTCGGTGATGATCGCCTCAGTGTGACCTGACCCATGCGCCCGGATGTGGTCGATAGCTTCTTCCACGTCGGACACGACCCGAACTCCCATGATCAGGTCCAGGTATTCGGTGTCCCAGTCCGCTGGACTCGCGGCGGTCATTCCGACCACGAGCTCGCATGCGCGCTGATCACCGCGCAGCGCCACACCGGCGGCCATGAGGTCGGCGGCAACTCCGGGGAGAAACCGCTGCGCGATGGCCTCATGGACGAGCAGCTTCTCCGCCGCATTGCACACCGACGGATTGCTGAGCTTGGCATTGAGGACGATGCGTGCCGCCTTGTCGAGGTTTGCCGCGCCGTCGACGTACACATGGCAGTTGCCGTCGCCGTCAATGACATACGGGACTGTTGCGTTCTCGATGATGTCATCGACCAGCGACGCGCCACCGCGCGGGATCAGCAGATCGACGCGACCCCGGAGCTTCATCAGCGCACGCGCCGCAGCGTGGCCAGTGTCAGTGACTAGCTGGACGGCGTCCTCGGGCACGCCGGCGCAGGCGAGCGCCGCCCGCAGGACTGTCGTCACGACGGTGTTGGTGTGCAGAGCCGCGGCGGATCCACGCAGAATCGCGGCATTTCCGGACTTCAGGCACAGCCCTGCGACATCCGAGGTGACGTTCGGGCGCGCCTCGTAGATGACTGCGACCACGCCGAGCGGAACGCGCACCCGGCGGATGTTTAGACCGTTGGGTCGCGTCCAAGCTTCGATGACCTCCCCCACCGGGTCTGGCAGGGTGGCGACGGCGCGCAAGCCGCCGGCCATTCCGGACACCCTTAGGGGCGTCAGCGTCAACCGGTCGAGCAGCGACCCGCGCATCCCATTGCTCCGAGCCGCATCCAGGTCAACGTGGTTGGCGTCGAGAATGGCGGTCGATGCCGTCGTCAGCGCATCTGCTAAGGACAAGAGCGCGGCATTCTTGGCATCGGTGGTGACGCTTCCGAGCATCGTCGCCGCAAGCCGCGCGCGATCAGCGAGGAGTGACAGCTCCACCGTATCGTCACTCACGCTATGAGCACCACAAGGTCGTCACGATGAACAGCAGCACCGGATGTATAGCCCTCGTCCCCAGGAGAACGCTCGCTGAGGGTGCGGAGCCGATCCGCCGAGCACGAACTCAAGCCCTTGGCGATCAGGGCGCCGCTGGCGTCACAGATTTCCACCGCCTCACCGGCCTCGAAGTCGCCAACCACAGCACGAACCCCCACGGGCAGCAGGCTGCGGCCCTGGCGGCAAATCGCCTGGACAGCACCGTCATCGACGCTCAGTCGTCCCTTGGCGGCCTGCGCGAAGGCGATCCACACCTTGCGCGCCGGCATGCGCGTCGGCTTTGGCAGCACTCGCGTACCGAGCGGCTCCCCGCCAACCACACGACCGATCACTCCGGGGGTCGCGGCACCGGCGATGACACAGGGAATGCCCGACCATGCGACGATTCTCGCGGCCGCGATCTTCGATGCCATGCCGCCGGATCCCATGTCGCTGCTGGGTCCGCTCCGCGTGGCCGCCTCGAGCGAGGCGTCGAAGCTGGTCACCTCGTCGACCAAGCTGGCCTCGGCGTTGAGATGGGGATCAGCCGAGAACACCCCAGGAGTGTCGGTGAGGATGAGCAGCAGATCGGCGCCCAGCAGGG